>Ga0247765_1000241_pt1 | contig 44440 bp, 51 predicted proteins | sample UWRJL106311C6_FD_179949 | JGI IMG/M metagenome (GOLD analysis project Ga0247765, IMG submission 179949) | Plant litter microbial communities from Arlington Agricultural Research Station in Wisconsin, United States - UWRJ-L106-311C-6 | ecosystem: Environmental > Terrestrial > Plant litter >... | reverse complement strand
CCCACGCCCCCCGTCCCCCCCCCCCCCCCCCCCCCCCCCCCCCCCCACCATACATACATACATACAACCTCAGTCAGCTAACTAACTTTTGCTTTACGCGCTAAAGCTGCTCCCTCCTTCTGCAAATGCACCTGTTTCACCAACAGCACCATCATAACGCTCAATCCCCAACACCCCGACCCTAGCCACCCAGAGCCGCCGGACCCGTGTTCGCGGTGTAATCGCAAATTCTGCATGGGGTACAACCTACCCATTTGCAAGGACGCGGAAGAAAAAGACGTTACCTACAGCTGCTTCAAGCGCGACAGTCCCAAGGACCAGATAATCGTGTGGAGCTTCATTATGGGGACGGCGGCGCTGCTGGGATGCGCGGGAGTGAATAAAGTGTTGGAGCTCCGTAAGGGGAGGAGGAGCGATGATGGTGTCGGTAGGACGGGCGGGATATTTGGGGCGTTTGGAGGGGGCAGGAATGGTGGGGAGGGAAGAGCCGGTGGGTTTCTGGGGAGAGGGTCGTCGGGGGCACCGTATTCACCGCTGGATGAGCCAAGAGATGGGGAGGCGAGGGGGACGGAGTGATGGATACAGCGGGATTTGGCATCCTGGTGATTACAGTTTGGCGTTCTGGCGATGGTTGGGATAGGTTTTGCGTATTGATTGCACAGGTCACAACAAGATATGTTCCAGCTCTGATTATGCGCTGGCAACGGACGGTACAGTGAAAAAACTGCAGCACCAAACTCGGGGGTTGTGCGTTCATTAGTTTCTACCCTTGTTTTAATCACGCCTTCAAACACTCACCCCAAATACTCCACCAAAAGAACCCACAAGAGGTTATCGGGGCCTCCTCGTCACTAGGGGCCAACTGCCAGTATCTCTACCTACCCCCCAACGTTTTCCTTGAAGACTAACCCCGCATGCATAAGACTAAATACGCGCTTTTTGACGCCGCCGAGATATACCCGAGTGTCTAAGCAAGCTTAGGCCTAACATCTGACGTTTCGGGATTGCATTTGTCAGGCACTCCTAGAACACTCACAACACCATAACTGTTGGAACGGGGGTCCTAGTCCTCTTCCAACGGAGTTGTCTTGTGATTGGCATCGTCACCATTTATAGCACCGCCAGTGACCTTTCTCCGATCTCGAACGGCCGCCGCGAGATCCTCAAGGACGGACACTGTGTCCTCCCAGTTGATACAGGCATCAGTGATGCTGACGCCCTTCTTCAGGGCAGATGGGCCCTCGGCAGGAACCTTTTGATTGCCCTCGTTGATGTTCGACTCGATCATGACACCAATAATGGCCATCTCACCCTCGCGAAGTTGCTCAGCGATTGCGCTGGCCACCTTGGGTTGATTACGGTGATCCTTGTTGGAGTTACCTGTCCACGTGAGTAAGTACTAGGTTGCAGCTGACTAGTGTGAGGAGATTTACCATGTGAGCAATCAACCATGATTGCCAGTTTCTGGCCCTTCTTGAGGAGCGTCTCCTTCGCCTCCTTGATATGCTCCTTGCTGTAATTAGGTCCCTTGGTACCACCTCGGAGGATGACGAATCCATGCTCATTACCACTTGTCCGCGTGATAGCTGCAAGGCCCTGCTTTGTGACACCCATGAAGTGGTGCTTGGCCGCTGCGGAGCCAATAGCGTCAATGGCAACGCCTAGATTACCGTCGGTGCCGTTTTTGAAACCAACGGGGAAACTGAGGCCGGATGCAAGCTCACGGTGCAGCTGGCTCTCCGTTGTCCGCGCACCAATGGCACCGACTGAAATGAAGTCGGCCAGGAACTGGGGAGAGATAGTGTCAAGCATCTCGCTGGCAATGGGCATGCCCGTTGAGGTCAGATCACGGAAGAGCTGCCTAGACACACGAAGACCCTTGTTGATCTTGAACGTCTCATCGATATCCGGATCATTGATCAGCCCCTTCCAACCCACTGTCGTTCGTGGCTTCTCGAGGTAGGCACGCATGATGATGACAAGGTCCTCAGAGAGCTGCTCTGAGAGAGCTTTGAGCTGGTTCGCATACTCGATGGCGGTAGCGGGGTCGTGGATAGAGCAAGGTCCGACAATCACCAAGAGCCGATCACTTCGCCCCATGATTACACTGACAGCATCACGGCGGCCATTGACGACAGTTTCGAGAGCAGCTTGGGGCATCGGGATCTCGGAGATCAGGAGAGCTGGGGGAATGAGGGGATCCTGCCCCAAAACTACGATTGAAGTCAGTCAAGAACTAATCGTTTGGGTTTCGGGGCGTAATCCGTGGCTAACAGCCGCCATGTTCAGAGACTGGACGTTGGCAATGCACTGCAGGCCAACAAAGAAGAAAACCCATATATCGTACCTCTCATATCATCGGCAACGAGGGGAGCCATGTCTAGTCCAGGCATTTTCAGCGCACGTCCGGCTAGATTTGTCAAGTATCGGCGAAGGTAATGAGAGTTTGCGAGTGTTGAGGTGGTTCTCTGGGAGAATCGTAGAGGGTAACGGGTGCCTACTGGGAGAATGCACCTAACAACGTAAGGTGCGGCCAGGTTAGAGGGACTGGATTGGGAACGCAGACTTGGTGCCCGAGGGAAGCGTTTAATAAAGAGATTTTAGATCCCTGCGAAACTAAGAAACTCTCGACCCTTGGAGGATGGAAATACCCTGAAATGTAGTGCAACGGCACGGTTGTTGAGGGAAAACTAAAGACCGGTGGACGGGGACGTTGGTGATTGCTTCAAATGAAGTGACTCAGCCAGGTCTGGGGTCGGGTAAGAGACGGACGGATGCTGCCCGGAGGTGAAAAGCGGTGTCCAAGCTCCTGAGGAGGAGGAATGACCTGATTTGTTCAGGTTGCAAACGCACAGCTGCGAGCCTAGAGGTCCTTTAAGGGAAGGCGCACCAGAAAATGTTGGATGCTGTGTGATATTTCTTTAGGCCTCGACCACTTGGCCGCTGTATCCTATGCATGTGGCCGAAAGTCGGATCCAATTGCACGCAACATCTTGTTCAAAGCTACGCGAGGCCCAGCAGGGGCACATCGTCGGGCGGCGCAATCGAAGCGGCTGCCATTAAAGGTGGGGGAGGGGCAAAGTTTTCTGCCACTGCTGGAGTGGCTTTTCTCACCGCTTTTGACAAGAGCAGGGATTGGCTGGTGGCCGAACCGCGAATGTTGTGCATCTGCACCACGACACTGTTTCTTCACGAGTATCTGACAAACAGTTCAACCCAATTGGCAGGCGTCTTCTTCGGCGATCAAGATGATGACCTGGTGGGGAGTGAGAGAAAACGGAGTCTCTAGGAGTTGGATTTCCCAGGCCAGAAATCCCCGAGTCGCTCCGATTGCATTTCATCTAACGTTCGACCTGTCGTGCGGGCACACGGCAGCTCGGGAGGAGAACCCTGGAGTAGTGCCTTGCCTACCTAGTGTCCAACCTCTGGCAATTGTCGCCTACACTAGAGGCCAGGATGCAAATCCAGAAACCAGGTGCTCTGGGTTGGGGGTGCAAGCCGTGCACCCAGGTTCGCACTGACACCGACCTTGATGATACTAACCTGGTATGATCGTGCGCAGAATGTAAACGGTTCCAACGAACCCACGGTCCCGTTCTCCCGCTGCTGCATGTCACAGTCGGCAAGGTCGGAGAAGCGACAAGGTGGGCTCACGGCCTCGAGCCCTGCCCTCTCCAAGCCAAGCGCCGATCTGTAGGTTCTGGATTCCGAGGGGATCCATGCTCCGGACAAGCAGAGCCTCCGGGAATCGGTGATAGATTTGCTGCTCTGCACTTCAGCCTTTTTGTCCATTTGTTTACGCCCTCCGTCGATTTGCACCGAGATCTCCAGCTGATGGACATACCGGCTGTTCATATGAGAGCCCAAGTCAACCAACAATCGGGGATGCTGCTGTTGGTGCAGCCAACCTCCTAACGTCGTGGCACAGTGCAGATTGCTGCCCTGACAAACAGGTTTGTCAGTCGGCATTCAGTCAATCTTCAGTTCTGGGTGCTCGAGCGGCCGCAGCTAACGACGAGCAATAGAGCTAGATCATCCTCGCTCGTCTCTTCGCGGTTCAACGTTGTTCCATGGGTGTCATGGCTCTCACAGGAGAAGATCCTCACGTCTATCTTGGGAGGCTGAGAGAAACGGTTTGCATCCTGGACCTGGGGAATCAGATGTGAGGCCAAGGCTCCATATAGGGAAGAAGGGGAAGACAAACGAGTCAGAAATAGAGCGAAGCATGGGGGGGAGCGCCATTGCAGTTGCCTCCAACCACAGACGCGAGTGTCCAGGTTACAAATGTGCGCTGCAGACGATCAAAATGTCGAGCATGAATCATCTTTCGTGGGTCAGTCATCACGCATGTCTGGGCTAAGCTGAGGTCCACTGGGCGCCAGTGAAGACTTCTCACCATCTCAAGCTGGACTTTCGCTATCACACGCGGCTGAAGCACGCCAGAGCCGCAAATTGGCGAGCAAATCCGAGCGGCCTGTCTTGCCTTCCCGTCTCCCTCGGAAAGTTCGAGACGTCGTCGAGCCGCCGTGCCAGGTATAAAGGCTGCAAATATTGCAGCCGCGGCTGGGTGATCACAAACAAAGAGTATCCTGCCAAACACAGAGGCTCTGGCCTCCTTGGACGGCTCTTGAAGCAGTCCTGAAACGGACCGCCGTCCCCCCCGCTGGCTCCCGTCTGTGGATGGATTTCCAGCGACTCGGGTGACTGATCCACGTCCGGCGGCTGCAGGAGGATCCGCCTGTTTGAGGGGTCCGAGCGTGCGCAGCATCGGCAAGCTGGTGGCTCTGGGTCTGATGGCTTGAGAAATCCTGGGCTCCCGACACGTTGGGGGCGCTAAAAGAAGCTGGGAATTCACCTCTCCACGTCAGGCCTGTCCGCCAGGTCTTTCCATCAAAGAAACATTCACAGTCATCTAGAATGGCGGTTTTCATCTATCCTTTAGCTTGATTCTCTTTTGTCCTGTCGTGCGCTCTAATCTTACAATTTTTTAATATCACATTTTTTTTTTCTTTACATTTTGGCTTTCTTTTTCGGTTCTGCGGCTGATCATTCGCTGCATCTTCGTCATTCGGCGTTTTGTGCCTGCACCGCCGGGTACCTTGGTTGGTGCTCACTTACTCCTTTGAGTTGCCAACGCCAGGCAGTCGCCGTCCTCTCAGTGCTTCCCTCAACCAGCGTTCTCTAGTCTTTGTTCTCTGCAAGGACACTGAAGACTCCTGAATCAATCTTTGTGGATATTCAGCCGTCGTTGTCGCGGAATCTGGTAGGAGCACCCCAGGAGCTTGCCTAGCTTGTGAACGGGAAGCAACCGACAGAGGGCTGCCGCAGTCCGACGGCCAACCGAAGCCAGCCTCCGGTGTTCAGCCTCTCCCGCCATCGAATTCCCACGCCCCTCGCCCCTCGCCCCTCGATCCGCTCAATTCTGGCAAGACCCCTTACTACTGCAGAACCGCAGAAAAAAGAAAGAACAAACGAAAGCCAGGCAGGAGTCGCAGGTCGCTCATTCCTCGGGATCGCTCCCACTCGCATTGTTGTATTGAGTCAATTGTTCGACTAGAGACCTCATCAATTCCCCCATCATTATTCTTTGCGACGACAAGCTGTGTCATTCCGACCGACCCGAGTGCCTGGTGATTTACGATTTTACCACAAGCACGTGTTTGCGCCGCAATCATGATCGCTCACCACGAATGGCCGGAAACTCAAAGGAAGCGTACCCGGGAGGATGACTACGCCGATATCACAGTCGGCGGAACACTGGGTTTTACAGAACACAGGAGTGTAAGTGGTCACAGACCAGGCCGAGTTTGACGTTCTATTGTCAAGCCTGGTCAACTCCATCCTCAGTTCAGTCTCAGGCCCCGGGTTCTGTTCTGGGTGCTGCAATTTCTAGAAATCTTCATGCGGATGCTGATGACTGACCACTGGGGTATAGAAACGCCTCCAGTCATTACCGTTGAGGACTTCTCCGAACTCCAAACGATGGGCCGAGCCACCCAACTTCCCGCCGTCGAACCCCTCTTTTGCCCCTCATGTAGCGCCACGAACAATCACGCCGGGTGACTCGGACTCGGAAGAGCATAGGCTGTTCCAACAGCATGCGTGGGCAGACGAGCCCGAGCTAACGTCGGTTGTGATGAATCCAGATCGTGATATGGACATGATGGACACATCGGAACCCCAGATGGCGGTTGACAACATGATTGATCCATCGCCAGAGCAGTCGCCGGGATGCGTGCAGCCAGATGTCGCCGCGGCTATCAATGCGGGACGTATGCCAACCCCCATCCATTGCAGCTTCGCGGCCCAGGTTCGTGGCAACAACTGGAGTGGCGCTGCCGGGAACGCCTTGCATGGAGGACCGTTATGTGCCGCATCAGAAGACGCGAACTCTTTAGCCTACGGCAACAACTCGATGATAGACGCTTGCCAGGCGCCAAGCGTGATGGGCCACGAAAGTGTCCCCAGATCGCTTGATGGACCCGCTGCCGCTGCACAGGTTATGGCGGATTGGAACATGGTGCAGAACCGCCGGCTTCCTTCTCCCATCAGTGAAAGTGGTGGTGAAGAAGCTATCGAAAGCCCGCGGATGATTCTCGACTCGTCAACCTCGCTGATGGGCCACTTGGATCATCTCACACACCAACATCCCATGCTGTCTACCCTTCCGGCGCGCGCTAGCTCCGCCGGTGAGCTCGGGCAGTCAAGCCCGTCCCCGAGAGAGGGCACACCAGGAATGGAGAGCCCTAACGGCAATGCCATGGACGTAGAGTCCCCGGTAACTCCCTCACCCAAGAAGGGCCATACACGGTCACGCCATACGTTGAACTCGTGGACGGCTTTGCAACCCGGCATGAAGCGGTCGTTCAGTATAGGATACCGAGCGGATTGCGAGAAGTGCCGTATGAAAGTCCCTGGTCACTTCAACCACATCATCATTTCTTAGGTAGATGCATCCGGGTATCATCACAGCATGGTCGAAGACGGTCAGGCCCGCCTTGGCCTGACCTCGCATGTCTATCCCGGTATCTACCTCGCAACTGGGCGGTCTAAGCTGACACATGACGTCAGCTGGAGGCCCTCATGGGAGCCACCACTATGTCATTGACGACGCGGACACACTCATTTATGGTCGAGATGGCTTTTTTTCTTTTTCTTTCATTTATCGTTATGGTGATAATCAGCAAGCAGGCCAGCCAATAGGCGATCTGAGATAACAAAACCCCTATAGCGTTGATATTTCCCTCTACAGGCCTGGGTTTTTCTTGCATGCATTTTGGTTTCTGGCGGACAGGTTGGGGACGGACACACACAGACACACACGCATACACCCGCGTTCTTTCTCATTTGCATCGTCTTGGTCAAGGAGTCACATTGGGAGGAAAGGTTAAGGGTACTCCATAATAGCTGAATTGACACACAAAGACACTTATCAGCGCCATGAAGAGCTGGCAAACAAAAGTGGGAATGACTTGGATGAAGATGCCAATTCTAAGATAGGTATCCTGTTTGGAAGTACACCGATTGCACACTTTGCGCCGGGTTATGCACGTATAGCCCATTTTACAATATGTTACAAATTCTCCCACCCTTTCCCCTTCGGCAGCCGTCGTCTAAGTGTGGCGGCGGGTATATCCCAGAGCTTGGAGCACAAGCTTTCGCCTGGCCCAAAGACAGGGCAGAATACGCCAATTACCACAGCCACCCCTTCTTCTTGGGCTTCTCCGTCTCCCTTAGGCCAATCCGATCCAATGGCCCGCCTTTCCTTTGGTTGTCCTTCTCCTTCTCAAAGGCCTCGTGTGCTTTTTGCCGGATAGAGGCCTCCTTATCTTCCGATGCCCGGACTAGGTCACTATCCCGGATTCCAGTACCGTCGTCCTCCTCACTTAAACTTTCATAACCCAACCTCCGCTGTGAGCTCATAGCATCCTCCCCCTCCTCCTCTTTCTTCAACGACGAGGTCATCCACGCCCACAACCCAGTCTTGGCCTCGGGAGCCTCATCGTTCTTCTCGCCCGTCGGCCATTTCACGGCCTCTGTTACCCGCTCCACGGCAGCTGACCCGTCGTCTATTGCCTTGGGGGTGCTCAGAGCGCTGGGTAGGCGCGAGAACAACGAGCCGCTGTGTGTCGTTATGCCGTTCTGCCGCTCCCGCTCGAGGACCTCCTCGACTAACGCAATCTGTTCCTCCGTTGCTTTGCCTGTCATGTAGGCGAGGCGAGCGGCCTCGAGACTGTCGGCTTCAAGGTTCTTTTGTGCTTCGAGGAACTCGGCTTTGCGTTTCTTGTTGTACATGATCATGTCGGCGGCCGTGTAGACGGTAACGAGGCCCGCGATAACTAGAGAGGAGAAACATGAGGAGTTAGATTGGGTGACGGATAGAAGGTGGGCAGGGTAGGGTGTAAGTGGAGGGTTAGGTACCCGTAAACCCAATCAATCCCATTACTGCCACCTTGTGGGCCGAGTCGAAGAACCGCCGACCCCGATCAATAATCTTGTCGGCCTTGGATACCCGTGCTTCAGTAGCTCTCCGGTGGGCGGCCCGTAACCGGGCGACTCTCTCCTCGGGGGTCTCGCTGGTGATAATCTTGGGCTTTGGAGTTCCGCCTCCTGCTCCTGCTGATGTGGCGAGCCTCGGTCCGGTGAGTTTGGAGCTGGCATGGGGCGTTGCGGCCGTGAAGCGCGTCGCGTCCGAGACGCTCCGCGGGGCGGCTTTAAAAGGCATGAAAACGGGGTGTCGACAATTCCAAGGCGAGGTGTTCAGCGGTAGGGTGAAATCGGATCGCAGGAAGCTCGAGTCGCGGGGGAGGGATGGAGGAAAGAGAAGATACCAGACCCCCCCTTGTTGAAGCTTGAAGCTGTTCCGGGCCAAACCTTCGGAAGCTCAGATCATCCAATGCAAGCGCCAAAAGATTTTTTGGCGGATCCGGCCGGGCGCGGGCATCCATTCAGGTAAATTCCGGAAGCCACACTGTGGCTCAAATCCGGGTGGTCAATGCCGGCTGGACCCGACAGCAAAGCGACAGGGGTGACCTGCGCAGTGGGTCCCCTTGCCAGCCGAAAATTTGGCTCTGGCGAAGTCCAGCGCGACCGCCCAGCTCGCGAATGCCGTCACCAACTAACGCCCCTACGACAAACCTACCATTGACAATGCGAGGCTTGCAGAGGCTACGGGGCTCGGCCTCTGCTCTGTCGACATGCTCAGCCACTTCGGTGCGGACCGCGCAAGCAGCTAGCCTGCTGAAGACGGAGCTTCCCACGCAACACAACCGCCCCAGGATTTCAATGAGACGAACCCAAAACTGGAGCAGCGGGCCCCAAATTCAACGAAGATGCCTCTCTGCTTCCGTAATCCGAAAAGATAAAGACACCATCTTGCCCGTCGCCGAGGACATCATCCTCGAAGACCTCATCCCGCAGGATGAGGCACCCCGACAGACACGGCGGAAGGGCTTAGTTGTCCCTGGGAGAACCAAGGTCGCCACGCGACAAGAGGACGTCATGGACCCCGACTATGTTCCTGCTGAAGAAGCTTCAGGACTAGAGGAGGTGGGCGGCCTCGAGGACTGGTGGGAGAAGCCGGATCATTGGGGCCCAGACAGGCAGTACCATGGCTTCGGCCCATCCGAAAAGGTTATGGACCGCGCCGTGCTCGAAGTCCTCACGAAGCGTGCAGTTATCGAGGCCATTGTGCTACGCCGCTTCTCTGGCAACAAGATTGAGCCCCCAACGGCGCTGACATTGACACATGGAGAAGAGGAGCTTTTGGGCGTAGTAGGAACTGAGGTGGTCGCGTCAGAAAATGGGACAGTAGCTCTGAAGAATGAGCACGATTATCAGCGCATTTGGGACAATTTGACCCGCCCACAGCCTGAGGCCGAGGAGATATCGGTTTCTGCGGCACCTCTGATCTCGACCGAGGCGGCCAGGGAGCTGATCAGCTCATGGGACCCCAGCTGGAAGACCCTCCGACTCCGTGACCCGGTTCTCAAGTTTTATGTGAGTGGTGTGGTGCTTGACGGTGCCCCAGATGACTAACGAAGATGAACAGATTGCGAAGCGGATTCAGCGGTTGACGGGCCATAGAATCTGCGATGGCAAGTTCATGGGTATTGAGACTGCTAGGAGCCTGGTTAATTATCTGGCCGAACCACCCAAGGCTAAGAAGCTTGCTGATGAGCTTGAGAACATGGGCGTCTTGTCAGATTTGCCCAATGTCAAGGTCATCCCCAGGAGAGTCACGCCGGTCGACAAAGACAAGGAGATTGGTCGCTGGAAGGTTATCCAGAAGGAGCTCCAGAAACGCGGCCTGCCTGTGTTTGGCAACGCAGGCTATAGGAAGGCAGTTGAGAAGACGTGGATTTCGGGGGGCGTATAGCCTCTGCGAGCCTCTGTATATCTATGTACATCCATATTGTCCCAGTGTCAGCGGTCTGGGATCCTATGACGTACTCTGTATTATCTAGCAAAGTGGTTGTTGGTCACAAGCCCCCTGTTTTCACCCCTGAAGTTGCCCCAAATTCGTCCACTGGCAGGCAACAACGCACGGACCATAGGTAGTTACTGTTGATCTCTGGCAATCGCCAACCTTTCTCCAGTTTGCATCCTTGTGCAGTTCTGCCCAAAAAACAAAAATGGCGTCAACACTCGAGGAATTCACTGCGCTCCTCTCCCTGGACCAAGGGGGTGACGAACATGACAATGCAAGATATGATTCGTGGCGAACTGCCCAACTGAAGCAGGTGCTCTCCAAAGCGGAACAGGCTTGGCTCGATGTCTCACACAAAAGCCTAGCACTGGCTGCGGAAGCCGTTGCGGATGCAGCGAGGGAACGTGAGTTTTGTTTTTTGGCCCCCATTCTTTGTTAGTGTTGTCGGGAATGTGCTGACTTTTCTTTCTGGGATCAAGCTTACTGGAGACCCGCCGTTGGAGAATCGGGGCTCTTGGACTTCTTCGTCAATATTGTCCTCTCCGCTGAGGGACTGGGGCAACAACTGAAGAAGCAGTCGCTTCGCCTGGTTGGAAATGCCTGTGCTGAGTGTGGTAGGTGTCTGGCCTGGTCTTGACTTGGTTGGGTTGTGTGAAATTGCTGACTTTCTTTCTCTCACTTTGTAGATGAGAACAAGGCCCGCGTCGTGCAGACAGGGAAGTTGGGCAGTGTGATTTTCGGCTACCTGGACAGTGAGGATTTGCTATTGTCGTATGTCATTTCTGTCATTTACAATATCTGTATTGAAAATGGTGGGTTTTGTCCCTTCCCCTGCTCAAGATGTTAGCAGGATATTGACTGTGCTTAGACGAGGGCATTCGCCAGGCCCACGAGGCCGGCCTTAGCAAGAGGTTAGTGAGCATTATCGCAGGGCCTCGCCTTGTCTTTTGCGACGTGAGCATGAGCACCATCATGCAGTTGCTGGAGCAGCAGCTGCTTAGCCAGGGTACTTGTCACCCGCCCAGGGGTAGATGATGAGAGCCACAATCTGACCTGGTTTTTAGATGTCGAGCCAAAGGAAGTCGACCTGACAACACCAGCACTTCTCTTGGGTGTTGCCTCAAGTCGTGCCGAACAACTAGATGCTGAAGAATTTGCTGGGATCTACACCGTGGCCCTCGCATATCTCACATACGAAAAATACCAGATCGCCATCGTTGAATCAGATGGCTTCCCAGCGCTGCAGCAAGCCTTCTACCGCTCACAAACGACATTCAACCAAACTTACGACGACCCCGACCTCAATGACCAGCTCAAACAAATCCGGAACGCCTCGGTGACTATCTACGCCGATATCTCAGCCCTCCCGTCCTTCGCGAGCAAGTATCCTATTGAGAGCCCCGTGGTTCAACAGTTTATTTCCTGGCTAGGAACACCCCCTTCATGCTCCTACCTGCAGACGACAGCCTGTCTGTGCCTCGGTAACCTCAGCCGCTCCGACGCCACCAGTACCACCCTAGCCAGCAATGATGCCGTCCTCTCCCCTCTCTTCGCCATTCTTTCTCGTGGCGTCCCCCCCCCTGGCTTCCCGGCACCACCCGTTACTGAACGCCCTTCTGCCCAGCTTCTCCATGCGGTACTCGGCTTTCTCAAAAACCTTGCCATTCCTAATGTCAACAAACTCCCCCTGGCTGACGGTCTCCTCCACCCCCCTAACCGCATCCTTCCGCGTCTCTGGACAACCACCGCCATTCAGCCGCAAGTCCTATTTGCAGCCGTGTCCCTGACCCGCCTCCTCCTTGTCGCCAACCCCATCTCGGTCAAGCAGCTCTGCACACCTTTGCCTCCCGACAATAGCGAGACATACCGAGCGCGTGACGGCCCGGCTTGCACCAATTTACACATCCTCCTCGACGCTGCCGAGCGCACTGACGCAACGCACGTTAAAATGGAAGCCGGGCGCGCTCTCTGCAACGTCATCCGCGCACTCCATTCCACCGAGGGAATCCTAGATTCCACTTGGACCTGGGCTCCAGCCACATCATCTTCTTCCCTGGAGCAAGACACCCCCGACCGAGACACAGCCCTCGCGAGGTTCTACGCCGCGCACGAGATCTCCATAGTCTCAACAATGGGCCAGATTCTCACACAGACGTACCCCACGCTCCAATCCGAGGCGCTGTTCGTCCTAGCGTTGATGGCACGATCAACCGAAGGAGGTCGTGTTGTCATCAAGGTCCTCGAGCCGGCGGAAGTAGTGAAGGTACTGGCAAAGGCCGTGGTGGGGAGGGATCTGTCCAGTGAGGAGTTAGGTGAAGAAATTGAGGCATCAGCATCGGTCGAAGAGGGAGTAGATGTGGACCAGGAAGCCAAGACCGTGACCCCGACCGTTGATACGGGCCTGATTGATGGGCTGGGCTTAGAGCCGCAGGGCGAGGCAAAGGCTTTGGCTGGCATGGAGAGGATCGATCGCGAAAATGGACTTGTGTTGGTCGCCGAGGTTGTCAAAGGCTTCTCTGAGCACCTAGCGCCCCACCGCAGAAGACTGTTGGAGAGACTGCTGAGCGAGGGCGGTGAACTTGTGCTCGCAGCGAGACACAAGGGCCAGCACACTGGATAGATCAAGCGCGATTGACAACAAACGGATAGTCAGATAGTAAAAAAAGAACATGAGCAGCCATTCGTTTGCCCTACCAAATACCGCCTAGCACCCCATCATGAGCGTCAAGATTCATGCTTTTTCCCTTTCCATTCATTTGCGAATGCTCTAGCAAATCCCTATGATGCAGTGAAACCTCTTCTGACCCTGGCCGGGGTAAAATCAAGCGCCCCGAAACTACACGGCCATAGCAGAACCCATGTCCTCGCCGGGTTTACCAGGAAAAGCAGAAGCGAGACCAGACCAGCCAAACGAACACCGCCGGGAATCTTCCTAACCGTTTCCGCCACGCTGATTCGCCGCTCATTTCTTGGCCGCCTCGGCATCGGCCTTCTCCTTTGCACGCTTCTCCCGGACACCAACCAGCTTGGCATCCGATCTCGCCTTCCGCAGCGTCTTGTACGCGTCCGTTGACTTGGGGATGTCGCTCTTCTTGATTTCGCTGAAACCGGCGGCGATGGGCTCGGAAACGCCAAAGACGTCGCGGACGCTCTGGGTGGTCTCGGCGCTCTGCTGGTCCTTGGGAGTGTCGGCCTTCTTGGGCTTGTTCGACTTCTTGGGGAAGAGGATCAGGCGGGCCTTGTAGGCCTTGAGACGCTCGACGTTGACCGCGAGGCTCTCCTCAGAGAGGTTCTGGCGGCGGGGGTCGACGGAGATGCCGATGGTGGGGGCATAAAGCTTGGGGATGCCAGCAGCCTGAAAAGCAACAAAGTTAGACTCCCAAGAAATTATCTAGACCATGTAGATATATTATATATGTACCTTGAGCTCAGCGAGCGTGAAGCCGCGGCCCAGGCGGGTCCGGCGGTTATACTTTACGGTCCTGATATCTATGATTAGACCTTCTTTCTGCCCAAGTCTCTAGATCGAGGTTTGCACGTACGGGCATCGGACAACGGGCCGAAGCTTGTCGACGGGGCGAGGAGCGACCGCGGCGGCCTTCGCGCGGCGGGCGTCGCGGCGGCTAGCCTTCTTGCCGGCCTGTTCCCATCTTGTCAGAAACCATGCCTCCAAATCAAGGCCTCCTCTCTGCGTCGAGTCGTTGAACGCACCTGGTCGAAGTGGCACCGCACACGTCTCTGCCAATCCTTGCGGAAATCTACAAATTTTAATCAGTCTTGCCGTTCTCGTGGTGCTGGGCCATGGTGCCAGCTCGTCGTTCGTCTTCGTCGGAGGAGGGGATTTGCTCACGGTTGTGGGGGATTTGCTGGTTGTGCTTGATCGCCTGGAGAGAGGAAAATGGTCAGCACATCGAAGCCTACGATGCAAACGACAGCGCAATGCATCTTTTCGAATAGCAACCGAGGTCATTTTCTTACCATTGTGACGGTTGTGGATCAAGCACTCTTGATTGTCGTTGAGAGAGCGCACCGGTCGGTCGTGAGGCGGATGCAATTTCGAGGTCTCTGCTTGGAGGAGCGGCTGGCCCCAAATTTTTGGAAGGGCTTGATAACCCTATGCAGGCGGTGGGGAATTTTCATTCGCCCGCACAATCAGGCTGGGTGGGGCTCTTGGCACACACGCACTTCGAGATGATCGATCAGCTCTCACAGCTGGCACCAGCTGACGGCTCGATCTCCTTTGCGAGAGCCAGAGTGTTGAACATTGAGCTCTTCGATCCGTCACTCGTCAGCGCGAGAGTACGGGACGCCATTGATGGAACTCGCCTTCAGGTATCCAATTTTCTACAAGCACGCAAATGCATACGTATATTTCACGTGAGACACTTCACTTGACGTCTTCCTCGGAAAAAGTATCCATCTTCGTATCCTCACACAAGCACTCTGTCTCAACAACTCCAAATCTCGGCAATACTATCAATTTGACTCTCCAGCCCGAGGCACCCGAGTTGTTCGCGCCGCGACTATGACTCTCACATCGCGCCTATGAGCCGTCCAAATTCGGGCGCAGTCGCTCAGTGGCAATGCAATCGATGCTCCAGACTTGTTACCCCTCAGCCCTACATTCTCCTCGTGTCCCTCGCCTGCTCGATCGATGCTTTCTTGAAGCCATCTACCAAGCCGGTCCGCGGGTTCCTCCTTACACCGCCTCCATAGACCAGTCCACCACTGTTCCTTTCCAGAGGTTGCAGTGCCTTAACCACCCGATCCCAGCTCCCCAAAAACTGATGAGCCCTCACATCAACAGGGGTTCTCTCGCCCGTCTTGCCATGGCCCAATGTCACTCCCCAAAGCCCTCCCACGTTGATGGCATGTGCATCGACATCAGAATCCCGCTGGAGAAGCACCGAGTAGATCGAGCCCGTATATCTCACCTCCTGCCTGGCCACATCCTTGGGGAAAATCCATGCCCCACTCTGCGGGTGTCTAACAGGATGCCACGGCGTCACCAAAACCCCGTCTCCCACCAAGACCATTCTTTCCCTCCGCACCCGCGTCTTGAGCACCAATGCCACTGTTCTCGGCCCCTTGGGCGTCAATACCCGCATCCCCGCCCGTAGTTTCCCAATCCGGATGCGCAGCGCTCCCCTCTCCTGACCCCACCCCGACCGTAATCCCGGTGTCGAGCTCCCCTCGGCTGTCTTGGGCGCCACCGCCACCATGGAACACCCCGCAAAACACGGGTTGCTCGACCTGTTATAGCTGCTCATTGAGAAGTTGCCTCGGTACGAGGTCGGACGGGTAGGTTTCGGCGCAGGGAGGGCATCGAACGCAGTGTCGAGCCGGTTCCGGCAGCGTATGAAGAGCGGGCTCTCCCGGCCGTACATGAGCGGACCGGGATCCTTAAAGCTGTTGCACACCTGGCGCGCGTGCGCACCCGCCAGGCTGGGCAGGTAGTGCTTGCCCCAGCGGTTGTAGTACATTGGTTCGGACAAGGCGAGGGCGACCTGACCAGTGCGCAAGGGCCCACAAAGGTCTTTGACAAGAGACTCGCACAGGGGGTCGAGGAGGAATTCGGGCGAAGTTGCAGGGAAGGAGGCGAGGAGGGCTTCGAATTTGGTTGCGACGATGTCTGGAAGGGTCGGGGGGTGTTCGTGCTCGTCGTCGGCGCGGAGCGGGTAGAGCGAGGAGAGGAAGGCCACCAGGGCGGATCGGGAAGTGTGGTAGGCGATCTCGGCGGGGGTGAGGGTGGGGGATGGGGTGAGAAAATTGGCCGTGGTCGCAACGGTTTCTGAAGGAATGGTGGGTGTGGTAGGTTCGTATCCGAGCACGGCGATGAGAGGGGAGGACAGCGTGAGAAAACTAGATGTTGTGGGAGCGGGAGCAGTAGCGCCGAGACGTTGATACTCGAGGATGGCGTTAATCACCGGGGGTGATTCCTTGTTGGCACCGTCGTTTGCTCCTGGCCCGGCTCGGAGGTAGATATCTCGCGGGTGACCATATTGAAGGTTGCTCAGGGAGATAGTGAGTTGCACAGGCGCGTCTGGCCCAACGCCTTCCATCTGGACTGGTCGCTGCTTGTCGACAGCCTCACCAGTTGTTTCCTCGAGCCCGAGATATGATGGGTACGTCAAACGGAGAACGGCATTAGTAGCACAAGTGGACTGTAGGTTGGCCACGGCGTGGATGAAGATAGTTCCCTGCAAGAAGTCAGCATTGTGAGTGACAGGATCTCGCCGAGGAAAGAACACTCACAATCATGCCAGCGTCCGGAATAAACGAATAGTTCCCTCCTCCAACTTCAGCAATCGACTTGAGAAGTCCAGATCGAAGGCTAAATCCGAAACCAAACGTATGGATCGTGGCTGGGAGCTGGCCCATGCCTCGCAACTTTGGAACATATCCTTGCGATGGACACCTAGAACGACATGAGCAACTGCTTTCAAGCAGCCGACTATAGAATGAAAAGGACTCACTTGTGATTCGGCATTCCATCAGTGAGCACCATCAGGGCGGGAACATTTCCCGTCTCCTTCGCAGAACCAAAGAGGTCAAGACCCACAGTGATACCGCCCCAGAGGTTGGTAACATCTTCGGTTTCCAGTTTTTGAATCTTTTTCTTGATGGTCTTCTTGTTCGCCGGCGTCATAGAAGTGAGGCTTTGAATGACCTGTAGTTACGGATGTTTGTCAAATCAAAGATTCCGGTCACGTTCCTCGTATCTACTAACCTTGACCTCACCAGAAAATGTCACGATACCTAACCGATCGTCCTTATTTAGCGTCTCCAATATCGTCAGGGCAGCATGTTTGGTGAGATCCAAGACCGTCAGGCCATACTGTTCCCGAACGTCGTCGGGATTTGTTGGTACCGGCGCATCGCTGTCCATACTTCCCGAGACATCGATAACGAGAACAATGTCGCATGGGACATGCTCTAGCTGATGGTCCAAGGGCTCAACTGGTGGTCGGATCTTAACTAGTAAACCGTCACTGGAGGGGAGCGGGTGAATTTCAAGACCGGGTTCGTCCCCATCTCCCTTATCGGGGTCCTGTTGCTTTAGTCGGTGGGGAAGAGTTTGACTGTACGGCGGCGGTTTTTCAGTGTCGTCGACTTCGCTTGAAGTTGGGGTGTAAAGGGGGTCGTAAATGCTGAAGCTGGCGGTGGTCGCAGGATTGAATACTTTTTTTCGAGTCATGGCGGTGGTGATCGATGAAGCTATCTTGGATATCAATGTCATGTACCAAGGTAAGACTCAGGCTCAAAGGCGGCGGCAGACGAAGATACCTATATGAGGGGTATATGTTCTCAGAAAAATGGATAGAGTGTCTGTATGAATTCAAGCTGTGATTCAAGCCGAGTCTCTCGGGAAACCGAAGTGATTAAATGTGATATGATTGCGTGGCTGAGGTTGTGGGAGGGACGAGGTACGAATAAACAGATAAGGAAGGGGCAAGTCGATGACAGCTGCACTGCACCGAATTAACCTGGCTGTGGTTTACTGACCAGCGGAGGTCGCTAGGCAAGATTGGTCTTTGCAAACCAATAAGATATCCAATTTGGGGCCTTGGTCAATCTTACTGAGGTCCAGTAAGGCTGTTTTGCTCAAAGCTAACCCAAGTGCGGGGAACGAGGACGCCGGAATGCTGACCTCTTTTGACACGCCGGGCTCTTCAGCCGCTGAAGTCCGGCCCTACCGGGGTCCAATCTAGGGCCAAGCGGGCGGCAAAACCCGCTGCAAACGGGCCTCTTCGATATTCACAGCCCGATACTTGGGTCTGCACAGATTGGCAATTGCACTGGCGGTCCCTCAAGGGTTGCCTGTGTGTGGAAAACATGTTTCGCCACAAAAAGGCATTGCATCTGATCAGTGGCCAACGTCAGATTTCACTCAAAGACCCTTTCCGCAGTCAACCCATGCGTATGGCGAACCAATCTGTGCCGATCGGACTCTCAAGAATTTACTCCAACGAATCGCTGTTGAGAGCGGCCCTGAACATGCCGTGCCGAGAATGCCTCAGGAATGCCCGAGTGGCTGCCGTCGTAAGCCGCTGCTGCGAGCCCTTTGTGGCGGCCCCCCAAGTTCCGTTTGGGGAGGCGCAGGTGAGGCAGCCGGACACTACAGTGGATCGGGACCCTGGGCTAAACCCATTGGGTTGGGGTAACATCGTGGTCCCAAGGCTCTGTGCGGGGAAACTCAGCCAAGCAGCTCGACTTGACCCCACGATGTTGAGAGAGCCAGCTCAAAGTCCTCAGTAGTGGCATTCCATAAGGCTGACTGCTCTCGCCTTCTTCGTGTTACCGCTCGAACAGGATTAAATGGCTGAGGTTCCCTCAAATCCGGCGACTGCTTGGGTGCTATTTCCACAGACGAGGGTCCCTCCCAAACCCTCAGGCAACAAAGCACTCGCACATGCAAACGGCAAGGATCTGTCCAGTGCGTTGAGGAACATGCGGATCAAAGGTCGGACGATGTCGGAGTCGAGCCCTCCCCCACGCTATCTCGCAGAAAACAAGAGTTACCAAATTGGCACACCTCATAGCTATGTCGCTATTGGTCGATTGCAGACAGCCTCACGTATCGCTGGAAGCTGATGGGCTGCGTGGAGGAACGATCACCCCGGGCTAATGCAGCCAGGGATCCATTGCAGACCGGTGGAGGCTTACACTGCACCTCTGCACATCCACCAACCTCATGATGGTTCAACTCAATCCCGCGAACCAAGGTTTTTTGCCCGCCAACTGGGCACCGAGCGACCAAGCGGTTTTGCTCTGACCTGCGAAAAGGCTGCATACGCAGTACGCGGTGCCTGCCCAGACACTCTTTGGCTCTCAGTGACTGCCCCCATGCTCCTCTCCGATTCGTTCCGTGGCCGGTGTCGCATGACTTTCGGGAAGCGCTCACCTCCCCTGGCCGCAATACTTGCCACCCAGAAACGAGAGCCACTCAGGTATATATATTCCCACTCACCCTCTTCGAAAGACTGTCGCAAGGCATCGTAGGCATTGTCAACTTTTTGCGCGCCACCAGCCTTCCCCTCTCGTCAACTGGTAACTGCAAATTTGACCGTCGAAAACCGACCAATCCGCCCTGTTCCGCCTTGAACCATCCAGCCAGCCAATTTTGAAGCGCTTCGCTGCCTACCAGCCAAACATCTCCCCCATCCAAAGCCTCCACACCATCATGTCGGCCTACACTCCTCGTTGCTGCAAGTGTGGAAGCATGCTCGTCATCAGCACCAGCTGCAGCCATTGCCAGCACCCGCAGTGCGCTGATTGCATCTAAATTGCTGCTTCTCGGGTCTGGTGTGCCATGTCACGGCGTCAGAAACCCCTCTTCGTTGATCAGCAACGCTGTGTCACCACGCCAGAGTCAATTCGCCATCGACTCCGGCCGTGCTGCATCGCAGTAATATCTCAAGTTCAACGACGTCAAACATCATTCCGGAACGACGCATGACACATGATGATTGCGGTTTCTCTTCTATGGTGGAGTTAATGGGTGCTTCAACTTTTCTCTCTCTTTTTTTTTGGTGGATTCGGAGCGGGATGGCTGCCTTGCATTTATCTTCCTCGCAATCGATACCCCTGGGACACAGAACAGATTGGAAGCTGGAACATGGACTGGGAATGGGAAAACAAGACTGTGAACGCCGGCTTTTGTCAATGTCGAAGTGTCAATACATGTATGTCTTTTACACGAATGAACGAAAACAAAAAGCGGTCATGTAATTCTTGTATACCGAACCAAATTGGAAATTTTTTTCATCATTTTACATTGCAGACTGAACGTAGTTAATGGCATGGCGTTTCCGTCGGTGAATGTCGGTGAGCATTGATGATATCTGACCGCGGTCGGTTAGTCCCGGCTTTTCCCGAAATGTCTCGGATATCAGGGGGCGATGTCTCGGACATGGGAAGGTGGATTTGTCTGGTTGGTCCGAATGACTGGCCAAGAACTGGGAAGACATGTGAAGAGGGACTGCGTTACGTGAAACGAAACAGGAACCGTCCAAACAAGGCTGATTGATGTGGAAAGTGAGAAGAGATCAGTTATCTGGGTCTGGTCGTGTCTGAATCAACCTGGGCACGTGCCTTACATGTTTTAGGTCCTCTTGATAAACCGTGTCTGCCACCACATGAGTCAATGTGTTATCTACCTACTGGACAATTGACTGGAGCGAGACTGGACATGACCACATCTCGCAGCCACCGTCATGTCATGTCATGTCTACATCCAAAGTATATTTCTCTACAACCTCGGTTACCTAGGTAGGTACCCAAGTCCTATTCCCCAGAAACCAACTATCTCATCCTCAACAAATTTGACACAAAAACTCTGGTTAGGTACATATACAAGTACATGTAGCATGGCTTGCGCCCTTGGTTTTCTCAGTGTTTGCATTTTCTGGCGTGGGCTCTTTGTCTGGTTTTGGTCGTTTGTTTTTCTTTTGGGGAAGATTTGCACTTTCAAAGGGGCCAACAGACAGACCGGAGCTTACTTACCCCGTATCAACTTCTTCTATACGTAGTCTATTACTCTTGTTCTTGTGTCCTTTTCTTGTCATTCAATTGCATTTCTCTTCCAGTCACATGTCATCTCACAGTTGAGTCTCCCTAGGTAGATATGATTGCAGAGTCTCAATACATCTCTCAAGGACGCAACCAATGTGGGGGTGGTTTGATATGTGCTTGCTTGATATCTATTTGAGATTTTGTTGAATCCTCTCAGCTTCGTAAAGTAAGAGCGTGTGGAATAGACTCGATTCAAACAGCAAAGTTGAATTTGATAATCTCCTTTGGTTTCAAGGTCTTTTTTACGTGCCCTTCAAGGCTCTTCAATCCTATCAATTAACCAAGGATCCAACCTCTATGTAGCCAAAGGTTTTGGTTCAGCAGTGCTTGGTCGCCCATCTCAATGATCGACAGGTAGCGCGGCTATCTATTTGATCTAACTGGTGGCCATCTCGCCAATCACATTTCCGGGCGGTGGCTTAAGCCATCACGCCCCAATCCAGCCTGCAGCGATTAGGTAAAAAGGCTGGGGGCTTCTTACAGGCTCTCGGGAGTTTCCGTGTGTGACAAGATCGTATTCTAATGTTCACTCCAAGTCTGTCACTAAAGTTTCCCTTGTAATCAACACTCCTTCCACGTCTTCTTTGTTGTTGTTGTTGTTGTTGTTGTTGTTGTTGTTGTTGACAAGTGTTCTGAGCTACAGAAGACTTGAGCACTGAACCTATTCATCTCAACTGGTTGATGACACATCTACTCCACCACTTGAACGAGTAAAGAACATGAACAATGGCCACACACACCACAATACAAGTATCAGTTACACTTACTTCTCTCTAGCTGTTTCAACCCATCGATCCCTTGCAAATGTTCCATCTACTCCCGCACAAATAACCCAGCCATGCCCATACCTGTACCGATACACATGCTCACCACACCGACCTCCTCCTGACTTCGCTTCAGCCCATGCATCAACGTGCTCACCATCCTCGCACCCGTCGCACCCAGCGGGTGACCCAGGGCGATCGCACCACCATCCGGGTTCACCTTCCCTTGCTCCCACTCCTTCTCCAGCCCTAGCTCTCTCACACAATAGATGGCCTGGCTCGCAAACGCCTCGTTAATCTCCCACCTCTGCACATCCTTATTCTCTACGCCTAATTGGCTGAGGAGTTTCGGAATAGCAATCGCCGGCCCAATGCCCATCTCATCGGGTGCACAGCCCGCCACCGCAGCACCGACAAACTTCCCGATGATACTCCCAGTCAAACCCAGCTCCGTGGCCGTGCTACGACGCATCAGCAGCGTCGCTGCCGCGCCATCGCTAACCTGGGAGGAATTCCCCGCGGTGCTGGCCCCGTCGGGACGGAAAGCCGGCTTCAGCTTGGCGAGGCCTTCCAGCGAGGCATTGGCGCGGATGCCATCATCTTCTGTCACTGTGATGGTCTTGGCTTCGCCGACTTTGTTGCCTTCCCGATCAACCTCCTGGAAACGGGTAGTGACGGGGACGATTTCGTCCTTGAATAGACCTTGCTCGCGAGCGTGGGCCGCGCGCCGGTGGGATTCTACCGCAAAAGCATCCTGATCCGCGCGCGAGACCCCGTACCGGGATGCGACGTTCTCGGAGGTGATACCCATGGGCATGATGCAGTCTAGAGCGTCCTTAACGGGGGAAGCCTTGAGGTCGGGCCAGACATCGACGGGGATGGCGCGGGAGCCGTAGTTGCGGGTCATGGATTCCATGCCGGCGCCGATGCCGACGGAGATCATGTCGGTGCGGATCTGGGCGGCCACGAGGGAGATGGCCTGGAGTGAGGAGGCGCAGGCGCGGTTGGCCGTGTACAGGGACGTGGTGTTGGGGAAGCCGACGTGGTTCATAGCCATGCGGGCGGCCTTGGAACCGCCGAGCTCGGAGAGAACGACACCGACGGCGACATCCTCAATGGCCTCGGGAGACAGGTGAGGGTGGGCGTCGAGGGTGGCGCGGAGGACGACAGAGAGAAGTTCCTCTGGGTAGGCGTCCTTGAGCTGGCCCTTGTAGGAGCGGCAGATGGGTGTGCGCAACGACGAAAGGATCACGACGTCGCTGGGCGCCTTGGTCAAGACCGCCTTGATACCCTTGGGAAGCGCCGACATGGTGGGCGAGAAGTGAGAATGTGGCGAGATCGGTCGATTCGGATCAAAATGTAGCTCCCGACTTTGTTTCGGAAAGAGCTGAGAGACACAACGAAAATCACGATCAAGCCAACAGGGTATCAACAATTGACCACAACATACAGGGACAATGAGTGGGAATGGGAAGAGAGAAATACAAGAAACCTAAAAAGAAAAAGAAAAGTACGGAATTGAAACCGGCCGGTTGCCGGATCTCTGGGCTCGGGATGGAGTGGATATCTGCTGTCCCCGGAGTGGGGTGGGAAAATACAGAGCCGAGAGGCGAATTGCAGCGGGAGAGCGGCAATGGTTTGCGGCAGCGAGGGAACAAGCGACCCCTGCGGACGCCCTAACCTTTTCCCAGGACTGCCGTGCCGTTTCGCTACCACCTGACTCGTTGACAGTTTTGCGCATCACTGATTGTGTATCTTGTGTTGTCTGAAACTCTCTGGCCATGTCATCAAATTGTGCTATGTGGTTGCAGAGAGCAAATGTCGTAACGCGAAGCTATGGTAGGCTCTGTTGACCCAGCTATCATTCTTGCCAAACCTTCCACCGCTCAGTCGTAATTTCGTAACGTACAAAACCTGCGCCAACAAACACCGCTGTTTCGGTTCATAATACCCAGGCAATACTGGCCACGGGCTCGTGGTATCGTGGAAACCATCAGAAAGAGACCCAACAACCGCCTACCCCTATAAAAACCGTCATGATAATCTTGTACAAGCTGAACCAAGACAGTAATCCTCTGTACTTGGTTCCTGCTACCGGGTTCCACTCTCAAGCGTCTTGTCCGTACCGAATACCGAGGCCAACGCGGCCGGGATCTCTGAGCCCTCCGGCCACACGCAATTTTTTGGTTGGGCTGGTGACTGGATCTCGCTGAGAGACGTCATTGCGGTCGTCTCCCATCCCACTGAACTTTCGCTTCTCGCTGATCCCAAGCCCACCCTTATTCAGGCCTCCGTACAACTTAGCCTGAAGCTTCGCGCTCTTCTCCATCGGGGCAGGTGTACCATCCCTTGAGTTGACCGAGCTTGTTACCTCGAAGCTTTCCCGCGGATCGCGTCGTAGCATTTCCGAAGCGGCTTGACTGGCCTGGCTCTCAAAAACCTCCTCCTCCTCCTCCTCGCCCGCTGGGTGCCGAAGGGGCCGAGAATTGCTTGCAATGGATGCAAACGACATTGTTGCCGCGACCGCCACTGACTGGAGGGCTTGACGCGCTAGCTCCTCATTATCCTCTGCAGACACTGTGCTCTCTCTGCTCTTCCGCCGCTCTCTGCCCTTCCCCGAGGATGGGGATTCCGGGATGAATCGGTTGGCGCGGTAAGGTGGCTCAGTCTGGGGCACCAGGTCAACCGATGGGAGGAGCCCACCGTCGAGTCTTGTCCGGCTAATCGGCGTGGTTGGCAGCGATGACATAGATTGCACATTGCGTGTGTGCTTGGAGGGCACGCGAGCAGTCGGACGGTGACCAGAAAGTGGCGTAGAAGGTGCGCTATTGTTCTCTTGGCTCAGTGCCTGGAGCAAAACGGCGAAATTCTCCTTGCTGTGATCCCGATCTGGGCGCGCTTCACGGTGCGTTGCCGACCGAGGAGTTTGGCGGGGGGTGGCTCTGTGCTGCACAGGTGTGCTCGCTTGCGTCTTTGGAGTCACAGCGCCGTGAAATATCCCACCGGGACTACAAAAATGATGGAAGCGTTCACGGTTCTCTCGAATGCGGTTTAGTAACAACTGCCGCTCATCTGTAAGGCCCGCAATATCTTCTTCCTTCTGCTGAATCACCCTCCGGGCCGCCTTGTATTTCTTCTGCAGAGTTTCGATTTCCTCCTGGGCCTTCTCATACCAAACTTTGAGCTGCAAATACTTGGTATGCGACGCCTCGGAGGTGACCGCCAAATCGTGGCGAGCCTGCCGTGAGTGCTCCGCCATTCGCAATGCCTCAACCTCTTTCTTGGCCATTTCGTGTTCGACCGCGGCACGTTTCGAGTCGTCCTCAGCCTGGAGGCTCAACAACTTATATTGAAGCTTGTGGTGGGCTGCTTCCATCTTCAACTTAGCATGCTCGGCCACGCAAGACTGGAGCATGCTGCGCAGCTCGTCGGCGGAGGCATCTGTAATTTGTCGTGCGGTGGGCGGAACGAACTCAGCAGCGTTCCCGGCATCTCTCAAAAGACCGTTTATCCCTGTTCTTGGTGGTGAAAAAATACCGGTACGGTGTGAAACAGCATAACCAAGGGGATTGACCGCTCCTGCACCGGCGAGAGGGGGGACCTGCGAGGAAGGTGGGGGGGTCAATGATGAGGGAATGACCGATGGCGCTCGATCGTCGGCGACTTCGGTTTTGAAGGACGAGTTGAGATCTGGTGCAGGTGAGTTCGGGGCCTCCGTTGAGGGTATTGTCTGCTGCGACGAAGCCGCGATCGATTCGTCATCTCGTGGGGTTGCTGGGCCGTCGTCGATCAGGCCTGGACGGTTTTCGTCATGGATACCGTTTACCGGCTGCGCCGACTGTTCGTAATCTTGCGACATTTTGCTCTGCTAATAGAATATAATGGATGTTGTTGAATCTGCGATTTGAAAAACTGTGGCGGGTCGGCGCCGATGGATCGCGGGTCGCAGCTTCGTCGGTCAGCAGCACCGAGACACGTCACGGCACTCCGGCTAGCTGCAGCCACAAGCCAAGCACCTCGAGAGAGGCGGTGAAGGGGACTGGAGTAAATTCAAGCCCTTGAAGCTGTCATGAGGGCAGGAAGACTGTCGTGCGGGGACAGGAGATGCGGCAGATGAGAGGCGACGGCTGCCAATTGTTGCCGTCGGTTGCCCTGTGAATGAAGACGGCACGCAAAATTGGAAGGGGGGCTGGCCCGCCCGAACCCTTGCCGGATCTGCTTTTGGCGCCAATTTACGCCGGCCGACACCGCCCTGATCTCTTGGCTTTGTGTTATCGCAGGACCCTGCGATTATGACGTTGAACTCTGTTCAGAGGCGTTCTGCACTTGACAATTTATAAAAAAGGAAGGTAAAGTTGAGAGCTGGTGCAAGCCATTCCACAAGCCTGACTCCTCTCGTTGATCTACCTGACACAAACCCCTCGTATTCAGACGATTTTATACATGTCCAGGTATCCCTGTCTGGGTATCGCCCTAACCGCCAACTGGGTCCAAGCGTCCCAGTGCACACGGAACCTTGTGGTCAAAGCTCCGCCGCCTTTTTTGGTATGCGCAACGGGTCTCCGTCTTGGCTCAACTGTTCTGCGTAGATTTCACTCGATGAGAGGCTTCAAATTTGAGACCGCCACCCGACCAGCGAGCCACCGCTACAGGCTGCTTTCGTGATAACCCAACGCCTGGTGCATGACACATTTCCCAAGACAAACCACCCCCCGAAAGCTCGTCAGTGTGGACTTGATGGGTGTTTGAGCTTTCAGCGCGGTCTTATTCTGTATCTGAACAGTGAGAAGTAAGAGAGCCACGTGTCAACGAGGCATCGAGCAAAAACACATAAGCCCGAAGTCTAAAACACGAGGCTCTCAATTTTCTTATATCAAGGTCTTGATGGCCGAGGAAATGTCCTTACGGATTGGCTGCTAAGCAGCAAACTACCGCGCGAACGATCTTTCAGGGTTGGATCGGATGGTGAACAACAGCTCACACCACCGATATTGGCCGAATGCATGAGGCCAAATGAGCGAAGTATATCGTTTAAGCTATGGTATAAAGTATGGAACATTACTCGCAGCGCATGCTATGACACTGACAAAAGAACCCTAATTCCTCCCACTTTGCACACCACACCTGGGCATCATGCCTTTCGGGAACTCGCCACTGGACGGCATTGGTTCGTCCCGCCAAAGTACTCGTACACGTTCGGTGCATGCGTGGCGTTCCCAAATACACTGCTGCCGTACGTCATGTACCCGGCGCTCACGGTCCAAGGGATGGCCATAATATCCTCCGCATCACCCACCACCCACACCGACTGCATTCCCATCATCATGTGCGAAAGCAGATGGCAGTGGATCAGCCACACACCGGGGTTGGTGATACGCATTCGCCAGCCTCTCCAGCCCGCGATCCGGCCGGCGTTGACGGTATCCTGCCATCGGTAGAGCATGGTTGTGTCGCGCTTGACGGGGCGGTAACCCAGCTTCGCAATCTTCGCGTTGTTCTCGTCGGCGTTGTACTGGCCCTGGCCGCTGCCAATGTCATAGTAGTTCCTACTGTGTCCATGTATAGGGTGCGACTGGACGATGCCACCCGACTCGCCGCCGAACTCGGAGCCAATGTTCTGGAGGATGATCTCGAGGACCTCGCCAATCTTAGCCGGGAAAGACATGGTCCGCGGATCCCACCCGTGGTTCTTCTCGGCAGCCTCGAGACTCGGGATGGCTTCCTGCCCGCGCTAGTAGATATCGACGAGAGCAGGTGTCTGGTAGGAGGACTCTGTCCACGACAGGTGAGCGAGCTCCCAGCGCAACCCCCCTATCTTGTCGTCCCGCAGTAGTTCGCAGTCGATGATGACGCGGCGGGTCACTTCATCGGCTGTGGGGAAACCGTTCTTGTCCGGGTCAGCGGCTGGAGAGCGTACTCCATCCACCCCTCGGCCGACGTTGGCAGGACAATGACCGGGTTCTCGGGGGCGACAGGAATATCAGCTGCGCGATTGTAACGGAGAACGCCATAACCACGGTACTCTCCTGGCCGGTCGCGGGTCTCGAACTGAATGAAGTAAGAGGGCTTGTTGCCGTCGGCAACCAGCTCTTCCGTTGTCTTGGTCTTGAAGATAACGTCGAACCGCTGTCCGGCGCCGACCTGAATGTGGCTGGCTGGATGGGGCGCGTTGTACTCTGAGCCATCGGCCTGCACAATGGTCAAGTTGTCATGACCTTCAAACCCAACAGTGACGAGCGAGAGGGCAGTTCCGCCAATGAAGCGGAAACGGTATGTCATTCCAGGCTCGACGTCAATGACGGGCAGGCTGCAGTCGCCTGTAGCCTGGACCTGGGTCATACTGGTCATGTCGCGACGATGAATACCATACCCATGGGCTCCAGCCGGGTGACTGCTCCAGCCGCTTCCGAAGAAACCAATGTTTCCTCCAGGACCTCCAGGAGAAGCAGTCTTGCCTTTTGCGACACCTTGTCCGTTTAGGATGATGCCGTCAGTTTCTCCCGACCAATGGAATGGCGTTCCCATGACATCGCCAGCCATCTGATGGTCTGCCATGAGGAAGTAGTCCTGGAAGTGGAAAATGCGCTCATCATCGTATTGGAAGGGTGCCATACCGCAGTCATCAACGACCAAGGGGCCTGAAGCAGTCATCTCCTGCATCTCGACATGGGAGTGGTAGAAGTAGGTGCCCGAGTCGTCGTTCTCTGTCTGGATCTCGTAGTCGAAGAAGTGCCCTGGCGGGATCGGCCATTGGGAGGCCAAGGGTGTGCCGTCTGCTAAAGGCGCCAACCGCTGTGCGAGACCGTGCCAATGCTATTTCCACCATCAATGCCATTCGGTGATATCCCAGTCCCGGGACGGGGGGTTGGCTCACCATGGTAAGATTCTTATCCTCCATATCGTTGAACACTCGGATCCAGGTCCTTGCGCCTGGAAGAATGTGTAGGGCAGGACCCGGGATTGTACCGTTGACGACGACGCTGGTACGAGATTGACATCCCGTTGGTGTCTCTGAGTACGTTACTCGTAGGATGTGATCGGGAGTGAAGCTGGCATCATGGACCACGTTGTGGGCCATGGCGACTGGGATTGCCAAAGCCCCAAGCCACTGGGGGAGAACCCTGAAGGCCCTCATTGGTGCTCTGATAAACTAGTAGCGCTGCGTCGTTGCGATTAAGTATCTGTTGGAGAATCGATGTGGACGGGGTGGTTTGGTGATGCTGATGAGGAAATTGTGAGCTCTCCAATGCTCTCATCCGGCCGTTTATATGCTTCAAGTTCGCCCTCAACAAGCCTCTTGTTTTCTCTGCCCGATGCCTCGCCCCCGGATTTTGGAGGTGTGTTGTGCTTCCTGACAACCCCCAACTAGCGCAAAGCTGTCCCAGCAGCCCTTGACCTTTTCGCAACCCGGGATTGACCTAGGCCTCGGTAAGTCAGCACCACAGGCTCCTACTTGGGTGATATGGAGGTTGGAGAAACAAAGTTAGGGTGCATGTCGTGGCAAAGACTCGATCCCAAGAGACCGGTTTGACTTGGCGCCTGAGCAACACCTGGCCGGTGCAACTTGACGATCACGTCCTAGACTTAGCGGCCGAACCTTCATGACTTTCCGGGTACCCGTGGAAAAAACAACGCTGCTCTGTGACATCATGCGTCCTGTGGCTGTGGATATTGCCGATGGCTGGCGAACAGACACGGACGCGTCTCCGGAGAAATAAGGTCCTCGCATGGTCAGAGCCGGGGCATTGGCACCTATTGTATCGGATACTAATTCCAGGTCGAGTGCCGGACACAGCAGCATTGGAGCGCACCCAAGTTATTAGCGCTCCCGACGCATTGTGTCTTCAGAACGCCGGCCCAGCTAGTAGTCGGACGTAATAGCTCCCGTCGTGGAAGGTACAATGAAGAACATGAACACCATCACCCGGTTGAGCTTGACAGAACACACTACTTAGGCCTAGAAAAAGTCATCTGCTCTATGAAATATGAATCTGATCGCTATTCTCTCATATTATTCGCCTCGGCTGCCCGATCGTTCGTTATCCACGAGGAAACCGCCACCTCTCTCGGTACGTGATGACTGGAGCAAATGGCCGGAAGGCAAGCCATGCAACGCCCAGCCCAAGCTCCATCTCCTTCGGGTCTGTACCTCGAAGACGCTGACACGCTCGCACTCTGAGTTTTCAAAAGTCTCCAAGGCTCCAAACTATCGGCCCCCTACCTCATCATCTTCAATGCCTGGTTGGCCATCCAGTTTCCTCCAGCTCATTGACATGAAGATAGGAAGAAATTTAAGGACGGTCAACACCTGACTATCAATCCCTTTATTTTCAAAGAATTGCTCGTTACTTTTGTTCTATTTTACATAACTTCATGGATTTTCTTGGATCGTCGACCTCCGCTTGCTCCGCGATGATACGTCACGTGGAGATGCACGGGTTGAAACCCGGCGATGACGTTGCCTGCAGCCGCCATCTGCACCTTCCCGTTGTCGCTGACCTGGCAGCAAACGCCTCTTTCATGTGCTCGATTGAGAATGGCTGCATTTCATTTCGTCTTCGGGCCTACCTTTGCCCGCATTTCTCAATTGGCGGTCTCCTTGCCCTAGCAGCTTTTTTCTGACACCCACACGACTATCCAGTGCCTTTCTCGAACGTGTCACTTTATGCAAAACGGTTCGGACATGGTGGCATCTTGAACCAAACGCCATCCAGTCCTCTTACGGCAGCTCCACTGGACTTGCTTTTATTGGTACCTTAGAAAAGGGGCTGCACTGGTGATGGGAATGGAACAATAACAACAGGAAGATGATTGACGGTATTCCCCTAGGACAGGGAGATTCTGTCGATACCAGTTTGAATATACCGACCCCCAAGGCCCCTGAAATCCTGAACGCCGCTCAGCTTCACGCACTACTGGACATCCTTACACACTTTGAAACCTATGCTGAAGTGGAGCAGTTCAAAGACCCCTCCACCATCTCCAAGTATGGCTACCCGTTCTTGCTGCAGGCTCACGAATCCCAAACACATCGTTACAACACCGATTCATCGGCGCCGTTACTCGCCGACCTTCTGAATAGCATCGTCCTGCCAGTTCCGGGCGTCCGAGACCTACCGCCTGAATTCTGGCACCTCCGATTCCAGGGTATTCTGACGAGCCTCACCATTGCCGAGCTCTCCGATAGCTATGATACTGGAACCTTGGGTACTAGAAAGACTCTTGCCACTGCTGCATCCGCCATTCACGAAGTTATCTCTAGAGGCATCCTGGGCGGGCTTCCGAGACAGTCAGCTAGAAATTTGAACGGCTTCTACGACAAGTCGCAAGCCCGAGATCTTGTACGTGCGTGGGATGATGCTGTGAACGAGCTGGTATACGGAGATCTCGTCAATGAGCTCTTTGATTGTGCGACCTCGGGCAAGAACCTTGAAGAACACTCGCCTGCAGTCCGGGCCGCTGCTGATTATATTATCATCCAGTGAGTTCGTCCTCCAATCCACCATCCATACTCGTTTCTAATAGCTACTAGCCTTGCAACTTTCCTCCACCATGTGTTCGTGTTGTCTCCCCAGGGCCCTTATTTGCTGAAGCTCGCGGAGAATGTCCATAAACTGGTCCCCTACTCCGTCATCAGGCAGACGCTACGCATTGGGAACGCTGCGACCATGATCGCCGGTATGATGAAGTTGCTCCTAGCAAAGATGAGTGTTGGTAGTATATCAAACTGGCTTGGCTTGACGCAAAACGCCGACGACGGCATGAACTTGTTACAACGGTATGAATGATTACTCTCCTTGTGAGCAACCCCATGCCATAGCTGACTCTGGCAGAATCATATCACTGGTCCTGTCCTATGATTGCTCCGAGTTCCGCAAGACGGTCGAAAAGATCGAGAAGGCCAAAGTCGGGCCTTCTAAAGCTTATCTAGCAGCTATCAAGAATTTCGTGGAGGGGGATCGCTCTGCTCATGACCTTACACGGAAGATCAGCATCCAGACACCGACTTCGATGGTTGCAGCAATCCTGGAACCTTCAACGCCGGACCTCACGAAGCAACTGTCAGCAGATCATCATAGGCAGCTGCTCGAATACTATTACGCCCTCCTAGCGATCCGGGATCGTGAAGAGATTACAAAATCTCTCTGCCGACAGAACCCCGATCTTTTCACTCAGGCTATACGAGACCTTGCCGCTGCTTTCGATCACATGATACGTGCCATACATGAGAATGTCGACCTTCGTGAGCATGTGACAGCTGCCGAGAATTTCATCACGGACTTCATCAACACAAGCAGGCCGAAAAAGAGAGCAAGCAGCTCAATTCCTGGTACCACAGAAGCTTCTATCGAAACCCAAGCCCCTTCTGTCGAAGATTATGTCGGCCTGCTAAGACGCAACCGGCAGTCTTTATATAACTGGCTCCATCAAATCGCAACGCAATGTCCCCAAGTTCGAGACGATTTCCGAGCGTGGTGCAAAGACGCAGTCAAGGTGTTCCGACAGAATCAGCGTCGGGCATCAAGCCTCTCGGTCTCTATGCCCAACAGTGAGGAACGGCCCGGATCCGAGGTCAACGCACGACGGAGAGGCGCTGCCGGGGCACTGAGTAGCAATCTTCAGGCCCTTTTCACTTCGCTTCCCACTGCAACGCGCGGCCCTGTGCTTGCGGCGATAGATGTACACGCCACCTATCTCACCTCGCTTGAGACATCCTCACTGGAGCGGATGCAGCATATTCTCGACGATATGCCTGGTGGTGTCCTCGCCAAGGAGAATAGCCAAAGCAAGCGGAGCATTTGTGGTCCGGGTATGTTTCTAGCACGCTGGCAACAGCTGATGGATGACACTATCGTGGCACCAGCCATTCCAAATGGACCGCTTCGCTGTGGAAAGGATGTCAAGGGGCTCCTTACAAAAGGTAAAACCGTCAGTCCAGCTGCGCGAGATGGGTGGAATCCGGCGGAACTGGCAAGGTTGGCGGAGCGAGACGTCCCGCGTCCTCCAGATACTGGGGTGGTGGCGGAGGCACTGGGGGAGAGGTTTCGAAAGTTGGTGGTGGACCTGTGGAAGCATAAACAGGTGGGGAGGTGAGACAGGCGTGGTGGTGTTGGGTTTAGTTTTACCGGTGGCAAGGGACGGGCTCTTTAGAGTAGAAATATGATGCATTGTGTTCACCGTTTTCTCGCATTCAGGTGTTGCGCTACTGATCAAGGGGACTGGGCTCATCAAGTTCGGCAACAGCAATGACAGGATGCACCATCGTCACGAGAGGAACTGAGCATGGTGTAAAGCACGCGCCGTGGAGTATATTGCCAATGTACTACCGTCAATGTAACAACTCAACTATCCCGATCCGAGAAAGAGCTCAGGCGAACGACAAAGCCACCCTTCAAATGCAATCCCAACGCTTGTGCTAATCCACCGTTGTCATGAGCCGAACCGCGGGGTTGGGTACCTTGGCCGAGGACTGACCGACAGACAGACGGGGCGTTGCGGTGTGTTGTTGTGTAAGGAAACCCGACATAAGAAACTAATCGCGAGATGGTAATGACCGACGGGAACACCGAAATCCGTAATGGATGATGATGATGGTGTCAAACCGGGTGTCTATTTGCAGCCGGAGCAAGAGCCTGTGTAGAGCAGAGAGTGTTAGTGAAGCCGAGCCCAGCTGAGAGGAAGGCAGAAAGGTAAGAGGGGTACGAACAGCTGCCAGAGGCGCAGGTGCAAGAGCTCGAGGAGCCGGAGCAGCCGCAGTCGCCCTTCATTTTGAGTGGTGTGGTTGGAAAGTTGGTTGGTGTAGTGGGTTGTGGAGTCTTGATGTGTTGATGGAGTTGTGATGTCTGGAGATTAAAAGTTTGAGGAGAAGTGGAAGTTCAAGGTCGGGCTTTTATAGACCAGTGGACACTACGAAATGGCATGTGTGGGCTTTTGCGTGGTTTGTGCCGGTTTGCGTGGTTCTTCCCATCTTGAACTCAATCTTGACTGCGGCCCCACCAACTGCGCTAAGTTGAGAGCCGTCACCCACGCTCCGCCACCACCCGAGCCAAAAACCTGTGTTTGTCAGCCCACTAGAAGGCTCTTCTTTCCGACGGAAGTCGGCGGTTTTGTTGCATCAGGCGGGACGAAGGAGGTCTGGGACGTTGCTTGATAGGACCTCGTCCAGGACGGCAGGTGCCCGGCAGCAACAGTCGCGGAGAAGCACCCACTGAAGCTCCAGCGATCATCGGCGGGTTAGGACCCCGCTACACAGCGTGCAGGGGTCGAAGGCGGGGTGTTCCATGCCAAGAACAGACCTGCGTCATGCCTCCCCGCTGCGAGATTTGTGCGTGAACCTCATCCAAAGAAACTCGTCCAGGTTGCTGCGCCATGACACCCATCACAACTTCGCCCATGGCCGATCTTGCCAATGAAGAGCAAAAGTTCTTTCCATAACCTTCCTCACACCGCGCAAGCTGGTCAACCTAGCCGCCTTTGCGACGTTTCTGAGCAACTGAGGCACCACGACTCGAGCACGGATACCAATCCGGATGGCTACTGGAGATGCACCCCACGCCACTGAGCAGTTTGCGCGGCGAGGTGCCGTTGATTACTCCTCGGAGGTTTGGTTTCTTACGTTACCATTTGTCGGCGTTGATTAATTGGATTGCCGTGTTGCCCGATGACTATGATCTCGAAGGTTCATTTGGTCACGACCGCGAGTCTGGGTTGGGGAGTCTGGGCTCTTTGGTACTCCGCGCATGGCCTGCATGTCATTTGACAGGAACAGTTTACTGGATTTGGGGCTTGCCATGTTCCTACCCTTAGCCGACAGCTAGGCTAGACTTGCCGACAGGCGCAGCTCCGGCTCGGCGTCGCCGTCGCCGGTACTCGCTCGCTGATGCATTCACCGGTTGGAAAGTTCTGAGACCTCCGACAACCGGGAGAATGACTGCGAAGAGATGTATGTGACATATAGTACCTTCTCACACGAGTCTGATGAGGCGATCTCTCACAGTGGACAAGACTTGCCCCGATCAATATCGCCAAGCGGCCAAACGACATGGATGTTTGCTGCACGCACCCGTCGACATAAATTCAGCACCAGATGTTGACGTGCGCCATAGCTTCGAAGATCGGATCGGACGATTGAAGATGCCCAGAATGCAGTTTGGTCCGTTTCGATGTTTTTGGAGCTGCAAGAACAGATCGATGTTCCAACATGGATGAAGTCATCCTGTGAGAGTGGTCGTACGTTTTCTAGCGGGGCCAGGGTGTTGAAACCAACCTGAAATCTGGTCGCTTTGCCATCGAATGATGATGTTCGCCCCTCCGAAGCCCGTGTCGTTATTTAAAAAGGCTGCTCTCTATCGGTGATGGGCAGGAAGTTGAGCACATTTGTTCGATATCGAGAATATTGGATCCAATTTGTTATCAGCTCATTATCCCGCCACCATGTCATCATTTCCGCGCCGGCAGAACTCAACCAACCCCCGTCCCGGAAGCACAAACTTCCCACGCATGTCAATGCGCTCCAACCCCAGCGATCGACCGCCCCTCCGATCTGGATCCACCGCGTCCAACCGGCAAACAAGGCCGACACCTCGGCCGGCACCGGCATCGACACCCCGGCCTACAGGTCCTGCGCCGGGACGGGAGGACAGCGGAACCAAGACACAGATCAACCAAACTCTTGCCATTGCAATGATGACCAGCCCCATCAACCCGTTGCCATTCCCGTTGCCGATCCCCATTGGCGTCACAATGCTACTGAGCCCTTCGAGTGGCCGCAGGGGAAGTGGGAGCAACGCGGCTGCTGGACGATAAGTTAGCCTTGTCTCAGAGATAATGGGGGCGGTGGAGGGGAAAGGTCCGGGTAACTCAGGCTGGTCATGAGAGATGGAAATCAGAGTGGAGTTCGGGAGTTGTTGGGCACGATCATGGCTGGGGCATGGGATTTGGATGTATCAGTATCGGAATGTCATTCAGCATTGTTGTCATCTCGCCGGAGTCGGTCCGAGAAATTTTGCGAGCCGGCTCGCGATGCCGACCAGCACGGCCGTGTGACGATGGAATGTAAGCCCCGTAAAGACTCCGAGACATTAGTTTGCAAAACTTCACGATCTCGATCATAGGAGCATCTGGCGATCGCGGAGCGGTCCGACGGCCGCTGTCAAGGAGGCAGGAGATGGGAATCCTATTTTAAGGGTTAGAACTGGGAATAGATAAATAGATGGAAATGTTCCTTTTAAGGACAAGGAGATCGTCATCATCATCACCGCCCTCACTACCTGCCTACCTTACCCTTCTCACCCTACGCTGAAACAACTGTTAGTTGCCCAAGATGCGTTTCTCCGTGCTCACCACCATTGCCGCCCTCACCGGCTCGACTTTAGCCCAGCTCAAAGCTAACGACGTGGTCAACAACATCCAAGTCCTCACCACCAAGTCACGCAACCTGCTCAAGCCAGCTGAACAGCTCTCCATCTTCAACGCGCCGCTCTTGCTCCTCGGACAAGGCCCCTGGGCGGTAACCAGTTTCCTTTTCTTTGGTCTTGACAGACTTGATGAGGACAAACACCTAAGAGGAAAAAGAAGAAGAAGATATCTCTCCCCCACCGTTATCATGACTGACAACATCATTGCCAAAGCCAAAATACGAAGAAAAAGAAACCCTTCTCTGACAAGTAGTAACTCTTCTTCTAGACCACCATTCTCGGCTTCACCGACATTGTCACCACCGCTAACGGCGCCATCTCGTCTATGAGTGGACCCATCAAGCCAAACTACGTGGGCAATGACGCGACAGCGATTGGAAACGCGTTTCGTATCTTTGTCGATGTCCACAAGGAGTTGCTGAATATCATCATTGGCAAGGCGGGGTTCTTGACGCAGATTCCGTTTGTGGGAGCACCGGTCTCGGCGGTCCTGAGGGGTATTGAGAAGGTGGTTGATGTGAGTTTTTCTTTCTTCTTTTTTTTTTTTTTTTTTCTATCCTGTGAATGTTGAAATGAGTGATGAATGGATGGATGAATGCTGATCAGCTGGGGGTTATTTGCCTTCTTAGACGATTGCGTATGCGTTGATTGATGGCGTAGAGGCAAGTGTGGCTTCGGCCATGAAGAGTGATTATCGCACTTTGAGTGATACGGTTGGCGTTGCTATCAAGAAGTATTCGTAAAGGATGAGAGAGACACAAAAGTACCGAGATGAAAGGTCGTGTGGGTGGGTGGGATCGTAGGCGGAGGGATAGGTTTTAGTTGATATCACCTAGTTATCCTCAGGTCACGAAGTTAGGATCAACGGGTTTGTACTGAAGCATGAAGGAATCTTCTCCTCTTTACCTAGGTTAGAATGGTGGACGAAATTGATGAACATCTCTTCTCCAGATTTATACCCAAAATGCCTACAGCATCAGACATAATACATCATCCGCCTTCCCCTGATGTTTCCCACAGACATCAATCGCAAAAGCCAGTCCCGACACCTCCAGGGCCGTGGTCAACAGGTTCTCAACATGGGGGTCTTCCCACCTCGGAAAGGTCGGGCTGATCTCCATGTCCGCCTCGGGCACCAGGCTATCTATTCCAGGAAACGGCTCAATAGAGAGACCAAGTTCAAGAGGGGATATGCTTTCATCCATGTTCTCATCGCGAGCCAACGGGCCAACGTGGCCCGATATCTCCGTGTCGCGCTCATTGGTGTCTGTGTTACTTCCTCCTTCTGCAACAGGGCGGTTATCCTCCTCTTCTTTCTCGAGAGTGCCCTGGCTGGGAAGGCCGTCATCCCGTTGGACACGTTTGTCTTCCGAGGCCTCGGGCCCGGCATCCCCATCCTCGTAGCCAAACAGCTCGCGCTCCATCTGCATGTCACTTTCTCCTTGGGCCTGTGTTTCACTTTCCTCCTGGGTCTGTATTTTGTCGTCCCTTTCTTGTTCGGTCTGTTTTTCAATGTTCCTTTCCCCCTCAGTCTTTTCTTTGCTGCTGTTTTTCTCTTCACCCTCATCGGAATAATAGTTGAAGAGATCTCTCGCTTCTGAGTTTTCGTCTTCGTCCTTTCTGGTCGTCTTCTGGCTGAGGTTGAGGCCCATAGGGGTAAAAACGGGGACTGCTGATGGCGGATCCTTGTTTGGTGTGATTTCGCTGTCAACTTCTTCTGTGTCCTCTTCTCTGCCCACACCGATAACCACTGCCTTCTTCTCCTTGTTTGAATTTGTAGCGGCGGCGGTGATGGTGCCGTCGTCGTCGTCTTTTATCTCTAGGTCGATGACGAGGTTGTCCTCATCCATGGGCTCTACGTCCACCACTACCTCGCCGACCCCTTTTCCCTCCGCTTCGATATCCGACTTGTCTTGATGGCCAACAAGCCACGGTGCTTCTAGGGGTTCTTCCACTTCCACTTCGAGATCTTTCACCAGTTTGTCGTCTTCAACTTCTTCCACTAGGTCGTTCACCTCCACCACCTCCAGCTCCTCCGTGCTATCCGCCTCCTCCGTCTCTTCCACCCCCCCCGCCTCCTCCGCTTCTTCCAAATCCCCCAGCCTCTCCACCGCCTTCTTCATCAACAACACCTTCCCCGTTCTCCCTCCTCCCTTCGTACTCTCATCCCTACTTCCCCTTTTACTCCTCCTCGCCGCCGACTCAAAGGTTCCCTCCACCGTATAAAATTCTCCCAAAGCACACACGGGCATCGGCCCTCCCTTCTCACTCAGCGACGTAAAATGCGACTCTAGATCCGCCACTCGCGCATCAATTACTCCAGACGGGTAATGAAATACGCGGCATCGCCTTGCGGGTGAACATACGGCCAGGAGAACAAGATCGACGGACTAGCGGGTGTAGTGGCGGAATTGGGATCTGCTGTTGAAGAAGAGGACTCGAGACCGGCAGCGGTGCGGGCCGCGAGTTGGGATTTGTAGCTGGCCCAATCGTACGAGGCGAGCTGATAGTCTCCTTTGGTTTCGGGCTTCTCCTTGTTCTTTTCTTGCGGCTGTGTTGGTTGGGTGTCGAGAATGGGAGTTCCAGGTTCTAGCACTGATTCTGGTTGTAGCCCTGGCTCTGGGTCTGGCTCTTTGGACTTGGTTTTGGCTTTCTTGGTCTTTCGTGCTGCTTGAGCTTCGATGGCTTTGCGCTTGGCTGCTCGGGCAGGCTGAACCCGGGTCGGTGCCGAGGGGGCTGCTTTTCTGGATCTACCCCGGGGTGTCTTGGGTGGTTCTTCTTGTGGGGGGCCCTCTGGCTTTGTTATGGCGGTGATTTGATCTTCAGGTACCTTGGCTTGGGCTTGACCTTGGGCTTTGGCTTTCTCAAGCTGAGCTGCGTCTTCTTGGACTCGCTCCAGGTGAGTCAACCGATCGATCTCGGCTTTATACCAAGAGCGAGCCCGCTCAAGAAAGTCATCTCTCGTATAAATCTTGGCCTTTTTGAGGGCGTTGAGGTCGTGGATCAAGCCTTCCTCATACCAGTGATATCTCCCTAGCTTGTTGGGCTTTCCAGTCTCGCTGTACTTGTGTTTCCCGTGGATGCATGGTGGCACCATCTGACAGTGACTGCTCTTTGGTGGACTCACTGCAGTGAAAGACGTGCCATTGTCTTTGTCGTGACGATGGGGTGACAGAGGTGGTGCAGTTTCGCCGACGGTTTTCTTTGATACAACAACAGGCGCTAGAAATGGATTCTCAAGTTTGGCCATGTTGATAACGGTAATGATGATGCTTCACGGAATGTGCAAGTCCCTAGTGAATCCCAGAATCCATCTTCATCAATTACGCAGCTGGAAGAGCTGTGCCTGCTAATATCTTGAGAGCTATGAACAAAGGAGACACCAGTGGTGGCCAATCGATCCCGATACAAAGAATCCGCATCCGGATGTTACTCACTACCAAAAAGCTACAACTACAATGAAATAATGATAGAAACACCATTTCGGAAAGAAAAGCCACATCAATGGGTGAGGACAAAACATTGATGACGGTGAACTTGATGATGGCTTCACTTGATCGCGTCTTGGTTCCAACCGCCAACAAAAACAGGTTGTTTCACATTCCTGCTCTAGAGTAGTATTCAAGCTCGCATTCCCTCCATTTAGTTCCGCGCATCCAGGGAAACATCCCGAGTTGGCGATCCGCCTCGGATCCGCGTCTCACGTAATCCCCATGCCTGGGATCTGCAAATAAAATGGTTGGCACACAAGCCGTCCCCAGGTCGTCTCTACTAGTCGCTCTTTCCCAACGGGATTCCATTCTGCAAATGGTACGACTTAATTACGAATATTCCATTCCTGACATCATCGCAGATGGACCGGGCGCGAGTTGCAGTAATCGGTGCAGGTAAAAAAAAAAAAACGACCTGGGCCAGACCCTCGCATTTCGGCACTTATTAACTGTATGCAGGCCCGTCGGGGTTGAGCATGCTCAAGACGCTGCGTGAGGATGGCTTCGACGCTACGTTGTACGAGCGACGCCTTCAGGTCGGCGGCCTGTGGGCGTATTCGCCGAATCCTGTGCACACGACCGCCCTTCCAGGTTGCTTTTTTTTTTCATCTGAATCTCTGCCGCTGCACGCGCGTGTACCATCATTCCGTCCTCGTACCTGCTGACGAATCGCAGTCACCCAGGCCAACATTAGCAAGTACACCTGCGGATTTTCCGACTTCCCCATGCCAGACAGTAAGCAGTCACCCTAGCCGCTCTAATAATCACTCTATTTGTAGCATGCATCAACCATCTTCGCCAAGGTTCTGGCCACTGCATCGTTTGCTGACCCGGTAAAAGGATACCCCCACCACATGCTTCCATCCGAGTTCCAAGAATACATGGAGGACTATGCTAAGCACTTTGGTCTTTTGAAGCACATCGTCCTAGGCGCCGACGTCAAACAGGTCAGGCGGAACGGCACGAATACCTGTTGGCTGCTCGAATACGCCAAGGACGGCACCACTACGACGGTCGAGGTTGACCGGGTTGCTTTTTGCCATGGCTACCAGACCAAGCCCAAAATGCCGACCTTTGAGGGACAGGAACTGTTTACAGGGACCATTATTCACTCGCAGGCGTTTAGGGGGTATGTAATGTGTCACCTTCCGCCCTCTGTGTGCTCACGGAGCAAAACTGCAGACGGCTTACTAACTATCCGATTCTCGCTAGCCCTACCCGATTCAAGGACAAGAAGGTGCTTGTCGTGGGATTCGGTGCCACTGCTGGCGATGTCATCCCGACCCTGATGCCGCATGCCGCCAAGGTCTACGCCTCCCACCGGCGCGGAGCCATCTTGGTAAAGCGCTACCGCAACGGCACTCCGTCCGAGCTGCTCGTAACTTGGCGACGTCGACAATACACACAGTTCATGCAAAAGTACCTTCCTACCCTGACCGCTCGCATTGCCGATCTGGCCATCCCCTTCCTGACTCGCCGCTACTTTGGCAAGCTCGATCCGGCCTGGCACCTCGAGCCGGCCCCGTCGATCACTACAACCCTGCCGGGCACTCTTGAGTTCGTCGTACCCTTCCTGCGGGACGGCAGTCTCACCCTCGTACAGGGTGTGAAACGGTTCACGGGTCCGAAATCAATCGAGTTTGCTGATGGTACCATCTTGGACGACATTGACGCTGTCATCTGCTGTACGGGGTACAGCGCAGATTGGTCAGCTGCCCCGTTTGTGGAAACCAGTGTCCCCAATGTGGAGGGATATCGTGGCCCGCCAATGTACCGACTATGGATGAACATGTTCCCACCTGCCTTTGCTGACAGCTGCGCCCTGCTGTGTTATAGCCAGTACGGCAAGAACAATGGCTTCAGCTTCGGCGATGTGACGGCCATGGCTGTAAGCAATGTATGGCGCGGAGTTGAGCCCCTACCGTCGCGCGATGTCATGGAGAAATGCATTGACGACCACCAACGATGGGGCGCCCGTCGGTGGCTCACTGATCCGCTCTGTGACACGAGCGCCGTGAAGAATTGGGAATTTCAAGCTTGGCTGCACCGCGTCGCCCAGACGGGCATGGAGAATGTCGGCTGGGGTTGGAAGGGCTGGAGTTTCTGGTGGCGCGATCGGAAAATGTACAACCTCATTGCCCATGGCGTCGAAACTGCCCACTGTTATCGCTACTTCGATTCGCCGACTAGGAGACATTGGCCAGGCGCCAGAGAGGCCATCATACATGTGAACCAAGCCGTCAAGGATATATTTCCTATCGAAGATGAGGACATACCAAAGCCCCAATGGAACGCCATGGACGAAGGAAAGTGGTAGTACAGATCCTGCATATGATACAACTAAGATCAATCAAGTCATTGTCTCCTTCTTAACCGGAATTTGCCGCCGCATGGCTCTCGTACACGACGTAGATTGCTTACGCCCGACCGACTACGGACGGCACTATTGACGAGCCGCCCCCGTCGTGTATTACGTTTCGCATCATCTGTTCGCCACAGTGGCTCTTGGCTGAATCACGCTACAGGCAGAAGGTAGCGATATATCATCAGTTGCGCTAAGCTTATGCCTAAACCTTTGTTCTTCGCCGTCCGTGGCGAAATGTTGGTACCTGCCAGGCAGGCAATACGCTCGGGAATAATCACCGACGAAAAAAGGGTTAACAACTCCAAACTACAGGTCGTAGCCAAGGTAAGGTGCTTACGTCGCCTCCGTCCTACTCTCCATTCTCGGCTCTAGACCCGATTATCCTGGTACTCCCCGAACCAGTTTTTCAGTTGCCTCCGAGTCTGCCCTTTGGTCAACAGGCCACGAGGGGATGCCCAAGCCGGACGGTCAAGAGACAACAGGGCAATAGGCAACAAACACATTGACACGTACACTCACATGTGCACTTACACAGGCAAGCGCCCGGAGAATTCTAGCCTATTCGACCGTGCCACACGTGTTGTCGGTCGCCCCGGCCACTGCCGACCCTCTTCCGATGGCAAGGGCCTCTAACAGAGGGTACATGAGCTGGAATCAGGCCATGAGGAGTCATCGGGAATGGCCTGGATTTACAGGGCCTGAGGCCTGACATACCAGGTTAAAGTATGTGAACAGCGAGGACGGTTTGATATGATGCACGTAGGAGAACAAGGTAAGTATCGGGGCATACCCTCCTAACCTCTCCTCCGGTGATCCCACGGCGTGGCGGTCCGAGTTGGGCAGGGCTGCATTTAGTTTCCCCTGACACATCTAGTGATGGCGCAGCAACTCTTGGGCGGACACATGTTTACTTCCTTTCCCGATTCTTGTCTGATGAGTGCACCCCTTTGGCAGGCAAGTAGGGCTTCCGCAGCCAGGGAAAGATGGGAGCGGAAATTGCAGAAAGTCCCAGGCGTATCTGCTCCCTCTACGAAGTACCCCTTTGGCCCCTCTCTTGCGGTGTGAGTGTCTACATGCCATGGGCTAGAACTATTGTGGGTAAGGTGACTCTGCCTAGTGTAGGTCCTGCTGGCGGGGACAGCTTTAGACCGTCCGAGCAGTGTGCCAGTGCAGCACTAGTCCCCAGCTGAGACTCCGTTCCGACCGCCCTTCACTTGCCAGACTTTTCTCGTTCACCAAACACATGAGGGGGAAAAAAAAAATAAGATCACCCATCCATCCAGCGATTGCTGCCGTGTGCTCATTTACAGCAATGTAACGGTGGGCGGTCCAGCTGCAAGTTTGCTACATACACTAGCTATTCAGTCGCTAGGTCTCATGCCGTGTATACCTACCCAAGCCAAGAAAATAATGAACACCTGTACCGCTACGTAGAGAGCGCGGTAGCATGTACCCACGTCGGTTTCGTTCTTAGTGTGTAGTTGAACGCCACACCCACAGAAATTGTCTGGTTACGGCCAAGTGTTGTCGCATCGTCCATAGATGGTGGGACCCTGGAACGTTGGGTCATGGCGAGATATTTTTGGCTGGCTGAGAATGATAACACCTCTTGTCTCTTGTGTCTCGGCGACACCGCCTTTTTCTCGGTGTAGTGCACTAGAGCTAGAGCTCTTCGCCTAGGTTGTTTTTTTTCCCCTTGAATTATGGGTCATGGCATCGCGCATGGCCTCATGTCGCATTGCCAAAAAGTCCCCGGACGACACTAGGTTAGATCGGGATTCGGATGCATGCGGGAGTGTCACAAAACCGTAAAACCTTTTGAAATGGACCATGTGTTGGCCCCAGTAATTTTTGGTTTTTTTTTACAAAGCAATAGAGAGACAACATGAACCAACCAAGCGAAACGCATTTCTTCCGAAATCCCCGCGTCAGCTGCATTGAATGTCTGCAGCCCATGTCACTGCTGCTGCAGTCCCCACACATGGGTGGGGGGGCAAGAGAGAAGACATCAAGACGAAACATGACCAAAAGAAGAAAAGAGAACAGAGAGACAAGGAAAAAAAAATTGCCTGCCGGGAAGAAAATTGTCTCCTATGAGTCATACCACACCAGTTTCCCTTTTTCACCTACCTACCCTATCACAGATGGATATTACTAGTTACCTACCTAGTAAAAGCAAGCAAGCAAGCCTGGGCAGCGATACAGATTTTGGGATCAGATCGTCACACACATACACACACACACACGTACTGGCCGACCGACCGACTATTGAGCAAAAAAAAAAAAAAGAAGTCGCCGGTCGGTCGGTTACCTGTCGAGTTGATTCCTCAAACGACACACCCCTCCCCCCACCCCCTTTCTCTCTTTTGGCACGCACACCCCCCTGCTCGTGGCCCGCT
>Ga0247765_1000240_pt1 | contig 44598 bp, 45 predicted proteins | sample UWRJL106311C6_FD_179949 | JGI IMG/M metagenome (GOLD analysis project Ga0247765, IMG submission 179949) | Plant litter microbial communities from Arlington Agricultural Research Station in Wisconsin, United States - UWRJ-L106-311C-6 | ecosystem: Environmental > Terrestrial > Plant litter >... | reverse complement strand
CCCCCGCCCCAGCCCGGCCCACCAAGTTTCTTGCACAGGCGGACCTATCTCCACACCACCCTCCAACCCCTCCTTCATGTATCCTCGACGGCCATTTGATGGGACGTCGAAACGGGAAGAAATAAATCACCAAACACAAGACTCCAAGGCCACGTCGTCGCCCCTTCTTCCTTGTCGCGGGGCCAGTGTAAATGCATGACGTCTCGCCGACAGACAGTCATCCTCCATGCAGCAGCGCCTGGGAGGTTACATTCAACGGGGCCCAACGAGGACTGGGGGGCTGCCAGCACCAAACAAAAAAAAGGTTGTGTTGCGCTGACGAGGGTTGATTTGCTGCTCAACGCTGTGTCCATGCAAGGGAGGAAACCGGCATATGGGCGCAGCTTTTGTAACACCACTCCCAAACCCCCAAACTCTCGACCGTTGGGAAAGGAATGTGGGATCTTGCTGACCGCCTTGCCTTCTCAGCCATCTCACTCACTTCCGTCTTCTGTGGGTCATCTTCTGCTGGCAACCTCCCAGGTCGATCCTTGTGATTTGCGCCGTCCGTTCTACATCGTGCCACATCCGGCCAGGGTTCCGGGCGAAAAGGCAACAACTTTCAGGAAAAGGGTTGATTCGGACCCTGCAGTTCCAAGATGCATATTGTTTGCGTTGCCCAGGCTTCAACATCTGAAACTGGCGTGCCCTTCGGAATATGCTCCGAAGATGAGTCCACTCCTTCTCATCGAACTCTCCTGCCATGAATGGGTCATGTGTAAAACGCTTCCAATGCACACTGTTAATTCGCACATCATCAGGGTCACAGACATGGTCCCCTGTGTGGCATATGAGGGCGGAACCTAAGTCTTGGTTTTGGTATTTTAGTCTACTGCCGCCCTGCGAGGCATGTTTGCGTCATTGGTTTATTGCCTGATAAACCAAGGGAAGGTAACCATCGCATATCACCTAACGTCGTCTCAGGCGCATCCAAGAGCGATGGGAGTCCCAAAGACTAGCTCTAGAAACGGGTGATCAGCCACATCAACTCAACTCGGTGCTGCCCGCCTCCGTTTCCACGCTTCTCCTCAATGCGGACCCCGGCCGAAATGAGTTTGTATGCTTGCTTGCTGCGGGAACAATGCGGGACAATGCCAATCGCCCATCTGAAGGATAAGCGGAAACACCTTAGCCAACCAGCTGCGTCCCACTGTGCCTCACGGCCGACGATCCGCAACTCGAATTTTCTGTTTGAACAAGTATAGATAAAAAACAATTACTGGAACGGGGGTTACGTGAACAGAGTCGCAGACTGTAGCATGATCCAACTTAGCCAAAATATTTGCAAAAGGGCTGCTTAGGCCAACTTGCCTCTGAAAAAAAAAAAAAGGACATGTCACGCGGCCCGGAAGTGCGCTGCCAACAAAGACATATACAGGCGCGAATAGCCAGACCTTGCCATAACCAGATGAACCAGACCAGGCCAGAGCAAGGGGTTGGTAAGCTAGACTTTGTCTGAAGCTGGAACGGACACGACTGAACTGGGTTCCACAGAGGTTGCAATTTGCCTTCAAAGGACAACATATGGGAGACATATGGCAGGCTTTGAGCAAATGCTCAGGAGATTTTCGAGAGAGAAGTTGTCGCCCAGAAATATGGACCTCGACTTCCACAGCCGAAGCCAACGAAAGCCATGGTGAGTAATCGGACGGTAATTCAATCTTCCTGGAAGAAAATACAAACTGAAAGAGACCATGGAGATAGGTCAAGCTCAGGTGAACGCCAGGAAACATTTTATGGGTAAAATATCAACCGCTGTAAGGGGGAAAGGAGGCTGAACAAACCCAGCTGCTACTGATATTGCGAGGCTCATCATTCGGCCATGAAATCGTTTCTTGATTTGATTTGCCGTAGCCTGGCAAGCCTGGTGCAAAGCAAGCCCTGAACTCCTAATCACATGCCTAGAATCCCAAACCGACCTTCCAGTGGGTGTATTTTTTTTCTTTACTCATCAGGAACTGCAACACGTTAGCAAATGTAGCAATTCTCGGGCCCCAGAAGCCGCATGTCTCCAGACCCTGGGCGGGAGATCGTAGAGGGGCCAACATACTGTCAATCTCGCCCGCATCGATAGCATCACTGATCGCCCTCGGGCTCTTGCCATCGACCTGGCAACCAACGCTGAACGCGGTGCCTAAAATCTCCTTGACTGTCCCCTTCAACTCCTTGGAGAAAGATTTGAACCGCATCTCCCGCGCAATCGCAATTACCTCGTCGAGGGCGATCGACTTATTGTGCTTAATGTTTTTCTCTTTCTTTCTGTCGCGCGGGGGCTCCTTGAGAGCACGGATGATGAGAGATGAAGCCGTGGGAACGACAGACACGGCGGCTTGGCGATTTTGAATGGTGAGCTTCACGGTCACTCGCAGGCCCTTCTGAATTCGTGCAAGGAAACTCTTGTCAGAAACATAACCTCAAAGTGTACTCCTCGTTCCGAGTGAAGGAAATCGTACCCAGTCGCCTGTCGCCTTGGCGATATCTTCTCCGACTTTCTTGGGTGAAAGACCCAGAGGACCGATCTTGGGCGCAAGCGCAGACGAAGCGCCGACCTCACCGCCAGTGGCGCGGAGGTGACTGTGAGATGAACATCAGCAGCTGTACCGGTCATGGCGTCGGGTTCGTTTGGAGGTGGATGATGATTGCGTACATAACCTTCACCTCATTGGGATCGATCTTCGGAGCTGCGCACGACAGTTAGGATATGGTTGCCAATTGAGAAGCTCCAGAGGATATAACATACGCATGGTGACGGTTTGGATTGGTCAGGATGCACTTGTGTGGTGATATGAGGAGGTCAACTAGGCCGAAGATCAAGACGACGAAATCAAAAAATTGGTAGTTGTGGGATCTTGCCTGCCCTAAGAATTTGCGGCATGTGGCTGAAATTTCAACCGCCCAGCCCCTACCCTGTTCGCACACCAGGAGCAGAAAAAAAATGGACGCACAAGCCACACAGGGAATTGACGATTCAGGGTTAGGGTCAAACTGATTTGTGCCTTCTCCGTAGCTATTTCCTGGTACCTCCCTCCTACATGCGCACACTAGTTAGTTAGGCGATTATAAAACCCCCAAGTCATTGGTGACGAAACATCTATTTCACTTTGACAATATGGTTTTCATAATAGTAACGCTAGGCAACCGTAACACCCATCACCAGCCGACTGCAGCTGCCCTAAGTGCAGTTCTCCCACCCATTTTCCCCTTCAATTTGCTAGTTGCCTTCTAGTTGGTGTAACTAACTGCCAGCTTCATCAAGGACTCCATAAAAGTCTGCAGAGATACGTCATCAGTAAAGATCGTTTGCGCGCTCTGGGCTCCAACACCGCCATAGGCTCCAGCACCGGATGTGTGCGTTGTAGACGGGTTCAGCTTGGACAGCAGGAAACGCGCCTGGGAGCCTCCGTGATCACAGACAATAAAACGGGGCAGCGGGAATCGGTCTGTAATCAGATCCTGACGCGCCTGTTAGCGAACAATCCAAACCTTTGAGGTTGATGTCATAAAAATAACTTACTCTGGCATCCTCCTTTGGTTGCTCCAGCAAGGCTGCGAAGTTTTCATATCCCTCTTGATCTTGGTAACCTGCTTTCCTCCATTCCGCAATGGTCTCACCGTGGAAAATGAGGATATGGAAGAAAGTGTCCAGGAGAAGAATGTGCGTGGGTTGAATCGAGGTCGAATCCAAGAGTACTGGTTGCCCGCCGTCCTGGTCAAATGTATAAGAGTCGAGTGTCGGCTGGATCATGATGAGGGAGTTGCTAACATCCTCATGATTGAGAACATGTCGGTAGAAAGCCGTCTCATCTGGAGAGTTATTGAAGACCTGCAAGAACTGACTCCTCCGCAGGTGGAACATGAATTGGGGATAGAGACTGAAGTTCTTCTCGAGCCGGAATGATGATGGATCGTCCTTACGGTAGTCGGCAAATCTGGAGCAGAGTCTTATAAGCATCCTGTCGACCCAACGAAGGACGTCAGGCCCGTCGTCAACCTCGGCCTTGAAAACGGCGATTCGGGACATGAGAACCGCTGCGGCTTCTTGGTCGAAGGACTGTGCGATGGCGGGATCGCCAGCAGGTCCGCTGAGATTCCGAGCAATTGTGGTGACGCGGAGGTGGAACTGGCCAGAGGAGTGCTGGTAGTAGGTCAGAAATTGCATCATGCCCTTCTGGGGGCTCTGCGCGTGCTGTGGTGCGCCGCTTTGACTGGCAATCTCGAAATAGATGCCGTAGCTCGCGCTAGGATCGATGCCACACATCTTCCACGAGCAGGTGTTACCAATGCCGCACTCGGTCTCGCCAACAGATGTCGATTTCTTGTTGAGGGAAACAGCATGTCCGATCAAGCCTGTGACCTTGAGCTCCTTAGTGGTAAGAACCTCCAAAACAGCATTGAAGCCCATCAAGAGGTTGTCATCACCGTCCTTTTCGAAGACGCGAATGAAGGACTGCTTGAACATGGATGACGTGAAGCTGTCGGTCAAAATCATGTGGCCACCAGTTGAGTTGCAGAGACCCTTCATTTCAAGCAATCCGACCTGATCCAAGCAACCGGCGAAGATGTCAATGGTATGACCATTGTGCGCGGTTCTCTTTGCCAGATTATCGTAAAACTGTGCAGCGTCAAAATCTGTTCAACCACTTCCTTGGTATAGCGCACTCACCTTCAGAGCCTTCTTATAATACTTGATGTTGTCACGGTCGATGTCGTGATGGGATCGGATGGGTTCTCTCAATTCGGGGCCGACGACCATGCCGGGGCCTTCTGTGGCAGGACCACCGGCAAACAACATAATGCGGCCTCCGGCATTCTGGAAGGAAGTCTCGAGCAGGCCGACAGCAACCGAGAGAGCAACACCAGTGCAGCGCAAGTTTCTCCGGTCGCTAGCAACGGGCCAAGGGTCCTTCTGGAGCTGCTCGAGGGCCTTGGTCAACTGAAACTCTGCCTGCTGGACAGGGAGAAGGAAGCGCGAGGCAGGGCCGGTGGGCATGGGCCTGCCTTGCTGAGCCGGCATTCCCGGGCGCATGGCAGGCTGGGTAAGGCCAAGCATCTCCTGAACCTGCTTGGCAGCATACTCCTTACTCCCGCGGAAAACGTATGATTTGGCACACTCGGTATAGCCAATCTCGTGAACCTGGGCCATTGTGCCATAGGTGATCAAACCAACGAGGGCGTGCTCAGGGAGCAGGCTTAGGCTCATGATGAGGGACTCCTTGAGGGCAGCCAAGCTGTCCTCCTCCTGGCACGTATCGACGACATAGAGGAAGATGGGAGGGCTCGGGGCCGGACGAGAGAGCCTGTACTCGATCGTAGTGTTGGAGGGATGCAGCTCTGGTGGAATGGCATTGGCCGTGATGTCCTTATAGTGGGGCGGGAGCGGGTTTCTCGAGAGGCAAAAGGGGCATATCCAGAGGCGAGCGCGCACATCGACCTGGCTAACTCAACAGTCAGTCCACTTGCAGCAATAAGACAGCTCGAGGGGCTCACCAGAAGGGGTTAAGGACTGAACGGCAGGGCTGCTTGCAAGTGACTGGCTCGAACTGCAGAAGAGGGGTATCGGGCTTCTCCTTAAGCGGCGTGTAGAGGGCACCGATGGGCACGACCAGACGCGAGGCTTCCTGTGGGTTGGTTAGCTCTGCAGCTGCGACGCGACGCAATTGGGCTAGAGCTGACCATGCGGGAGCTGGGAAAGACATTCCAGCTCAGACGGACACCATCGCGGTCTTCGACCTCGGCCCACTGCTCCTTCAACGCTTCATAGTCCATGATTGCGCTGACGTTGGGACGGCGTCGGGTGGTTTATTATTACAAGCTGCGCTGTTTTGAAGGGGACCGGGGGTAGGTTTGAATCTGGGCCCGCCGGTCGAACTGACAAGTTATAGCTGGTGAGTGCTGCCAGGTGTCCACTATCATTAGCCTGACGCAATGAGGGCAGATGGAACAGCTTCGAGAGCTTTGCGGGATGCAAACCTTGGACTTGGGGCTTCGGCTGAGGGGGGTTGGGCAATGCGACTGGTATGAAAGGCGCAGTCGGTGGGCAAGACCGCAATGTGAGGCTCGAAAATCACGGATGTGGTGCGGGTTTGGCAGCGGCCGAGATGGCGATCGGTGTGCCCACGCTTGATTTCGGGACCAGCTCTGCGGCTCGGTGTCCCCTCTCATCAAGGAAAAGGACAAGTTCCCCCAATCCTGGTCAGGAACCCAGCCATGTGTGGCGTCATTGTGGCTGGTGGGTGTTGGCGGATACGGCCCCAAACTTTCCTGAGAGATGCTATCCTGATAAATCACATGCACTTGAAGCCCTGGATGTCAGCCAGGCCATTCATCCGCTCTCCTTTTCCCCTCCTTTCTAAAATCAGACCCCCTTTTTTTTTCTTTTATAAAAAAAAATTTCTGCCTCGGAGGAGTTTCTGGGCCGTTGGATGCCGTGCAATATATTGTCTGCTGCCGGACCACCTCATGCTGTTTCCTTCCGCCTTCCCAGCGTAACCACAACATGGCTGAGTACCTATGTTGAAGATATATCCATCAACAAATCGCCATTCTTCCCACAATCTGTATATCTAGACATTATGCACTGTACTGTGTTCAATTTTGGACAATGCCAACTTCCATTTTGCCTTCCTGGATCATGGCGAGTTTCTACGGCCCCAACATAGGGGCTCTCCCAGCTAGAGCTAGATAGACACCGGAACCACGCTATCGCCCTGGACCTCTGGAACTTGACTCGTATATATGCCCGGGGCTCTCCGAGGGGGTCTGGTATCTCGTCATTTCCACCTGCAGACACATTTTCCGCAAGATCGAGTGACTCTGGCAGCATTTCCCGTTCGAACAATGTTGGGACATGCAGCCCTCTTGGGTTGGAGCTTTGCTTGCGCTAGGGTCGCTGCAAATGCACACGCCTCAAACCAACGTGCTAAGCCACGACAGGCCAACAGTGTAGTCCAAAGCTCCGTCTTTCTGAGACGAGCTTATCACGCCTGTGAGAGCCACCAGGTGCCGTCTGATGATAGCTCTCAACGCTGACACCCAGGAGCCGCTGTGTTGAAAGGGACACTCTACATCGATGGCGGGGAGTTATCTTACCATGACAACGGAAACCCGGTCTATCAATACTGTAAGGTCCATTGCTGTCTTTGTTGGTCGGGTGGGTTAACATGGTGCGGCAGCGAATACTTTGATCTCGATCGACTTGACCAGGGATTGGACAAACAGCTCGGTGATACTCCACTCAGCTCCGAAACCCCCAAATGCCCCGAGCCTGAAGAACGAGGGGATATGGGTCGATAGGAAAGGCGACAGGTTCTACAGCGGCTTCTCTGGCGTCGCGTCGTCGTTCGGAAACAGCCGAGGGTATCCGCGAGGTCTCTGGTCTTTCACGCCCGATGGAACAGGAGATGGGACGTGGCAAAGCTACAACGAAACTGCCAATAAGGCGTCTACTCAGCAGCCCAGACTGTTTCTAGGGCAAGTAGCCAGCGGGAATGACTCTGGCTTCTACCTTGGTGGCACGTCGCGACCGCCAGTCCAGCACAAGACTCGTGACGACCGACCAAGCAATGGAAATCCCAATCACAGCTCCCAAGCACAGCCTGTCAGTCTTATTAGCTTCGACTTTGAAACACGAGAGGAGAGGAACACCACGGTCCCCGGGAGCCTAAGCGACACCATCGGACTTTCAGGGTCGTTGATCTATATTGCCAACTTCGGGTCACGCGGGATCCTCCTGTCTATGGGAGGGGCCACAGGTTCCAGACAAGACCAACTCATCCCTTTTTGGAACGTCCGGGTCTATGATGTGGCAACGCAGAAGTGGTATGAGCAACAGACAACCGGCGAGATTCCCTCGCCGAGGAAGGAGTTTTGTATGGCAGGGACCCCGTCAAGCGGCAGGACATATGAGATCCTGATTTACGCTGGCTGGCGTGGTAAGCTCGGCTCCGACGCCATCTCACTCGATGAAGCCTTTGTTCTCACATTGCCTGGATTTCGTTGGATACAGGCGAGCTACCCAGCTCTTTACCCCAGACATGGCCTCACTTGCAACGCTGTCGGTGGAGGTCAGATTCTCACCATTGGCGGCGTAGACACCAGCCAAAACGACTCTAGTGATCCGTACAAGTCAACTTTTTCCACTCCCGATCCTTTCATCCAAGGGCTGGCAGTCTTCAGCCTAAGTACCCTGGGTTGGAAAGACAACTACCAATCAAACCCAGGTCCATACACGGCTGCACCTGCTGTCCAAGCGTACTACCGCAGCAAGTAGGTTCACCAACCTTCCTTCCCCCCCAACACACACGGTCTTGTCCTGTTCTTATCCATCACAGTGGCAGACAACCTCTCACGGGCTTTAGCTCGTCCAAACTCGAGACCATCTTCTCCATAGAAGACTTTGCATCATCTGATCCCGACGATACTCTGCCATCCGATAGATATGACTACGCCAACCGCGGCGCCATCGTAGGCGGTGTTGTCGGAGGACTAGCTGCAGCTGTACGAGATGGCATCCCCCCCCTGGAATTTATTCATTCGGGAACAAGAAGAAAGAATATGGCTAAAAAAAACCTGACATAGTGCATCATTGGTCTCACGGTATGCCTAGTGAGAAGGCGAAAACGCAAGCAACAAGAGCGAGCGCGAGAACGAGCGCCGACGCCACCGTGGCAGCGGGGCGTGTCAGCGGATTCCATCTTCCGGGAAGTAAACTACAGTGGCAATAACAGAGGGGTTGATACGCCGGGGGAGATGCCAGGTGACGACCAAGGGGCGGCCACATTGCGGCCAGTTGAGCTAGGCGCCGAGGTTCCCGACGTCAGTCCACGTTCACCAGCCGAGAAGGAGATTCCCAGACAAGCATCCAAAGCCAGTCATGTCCATGATCTGGGGCCGTGGGGTGAGCAAGCTGCGGAGTTGGCTTCTCTGGGGGCTGGTGAAGCGCACGAGTTGGAATCCATGAGCCCGACCAAGCCAGGACAACAACAACAGGTCGGGGATGCAGGCCCCGAGCCTGCTACCGAGAAGCCAGAGGGGGGCCAGAAAACTGATCAGGATAACCGGGAGATGGGGGTTGCAGGGAGTGGTTTGTCCGGGCCCAAGGGTGAGGGGGCTGTTCAAGAGGTTGTGGGCCCAAAGGAGGAAATTGAAAGGTATGAGTTGCCATAGCTCGTGGACTCAATCGACAGTTTGTACTAGGTGGTGGTTCGGTTTCGCGAATGGATATGGAATATGCGTCTCTCCTTTGTAGAATAGACACGGTTTTTGATTCCGCATGGATTCCGCATCAACACATCGGTGCACACAGCAAGTCATACACAATGTTGGCTTATATTCATACAAGCAAGCTATCATGGCTTTTCACTTCTCATCATGACACACTATTTACCAGTGAAACTTCCACGGAACTTTTAGTTCCCCAACACAAATTGCACGGCTGAGTACAACGCCGCCAGCTTCATGCCCACATCAGCGATTGCCGCCCCAGCCGAGAAGCTGTGGTTCCATGTTAGCACCAAACCTCCCACATTCTCACTCCCGACAACGGCGGCTCCATAAAAAATAGAGAGACGGGGAAAAAGGACCAAAGAGAGGGAAATAATAAGACAAAAACTTACGGAACCCTGCCCCCTGGCCCTGACGCAACATAAGCCCTCGCGTACAGCACACGCAAAAGCGACCAAGCGGCTCCGGCACCCGCCGCCGCAACAGGGTACCGCAGTCCGGCAATCAGGAGCGCAGTGAGGGTGGGAGCGAGATTCTCGGTGAAGTTGGCGTGGGCGCGTTGGGCTTTTGTTTCTCGTCAGCCTACACGACCCCCTTGAGGAGGGAGAGATATTTACCGCAGTTGAAGGCATAGGCCTTGGGATCCTTGGCGGCGACCTCTTCAGTGGCGTAGGTGGCGGGGTATTTGATACCGCTCAGCTTGCGGTGCTTGCTGGTGAGGACGAAGTGGTATGTGTTGACGAGGATGGTGGAGGCTGCAGCGAGGAGGACGTAGCTAGGTTAGGGGAGTTAATAGGTCTTTCTGGGTTGTTGAGAGTGAAGGGGGATAACGTGTAGGTACCTGTACTCGGTGGGGAGGGTGATGGCGGACATTGTGATAGATTAGGGCGTAGCAGAGCAGAGTCTGTCTGGCTGGTTCAGGGCAATTGAGTTTGTTGTGAATGTTGCGATTTCCCTCGAGATTGTCATCAGGTTCAGTTTAAAAAGCAGCGGCCCGCTTCAGGGTCGATGACACGGCATCATTGTCGCCTGTGATGCGGTCCGCGTCCGTGCTACTGTCTGTAGTACCGCGGCGACTTCACACTGTCTAATACCACCCGGAGCCATCTTCCAGCCCGGGCAACCAATCAGCGTCGAGGACAAGGAGCGAAACGGGCCAAGAGACTGCCCGACTGCCGAGTGGAAATTACAGACGACGGCCGAAAGTTAGGCCTCTTGGTCGCATTTTTTGTTTCACCGACCTTCCATCAGCTTCGACAGCAGGACAAGCTGGGAGTGAGGAAATCGTGTCCTTGCGGAGTCTTGGCAGGGCTGATACTTCGTAACCAACAAGCAGCAATGCATCGGCACGCAATCCATGTTTGCATCTCCAAACTCAACCCGTGCATCGCTCCTCTGGTGGTCGATATTCTAGTCCAAGACCAGCAAAAACTCGTCGCTCAGCAGTGAGCATATCGGGAGCCGGCTTCCCGTCGGGGCCGCTCTCAAAATCGACCCATGATCCGTCGGCCCGGCTCCGGATGCCACTGCTGTCGAATTTGAGACATCTTTCCTTCTTGCAGTACCTTCGTAGGTCCCTCTGAAATGTGGTTCCGCTCGACCAGCCGAGAACAGCGCAACCAGCAGTTTTCCACGGACTTATGATGATATCGACGCGCCGGTGCGGATTCGGATTCTTTGCTTTGCGTGTCATCCGTTCCGGGTCTTGCCAAACCACCAAGGCCTTGTCCAGTGTGTCGAATCCTGTTCCCGCCTTCTTCTCGTTGCCCTTCCAGCTCACTGGCATCTGCCCACGCTCAGTATTCTTGGTGCTAAGCGTTAGGGTGTGTGTGATGAATTTGGCCTTCTCCAGGCTCACAACGATGCACTCCACGAACCCCTTGGTGACCTCCTCATCTGGGTGGCTAAGCACAATGTCGACATCGCCGCTTTCAAGTTTGCCACGGCGGTAACCGCCGACAATCACCATTTGAAATCCCCCATGGATCTCGTTGGCGTGTTTGAGGACAGTGTTGGCGATGGTCTCGACCTCGGCCCGTGGTATCTTGGTATGGAACTCGTCGTAAAATTTGACACCAATCTGCTGTACTCGGCTGAGGGTCTCCCAGCCGTATTCGACCACGTCGTCAAGATCTCGCCACCCCCTATTGTAAAAGTCCCGTGCCGTGGTATCGGCGACGCCCCAGATCTCGTAGAACACCTTCAGCACTGCCAGTTTGGGGTCCGACTCGTCCTCTTTAGCCTCGCTAATCTCACCAGTGTCCTTGAACTCCTTGAAGAGGACGGCGATTTTGACGCCACAGCCTGGGAGCCTTGCTACCTCTGGGAACTCGTTAGTCGCGAGGTTGTCAGCAGGAGTACAAGGCGACAGTACCTTGGGCGCTGGATAGAGTATAGGGGTAAGCGGCGAGGGTGGCTATTGCGCTCGAATAAGCCCGCACCCCAATCTTATCGCCCACCAGCGTCCTTGCTGTGCGTATCTTTGTGAGCTGTTCAATGAACGGCTCGTTTGGCGGGTGAACCGGCGTCGGACGTTGACAGGAATAAGTTGTGTGCAGGTACGCCGGGATGGGAGGGAGATGCACATCTATACCATGCTCCGAGGTTGTCTGTCTCAGTAATGGCGGTTTTGACGGGCGAGGGATATAACCATCCCCTCCCCTCGACCTAGGCCTGACCGCAGACCCAGAATCAGCCATAGCGCGCAACAAGATGTCTTCACCGCGCGCGTTGGGATTCGGCAGTGGCTTCATCATCTGTGTGGGGGGTGATCTGCGACCTTCATACACAAGGTAACCATCGAGGGGCAAAACCTTGCCTGCAGCAAGAGAGTCCACGAACCATGCGAGTTTCACCACCTTGACGGTTGACTTCGATCCTGATTCATTCTTGTTGGCAGCCTCATCCTCATCCTCATCCTCATCCGAGTCTGGCACGTTCTGGGGTCCTGCTGTGGCTCGCAACCGTTTGCGCCGGGGCGAGCCAACACTCAGCTCAAGGCTTGTCACTTCCTCGGTGGCTAGCCTGTGCTTTCTCAGCTCAAACAGCGCCCGTTCTCTTTGCGAGATTTTGCCGAGAATTATCTCGGCTTCGTTGATGTCATAGGTGAGCGTCGGGATTTGTTCCTCTAAATCATGAAGTGCTTCCGACTCCAAATGCGCGGGGAGTAGGAATATTATGGGGAACTCGAGCGCCATGGCTAAACTTAGTGCAACACCGGTGGAGCGGTATACTATGAAGGTGAAGAAGGCATTGTGCGGGTGACCCAAATTTTGGAGTTGCGGAATGTGCGCATCGCCAAATCAGCAGTCGACTGATCTGCCAAAAGGTAAGTGGCGGCATGAAATGACCGTTTTGCGCTACATAATGCGAGTGAATGGATGTGACTGGTGAATGTTGAACTAATATTACAAGTAGTAACATTCTTGGCACCTGTTTGAAATGGTGACGGCGTTGTCGCAACAGAATTGTCCAAATCAGTCAAGCGCACGCCAACTTCCGATGGCGTTTTTCTAGATTACCCCTCTTTTGCACTGTTCAATAGTTACATATTGTAGTTACTTCACAAGTTGACTGCCAGCGCCTTCCAGAGACAAAGCTTTCTGGCAAGCACCGTGCGAATAAAACTCCAAACCCTTTCACCTATTCACTTTCTGCACTGTAGTTTAACCTTTTTGGGCCGCACTGTTCCTTTACCTCCTCTGCGCTTTTGCGGCTCTGCTTCAAACTCAGGCGACCAACTTCGCCTCCTTGGCTCGCCGCTTCTTTTCTCGCGCGGCCACCCCCTCTGCCATCTACTACCCGCCTGTCTCTCGTTTACTGTTTGGAGCAGTTGGATCTACCAACGTGCATTTGGCGCGAGAGAGCGAGCGAACTCGATCAGCGATTTCGCAATTTTCGCGCGCGCGCTCGCTCTCATCGCAGATACAAGACTTAATAACCCGTGGCAAGTCATCAAGGAAACCAAGCAAAATGGATATCGCGCAGACTCTGGTCCGGTCCGTCATGCGGGCCTTCTATTCGACCCAAGAGATTCTGGTAGTTGAAGCGCTGGTGACGCATTCTGCCCTTTCCGATGTTGATCTCGCACACCTCCTGAGGATGAATCTCAAGGACCTGCATCGCCTGTGCGCCACCCTGCGCGATGCCCGCTTCCTCGTAGTGCACACGCGCCCCGAGATGCAGCAGGGCAAGACTCGCCCAATCAACCGGACTTACTACTATATCGACTATCGGCAGACCATCGACGCCATCAAGTGGCGTGTCTATAAGACCGATAAGGACATGCAGAGCATCGCCAAGCCCCAGGACGAAAACAAGGAGTACTCCTGCCCTCGCTGCCACGCCCAATGGACCCAGATGGAAGTCCTCGACTCAGTCTCGACTGCCGGGTTTATCTGCCAGCGCTGCGGCGACGTGCTGGAGCGTTCCAAGGAGCGCGAGGCCCCGGGTCACCAGAAGTTGTCGCGCATGAACAACCAGTTCAAGTTCATGACCGACATGCTCCAGGAGGTCGACAAGGTTGTTGTACCCGAGTGTAACTTTGACAAGGCCATGGCTGTCGCTCGCCCTATTGTCCGTGAAGCTACCCATGAAGTTCTCGCTAGTATTCCCGTCGACACTGGTCTCAACAAACCCTCTGCCGTCAAGGGTCTTGCCAACACGGGCCCCAAGACCATGTCCGTCACTATCTCAGCCGACAACGAGCAGGAGAACCAGGAGAGCCGGAAGAGAAAGGAGCGTCTCCTACGCGAAAACGCACTGCCAATCTGGATGACGGAGAGTTCCGTGCCGACTACAACCAGTCTGTCTGCAGGCCGCGATGACGAGGATAGCGTGCCTGCCAAGCGAGTCAAGTTGGAGACGACCGGGAATGGGTCCACACTTGACAACCCTGCTTCAGCTATCAAGACGGAGGGCGATGACGAGGAGGACGACCTCGAGTTTGAGGACGTCATGTGAGCAAGTTTAACGACAGACTTGACGCGGACAAGCACACTCGCACATCGAGAACAGCCCAATTTCGGGACGAAAAGACTGAGTTGTGCTCTGGGACTGGAAGATTTGGACAGAAAAGGAACTGTCCGCATACAATTTCCACTTTCTCGGCAGGGCTCCCCCCCCCCCCCCCCCAACACCCTCCGTTTTCTCGTTTGTTTCTAGTTGATGCCTAATTTGTCATTCACGATACCCCGGAGCTTTCTCACATAGATCTTAAACTGGCACAGGTCCAAGTGAAGGAAGCTTGATAGCCTTAAGGGGATTGGACTGTTTCACACAGTATGGGCAAGAGTTGACACCCGTGCCGCGAAAGAAATTGCGGATAGTATTGGCATGGGTATTCACAGGATGCAAATCTGGAAACCGAAATGCAAAGTAGAGCAAGGCGGCGCAGGTGACAGGTTTGGGTGGGCTAATAAGGTATGGCAACCAAGCCAGTCCTATGAGATCAATCATAAGTACGAAAAAGAGATACCCAGAGTCATATTTTGCTTGAGACAAGAAACAGCTAAAAAATAGAAAATTACAACTCTTCCACAGACACAAACAGCCAGTCCTTGCATGATATGGTAAGATACGGATATAATTACTCCATGCCTTCATCCATCCACACACATCACTTATAAAGTCGCGGCAAAAACACCCCAGCGAGATGGAAACAAGCATCAAAACGGCGCGCGCGGACCGTAACCGTTGGATCGTGGGGTGAAATTAAAAAGAAGGCTGCTTGCTGATAAGAAAACGAAGAGAAAAATGAAAACTTTGCATGGCTCATGTCTGTATCCGCACGCTTGCCCATCCATTCCACAAAGATATACACGTGCAAAAATGCAGCTGGTCCGGTTCACTCTGCTCCTCTCATTTCCACGCCTGCCAGCGCTATTCAGCTCATCAGGCATACTTCCGGAGCTGTGAATAGGAACAGAAACGTCAGCTTAGATACAAAGATAGGTGGGGATACGGCGCTAAAACTTACATCGAGCGTCAAGGTCCTCGAACTATTCACGTCCTGGTCACGATACACGCCGACCAAGCTCTCGCTGTCCTGGAACAGGCCAGCCTTGAGACTAATAACGATGAACTGCATGCCGGGTCCGGCGTGCTCACGAATGTACTTCTTGATCTTTTCGACGTTGGCATTGTCCAAGGCTGCGTCGACCTCGTCCAGCACGAAGAAGGGGCTGGGCTGATAGCTGTGGATGGCGAACAGCAAGGCCAGCGCGGCCATGGTCTTTTCACCACCTGATAGGTGCTCCATGTCGCGGAAGCGCTTGAGTGGCGGCATGGCGTGGTACTTGATTCCTGATAAGTAGGGGGTGTCGGTGTCTTCTTCAATGTCTAGGTAGGCCTGACCGCCAAGCGGGTACTCCGCTGACCGTGTTAGTTCTTTGTACACGTGTGTGATCTGCTCCTGGATGTGCATGAAGGCCTTGTTGAACAGCTCGAAGCGCTTTTCCTTCACTTTTGTGAAAGCGTCGCGCGCCGCCTTAAGCGCTGCCCGAGAGTCTTCGAATTCCTGTTCCGTCGACTCAAGGCGCGCCTTAACGGACTCGAGTCGCTCCATCGCGCGCATGTTCGGGTTAAGTTTCTCGAGCTCAGTGTTGAGGGCTGATATCTTTTCTTGGAGCCTTTCTTCCACGTCCTCATCGCCAGACTATACACAACCTAGTTAGTTTTCACTTGCAAATGGACGGACGATCATGGTAACATACGTCTTTGAGATCTTCATCCAACTGGTCGAAATCAATCTCGATGCCGTAGTCGTCCAAAGCAGCTTCAAGAACTTCCGCTTCGGCATCCTCGTCCTCACCGTCAATGTCCATAGCATCCTGGTCCTGGCGAAGTAGCACGTCCTCGCTGGGAAGGTTGTTCAGGGACCCCGCATGAAGGGGAATCTGTATCTGCTCAAGCTTACACCTCCTCAACAGTGCAACTTTTCCGGCGCTGTTCTTTTGGACTGTTGCTTCAAGCCCGCTGATTTCCTTTAACCTGGCGTCGATGTCCTTATTCTTCTTTGCGAGCTCCTGCTTGGCTTCGGTTACCTTTTTGGACTTTTCGCTGTGTGTGACCTTGAGCTCCTCCAGGGTCTCTTGCAGGGCCTCGAGCTCGTCCTGATCTTGTGCCTTGGCCCCCTCCATATCGGACTTCTCTTGCTCATAGCCTTTGACATCTCGTTGATGCCGTGAAAGATCTGTCTCCAGCGACTTCAATCTCTCATTGGTAGTTTTGTGCAGCGATGTTTCCCACGTTACGTTGCTCTGGATCCGCTCTTTTTGGAGGGTGAAGTCCTGGCGCTTCTGGGCGGCCTCCTGTTCAAGGCTGCCCTGCTGAGCCTCGTAGGCCTGGATGTTTTCATACCCAAGCCTCTGGCAGAAGCCGGCGAAGATTTTGTTTTCGACATCGGTGATAGCCTTCTCGAACTTCGCTACGGTTACCCGAGTGCGCTCGAGCTCCGAGTTTTTCTCGTTGTACTTTGGCTCATACTCGCGGAGTTGTCGCTTGAAGTGTTCAAGCTCTTTCTGTTTGTCCTTGAGATTCTTCTCAAAAGCAACAAGCTCGCTCTTTTGGAGTTGGAGTCGCCGCTCAAGAGCCGAAATCTCGTTCTGGAGGGTTTCCTCCTGCGACCCCTGTCGCCCTGGACGGTGAAGCTTGGCAAGTTCGTCCCTGAATTTCTCCGCCATGCGTTGAAGGTTCTGGACATCGTGCTCCTCGAACCGACGCTTGCCGCCCTTATCATCTGGCAAACGACCACCCGTCATGGTGCCCGCCTTATGAATCACGTAACCTTGCACGGTAACGGCCTTGACCTGGATCTTCCGGCCATAGACAATTTCCTTGGCAATGTCGAGAGTGTCGCAGACGACCGAGCCGCCACAAGCATACGCGATCGCGCGTTCGAGTGACGGGTCGAAATCAATCGTATCAATGGTCAAGCGTGCACCCGAGATGCCTTTTACCGCTGAATTCGACGTGTTGACCTTGATATTGTCGAGGGGGATGAATGTCAGGGGAGGGAAGCGCTGTTCCTTTAGATACTGAACACAGTCCATGCCTGTCTTCTCTGTGTCGACAATGACAGCGTCAAACTCGCGTCCCATGGCCGTGATGATGGCCTCATCAAACTTCTTCTGCTTGGGCTTGCAGAGCTCGCCGACGCGACCACGGACACCAGGGTAAATTCGCTTCAGGTCATTAACCATGTTTCTGGTGCGAGTCTCTCTCTCGTTTTGCCGACGACCGCTCTCAGCATCCTCAAGCTTTCTTAAGACTTCTCGAAGCTTCTCATCCAGCTCTGTGTACTTGTTGTTCATCCGAATCCTCTCCGACTGGACCGCGCCGAACTCCTTCTTCTTGGAATCTATCTCGGTCGTAATTTGCCGGACGGCATCCTGGCTTGCGTCCCTGCGATCCTTAGTCGTTTGGACTTCACTTTGAAGCTTCTCAATAGAAGATTCAAAGTTGTCGATTTTACCCTTCAAGTTGTTCACAGTCACCTCGTCTGACTTCAGTTGCCGCATTAGATTCCCGAGCTTTGACCGGTTGTCGGATGACTTCCTCATCGCCTCGGCTTGGAGCGAAGTAAACTCTTTGCGGTCCGCATCGCTCAGCTCCTTGCCCTGCTTTCGTAGCGTCTCAGCCCATTGCTTCTCGAAAACCTGTTGTGACTTTTCGACTGTTGACAGCTCTTTCTTCAGCTTCTGGATGCCCGCGATCTGAGCCTCGCGGTCTTTCTTCACGTCGACTATCCGCTTTTGCAATACACCGATGTTTTCGGTGCTTCGGCTGATCTTCTCGTCGATTGGCACGAGACTGTTTTCTCGGTCCTCAATGCTCTTTTCCTTCGCCTTGATCCCTCTCTCAATCTTACTGACCTCACGTCCAACTGTGGCTTGTTCCTTGCGTGCAGATTCTAGTTTCTTCTCAAATACTTCGACATTGCGGCGGAATTCCTTGAGATTCTCCTGGTGTTCTTGAATCTGGGCGCTTGACTCGTCCATGATGCGCTGGAAGTGGTACAGTTTCCAGAGAATATGGGTGATGACGGCATCGTCCCGTTCTTCTGTCTTCTTCTGGAAGTTCTCAGCTTCCTTCTTCTGTTCTTGGTATTGCTTGATCTCCGAGTTGATGCCCCTCCTCCGGTGAAGATGGAAGGTTTGATTCTCGGCGGCCTGCTCGGCTTCCGTCTGCAGTCTTTCATATTCGGCCTTGTATTCCAGACTTCCCGAGATTTGCTCAATCAGGCGCGTGAGGTCTTGCGGAGACTGCGCTGCGATAGCCTCGACATCTCCTTGGAAGACGAGGAAGTTGCGCGCCTTGATAAGGATGTTCTCCGTCTCGAGCGCCTCATTGTACTGTTGGGCGCTGACAACACGGTCGTTTATCCGATACTCGCTCGAGCCGCTGCTGGAAATGGACCGCTTCCACCGTTGCTCATCCCCTACATCGTCCTCATACACAGCCATAACCCAAGCTGTCTTAGGATCGCCGCGGGAAGCCCGTTGTGAGGACTCATCTTCGTCGCCGTTCTCGAAGCCATTGACGTGGCCATTCGTTGCTGGCGCAGCTGTACCGTCGTCCTGGATTTTGGATGTCTTCATGACCCGGCCACGGTAGACCAGGTCTCGCAATTGGGATGATCGAAGATGTGAAGACTTGATACCAAGGACGAAGGAGATGGCGTCCATACTGGAGAAGAGGGAGCACGCATCGTTAGAATCCAAGAAGCGTGACAAGGAGAGGGGAAGCCTACGAGTTGGATTTTCCAGAGCCATTTGGGCCAATGATGGATGTGAAGTAGGAATCGCCAAACAGAAGAACATGGTGACCCTTGTACGACTTAAAATCTGGCGATTGTCAGCTCAAAGGGAGCGCGACCAAAGTGGGCGGTGATTCACGGACTGAAAAGCTCGAGCCGGATGAGCTTGCCCATTGTCGCGACTTCGCCCTACGCGGAGGGGTGTTTCGTCGTCACGTCGCGTCCCAAACCAAGCCAAACTTGTGGGTTGATGCGCTCAAGGGCAGCGAGCGGGCAGCTTCGCGACCATGAAGCTCAAAAACGCGCTTGAAATTGATGTGTTATCAGAGTTGGAGGGCTCCTGGCGGTCAATCGGCGGTGGTTGCGCGCTGCGAGTTCGCGATCTTCCCTTAAATTTACAACGCCCCAAGCACTGTGGAGCAGCTGGTTCGATGGTGGGGGGAACATAGCAAGGCGCGAGCGCACGGTCCAATCTAGGCGTAACTCTCGGGTTAGGGTTTCGCTACGGTCTCGAGTCGCGATCCAGTGATAGGGCGAGAACGGGACACGCTGGTTGGCTGCAGCCAGTGAGGGGTCGGCCAGGCCTCCGTGTGGGACCCAGCTAAAACATGCAGGCCAACGTCAACACCCATCCAGGTTCCCAGGCGTCACGAGCCAGCGATTACCAGGCTCGGGGATCACAAGCTCGGCCTTCCTCCCACACCTTCGCACAAAGAAGTGTCACACAGCGTGTTCCCATCTCAGCAACTACCTAGCACCTTATCAGGGCCTCCGCAATATATAATAGCATTGTCTCGCTGCTTTTGGTCTCTTCCATATGCAAATTCACTGTCATCTACGCTGCCAAGACCGGCGACTTTAATCTCCAATTGGCTCAAAAACTTGCGACAACCATCCCTTGAGGGGTCTGCCACAGTCCCGCGCCCGGCCTGCCGCCATCTCTAAGCCGGTACAAGTTGATATACAAAGAGGCGCCGACCGAAGCCGCATTTTCGTCCTCCTTGGTGGTCATATCATCCTGGCCGTGGTGTAAGTCGCCCAAGAGAGTGACGACATTTTCACCCAGGAACGGCGCATCTCATTTCGGGCCGCCGTAGACGATCCCGCGCTACCACGCAATAGCCAGGAACGCGACTGACACTTTTTCATACTTTTCAGGTACGAATCACGTTAGTCGCGCACTTACTCATTTCCATCGACGAACGCCCATCACACTGGAGAAGAAAAATGGCGGAACCAGAGCGCCCTGATCGCATTCAGATACCAAGTCACAAATCTGAGGCTGCTTCAACCGACAGCGAGGCAGTTCTAACCCCAGAACCCAACGATACACCTCCTCTGAGCAGCCTAGTGCCCGAAAATGCTGTCATCGACACACCTACGCTGGGCCCTACGACCCCAAAAAGCCCTCGGCTGTCGAGAAATCCTTCGTTTTCTGGCAGCAGTTCCTTTCATGAGGATTGGGACGTTCTTCCGCCTTTAGATCGTCTCACGGTCCTCGACCTCCTCGACAACTTCGCCCTGCCGCAACAATTGGAGAAAATCCAGAAGGGCATTTCCGCACAGACAGAGAAGGTGCGGAAGTCGCGCGATGCTCTCAAAAACAAGAGCCAGATGGCTCGCGAGCGCATGGTGGATGAGTGGAGGAGGCGTGTTCCTTCGGCTGAGGAGCAGCTTGAGCGGTACAGAAAGCGGATGCGCACAAGTGTCGAGAAGCTGGGGAAGCGCTGGAATGACACCAAAGTTATTACCATGCGTGAGAAGGTCTCGTTCATCTTTGGCGTCCTCAACATCTTTATCAGTGGGTACCTAATCGGCGCATTTCCCGACAAATTTCACCTGTGGTACACAACCCAGGTTCTCTACTTCATGCCGATCCGGTTCTACACGTACCACAAGCGAGGCTATCATTACTTTTTGGCCGACTTGTGTTACTTTGTCAACTTCCTCCTCATGCTTAGCATCTGGATTTTTCCCGGCTCCAAACGGCTCTTCACAGCTGTGTTCTGCCTGGCATTCGGCAATAATGCTGTGGCCATTATCATGTGGCGGAACTCACTCGTCTTCCACAGCTTCGACAAGGTTACCTCCCTTTTCATCCATATCATGCCATGTGCCACGTTACACTGCATCGTACACCTTCTAGAACCAGAGGCTCAACGGCAGCGATTCCCGGCCATCTGGACAGTCAAGACCTCCCCGGCCGGTTCCGCGACTGCCTATGCCAATATCGTGTCCATGCTCGCTTGGTCCACCATCCCCTACGCGGTCTGGCAACTCAGCTACTACTTTTTTATCACTGTGCGCCGTCGCGAGAAGATCGCTGCTGGCCGCCCGACTTCCTTCACCTGGCTCCGCCGCTCCTATAGCAAGGTGTGGATCGGTCGCATAGTTCTCTCTTTGCCCAGCTCGCTTCAAGAAACCGCATTCATGCTGATACAGTACGCATACGCTGTGCTGACAATGCTGCCCTGCCCCCTGTGGTTCTACAGCCGCTGGGCGTCGGCCCTCTTCCTCATGATCGTCTTTATCTGGTCTGTATACAACGGCGCAACCTACTACATTGATGTGTTTGGCAATCGCTTCCACAAGGAGCTTGAGGCAATGAAGGCCGAGGTCGCAAAGTGGCAGAATGGCAGCGAGACTGGCATGCACAGCCCGCTACTTCCTCCCCACGACGAGACCGAGGCGTCCAAGCAGCTCGGAAAGGAAGTCGCGCTAGATATCCTCGATGACGGATCCAGCGGCGCGGGGAGCGTCGATAACATCCCTCTGTTGAACGATGAAAAACAGACAATGTCGACGGGCGTAGCGGTGGATGATATTGATGGTGGCGCAAAAGATATTGCGCGGGAGCGCAAGGTGTTTTTGGAACTAGGAGCATGACGATGGATGATGATTTTGTTTTTTTTAAGGCGTTATATCTCATGACACCATGTGGGTTTGGCGCTGGGTTTTTGCTGTTTCGGGCGCTGCTATTTCTATCACAGCTCCCCCAGTTACTGGCACTAGCACTGGTCTTGGCTTGAAAGAAGAGACTACGTCGGTGAAGGCGGGGACGACAAAATTGTTCTCAACCACTCGAAAAATATACCTTCACACCCAAACCTAGGCACGAAACGCCTCGCGCTGCACGGACTCCCACTGAGGACGGCCGGGAGAGGGAGAAAAGGGGAGGGGTGTCATCTGTGGTTTATCTGTTATTCTATCAGTGAACCTCATCCGATAGGTTGAAGAAGGGTATCATCAGTCCAGACCAGGTACGGGCTGAAATGTAACTCATCACATGCAGCAGGATTTCAAGTCATAGCCAGCAACATCGAACGACCACGCGTCAGTGTCAAGGGCGTCAATACCGCTCCTATCTGACCTGAACTACTGTACATGCTGTCGACAATCCCAAACCAGGACAGATCGAAACGCTGCAGCTATGCCACCCCAAAAACAACCGTCTCGCCCTCAACACATGAGACCGGGGTTTCCACAGTCGCCAGCCATACTTCATACCATGCCACCCAGACACAATTACAAACACGCGTTGCCAACCCATATAGTAATCAGACACTCGCTGAAACAACGCCCGGTCCCAATGTTATCGTAAACGCAAATTAGAACTTGGTTCGCAAGCCCACCCTAGCTAACACCAGCTAGATTCTGTTGGGTATTTTCGATGATCGTTATCGTTGTCGCGTTTCCGACTCACTGTTATTGGGTCTGCGTTCTTTGATGGGAGATGTTGCATTTTTCGCGTGGAACTCATATTGAGGTGTGAGTTATCATCCTCGCAGAGTGGAGAGATAGTTTTCCGGCCCAGGTGCTGTGCTCCCAGCTGCTTCACCGAATTACACCCCAATCCTGCAACCTTCCGCCACTGTCACTGTCATCTCGTGCTCCTGGTCGCTTCCCAAACACATTCCAGAATCTTAGAGTCTCGTCTCCGGCTCCCGTCACTACCGTCCTACCATCCGGGCTCATGGCTAGGTAGAGAACTCGATAGGTGTGTCCAGTCAGGCTGGCGACCTGGGTCATGGAGGGATATTTCCACACCACAATCTGGTTTTGGCTGTATCCATGTGTCGAGACTATTTCGTTGGAGTTTTTAGACCACGCCAGATTGCACACCTGACTACCCGTGTCGACCTCGTTGATGACGGTGCCACGGACAGTGTCGTGGAAGATGATCCGTCGATCCGCCGTACCACCACCTGAAGCCAATAGACCACGTTGATGGGGAGACCATGCAATGGCTTTAACGGCTGCCGTATGGTCCGAGAACTTCCACAAAGGAGTATCCGAAAGCTTATCCCAGACCATCAATTTATTGTCGTTGCCACCACTTGCAAGTTGACCATCCTCGCAATTCCATTTCAAGCCACAGACTTCTTGCTTGTGGCCCACCAATTTCCTCAACCACTGATCCGGTGCTCGGACATCGCGGTGATAAATCAGACGGTCCCTAGAACCCGACGTCAAGATGTGAGTATTCCATGCCAGCGAGCCAACTCGGGCAGTGTGGCCGGTCATGGTCCTCAGCCTCCGCGTTTTCTCGGCATCCCAAATCTGCACCAAGCCCTTCCCAGTACCAATGGCAATATGTGTCCCCTTCTGGATCCAGGAGACGCTTGTCACTGTATCGTCTTCCAACGTGCAAAGCCGGTTAACACGGCTGGTCTGGGCATTCCACATGTAGACACTAGAACCAAGCCCCACGCCCAAAACATTGGCTGATCCCCAGTCAACCAAGTTCAGATAGAAATCGTCGGCGAGCTCGGGCGCATCCAGAACTTTGAATGGTACCTTGCTGACGGCTCTTGGTTGTCGCCTTGGACTCAGCAACATTTGTTGGCTGCCAAACCTGACCGGTGATAGGCTGTAGGCTTCGGAGCGCGTGTCGAGATTGGGATTATGTCGACTCTGGGGAGTTCTCGTTGGTGTAGGGTGACCTCCGATGCTGCCATGGTGTCGTGGCGATACATACGAAAACAAATTCTTGTGGGGCGTTGATGGAGTGAGGGTCGCCGGGACCGATGATACGGGCCCATTGTGAGGGGGCGTGTGCGACCTCGTCCCATCGTGGGGGTGTCCGACGTGTGAGCCCTGCCGTCCGGGATCCGGGCTCATACTTGTCGGCGTTACTTGGGGAATGGAATTTTCGAAAAGCTCGGCCCTCAGCAGAGTTGAGAAAGTCCGATTTGCTTCTTCAGCTACAAGGCGGTCAGGAAGATGCCCCCAATTGTGCGGCGAATATAACTTACTCCTTTGGAAGTGCAATTCCCCGTGCGGGGGTCTCCTTTTTTGCCTCGAGGGCGTCGCGGGAGAGCCATCCTCATGCAATAGGCTGAACCCTGCTTGAAGGTCCTGACCAGACCGCGTGGGAATGAACCTGGGCAATGTCAGTATTTTCGCACGAGTAAGGGACTGGTAAAAGAATATACTGACCGGTCTCCGTTTATTCTTTGTCGCTTTCTATGCGGGCTCGCCCCAGGCGTGCTGTCGCGGTTTGAGCGATTGAGCTCTCTCCGAAGTGCGCTGTCTACAGCATCTGCGTCGAGCGCGCCGTGGCGACTGAGTTCTGGCCTCGAACTTGATCTTCCATTGCGACCACTGTCCCTTGCCTCAAGGCGTAGTCGATCCGCTTGCGGCGGGGGTGTCGCTATCCTTCCGGGGTTTGAGACGCTTGGGTTGTTGGTCTCAATCGGTCGCTTCAAGGTGGCGGACAGAGCAGCGCCGCTCGACATGTCGTTGTTGATCCCCATCGCTTCCTAGAAGCAATGAGGGCCGGCAGTGGTATTTCCAGTCCAGATACTTTGATTGGATCAATCTGCGCCGGTGTTTCGGGATTTTTGTTGTGATTTGTTCACGGGTTTTGGTTGCTTGGCAGTCGTGTTCCCCGATGGAGAAGCGGATGTAAAAAGTCGGGGAAGAATTGCGTAGAAACTTGAATCGCGCGAGGAAACTGTCTCCATAAAGCGGCCAGACTGAGTAGAAGTAGAAGTGTGCGAACGCGAAGTCTGTGCAGATGGCGGGTGCAATGTTGCGGTTCCAAGATAACAATCTGGACGGCGGGGCGACGAGAGTCGACTGTGCCAGGGTGGCGCTGGTGGGACTATGCTGTTCAAAGTATTAAAAAGCCTCTCGTAAATCAATCGCTGGCAATTCTGTAGGTCGCAACTCCGCGAAGAGGATGACTGTAGGAGGTCAGAGGGGTTTGCAAAGGTCGTAAGGACTGGCGATGAGATCGTAGGAGTATGGCAGATAGAGGTTGGAGGATGGGCAACGGAGCGCGGATGCGAGGTGCAGGTGAGTTCGCCGTCGACAGGCTGGTCTGTCGCGCTTCGCCGTTGATTAGCTGGGCGCACGACCCCTGTAGGCACGGGCCACCCAAAACAGCTGGAGTGTCCTGGCCCCTGCACTTGCAGTCACAGTCAGAACAACTCTCTCCGAAGCGTGAAGCGCGTCTTTGAGCAGTGAAACCTGGCGGCGCCTAAAACAGCCAGCACACCCAGCTTTTGCTTGCCCCGCCGCCCTCGAGAACGCAATCTACACTATTGTGTCTTGTCGCTGCCTATTGTCTGCCCAGTCCCTATTCGCAGTAGCAACTGGTCAGGACAGAATAGCATCCATGCTTATTCACCTATTCACCATGCTAGACATTCAGCAATTGATTCTTCGCCAAATACACAGCAAAGACATGGGACGCCCGATTCTCCCAGCAATAACTAAGTATGCGCTGTTTATTATGGGGGGTTGGCAGTAATTGGGCGAACACACTTCGGTCCACACAGCGAGCGCGGGGAAGCAGCAACAACAACGAATTGATTTTGCACAGTCAGGCCCAACCTCTCTGCTCAAACTCGCTTCGATGGTGGGGACAAAGGCAGGATTAAAAGCCATGGCGGCGGCAGGGTTCATTCCTCATTTGAGTCTCCGTAAACAGAGGGCGAAGACTAGTGGATTTTCCTCTTTTCATCGCGATGTTTGTTTTTGAAGATACACGTCGGCCCGCATAAGGGGCCACTTGGTTCGCGGGCGCAGGGAGCCCCCTTCCAGTTCGCCAGATTTGGAGCTTGTTGTTGTTTTGGTGTCTTGCTTGACCCAGAAGGCGTCGCGCTTGCAAAGCCCCGACTGGCTGACGCTGTGCGGGGCCTGAATTTCAGGGGGCGTTGAGGTCCCGCAGCCAGGGCTGGGCATCGTTGGACGTGTCGGGCCCTAATCCGCGCGTCTGGTTCGTGTTTTCCCATTAAACCCGGCCTTTTTGGTCGCTAACTCAATCTGGTCTGGGGGTCCACGACCTGCAATCTGTGCAATCCTACACAATTCTGCACACAGGGACATGAGTACCCACATGCACCACGTTTGTTTGTGTTCTTTCGGACTGCGCTGGGATCCGGGATGGAGCTGGTTTCCGGGGGTGGATGCGGCGATGGTGGATTCGTGGACTGGCTCATTGCTTGATTGAAGCACCATCCCAGAAGCTGAAGATGCCAAGCTGAAGCGCGGGGCTCTGAAGTCTTTGCTTGCTCCAAGTGAGTGACACAGCAGCTTCCAGGACCAAGGTTGGAATTCAACTCAGCGCCCCTCAACCCCTCCAAAACATTCCTCGATGTCTTTTATTGTCAGCCAATGATGTCTTCTCGACGTCTCGGAAGCCTCCACCATGGCCGCAGTTTCGAGAGCGGAAGGAATGCAGGCGTTCCCGGCATCTCTCATCAAGTTCCGTCTTGTCTGGTTGGTTCCTACCTGGCTTGAATTTCGCAAAGGAGCTTCAAGATCATGTCACTTCCACTCTTCGCCAACACGGACAGGTTTGGGGGGCTACTTCAGTTGAGACTACGGCCGACGACATCTCAATATTAGCCACCAACATTTTTTGGTCAGCGTGGCAGCATGACCTGTTCCCATCTTGAAACTGTCTTTTCTTTGACAGCCACAAACGGCGCGGCGTTTTAGTCTCCACGTTTCATGCATTCTTGGGTGCTGATAAGATAGCCTCCACCTAGATCCAGAACTTAACTATTAGACCTGCACGCTTAGCAGGTAGCTGCCCACGACGAGTCGGTAGTTCGAACATTGCATTGTCTCCCCGCCTCCCCACCCTCCTGCCCACGCTATCAGCCTCTCGCGCAGAGCTTCCTTATGGTCGAATGCCCACCCACAGTCTTCTACGAGACTCTACAACAGAGTGTCTAATGTAACAGGATTGGAGATCAACCATGTGCGCCAAACGGTCTGAGGTTGTATGCCTGGTAGACTCGCCGGCTCAGCTCCATATTCTCTGAGTCAACCGCATATCAAGCCCCTAAGTGAGGAGGGGGTTAGACTAAGAAGCCTCGATCGACTTGCTCCCCTACTGGGCGCCAGAAACCTTGCCTGCTTGGACAAGGCTGTGACGGACTGCTCTTCCAACTGCCTTTTGAGGCCATCCCCACTAGTCCGCTCCTTGAATGGTTTGCCGCATCAGTTCTGAACTCACACTCAACCTTAACTCTTCTACGATTATTTGATTTGGACGTAGTCCTGCAAACGCTAACGTTCGTTCAGGGGTTAGCGTGGACGCAACAGGTGCAAATGATGACGAACAACCAAGGTGACCACTCGGCGAGCAGTCTGAAACCCCATGGGGTGCGTACCTAAATGACCGGGACACATTACGGAAACTAAGCTCCTACACAACCACGAGAACTAAGATAGTGGGAGATCCGAGCAACCTTGCGCTGATTTCTACGCAAAGATACACACAGCTCACGACGGACGAGACCATGTCCAGCCGGCGGAAGCTGCGTGTGTTGATGTGAGATAATAACCAGTACGACGCCAACAATTGAGGTACTCCATGGCAGAACATACCTGCTAGTGAGCATGCGCCTTCGGGAAGTGCCCGGGCTGCTTGTGCGGCCGCGGCCCCATTTGATTCTCTTTGCATCTCCTCCCTTCTAATTCCTTGGATATTCCAGAGATCCACTTGCTCTCTGAAGTTGGCGGTCTCACTGCGTTCACTGCGCACTGCTTACAAAAAAAACGGCGGTGTTGGTACGCGGATGAGGGCAATCGCCAACGCAGCGAGAGAAAGAAGTTGTCAGTTGGCCACCTTATAATTCGGGCGTCCTTGTTTGACGAAGAGTTTGGGCCTGGATTCCTTCCTCACTTGCTTGGCCTTGTTCGTGGGGGAAGCGAGCAAAAAGCTCGCCACCAAGCTCCATAGGGAGGTTGGTGGCTAAGAAAAACCCGGTGGGTTTTTACTCTCGGTACTTGGATACGCCGGGCTATCGATCTAGATGATCACTATCAGTACCGGCTACTGTTTGGGGTCAAGGAGATTCTTACCATCGGAGGGGGGAGGGTGGCCACACCGGGGATCAAACCCAGGGGCTTCCCGACCCCTCCTCGGGGCAAATCGACAGTCGAACTTCAATGACCCTCGAGCCAATGTGGCTTCTGATGTCTCCGTGTGTGTGTGCCCTGAGGGGGGTCGGTGAAAGCACCTTGCTGGACCTCATATACATACTGCCCACTTCTGAACCCCGGTGGCCTTAACGCCCTGCTGCACCATTGTCACCCATCCCCTTGCTTATTGCCCCCAAGATACTGGTGAAATCATACTGGGGTAGTGGAGTGTTCAATGTCACACCAATTTCGTCTCCGGGGACGGCAAGCATCTGTGTAAGGTTGACCAAGGGCGTCTCTATCTCCTACTCCTACCCGAGGGAGAATACTGATTTCGAGCCCGCGTTGATCAGCACATCCTCTTGAACAATGTTTCCAAGTGCGCCACCCACCATCCGCCTAGTTTTGCGCCATCACAAAGCAGCATTGCTGGGGACTTTCCTCGTCGCTATCTTTATTTTCTCCCGCACCCAGTTCACTCTCTCCCCGTCACCTCAGGATGTCACCATTCTGTATCCCCCCCCATGGCCTTTTTCCCGAACTCGATTTCAACAAACCGCCTTCATCAGTCCCAGCTCTAGCCCTAACCTTCCACGCCGGCCGCCCACAACTGCTCCTACCACCGGAATTAGGATTGCAATCACAATCACCACCTACCAAAACCCTCATCATAGCCCGCACACACACTGAGATATCTCCTGGGTCCATGAAGCCCTCTACCTCTCCGATCCGCACAGCCCCTCCCTCTCCGAGATCTGGCCCCCCCAAATCTACACCACCGATTCCTCCCCCGACGATCCCCACCCCCACACGCCTATCCACAAGGGCCGCGAAGCCATGGCCTACCTCTCCTACCTCATCGACAATTATGTCACCCTCCCCGCCATCTCACTCTTCCTCCATGCCCACCGCACAAGCTGGCACGACAACCTCTTTGGTCTCGACGCCCCGTCCATGCTCCGGCGGGTAAATCTCTCCCGGGTTTTAGACCAAGGCTACACCAACCTGCGCTGTGGCTGGGCGCCGGGATGCCCAGCACATATCCACCCGGGCGAAGGACCGTTTGATGCGGCGAAGCCTGAGCAGATTATATTTGGGGAGGCGTGGGCGGAATTATTTCCCCTTGCGGAAGTCCCGGAGGTTCTATCGCAGCCGTGCTGTGCGCAATTTGCGGTGACGGCGGAGACGGTTCGGCGGCGTACAAGAGCGGAGTATGTGTTTTGGCGGGATTGGTTGCTAGGGACGGAACTAGAGGATGAGGTGAGTGGGCGGGTGATGGAGTATGTTTATCAGTGTGGGTTTTCTTTCCTCCAGTCCCCTCTGGTGATTGCGGTGCTGATGAGAAAGGGGATAGATATCTTTACAGGCTCCCCCGTTCATTGCTTGTCCGAGGAAGACTGCTATTGCTCAGGATATTCCATGTGTTTTGATCAGCCAGGGCAGTTTAGGACCTTTATCAACGGCGTCAACCGCTGGAATGAGCTCAATGCCCTGGTCAACGACGAGGCCAACTCGACGGAGCCGATGTGGTTGCCCTGGTCGAAAAGTTAGAGGCGTCGTCACCTCCGTCGAACCTAAAACAGTCGGACGAACCGCTCTGGGGGGAGGCATCGCCAGATCTGGTTCGCCTTGTTGAGCTCTCCAGAGAAATGAGAACGCTTGGTGTATGGCTTGTCGAGCAGGAGGAGTATGTCAAGAACAAACCGTGGCAGCCGTGATTCGCTAGTCGGCCCAATCAGACAGACACATATCCAAATAGCACCCCCCTATCGCTAAGGATAACAAGTTATTCGCCAATCTAAAAGCAACGTACACCATGTAAATGCGCTCATTCCTATGATACTTGAGAGTCGTCAGTGTCTTTGTTGCCTGGAGGAGAATACTCCCGGAAGGCTACCCAACGCCATCGACGCCAAAATCCAGCTGTTCAACATCAAAACATCCTGTCAGATGTGCACTCTATTTCCCACTATGCCAAGAACACCTTGAGCAACATCGTAGCCAGCAAAATTCCCACCACCAAAATCAACCGGTCAATCCACACTGGAACACCATCGTTAGACACCCCCTGTTGCTGCAGCAACTGCTGCTGGGGCTGTGCATTTACATTCAAATTCGTTAGGGGAACCGTCCTCGTTGGTCGCGGTACCTCCTGTCCAGGCGCAGGTCGCGCACGCAGAGTCGATGTGGTCGCCGTCCCCTCTGCAGAGGCTGTTACCGATCCCGCCTCCGCCGGGGGCAGGGGCGCCGTCTGAACGAACCCCTCAGCAAGCTCTGCACTTTCAGAGTCCACGTCTGTCTTTACTTCTCCCCCCGCCGTGGCCGCCGCCGCCTTTGCCGCCGCCTCCATCTCATCACGGAACCCCATCTTCAACTCCGCAGGCACCTCCACCTCAGCGGGTGCTAGCCCCTCTCCCTCATGTGCTTTTGCAGCCTCCTCACACTCCGCAATAATCTCGGCATTCGTCCTCGCACAAGCCGGACAGCGATAGGCACGCGACTCGGTCGCGAGTCTCCGACGGACCGCATCCGTCGTCTCTAACCCACCCAACTGGCCACGGGCATCCGTCTCCATGAACGAGCGCAAAGCAACCAGCGCGGTGCGCAAGCCCCATGCCGGTTGCCATGTCTCTTCGTGGTGGCCGCTTATAGATAGGCAGATCTCACGGTTGGTCTCAAAGCGCCCGGAGGGCGTCACGAATCGGAACGACGGAGGCTTGAGCGGGTAGGCAGGCGGGAGCACGATCCGCCCGTGGTAGATGCCTTCGCCATAGGCGGATCGCGGAGGACCTCGGAGGGTGAAGTGCCATTCGAAGAGGTCTGTTTCGAGAGGCGTGGCTGTGTAATCGGGGGAGGGTGAGTTGGAAAGCTCTTGCGCTTCGCGCACTGGGGAGGTTAGCCGGACGTAAAAGCGAGGTGGGGGAGGTACTCACAAATACGGCGGATAGTGGGGGACCTGGAATTGATTCTGGATGTTGTTGCCATTTTGATGGTGATAGTTATACCGACCGTAAACAAGTAGAGATGTGCACCATGCAATGAGAAAACGGCTGGTGCGTAGACAACGAGACTACTCTCCAGATACAAACAGCGAGTCGTTTGAGATGCTTTGTTTCGAAGGGGACAATTGCAAAGCGGACAGATGACGGATGTAGTGCCACGACGAACGGATCGCTGCAACCTGACAGATTGCCACAAAATTACGCCCCACGCCAAAAAGTTAGAAGACACTAGCACTCAACGTTTTGCGGTGTTTCCATTACATATGACCATAAGATCTCAAAAGATGAGCTAGAAACCGTCCAGCAGGCAAAACTGGTTCTCCTGTCTGCTACAATTTGCCTTGGGCACGCGATGCGGTATGCCTGTGTCCCACAGGAGCTGGGTCCCAGGCCGCGCTGGCCAGCTGGCTTGGCCACGTTGGACCAACCCTGGGCCTGGATGAAACAATAGTGGCCCGAGCGTCTCCGCCGGGAAGCCAGGCTCCCTCACGACAAAAAAAGGCGAACTCACAAACTTGCCCAGCCCAGGAGATCTCGTGAACCAGGCCCAAGCCACGGCCAAAACGTATCAAGATCAACGGAATGCAAGTTCTTAGCATTGGCTTTACTATTTCAAATTTGGGTTTGTATTTCTAATCCATTTGAATGGAATACTCCCCTTGTTATCGGATGCACTTTTGCTAAGGATCACCGCTGTAAGTGCCCTGTGGGGCCTCTTGGCGAGTTTGTGAGTTCGTTTTTTTTTGTCCTGGGGGAGCCGGGGAGGCCACACCCCTGGCTTCCTGTCAAGCATTGCCATGTCCCCATTCCCGATCGATCCAAGCCGGAGTTCCACCTTCCAAACCCCCTTTTTCTTTTATTATTTTAGGCCGACGTCGACGGCGATCCGATGGCCCGGTAGCACATGGATGCGACAGAAGCGTCGACTCTCCCTTCCTCTCCGACAATGGCCCGGCGTTGGGCCCGAAAGATCGAGCGAACCTGCTGCGCCGCCGCTTCCTACTTTCCTCTCGCCTTCGTCTATGGCATCACCAGCTGGGCGGTTTTTGTTCTTGTCTCGCTTAGTATAACATCCTCCAAGGTCTCATGGCTCGGTAGGCTGCCATTTCTGGTTTTTACCGCTTGAATTCTCTGCTAACTCGGTTCTCTGTCCAGGCACTCCGTCTGCCGCTCTGGGGTTCGCCCTCTACCTCCTCTTGAACTGGTGCTACACCACAGCGGTCTTCACCCCTCCTGGTAGTACCACCAACGACCATGGCTACAGCACTCTACCGACTCATGCGCCCCCACAAGCGACCTCCTTCACCGTCAAGTCCAATGGCGAGATGCGTTTCTGCAAAAAGTGCCAGGCGCGCAAGCCTGACCGCGCCCACCACTGCTCTACATGCCGTCGCTGCGTGCTCAAGATGGACCATCACTGTCCCTGGCTGGCCACATGCATTGGCCTGCGCAACCACAAGGCTTTTCTGTTGTTCCTTATATATACGACCCTGTTCAGCGCCTTTGCCTTCGCCGCTTCGGGTTCCTGGGTTTGGGCAGAGATCATGAGCGATAATACCTACGTCGAGACGCTGATGCCCATTAACTATATAATGCTGTGTGTAGTCTCTGGAATCATTGCGCTTGTAGTTGGCGCATTTACCGGATGGCACATCTACCTGGCCACCCGCGGACAAACGACCATTGAGTGCCTCGAGAAGACGCGCTACCTCTCTCCCCTTCGCCGTACCATGCAGCAGACTTATATCAACCAGCACACGCCTGGTCAAGGTGTATCTCTCCCCAACTTTGGTCAGCAGTTGTTGGACATTCACCAAAATGCCCTACCCGGAATCACACGGCCTGAGGAAGGCGAGGAGTTCCGGTCCGCCTCGGGCTTCGACAACAACGCTGGTATCTCAACGGCTAGCCCTGAGCTTCAGGCTGGCTCTCGCCGCTTCACCTACGATGAGATGGAACGATACCGGGCTCGAAAACGCTACGAGGAGTATCTGGACGAGCAAGACTCCACCAAGCTGCCCAACGCTTTCGATCTTGGTCCCCAACGTAACCTGCTTCACCTCTTTGGTCCATCACCCTGGCTGTGGGCCTTGCCCATTATCAACACGACGGGCGATGGGTGGAGCTGGGAACCTAACCCCAAGTGGTTCGAAGCTCGGGAGCGTCTGGCACAAGAACGGGAAGAGCAGCGGAATCGGGAACGCGCCGCCGGCTGGGGCGGCGAAGTCACTCCCGCCGTCACACCCACATGGCCGCCTCAACAACAACAGCCAACCCAGAGCGGCGCTGGGCGTCATTACCTCTATCAAAACGGCAACAGCCCGAATGCCTCTGGCTCCGCCCCGGGTCGGAGAACACCCAGCAAAGCAGACCGCATCCTAGGCCGTGATCCGAACATGTACTCTGACGACGTTCCCCCTCCGCCCGGGGCTGGGAGCGATGCAGTTTCCATGCGCAGACTCAGCCCAACAGGGCGTGCACTTGATGAGTTTGGCGATGACGAAGACGAGATTGAGTCTATCCTGAACGGGAAAGTGGACGAGGACACAAAACGACAACAGGAGCGGGCCGAAGCTGAACAGCGCGCCATGAATGTCGTAACCAACGGAAGATGGGGGCGCAGTCCGAGCGGTTTATTAGGGAGAGGCATGATCAGCCCTACAACTAGCTCGGGTCCCGAGACACCTAGAAGATTTGAGGAGGATGATGGCGTAGATTGATGCTTCATACCTAGGATACCGCCTGCTTGTTAGAAGATATTCTGAGTGTTTTTCTTTCCTCCGCCTCCATTTGGCCGGGCGCGTTTTTTTATTTCGCGAGTGAAGTCCTTCCGTGTGTACTCGGAGGATTTGTTTGAATGCATTGCATGGCCTGGCGTTTATCTGTGTCCCCCTTTTCTCTGGAAGGCTTTCACGCCTTCTATCTCTTTCACTTAGGTGTCATGTAGCCGGTGGACGGATCATCCTATCTAGTAAAATGCCGAAATAATGAACGGAAATTTACATGCCCACGTCGCCCGTTTCCGTCTATCTTATGCTACCTATCTCGTTTTTGGCCGTCTGTCTCATCATTCAGTATCGTGCTTGCTTGTCAAGATTGTATCATATCAAACGTCATATTTACAATCAACCCCTGGAAGATTGTCAGCGTAGAACTTGGAGGGCGTTCTGTAGGGGTTTGGACGATGTTCAGGGGGGTAAATATTGTAGATGCGGAGTAGGTAGTTTGCCTGGCAATCAAGCAACAGGGACTCGAGCCCTGGGTTCTCAAAACACCAAGACCTTGAATATCATGTCAAAGCCATTAGGTTTCAGGCGCACACAAGAGTTGCTCCTCCAAAGCTGCGTATTCGTACCAAGAAAGCATGCGAATAACCTCCAAGGAGCTGGCTGGGCTGTACACAGTATGAGGTGAACTTTTCATTGTCCCCCTTTCTGATTTGAACTTGAAGGGTTGACTAACAGCAACGTTGGTCAAAGAAAGGGTTTTTTTTCCTCTTTGCCTTTTTGTAACACTACCGATTCGACCCGTCTTGACCGGGCTGGAATCAGGTGATCTGGTAAAGGTACGGCTGGCCACCTAAGGTGAGGACGTCATAGCTCACCGCCCCTCGATGTTCACGTTGGGATCCCGGACCGCTGTTCGAGGCCCAATATGGCGTGACTAATGACCTTGTGATGATGAGTGGCCCGGGCCAGCTGTTTGCGTGAGGTATTGGTACATTGTGTGGACAAGGTGGGAGCAAATGGTTGGAAGGGGTGTTGGGGGACCTATGCTTCCATGTCTGCGAAAACGTCAAGACTATTCCAAGCGGACATGCTTGCAGGTCTGGTACCGTGTGCGGGTTGGAAGCATAGGTGGGCAGGGGATGAGGAATTACACAGAATGTCCGCGTCATGACTTGAGTTTCAGCCACAGGACACCCCTCTTACTGTGCCTCGATAACACCCCGCCAGACGTGAAAATCACCTTCCTTCAACACATTCTAACCCTAGCAGTGCATCTCGTGCAAGGTCACTTCATATAGCTAGACAGGCGGGAGTCGAAGGTATCAAAGGTTTGAAAAAGTTGCCAACATGGACACTGATATCAACATAGACAGTACCCTTCCAACCCCCCTCTCGCACATACAACAAACACCTGGGAAACTCGCATATCTCTCAGTGAACGCCATGCGGAAACCCAATAAATAAATAAATGCCACCCATTCCAGTCCTTCCTGGGTGATACTGCCCGATATAAATGCTACCAGCCATAATGATATGCAAGTTTGCCCCTTCCCAAGATGCAGAAAAAATCAGCCATAGGAGACAGAAAAAGGTTGGTAGTGTCTGGTCCGCTCTAGCTTATCTTGCCAGACCAAGACCGTCACCGTCCTAAGGTTGCTGGCTAGCAGCGACGAGAAAATAGGGAGTTGACATAACAGGCACAGTCGTGCAGACAAGAGGACCCTGAACGACCCTCGTCCTGCCGCCTGGGCTCAGCTAACGCAAAATAGGAGCCGCAGCTCCTGATAGCTCGGCTTTGCACTACGCCTGCCCCGTATTTGCCTATAAGATGGAAGGGGTGACCCCAGCATCCTGGCCTAGAAACCCATTCACCCGCCACGCGGCCAGCGACATAAATACCCAAAAAAAATATGAAGACCACTTTTTTCTTGCTCCGTTCCCTCTATCTATTTCTCATGTCGGTTCATAAAAGAGTTGCTTCGTAATGCTGGTATCATGTCGCTCCCTTCCCACTGACGCTCTCTCCCGTCGACAGCTCGTCCTCTCCAGAGAGCCGGCTGTGATCCATATAACTCCGAAGAAAGCATACCGAACAACAAAGCAAGCTCGATTTGCCCTTGGCAGACAGAGATTGTCAAATCATCAGAGTACCGCGCTGGTCATTGTCGTCAAATGTGCTGAAAAATGTCGTTGATAAATGGCCGCCCAAGCTCCGATGAGTGGGAACAAAAGAGAAACAAATAATAGTACACACGTCATCCGAAGCAGCTACGAAGATCGGTTGCTGTCAATGCTCGTCTTTGGGCTCGTCGACGAGGATGGGAAGACGGTTCTCCCAAACCGGTTGAGTTTGCCTCCGTTTTTGGGAGCCTCTTCAATAAAGCCGAAGGGAATATCCTCTAAAGGAGCTTTCTCGATGTGACAAAAGAGCGTCGAAAATGAGAAACGCTCTCCGTATGGGTTGTGGAGAGGGATCGTGCGATAACCCTGGTTCAAGCTGCTCAGCTTAGCAGTGAAGGTGGCCATGGGGGCTGCCCTGTCGTTGTACGTTTTATCTGCCAGTTTAACACTGAATCGAACGAAGATGAGGTCGGAGTATTTTGTTGAGATATCAAAATCCAACACGTCTTCGAAAATAGGGTTGAAGCCATTGCCACACTCAATCCTAGTTCTCCGCTTGTGAGCTTCAGGAGCCGGGCCGACCGAGGTGGGATCAGCAGCTTTGTTACGCTTATCGTCGGCGAGCAGGACCTCGACTTCGACGTAAGGATCCATGGCTCGCCTGGGCCCGAGGGTGAAGGGTTTCATGAGCTGCTGGGCCGAAATGACCCTGATGGTGAACCTGGCTCGCTTGCGTGGTTTGCTGCTCTGCATGTCACGGGGCTCGAGTCTCGACTTAAACTCACGGCCCTCGTCGGGATTGAGTACCTTGAGGGACTCGTGACGCACCCCGAACTCGCGACCCTCAATTGGCTTGAGAACATAACCCGACTGGTCGGTGCCGCCGTCGAACATGGCACGGTTCAGCTGCATGCCTGTGTCGAAGGTCTGCCAGTTCAACGCCGCCATTTGTACGCCGCGCTTCCAATAGATAAGCGGATCGAAGTTCGACGAGTTGATACGGCCCCCATTAGGGTACACTCGCATCATATACCGCATGTTGTGAAGGTACAACTTCCTCTTCTGTTCGCCGGGCTGGCTTTTTTCATCAAATGTCTTCTCTTTGAACGAGAAGATATGGTTGAATCTCTTTGCCGACGGGGAGTCAAAGCCATCAAACTGAATTCCGACGCAGTATACTCCAAGCTCGCCAAGCATCGGATGGATCTTGCTGCTGTACTTCCTGATTGTCGAATCCCGCTCGCTGTCGCTCTCAGCTTCGCTATGGTGAACCCGGCCCTCGGTAATGGTATTGGGCCTGTTGATGTGGCGAGTTGAGCGCGAGAAGGGTGTCGGGCTCAGTAGTGGGCTAGATGGCACGGGGACGCTCTCCAATGGTAGCGGACGCTGGTAAGGCGAGGGCTGGCTGTTTCCACGGCGCCTCGTGATTCGGTCCCCAGTTGACTTGACAGGTTCATCAAGAGGTTGCGCTTCCTTGACTTTGATGAGAATTCTATCCAACAGCTCCGACGGCGCGGGTAGCCTATCGGAGTTCTTATGTAGAGGTTCGCGTACAAGCTTCTTGCCGAAAATCTCGATCATGATCTTCGCCATGTTCACCTGAGTTGCCAGACCACAGCGGACTTCGAGCGAGATCCACAGAGGAAAGCGGGTCTTCACAAAGGCGTACTTGTTGACTGTTTTAATCACCTCACGAAAGGATATGCTGGTCGTCCAGCTGCGCCCGTGCATGACCAAAGGTTCGTCGTTGGGTCCGTCCCAGCAGTCAATTTCGACGCAGCGGCAGCCATGTTGGAGGGCCGTAATGTAGCCGTCGTGGCTGGAGGAACCGCCAACCTGCCACCCTAGCAGGTACGTGTTATGAGAACTGGAGATATAATACTCGTTCATGGGCCGGTTGAGCTCATATTTAAGTGGCTGCTCGGCGAGTGCAGTGTTGTAGACCGACCCTAAAAATGCAACCAGCCCGCCCTCGGAGATGGTCAGGTCGTCTTCAGCGCCGTCAAGCGACTTCTCGGCGTCCTTCAACTTTTTTTTGCGGGCGAACCGGGCAAAAACACTCTCCCATTTCTCCACCTCGCCATTGACATCCTCTCGCTGTACGTCACGTAGGAAGCGGAAAAACTCATCTTTGGTGATTCCGCGGCCCGGGTTGGCCGCGATTTGGTTGTACAGGGGTCGAACATCCTTCCTCGTCTTGAGGAGATTGACGAATTCCAAAAATTCGGCGAAATCCAGCTTATCGGGACCAACAGGACCAACCTTTGGGCCTTTAACCGCCTCGATTGTTTCACGGAGCTTGTCGAGGGGGAGGTGGATGTGGAGGCTGCGACACACGTGGTCTACCGCAACAGTGTCAACCTTGGCTTCCCCGGGACCACGCGATTTATCGTCTCCAGCGAGCTTAGCTGTCTCAATTTGCCACCATTTTTTAAGAGCCTTGTCGTCAAAGGCCATCAGACTCATCGCGTAAGCCTGGCGGCTTTTACATACGCCTTCGAGCGTTGTCGTCCATGTGGACAACATAGCCTCATCATCCGCAAGAACGTGCAGTGTCTTGGTCGCCGCCTGGCCGCGTCGTGTGTAAAGGATCGAGAAAAAACGCGGGCTCATCGATTCATCCAGACCCGAGTCGAGCCGATACTGAGCAACGTCGTCGGCGGTCCGAATCTCTCTGATGTCGTCAATATATATTGCTTTGGAAGACGACGGCCAATCCTTGCCCCAGAAGATCCTCACGGTCATTGGATCGTAGGTGAGTGTGATGCGCTTGGTATTCTTCTTCTTGCCAACTTTAATCATGCTGGTGCCCTTGAGCATGCAGGGTGGGATTACAGGCCCGCTCAGCGCCGATGAGGTAACAGACGAGTTGACACTCATGTACATCCCGTCAACGCAGGGTGGAGAGCCGCAATCATCTTTCTCAACAGCGCACTCATCATCAGAGTCGGTATAAAAGGGATTGTTCTGTTCTTGATAAATGGCAGAATTGTTCATACTACCCCTCCGCCGTATCAAACCTGGCCCTACGCTCCCGTCCCGGCTTCTTGGGTGACTTGACGACGCGCGGCGGGAGGTGACGAGGGAGTGAACTTTCTTTATGCTGTTGGAGGATCGACGGGAGAGGCTACTCAGGCTCTTCATGGCACCCTCCATAGCGCCGGGACTTTTCAGGGGAGTGGGCGTGAGAGACGCATTGCTCGTCCTCCTGGACAGCGTCGACGGAGACGGCGCAGGAACCGGGTCCTGGAGCTGGAGAGGGGGGATAGCGGCATCTACGTCGTCCAGTTCGTTACCCACGAGGGTCAGCGAGCTAGACGACGCACCGTTGCCATCCATGTTAGTGGCAGGTACGCCGTTGACAGGTTTGGCTGTTGATGGGGTGCTGAGCGTTAAGCAGCTGGTAGAGGAAGTGTGGGAGGAGGCGGCCAAAGTTGGAGAGCTGCGTTGGGAGTCGGGAGACGAGGGAAAGCTGCCGTCGGCAGCCTCAACAACGGCGACTGGTGTAAGTTTGGACTCGAGGCCCGTATGGACGGGACCCGGTCGTGAACGCCGTGAGGGAGAGTGTTCCGACGCCATATCTGAGTTGGTAGAGAGGGTCTGGTGAAGCGGCTCGTGAGTGGACGCCAGAGGCATGACGCCAAGGTGATAGGACGGAGAGCCCCGAGGGTGCAGCAACGGCAGGATGGGGACCGTTCCCAGGCAAGCGCTCACACCAGCCGGCACTCTGCGAGTAGATCGATATGGAAGGAGGATGAGCAAAAAGTTATCTGGGATATGAATCCTTGCGCCGCATTTTCTCAGAAGGGCTGAGGTGGGTTGGGAACTCTAAACCTGATGGAGGAAAGTGCGAAGTTGGGGGAAGATATATAGCTCGATGTCGACCACAGAAAGTGAGTGCTTTGGGGTTGTCGACGGCTCAGCTATCAGGGGGGAGGGCGTGTGAATTGGATGGTCGAGACCTGTAGTGATAGCTGCAAGGCGATGAATAGGCTCGAATCAGCGGGTCAGGGAGGCTGCACCACAGGCAGTCGCCTTTTTCTTTATTTTTTCCCTGGAACAGGTACACCAGGTATCCTGCAAGTACCTGTACAGATGAGGGACCCAGGCACAGGCATGCACGACTGCGTCGATTGTCCGGGAGGATGGGCGAATCTGAGCCGTGTTTCGATAGCCCCGTCCAGTTGCCCGCGGCAGGAGAATGATGAGGTGGCAGGCCGTATGCAAGTTGATCTATTCGGCCATATGGTGTAGTTTGGGGGGGCACGTCAAACGGAAGTCGGCGGGCTGCCGGCTGCATTCAGCGCCTGTTGCAGCCCTTTCCCAGGTTGCCTGGCTCCCCCCGCTCCTTGCTCTACCCTTGACTTGTTTCCCCCGCTCTGTTTTCCTGATCCCGAGCAACAACAACAACAACAGTGAGCACCCTGGAGGTGAAGCTGTCCCTCGGCACCCGCTTTTCTCGAATTGGGGGAAGGAGGGGTCGGGGTTGCAGCGAGTCTGCGAGCCAGGTCCTCTGTAAAGCTGTATGCCGGCCGGGGACCTGAAAAAAAAAGTGCGGAATCTCGCGCGATCCGCACCGAGCTGGATATGTCCGTGTTGTCGGCGTCGCGGAAAAAAGAAAAAAAAAAGGGACGTAGGCAAGGCAAAGAACACCACCAAACGTTGCAATTGTGGTGCAGCGCGCAGTGTGTAGACTCCAAATTGCGCAGTCGCCTTCGAGTCTCTTGTCTGGTCGCTCAGAGTGCCGTCGCCGAGCAAAAGGCGGGCGGCCGGCAGCAGGTCAATGGCTCGATGGCTGCAGGGGAATGGGCCCTGTCTCACGGCGTCTGGGGTGTATTTGGATGTTGCAGAAATTGTCGTGCTGAGGGGCAGGATCTGGCGTCTCTATTGTGCGTGCAACCCGACGAAGGGAAAGAGAAAGTTATAGTTTAGTTTATTCGTTGCGAAAAGCGGGCTGGCGAGAGGCGTGAGGTCAGGTCCCGAGTAGGTTGGTTGGGTTGCGATCCACGCCCGTGCTGGAGCTTGCTTGCTTTTGTTTCTTCTTTCCAGAAGGCGCGACCGGGAAATTTTAGCGTCGATAGAGGTGATGGACGGTACAGGCGGCACTGGAGCAGGGGCGGTGGGAGGCCGGGGCAGGGAGTCATCCAGGTTTGTCTCCCAGTCCTGCGTGGATGCGCGACGCCAATTGGGAGAGGAGAGGAGTGGGGCAAGGAGACGGAGAGCTGTCCGTTGGGTGTAAGTGGGCACCGTACGAAAGCCTGCGAAACACGGTACCTTCACCGCACCTTTGTGAGAGCGCTACAGAACGCTGAAAAGCTGGGATTGGGGCTTTGAGCCCTTCCTTGCTTGAGCGGCGAAACTTGGCGGGTGCCCAAATGAGATTGAGGTGAGCGCATCCAGAATTGTCTGGGTGAAGAGATTTTTCTTCCCTTTTTCGGCAATCTCCCTTTTTTTTCTTCCTCTTCCGGCCACCCGCCCACCTTGGTGTGATTGCACCTTCCACCCTGACAAGACCTGTTCGCCAATCTCCTCCTGTCTACCTCCCCTTGGCCACTTATTAAGACTGGTGGCGGCACCCCAACATTCTTGTTTCCGAAAGCAAAATTCTGATGGGCACGCATACTAGCGCCGGGGCTGGCTGAATGCTCCAGAGTGGGAAGGAGGGATGTTGAGGTACCTTGAGGCAGCCAGGCCACCTCTCTTTCGCTTCTGTGGAGTGAGGTCAGAGTTGCCCCTCCTTCAGGTACCGTACGGCAAGTCCAAAGTATCTATACATTTCCTACCTTGCCGGTCATCACTCGCTCCTTCCTCCCTTCCGTTTTACTGCACAGAGAACGGGGTCTCCACCTGCATCTCCAAGATTGATCTGTCCAAAACAGAGATTCTTTGTTCTCCGCTCCATTATTTTTAATGACGACTTCACAAACTACAGGACGAAGGCGGGGGCCACCCCGGACACTTCTCCCGATGTTAAACTGGGACCTTCGGGTCGGTCGGACATGTCTTTCTGTGCGACAGAACTCTGAATCAACGTCATGCATGCGAGCAGACAAGAGATTTGTTTCTTGCCCCAACAACTATGTGGCAGTTTCTTGTTTCGTGCTTAGGAAGCAGGAACTTCGTTGGCGAGAAACCGTGATAGACTGGGGATCATCTCTCCCTAGCGGCTGTGGTAATCTCATAAAGATCAGGTGCTGGAGCCGCCAGACCCTCCCTAAGTAGGGAAATGGGAAGGGAGAGGAGGAAAAAAAAAGGGAGGGTGTGTTCAGTCATAATGTGGTCACTGTTTCTTCTTTCACTTGCTGGTCAAGCGTGGGTAATCAGCAGTGTGTGTAGGTCCCCACTCTTTTTCATCTAAAGTTTTGCAAGTTTCCCAAGCGCTAGAGAGTAGAGACCAAGCATCCGTGGGGGATAGTTGGGCGGAGAGGTAAATTTCCCCCCAGTTGATCCATGGTCCATCGTTCCTCAGGGACACTGTGGTGGGCCCGGCTTCGCGAGAATAGCAATAGACGCCGGAGGTGGATGAACTGCGGTGGCGTTGACTGAGAAAGTCCTGGCGAAAGCTCGGGCTCATCCCAGTCTTGTTTGCTTGCTACCCGCTTGCTGCTGCTAGTTTGCGGAACGTGCAAAAAAGTGCCAGCGAGTTTGTGATGTTATGGTCACGGAGTTTTGCCTGCCCGGTTTTGTCTCGTCAACTTACAAGTCCTGCCGTCCCGCCCTTTGCGAAGTACCGCTACAAGCTCCCTGTGTGCCCAGAGAGCGACAAGGGGTCTGGATCCAAGCAGGTGGGTGGTTCTGTGGGAAAACTGCAGCCTTGTCACTCTGCCCCTGCCTGCCAACTCCACAATCCACCGCCCACATGGCACCTTTGCCAAACCCCTCCATCCGCCATTGCTGACACCTCATTGGCCCTTGCCCGCTCCCATTGACGCATTTGCTTGGCTCCGAAGCCTGCGTGCGGCGTTGTGCCCAAAGTCGCGGAGCCACTGCATCGCTCCGGCGCCGGGCATCCGTCTACCCCTCAAATCCCTGCCAGTGGTTGTCCCTCTTCCAACGTTTTCAACTTGTCAGGGGGACACATGTTGCGGAAGCTCATTTCGCCGCAAGTTGCCTCCCCCCTGGAAATGACGTGAACGATGCGCGCATCGAACTCGCGTCGAGAGGGGGACTCGAGGGGGAATTCAATTCTATGGTTCAGAGACAGCAAGGGACGCGATAAAAAAGGGTCTCTCTTTGGCTGGAGAAGCCCGGCATCTCGGCTCACCGAATGCACGCACGCGTAGCTCTACTGTGCAACATGTGCGGCTTGTCGCAGCACCAGCCCTCTTGGCTCCTGGTGACCGGCGATCCGTGATGGCCTTGGCGTCAGAAATCGACCCAAAGTCGGGGCTTTTGTTGCGTGGCCTGGTATAACAACGGCCTGTCCTTGAGGACACGGTACTAATTTTGGACAAAGGCTGAACAAAAAGAGCCATTCCTCGCCCTGTTGCAGGGAGGCCACGCAGCGGTAACGCAGTCCGTCTTTGCCGGACAGCCCCCACACAGGACTACATTTACGACAGCATCGTTGGAGAGGGCAGCCACCTTCTTTGACTTTCGGTTCTGTCCGCCGTGCTGGGGAAAACCCCCTCGCTCTGGATGCCAAGCCGTCCTGCAGCCCTTATGCAGCGTAACACCAACAAGACGGACCCCTCGTGCGCGGAACTGTATCAGAATTATCTCGACCGACGAGACGCGGCGGAATTTCTGACGGCAGACCCACGATTGACGCTGAGAGGGGGTTGGGTTGCGCTCGTAATTTCGCCAGCATCTGCTTTGTTGCGATGTCATTGACTACGCTGTTACTGACCCTGGCGCTGTTGCATCGACAGCAAGTGGGGGATGTGCTCCTCGGTTGCGTTGGCGATCATGGCGGAGATCCTTTCTTCGCCAAATAGGAACGCTAGTTAACCTCTGGGACGGCCTCAGATGTGACCGGGCAGCCTGAAGAGCGGCGATGCGAACGGGAACTCTGGGGGATTTCGGAAAATTCGAGGCCCGTCGCACCGAGACCCTCTGGCAGGCAAGAGTAGCATGTTTCTCAACCTCGTGCGCGGGCAGGGTGTCAGCCGTCAGTACCTGCGCTGTATGTACTCGGCATTTGCCTTGGGTCGCTAAAATGCGTCACGAGGACGAAAACATCAGCGTTTAGTTGCGAGTTGCTTAGATCCCGGTCGGAGCGTTATAGTGTAGCAGCCCAGGTCATTGCAGCTGCAAGCCGGGGGCCAGATCTTAGCCATCCCAAATGACTTGACGTCCTTGTCCCCGTCGTCTCGGCACAACTGTTTCCAGCAAGCCGGGGGGG
>Ga0247765_1000239_pt1 | contig 44622 bp, 40 predicted proteins | sample UWRJL106311C6_FD_179949 | JGI IMG/M metagenome (GOLD analysis project Ga0247765, IMG submission 179949) | Plant litter microbial communities from Arlington Agricultural Research Station in Wisconsin, United States - UWRJ-L106-311C-6 | ecosystem: Environmental > Terrestrial > Plant litter >... | reverse complement strand
CCCCGTCTCGGGCAGTCATCGTACCCTCAAAGCCTTCCGCTGCGCCCGTTACAGGGGACTCACCCCCTGTAACCTCCTGTACTGGACCTCACTGAGACCAGTCAGGCCACACAAATTAACAATAATATATATTAATATTAAAAAAGGGAAAAGTAAAGGGGATAATACGAAAATTCTGCAGTTAATAAATAAAATACTTATATACCGCTATTGGGGTATATAAAGCTATATTAGTAAGGAACGTTAAGGCTGAGGTATAGTGCCTACTACTGGATTTATACCTTATAAAGTGGGTAGTAAAAGCGGAATAAAGATTTTAAAAAACTGGTATAACGGAGTTACTGCGCACTGCGTGTAAAGTGGTGGTTAGTTGATTTAAAAGGAGATAACCGCGTAGAGGGGAAGGAAGGATTAAGTAACCAAATAGCGGAATTTTAAAGGCGGAATGGGCCAAATAGTAGCTACAACTACTAAGGGGGGCCCAGAATTTAGGGGGGGAAGTTAATTAGATAGAACTTAACCCCGATAAAAGGTTAAAGGTAGTATGGAGGGTACGCCGATTGGAGTAATAAACGATAATATTGCGAAGAAAAACCGGCTAAGGTATAAAACTGGTCAATTTATTTAATTTCCGGGGGAAATTACCTAAATACTTCCCACTCAACTTATATAATAGGCTTACCAAGGTAAAAAGCTTACTTCTTACCCAACTATATACCAGGGTAATAGGACTAAATACGTTCTTGTTTAAAATAAAGGTAAGAGACGTGAACACCTTACTATATCGATGCGTAGAAGTACTAGAAATAGCGGTATATATCTTCCTAAATTGCCCGGAATACGCGTAAAGCTGAGAATAAGCAGGATTATTAAAAGTACGAAACAAAAATACCTTTAAAAAGACTTTATCTTATATCGTAACTACAGCGAAATTAATAACGTAGTTTTATAATATAGGTAAAATTAAAATGTATAATTTAGTAAGGGAGATAGAGAGATTTAATAGCGAGGAAAAGGTAGCTAGGGGAAGGAAGAAAGTAGTTGCTGCGAGGGAAAAGAGAAGACGCAAAGAAGAGGAACGATTAGTAAAAGGTAGAAGGAGAGGATAAATAGTACCGGGATTATAATATATTATGGCGAAATTATAATAAGGGTATTATAAATACTAATAGAACCTATAAACGGGTAATAAACTGCCTATAGTTTGCGGAAACTACTAATCCCTCCCCGAGAAATACTTACGAATTCGCGGCGAAATAGTATTATATAAAAGCAGTACGAATCCCCCTATATATTACAGTTAACGTACTTTTATGTCCTCGTCCAGTACAAGCTAGTAGGAATTATTAGTAAAAGATTAAAAGTATAGCGAAAATATAGCGAAAACGTAACGGGGAATAGTATATATCTTACTAAGCCTACTTTTCGAGTACCTTAGCCGGAATCCTACTAATCTCGCCCGAGATTTTAAAGCGTTTCTAAATAATAATAAGACGGCGTTTAAGACGGTACGCCTAGTAAAGCGTTTTACTAGGAGTGGTTTAAGCCGCGGTAGCGGCGTAAAAAGGTTACGTAGCTATATTACGAGAAGGGGTCACCGGAGCAAACGGAGCAGGCCTTACAGTAACCCAACCCTACCAAGTACGGATTATCTAATTAATAAGAATAAAATAGCGCTAAGATTTGTATAAGTATTATAATCGGTATACGAAAGGTATAAGGAACTTATAAAATAACTAATAATAACGGAAATTAGCTTGCGGGTGGTACAAATAATAAATATAGCAGTAGCTTATTACTTAGAATTGGTAAGTTGAGAAGAGTTAGTAAGTACTAAAGCTGTAGCGAATACGTAAAGAGGTATATATAAAGATATACGTCCGATTAAAATCCGTATAACGTTAGTAGCGGCGAGAGCCCGGAGCTGCGAGAAGTAAGTAAAAACCCTAAAGGAGTAGTAAGAGTATGTAGAAGAAGTACTATTGGGTTATAAATACTTATAAAGCTCCTAATAACCACCAATATAGATGCCGCCGATACAGGAACGGTAGGGGCTACGAGGATGAAGATTAGCAGGATTGCGAGAATTAGTAAAGGAGATAAGTAATAGAAAAGTATTTACGCGGCGATTATACGGTTTTACGCGGTGGTTTCGATCCTTAAGAGCGAGGTGTTGGTATCGGAACTGGAAGCTATGGTATGTAAAGTGATGGATAATAATGAAAAGAAGAAGAGAATGAGGGAGAGAACCCCCCCCCTATTTATAGGCAAGAAAGGGCGAGAATTTGCGTTTACGTACCGTACTTGCTTAGCAGGCAATAAGATTGCCCCGGTCGAATAAGGATGGAATATTAGATGAAAATATACTAGCGATACCCTTATGACCTCTTATCCGGAGTCTAACGAAGGCAAACCGACAACGACGCTACTGCGAAGGAAGGTATAACCCCCCCTCCTCCCTCTTTCTATCTGAATATACCGCCGATGTTACGATAGTACCGCTGCCACGATGGCCTTCCCGCAGTACAAACGAAAGCGAACCGAAAGCGAGGTAAACCGCAGAAAGAGAAAGAAGCAAATTACTTATGGAAGAAGGCTATCGTCCGAATTGCGGGCGAACCGAAAGCGAGGCAACAAATACAAAGGAAAGAGCCCCCCCCCCTTCCACCTTCCGACGACGACATAGCCGGGGCACTGGGGCCAAAGAAGAAAGAACAAGTACGGTCCGAGTTCGAACCGACACACGGGCACCCCCCATTTTCCTTTCTTTACAAATTGTAACAACTCCCCTCCTGTTACATATCCTGGGTAGGAGAGACCCAGACTAGTAGACAAAAGGCTAGAAGTAGAGTTAGTTTAGGTACGATATTGTACCAATACCTATACTATAGAAGCACCCACGGTGCCTAAACAGATAGATAGAGGGACCGCTTGCCCACTAGGGCGAGGACCAGAGGTCCTCTACGGTGTAAGATTAATAATAATTTTTCGTAAAAGCCGTAACTAGGTAAGTGGGTTTTGCAATACTAGTATCGCTTTAATATTTAAAAATACTGGGACCTTTTAATACCTTACGTAAACTAATACGGCGAGAATTAGTAACTTTAGCAAACGGAAGGGCCTTTACGCTACTTATGGTACGGCGCTTTTTCTTAGGCAACTTAGCCGTATTAATAGAAGCGGCGCCTCCCTTTATAAGAGTTAAGGAAGTATTACTATCCGTATCGGAAGATAACGATTCTTAATTTTTGGGCGGGCTGGGGGGGGTCCCTTCGGGCGACGGGCTACGGGATATATATAAAGCCATATTCAAGCTATAAAGCCGCTTATTAATATGCGGAATAACCCTAGAATCCATATATTGGCTTATCTAGCCGTCTGGTAATTTAAATTACTACGTTGGTTTATAATTTGGGAAAAGATTTAAACTGCAATTACTGCAATTCCAATTTAAATCTAAAAGGGGTAGATTTACAAGGCAGTTAATTCCGTAGGTCTAATTAGTTGGGTTTAGTCTCTACTTATTAACGCGCGTATTAGGAAGAAAAAAAACGCGCTGTAAATTTTTTATTAATCCTTTGGTTTTAATTTCTTCTATTCCGCCGCAGTTTTACCGTCGGATATCCGCTACAAAGAGTACGGCAATCTGGCTTCGACAGAAACACCGCCGCTAAGTTCGTCTAAATAGCCTCTTTCTTACCGTTACTATCTTTCGACAGCCAAAATTTGCCAGCCCAAAGGGAGGACTGGAGCGCCCCGAAGGGCCGTCGTGGAAGGACGAACGAAGCGGCGCCCGCAAATTTTTGCAGGGACTTGATTTCACCTGATAACGGCGAACATAACTAAATCAAGTTCCTTTGCTGTGGTCTGTTGGTGTCCGAACGGCGCGGAATGCCTTTGAAGTTGCCTACCTATTTATGTATCCATGAAATCGTAGACTATTTCTCAGGTCGAATCTCGAGACAATTGAAATATTTGGAAGACCAGGCTAGATAACTATTCTATTGCTCCCCTGCTCGCTCGTCTAGCCAATTTTGAGATCGAGGGAGCTGTTGCCGATCCGCCTCATGTCCGCGCACGTGACCTACGCTGCCGAGCTTGCTCCGGAAACACCTCGTCAACGCACGCATTCAATCACAGTCACAGCTGAAGCTCCATCCAGACATCCCTTCCCTCCCCCTCTCCACACTTCTCAACCGCCCAACTCGTCCGTCGGCGACCGGTACGTCCTCAATTCCTTATTGTTCGTAATAACTCCCTCCCAGTGATGACTAACCCCTCCGTCTAAAGGTGCACTCCGACCGACCGACCGACAAACCAAGCTTCGTTCCACGGGCCCTTCCACCTACGATGCCTCCCATTCGCCCTGCCTCGTGCCTTCGGGCTGCGCGCGCCGTGCAGCGCAGTAAAAACACTAGTTCTGTCGCTACCAATCAGTTCTCGACAACATCCCGCCGCGCCGGTGGCGGCGGCGCCCCTCACTACGATCCGCCGACCGGCTGGTTGTGGGGAGTCAAGCCGGGCGAGAAGTATGAGAAAGAAGGGTGGGAGAATATTTTCTTCTACGGCTTCTATGGCAGCCTCGCGGCGTTTGCGGTGGCGTATGCGTTCAAGCCGGATACCTCGTATGTGGCCCTTCTTTCTTTATCAGTTTCTAGTTGGGTGGCTGGCGTATCTAGACAAAGCATGACTATATATATGTCTGGCCATCGACAGAAACCTATCTGCTGGGGTTTGATCGCTGACTCTACCGCGGAATAGTATACAAACTTGGGCCCTGGAAGAAGCGCACAGGAGATTAGAGGCCGAGGGTATCCTTGAGGATCCCTTCCCTGAGGCCAAGAAATAAGGACACACATCGCGACCGACGACAATGACGTGATATATTGCTTCTGTATATATCGCGCAATGGACGGATGGATGAAGAGGATTGGTGGCGCTCTGCACATAGTTCTATGACGTATCGCCTCGGCCGGGCTGGCTGGCTGGCTGATTGCTAGACGAAGGAAGAACACGAGGAATCCCGACCCCAATGTATATGCTTCGGTTTTGTTTTGTGCTGTTTTTGTTTTCGTTTCATGGTTACTGCTGTCGCTCGGTATTGCGTCTCAAATTAGCATGACATTGGGGAAATAGACCAAGTTGACAGTACAATACTAGGCTGAAGTCATGAACATGACGGTCACCGAATCAGTTGCATTTTAAACAGCGTCAACGATTTAACAGTACAATGGCGCTCTTCATCGATACAGCTCTTGAAAGATTGTGAGCTTGGGGATGTGACGTGCTTTCAGTAAGGGTTTGTGCAATATTTGCTGACTAGCTAGCTATCTGCGAGGCGTCAAGGAACCCTATTGGGCCTCGACTCTAAAATTCGATGCCTCAAATTTCTCTTTTCCTCGTCAAGCCTTCATTGAAGGGGGAACGCCCCATATGACGTTAACCCCCGGGATATCTTGGGGGTTCCAACGGCTACCAAGCCAGAAGCATTGCGCGAACAATCTTTGTATATTCCTTTTTAACACACGTAGCTCCACCCATGCTCATCATCGCCGTACTGCCGAGCCTCCATCCAAAGCTTCATCTTTGTGGCAATCTCGCCAGACTCTTCGTGGTCCTGAAGCCCACAGTTCACCAGCTTGCTTTTCCAGCTAATGGATCTGACGGGACTGACAATGGCAGCCGTACCGGCGCCGAACGCCTCGATAAGACGGCCTTCGTTGGCCGCCTCGTCCAGCTCCTTCATCGTGTACTTGCGTTCCTCAATCTTCCAGCCTTCGGGTGCGAGCCTCTCATGAGCGAGCGAGAGGACTGAATCGCGCGTGACACCCTCCAGGATGGTGCCGTCCAAAGGCGCCGTGATCAGCTCCTTTTGCCCCGTCTCCTTGTTGCGCAGGGCCACGAAAAAGTTCATCGTGCCCACCTCGGTAACATACTCCTCTTCGCCAAACAACCACAGGTTTTGCTGGAAGCCACGGCTCATGGCTTCCCGCTGGGGGACGATGCAGGGCGCATAGTTGGCGCCAAGCTTCTTGTCGCCGACACCACCGGGCCAGGCGCGCACGGCGTAATCAGTCGCCTCAAGCGACACGGCCTTGAAGCCGGTGGGGTAGTAGGGGCCAACGGGCGATGCGATAACATAGAGGAGGGCAGAGCCCGGCGGGCCAACACCCAGTGTTTTTTGGGTGCCAATCATGGTTGGGCGCAGATAGAGGGAGTAACCGCGCTGTTCCGGGATGAAGCGACTCTCGAGCTTCACAAAGGTGGCGATGAGGTCGATCAGCGCTGTTGGCGTAAAGGTTGGCAGGGCAATGCGCGCGGCTGACTTGTTGAAGCGCTCCATGTTCTTGTCTGGGCGGAACAGACGGATCTTGCCATCGCGGTCCTTGTAGGCCTTCATGCCCTCGAAGCACTCAAAGGCATAGTGGAACACGCACGTCGCGGGGTCCAACGAGAGGTTCTGGTAAGGCGTGATGCGAGGAGCAAGCCAGCCTGTGGTCTTGTTCCATTCGATCGTGATCATGTGGTCTGGAGTCCCAAGAGTCAGCAAGTTTGCCGCACCAAAGGATGCAGCGGCTTGCTCTACCTGTGAAATTTCTCCCAAAGACCAGGTCCTCGGGCTTCTTGAGGGTGCCGGGCTTCGTCGTCTTCTCAATCACCAGCTTGCTCGGGTCAATGTCGAGAGGTTTAGCGTCGGATGCAGCTTGTGGGGCGATGCTGTATTGCCTGGTCGATTGCCATATTCCCCGTGCCGAATTGGAGATCTGCGGTACCGCTGACCTGAAGGTAGCGCACCGCGAGAACATTGGCCGCATCATGGCGAGCCGAAGGGGGGAAACAACAGTACGGTGTGGCGGGGATAGCTTCACCCGAAGATGCAATTGAGTTTGGAAATTTGGATCAAAGGGACAAGGCTTTGTACCAAATGGAATCACGACGGGTAGGAACACAACACCAATATGTACTGCGTAAAATGTAGAGTCACAACATGGAGACAGCAGATGAGGTTGTGGAAAGGGCGCGCTGCGCCGCGAAAATCAAGGTCGGAGCTCTATCGGAGGAAGGCTGCTATGAATTGGCCCAATCAGGGGTCATGCTTGGATCATGGGTAGTGCTGGCCCAGCACTGCTGGGTTTGCCATCCATTTGAGTCGCCGTCGATAAGCGGACGCCCTGTTCCGCCTTGGTAGCCCTGAAAGATTGTTTGCGTTGTGACTCCGGACGGAGAGGTTAACTTAGTACCTACTATCCTAAGAAGGGTGGTTTCATGGCCATTACGCAGAATCGGGACGACATGAGCCATCATCTTTTTCTGTAATGGGCAGATTCAGTGCCTAGATGTATCCATTTAACACCGTTTTAAATTACCACTTAGTCTAACTACTAAGTACTTCGTAGTGTGCACATGCGCAAAATCTCATCAAGTCGCACACTAACTGTCTCCTACTACTGCTCGCCGGTGTTTAGGCGGCCAATCAGCGAACCCAAGTGGCGCTCTTGCGGCCCAGCTCAGCCTTGCCAAGTGGCCGTCTTGCTCAACCAGGTGATAAGCTGAGGTCGAAAAAAAAAGTCGCGATGCAATTTGCTAACAACTGCCTGAACTGGCTTACGGATGCGCCACATCGTCGCCACGAGAGTACTAGAGCGAGAGCCGCCAGGTTAAGCTGATCAATTGCTGCCACAGACATTCGACGCCCACAACGCCTGCCGGGTTGGACTCTCCCCGCCATCGCCCCTCGGAGTCCTGAGAGCCGGAACGCAGACGCGCGAACCATCAGCGATGGTTGCGAACGTTGTTGCGATCGCCCTTCAGACATGTTTTCCAACGCTCTAAAATCAATATCGGGTACCCCGATTACCACAGGCTACACAATCTCGCCGAATGTCACGTCGACGGCAGGCGCGTGGAAAATTTACGGAGCGAAGAAAAAGGCGACGAACAAGGAATACTCTTTATTCGTATTCGACAAGAAGTCCCTTGACTCGCATGCCAGCGGTTTAAGTCGCTCTGCCGGTGCTGCCTTCAAGGGCGTTGTTGCTGAGGTTATCGAACGCCTGAAAAAGGAAGCATCGTCGCTCGCCAGACTTCGCCACCCCAACATCTTGGAACTTGTCGAGCCCGTCGAGGAAACGAGGAGCGGTGGCTTGCAGTTTGTCACTGAACCTGTTACCGCCTCCCTCGCTAGCCTCCTTCAGGAAAAGGACGAACAAGAGCGGGGTGGAGGAGTTGGTGGTCGGTCGAGCCGATATGTGACTGAAGACTCGGACGGCACCCGGAGGAGGCGAGAGCTTGAGATTGACGAGCTCGAAATCCAGAAAGGCCTCCTTCAGGTCAGCAAGGCTCTCGAGTTTCTCCACGAAAATGCCGGCCTAGTACATGGCAATCTCACACCAGATGCTGTCCTTATCAACGCCAAGGTAGACACGACCTCCCCATCTTTCCTCACGGCCGAGCTAACTCGAGAATAGGGTGATTGGAAGATTAGCGGTCTCGCTTTCTCCAGTCCGCCGCAAGACTCTGACAAGCCGACGACAATCGCCCTCTCGGAGGCCCTCCACCATGACCCGAGGTTACCGCGATCAGTCCAGCTGAATCTCGATTACACCTCTCCCGATTTTGCCGTCGATAACAACCTCACAGTCGCGGCCGATATCTTCTCCCTTGGTCTTCTCTGTGTTGCGCTGTATAACTCTCCCCATAAGTCCCCGCTCGAGTGCCATTCGAGCTTGGCAACATGTAGGAAGAACTTCAACAGCTCGGGGGGCACCCCCTCGCCGACCAACAACTTTCTATCCTCTCGACCCATACCAAGGGATTTGGCCAACTATGTTCTGCCCAGGCTCCTCACTCGCCGACCCGTCCAGCGGATGACGGCCAAAGAGTTCCAACAGAGCGAATACTTTGACAACATCCTCGTTTCTACCATTCGCTTCCTCGACTCTTTCCCAGCCAAGACTCCGAACGAGAAGCAATCTTTCCTTAGGGGCTTGATCAAAGTGCTACCCTCATTCCCTAAATCGGTTATGGAGAAAAAGGTGCTGCCGGCACTACTTGAGGAGCTCAAAGACAGGGAGCTCTTATCTCTGATCCTGCATAACGTATTCAAGATTATCGAGCTCCTCCCTTCTGGAAGAAGAGCTTTCGGCGAGAGGGTCCGACCAAAACTGAAAGAGATTTTTGTGATCAACGCAAAACAGCCGCAGGAAAAGGACGCTGCCAGGGATGCTGGTTTGATGATAATACTTGAGCAACTTCCTGTCATCACTAAAAACTGCTCAGGGGCAGAGTTCAAGGACGGTAGGTGTCAATCAAGACTGCGTCCAGAATGTGACTGACATTGGATAGATATCCTGCCTGTTGTATTCGTCGCGTTGGAGTCTAGCACCCCTAGCCTGGTTGACGCCGCATTGCGGAGCTTGCCAACAATATTACCCGTCTTGGATTTTAGCTCGATCAAAAGCGAACTGTTTCCCGTCATTGCGACCATTTTCAGTAGGACCAATAGCCTGGCCATCAAAGTCAGGGGTCTGCAGGCTTTTGTCTCTCTCTGTGGTGGCTCCAATGACGATTCTGGCGATGATGGTCTTGATGGCTTCGGACCGGAGAAGAAGACGTCGACATCGAGTGTTCTCGATAAGTACACAATGCAGGAGAAGATCGTTCCTCTGGTCAAGGCAATCAAAACGAAAGAGCCGGCCGTGATGATGGCAGCGCTAAAGACTCTGAAGGTCATAGGCAAAGTTGCTGACTCCGATTTTGTGGCGATGGAAATACTTCCCATTCTCTGGGCCATGAGTTTGGGTCCCCATTTGAATCTAAAGCAGTTCCAGAACTTTATGGGGCTCATCAAATCGCTATCCAGCAGGGTGGAAGAAGAACAAACCAAGAAGCTGCAGGATCTATCAGTAGACGGAAGCGGAACGACCTCGGCTGTCAAGGACGACTTTATGTCATTCGGGGCCATCGCAGGCTCTTCGCTGGATGCTAATGGGACGAGTGAAACTGATTTCGAGATGCTGGTCAAAGGGAAGACCGGCGGCGGCGGTTCCGCAAACCCTCTCGACACGGGCTGGGACAGCATGACGTCCCCGACGCCAACAGTTATATCTCCAGGGCAGAAGCCTGACGTCAGGTCGGCACCCACCCCCACCTTCTCGTGGTCGACATCCAGTCCGGCACCGAGTACCAATAATCAGTTTGGTGCGATCAAGACACAGCAACCCATATTTAGAACAGTCACGCCTGACTTGAACCGGTTTGAAGCTCTCACCCCATCGTCTACCCAGTTCTCCCAGCCATTACAGCCTCTGCACCCAACCAACCCGCAGACTCACTCCACGACCACACCCCAGTCATCTTTTTCGTCAATATCAACATCAACGAGTGTCAACTGGGGCACAGCAACTGCCAACAACAACACCTGGGCCACAGCGTCCCCCTCCACTGTGTCCTCACAACAGCAAAACACGCCTACCTCAGCCTTCAGCTCCATGTCACTGAGTCAGCCCCCCAAGGCATCTTCATTCTCGCTCTCACCGCCTCCAGGGGGAGCAGTTGTAAGAGGGACTGGCGGGTCCGGGTCAGGGCCCCTGTCTGGATTCAGTCTGGCGCCTCCGCCGGGGGCGCCGCAACGGCAGACTTCCTTCGGGAGTATGGCGCCGTCGACGTCTTCGATAGCAGGGTCCAGGGTGGCTGGCAGTGGCGAGATGGGTATGGGCAGTGGAATGAACATGAACAGTATGGCTAGCATGAGCAGTATGGCGAGTATGAAGAGTATGAACAGCATGATGAATAAGCCGGCGGTTGGAATGGGGGTCGGCACGGCAATGGGCATGAACATGGCCCAGCAACAACTCCAGCAGCAAGGCCAGCAGCAGCGAGGGCAAAAATCGGGATTGGATAAATATGAAAGCTTACTGTAAAGTGCAGGAGTACTGTACAGCAGTCGGTATAGTTGTCTGGAAGACTGTCAGCGTAAAAATCTGATTTCTGATACCAGCGACCAAATTTCTCGTCGAAGGCCCTCCTGATACTCCCTTGAGGTTTTGGATTCCAGAATCTTCTACGAAGTATATGGGCGATGAATCCATGATGATGGACCCCGATCGATCCGTTGGGTGACGTCCAGTTAGATGATGGACCATGATTGGATACGACTATAAAAGAACTTCTACACTGAAAAGAAAAATACTGCTCTATAAACTCACATATTAGAACTATTCTTTCAACCCTAGCATCACCATATGTTGTTACCCATACACCTCATGCCGTCTGCATTCATATGTTGTCCCCCCTTCCCGCCCTCCCCACCGAGTCGTCTTCGTTCATGCTGGATAATATCATATCGCAGCTGAAAGAAGGGAAGATAACCCTGTGTGACATCAAGCGAGGTCCAACCGACACTGCCAAACATGGGGTATCAAAAGCGCAAAACTGCGGAACAGAAACTCCAAACACAACCATGTCCCCTACTCCTGTACCCTGCACCGTAGCTTCCGCGCCGGGTGATTCAAATCCATTTCTAACTCAGGACAACGGTCTACTAGTTCTTGATCTCGCTTTCTTTGCCCTTCTGCGATGCGGCATCGTCTTTACTCTCGTCCTTGGCGGTCTCATCTACTCCATTCACAGCTGGTGCGGTCTGGGTGAAGGTATGGCGACTTACGTGTCCTTCGACGAGCTGGACGTCAATGACCTGACCTTCAGGGACCATCTCATGCTTGAGCTCCCATCCGGCGCGGCGGCACAGCTCTGAGACAACGATATCGCAGTCTCCGAGCAGGTCAATATCGAAGTTGACGTGGGAGACGGGAGTACGGCTAATGTAGATCTGGGGAATGTTGGGGGGTAAAAAGGGCACGACCTCGGAAACGGGCGCAACTTTGAGACTAGTGCCAATGACAATGACGAGATCAACTAGATCGCGGTCGTGTTCGGTAAGGCGACGGGAGAACTCGTCGGGCAGTGGCTCACCAAAGAAAGTGATGTCAGGCTTCATGACGCCGCTGTTACCGCTAGGTACGTCAAACTCGGAGTCGGAGTTGCTGTCATAGTCGCCTGGGCGACGGCGAGGTTTCTTCTCGCTGCCATCGCGATGCACTTTGCGCTTGCGACTGTTGTTCGTCCCGCGGCTGCCCTGGGCACATTTGCGGCAGCGAGGAATCTTGCCAGCCTTGATTTCGGCAAAGAGTGTGTCTCCAACAACCTTGTAGCCACACTTGACGCACGACGCCGTGGCAAATGAGCCATGACACTGTACAAGTTTGTCAGGCGTGATGCCTGCCTTAGCCTCAAGGTTGTCGATGTTTTGCGAGTAATTAGTGAGGAGCTTGCCCTTTTGCTGGAGAAGAGCGATAAAGGCGTGGGTGGGTGAGAAGCGCTCCGTGTTGGGCAAGATGTCACGGGCGACAGAGTAAAAAATTGTCGGGTCCTGGCGGAAGACATTGATGTCGAAGACCTCCTGCGGGTCGTTGAGCCCCAAGTGCTCGAGTTTAGCGTACAGACCAGTCCCTTTGGAGCGGAAGTCGGGGATGCCGAGCGATGTTGAAATACCAGCGCCTGTCAGCACAATGATGTTCTTCGACTTTTCAATAAGCTCGACGGCATCGTCAACCGTGTTGTAACGCGTCAGTTTGGCTCGCTTGGACAATTCACGAGTAAGGGCGAGGCTCAGCAAGCCAAAGTAGTGATCGTCCGTGGACCCTTCAAGAAAAGCTGGTGGGCGAATTCCAAACGCAGTGAGTAGTTTCTTGGCCGTGATGACGCCGGCGTCCACGGTTCGCTTGCAAAACACCTCAGGTCCGACAGCCCGCAGCAGCTGTCGAAAGCGGACGGATTCCTCCGGGGTACAGGCGCCCGGATCTTGAGTCTGGATCAGTCAACTGTGCAATGCGGGGGAACCATCATGGGGATTTAAACGCACCGTCAACGAAGAACTTGTCCTCTGCCAAGTCTTCGAGCGCGTCTTCAAAGAGGGATTCCGTCTCCCATGACTCGCCAAGATTATTGACGCGGTCTTCCAGCTCGCTCAGATTTGTATGGGCAACCCCATGCTGAATGTCGTCTTCAAGCTCGGCCATGTGGCGCTTCTCATCGTAGTTGACGACGTTTCTCAGTCTAGAACTCGTCTTCTTGCCCGCTCTGCCATTTGCGGCCGTAGAGGCATCCATCGCGGAAATGGTGTGGGTGTGACAAAAAGAAGAAGGGGGGAAAATAATCGACGCGGGTGTGAATTAGAGAGACACAAGATTGGCCGCAGAAGTTACCGGAGTCGCGAGATGAAACACGGCCAGAGGCAAATCAGTTGATGCCAACAGAACAGTAAAAAAAAGGTCTAGGTGCGACGACTCCAGCAAAAAACAAAAGCCAAAAAAAAGATAGGACAGACAAACCCAGGCTCAGCTCACGACGTGATCCCAACTAAAGCAGGGGGAAGAAAGTGAAAGGAAATGAATGTAGAGGTGGTTAGTTGGCGCTGCCGAGTTTCCAGGATGAACCGAGTAGCGACCAAAAATGTTGATGAGAGAGAAGGGAAATCAGGCTTAGAAGATAAAGCCCAGATTTTCGTTGGCAACAGCGGCAGGAGGCACCGGCTCTGGCCGGTGGGTAGTTGTTCGTGTGTAGGTGCGCGACGCGGTTGAACAAGAGGGAGAAGGATGGATGCTTTTAGGAGCTAGTATCTGGTGGATGAGTGACAAGAGAGCAAATTGCCGAAACCGGTGGAAATGAATGAAAGAGGTCTCTGTTTCATCCAATGCGGCAGAAAGGCGACTGCTCGATGCTGCTACTACGTCCGCATCTAATAATTTAGAGAAGACAAAAGCCGTGTTGTGGTCAAAAATAGAGCAGAGGAGAAAAGAGGAGATCGGCAGACAATTGTGAACTAAAAGCGGAAGAAATGGGAACCCTGCAGCTGAAGATTCTCCAGTCTAGGGGAAAAGCCGCCACAAACAAAACGGCAAGGCCCCGTTCATCGCCAACTTCTTTCCACCCCCGTGCATTCCTGGCAACTCAACCTCTTTGAATCACGGGACTCGACTAATGTGCTGTAACATGTCGCCTCTCTAACTCTTTTTTCTCCCTTATAACCAGGCCGGTGTCATCAGGTGGACAAGAGTTCAAATATGTGAGTGGTGTGACCTATGCCAACTCTGTATCCACACCAAACCTTAGAAAGCCAACCTAAAAACAGACAACTGACAAGTCTGGGATTATTATAGTTTCCCCATTCTATTCTTACTACCAAGGAAATGTGATGCTTTGGCAGCTGATTGCCCACGATAAATTTTTACGAGTCTATCAACTCTCCACATGCTTCAACAAGAAGGAACCCAAACCCGCCATCCAACATGAGAAAAACAAAGTGAAATAAACAACCGCCGCCCGACCTAACACCGGAACAAACCCTGGCATTCTGGTACGCCTTCATGGGTTGTGTGCTGTACAGTATTAATTACATTGTGTTCAGACCGCCACGTGCATTGACTTGGCACAGATCCAAGTCCATGCCGGCAACCCGTCAAACTCGGCTTTGTCGAGGCTGGAATTGTGTGTCACCACCCGAACATTATTGCTCGTGGTTGGCGCTCGCCCTAGAACCAGAAAATGATTCTGAGGGCGGTAATTTAGTGAGAATCTGCGAGCGAGAATTGGCGACGCGTTCAAGGGGCGGCTTTGGGTGGTTTTGGTACTCCCAAAATGGGGACGTTGTTTGAACGGGGTTCCGCAATCTCTTGGGGCTCCGAGGTCAAGTTCTGCTCGCCCAAGACAGATTCCTGGACGGGTGGCGGGAACTGACCGAAGTCGGGTTCCGCGCGTCGATCGATCGGTGACCATCCGGCAGCCACGCCACCGGCGACAATACCAGCCATGACAGTAGCAGCCCCAAGAGCGCTGTTGGATCTGGAGCGTGTGCTTCTGCTCCGTCTCCGCGACTCGGGCGTGGGTGCCGGCGAGTGGCTGCCAAAGCTATCCTCACGCGTCGGCGTCTGGGGCAACCTTTGGATCGAGTTAGATCGCGAATGCTCGCGGCTGTGCGATGGGCTCTTCTTGGGCATGAACGTCTCGCGCGGATGTTTCATGGCGAACTTGAGGTTGTTCAGACGGCCACCCTTCATGCGCTTGAGGAAGGTAAGTTCATCCCTGACATCGCTGAGGGCGGGAGGGTAGAACTGATAGCGCTCCTCGTCGTCTGAAACTGTCAGTCCAGGAACGTCGGATCGCGTCTTGCGCTTCAGATAGTCGGGAATCAACCGCTCCAGCAGCGCATCGGGGATCAGGCGGATGATCATGCCAATGGGAATCGACAGGGCGCCTAGGACAATGGCGTACGCCCACATGGCTGCCGTCTGGCCTTGAGGGGCAATGTTGAAGGGCTCTCCGCCAACCATGACAATGAGGACCTGGCCGCCACACATAATGGCGCTGATGCCGATGAAAAACCAGTTCTTGGTGAGGCCCTCAAAGATGTTGAAACGGTTATCCAACCGGCGATTACTATGGCGGATATTAGTCATGGTCCAGCTTCAGAGAGTGTGATATTACTTACTTCCATTGGTTGAAAATCTGCATCCAGACAAACGTGTTGAAAACGAGTGTCTGCACTTCCGCAGGCGTGACGTCAGGGTCGTAGGCAGGGAGGATGCCGGGGGAACCAAAGTAGAGAAGCATGGTGATCAGGAGCTGGTACACAGCCTGACCGAGAATCATCTTCCACATTGTCGTTGAAATGATGGACGCACCCTTACGCTCGGGCTTACGCTCGAGCACGCTGTCGTGAGGGGGGTCGGTCGCCAGCGCTAGGGCGGCAAGCGTGTCCATGATGAGGTTAACCCACAAAAGCTGGACGGCCGTGAGGACGGATACTTCTTCATCGTGCGAGACAGCCGAGACGAAGGTGAGAATGACGGCGGTGACGTTGACGGTAAGCTGAAACTGAAGAAAGCGCTTGACAGCGTCGTTCACAGCGCGTCCCCATTTCAACGCTTTGACAATCGAGTTGAAGTTGTCGTCCATAAGGATGATGGCAGAGGCTTCCTTGGCGACCTCGGTACCAGCGATACCCATTGAGAAACCAATGTCGGCCATCTTGAGTGCCGGGGCATCATTGGTACCATCGCCTGTGACAGCGACTGTCTCGCCCTTGTCCTTGAGACGCTTGACCAGAATACGCTTATCCTCAGGGCTCGATCGGGCCAGAACATGGAGGCGGGGAATGATCTCATCCTGTTGTGCCTTGGTCATGTTGCGGAACTCCGGACCTTCCATAACGATGCTGTTGGGCTGAAGAATTCCGCAGTCGCGAGCAATAGACTCGGCAGTAAGCCGGTTGTCGCCAGTAACCATACGCACAACGACACCAGCCCTCTGGCAGTCCTTCACGGCCTCTCTGACACCGGGCCGGAGGGGATCCTTGATGCCTACGAGGCCAACGAACACCATGTTTCGGCAGATATCCTCAAACGCAATCTCATCCTTCTCCAAGTCAGTCCGACGACTGGGCCTGGGGGGCCATTGATTGAAGTCGCGATAGATGAGACCAATGGTGCGGAGAGACTTCCGGGCGTATGTCTCAATCAGGTGGTTGACCGTGTGGCGATTGTCCTCAGTCAGCGGAGCAGCGGCGAGGCCCTCGGCGGGGTTGCGGATGATCTGGGTGCACTTGTCGAGCATGATCTCGGAGGCACCTTTGACATAAAGACGTGCCTTGCCGTTGTCAAGCTGGACCACAACACCCATGCACTTGCGGCCAGAGTCGAAGGGAATGAGCTGGAGCACCTTGGCATTGGCACGCTCTTCACTGACGGGACCCATGCCGAAATATTCCCGGGCAAGAATGAGCAGAGCCGTCTCTGTTTTCGAGCCAATGAATGTCTTCTCCCCATCAACGTCACCCTCGAAAGCAGTGGAGTTCAGGGCGATAGACCTGCGCATCAGCTCCTTGACTTCTGGGTCGAGCGAAGACACGAGCTCGCCAACGCTAAGTTCCCTTTCGACCGGGGTCTGGGGTGTCTCAGGCACCGCATCGCCTCCTTCTCCAAAGCGGTGGCTCGTACCGATTGTTCCCGCAACAACTTGCATTTTGTTCTGGGTCAAGGTGCCCGTCTTATCGCTGCAGATGGTTGTGGCGTTGCCCATGACTTCGCATGCCTTCAAGTGACGAACCAGATTATTGTCCCTAAGCATACGTGTGGTGGCGAAAGCGAGAGCTAAGGTGACGGCAAGGGGAAGACCTTCGGGAACAGCAACCACGATAATGGTGACGACAACGATGAAGATGTTGAGGAAACGTCGACCTTTGGCTGCAGGTGTCAAGTGGCCGAGCTTAGGCAGCTGGGCGAGGAACTTGATAAGCAGAACGATGAAGAGGAGGAGACCAGCAGCACCTCCGAGCTTCGCGATGTACTCGGCAATGACGTTGAGCTTGGACTGAAGAGGCGTGATCTCGGGATCTTCGTCGAGTGACATCAACGTCTTACCGTAGCTCGAGTAGATACCAGTTGAAGTGACCATGAAGGTGCCCACACCTTCCATAACACGGGCGCCGGACTGGATAAACGGGTCCATTTTCTTCAGACTCTCCTGGTTCTCGATAGCTGCAAAGACCTCGTCGGCGGGTCTCTTGCGGATAATGTCCGATTCGCCAGTTGCTTGGCTCTCGTCACACTTGACGTTGTATCCTTCGACAAGCACGCCATCAACTGGAATCAGGTCACCAGGCTCGAGATGAACGAGGTCACCAACGAGGACATCAAACACCGAAATCTCAACAGTCTTGCCAGATCGAACGACCCTGACCAGTCTGTCTAACTTCTTTTCGTTGAGTTTTGCGAATTGGCGTTCCTTTTGATAGTCGTTGAGTGAACCGACGATGACAACGATGAAGATCGCGGCAATAATAGCCACACCTTCAATCCACTCCACCGATGAATCGCCTTCTTTGTGGTCGGTCTTGTCAAAAGTCTGGTAGAGACCCACCGCAAGCGAGACAACAGCGGCGATGGACAGTAGGATGAGAACCTTGTCGTTGTAGGTAATCCACATCAGCTGCAGCAGGCTTTTGCCTTTCTTCGCTGGAAGCCGGTTGTCACTGAAGACGCGTTTTCTGGACGAGAAGGAACCCGTATCAGGTCGCGGGGGTCCGGCCGGGCTGAGCGTCTCTTTCGAGTGGTCCACGCCCTCGGTCAGCGCCTTTTGGTCCAGACGCGAGGCTGCTGTGGCATCTTCGAACGACACGCTGCCGGCGAGTGAGGCTTCGTCGACGCTGAGACCTGCTTTCCTATCCGTGCGCAACCCCTTCTCTAGTCCAGCAAGACCGCCCAGCTTATAAAAGGCCGACAGACTCTTGGGATCAAACATCTTGTTGAGTTGTCCAGGCGTATAGGCGAACGGGTTGTCCTCGACCTTAAAGTCATCCTCCTTCCCGACATCCGGCTTGAGCGCATTCGGGTCATTCTTGACCTTGGCAGCCTCCGAGGTGCTGCTCGAGTGTGAACGACCATCCTTCTCACCAAACGCTGACAGGCCGCCAGTGACCGTCTCTGACGATATGGAATCGGTCGAGTTCACTGAGTTCTGCCTCGAGATCTGGGATGTGGGAACAGCGAGGAAGGCGGCGCCGCGGTCGTTTGTTCGTAGCGCCACGGGGCTCGAGATGTTGTGTGGGCTTGTCGGCCGGCTGTCTCTGTCGAACGACCTCGATTGGGCCTCCGTTCTGGGGCCGGAATTGCTCCGCTGGTGCGTCCAAGAGCTCGCCATCGGTTCCGTGGTTGACGGGCTGTTCCTGCCGTCAATGGACACGGGCGAGCCGGTGATGACCCGCTGGGAAGTGTCGAAATCCGGGACAGCCTGGCCTGGGTTGACAGCTGTTGTGTCGATTGTTATGGTCGGGCTGGCGAGTTCGTGTTAGCTTCATGAGGTGCAAAACACACACACACACATATAGATGTCAGATGACAGAGGAGCAGGAGGGAGGGTAACGCACGCTCGTTGCCTCCGCACACTTGAGGGCTCGCCATTGCTGCCGTCGCGGCTGGGATCAGCCATGGTAGCTGAAAAACTGAGTTCGCGTCGTACTCGGCTTGCGGCTCAGCAGCGACGGACGACGAGATAGAGCTGGTAAAGGGAAGGTCAGAGGCCAATGGCGGATCCGTGGTGGCAAGGGGGCTGTACTTGTTGACTACGGACCCCAGAATGCGAGATTGATACGCAAATGACTCCCGGCGGCAGCCAAAACCTGGACTGTTGTCCAAGCCACAATGCGGGATAGGGAAGAGGCCCAAAAATTGAGGGCGACAAAGCGAACACCGATTGGAAGAGCGGTGGGGTCGGGACGATGGCCGTGTCCGCGAAGCCAGGCGGACTGTTGCAACGAGCCGTGAGGAAAATGTCTGGTGGTTTGTTTGCGCGGCCACGCTTCACTCTCCGGGGAAGGACGGTGATGATATGTACGTCGATCCACGACCCCGACAAGAAAGGCGAAGTTGAGCGCGCTAGGCTTTGCAACGTCTGGGCAACATGATTCTCCAAAAGAGAAACAACTGATGCAATCGCTCGGGCAGGTCGATTTACACTAGAGGCAGGAGGAAACGAAATCCATCCCATCCTCTCGTTCACGGCCTCCTGGCCTGCCAAGCGGAGCAGGGAGGCTGTGCAATGCGCCAAGCGAATCAGAGGAGACAACCGCCAGCGTTCGACCATAATTTTCCGGCCTCGTCTCCGTGGTGCTCGGGTCCCATTGCAGTTAGCACCGAGAACGTTACCAACATGGAACTAGTGTGACGGTTGCGGGAGATGGCTTTCTTTGGGGGCAAAGCAGTTGGCCAGACATTCCTTGATTCCTAGAAATGCCTTCGTCTTTGGCATTCATTGTTGCTGCGCAGCGCATCTTCCTGAATGGAATGCGACCTAACTTTTCGCATTTTTTAACTTGCGAAAATGCACAATTTGCGGAAGTTTGTAAGCTGCGTTGCTGCCCAGCCCCGCTTAACCAAAACAGGTAAATGTGCAGGGGTGCAAAGACGTTTAGCTCACCAACCGCCACGGAGGCCCCTGTGTCCGCACTCTCTCGAAATCGTCACCCCACTGTGCATAGAAATGATCAACATTGCTCTTTCCAGAGCAGATCCTCTAAGAAAACTTGCTATCCTGGGCACTAATGATGACACAATACCCTTCAAACTCGTTGTTAACCCCGATATCGCCAACTGTGCTGTTGTGAAAGAAGACTGCATCACTGCTCATCATCGACAATCTCACCCACAGAGCCTGTTTGACGATACTAGCGCCTTCACGCCAAAACTTGTGTCGACAAAACCGGAATGGAAAGTTTACTCGCGGTGTAGAGACGAAGAGTTGGGGCGGTCCAAAAGCTTGGGTTACCGCCAGAAGCCCCTTTGACCTCACAGACGTCCAATGTATGGTTCGTCCCACGGGGCGGCAGTGAGCGACACCAGGTGCACCCCACGTCCAAGCGTGTGTCGTAGTGATCACAGCCAAGCATCCCCGGCAGGTGCCCGGCTGTTCTTGCCACAACACCTTCCTCGGCCACGCTCGCTTCCACTCAACCACGGCGCCCACTGGCCTTTCTGGCGGCACTGAGGTGACTTTGGGTGAGATCATGCCAGTGCGGGTGTCAGAAGGCGGCGATTTAGCCTCGTCGGCCGGGGCGCAGCAGTGTCAAAGTCTTCGGCTTTTTTCCCGCCGATCGTCTCGGATAGAGCAATCAAGGGTGATGCGTCCGTCCAAATCACGGGCAGACCATACTATGACAGACCACTCATGCCGTCGCCAACTGTTGCGACAGCCGGCGAGCCGTTTGTCCCATCGCCGCACTTTGAATCGATTGAGTCGACGTTTCTGGTTTCACAAAATGGCGCGACTCGCCCAACTGGGCTCTGCCAACCTCGAGGTCAAGTTCGCTGCGGGGGAGACTACCGATTGGCCGGGCGATCCCACCAGTCCGGAATGGCTTTTCTGCTGACAAGATTCTGAGAAAAGTGAGAATCCCCGTGCGGCCTTCTCATTGGCTGCGTCCACCACAACTGTCTCTTGAACTCTCAACAAAACCTGAGCTTTGCAATTACCGGATCTGGCCGGTCATAATGCAAGATGATGATTTTCCATCATCAAGGAAACACCATTTTGCCACCCCACGTGGGGCAGTCGTGGGAGCTATGCACACCATGCTACGACAAATGATATAATACGGTCCCACGTACATAGGTCCTTCCTATGTTGGCATATTCAAATGCCGTCCGTCTCATCAGCAAAACAGCCCAGACGGCCAAGCATGCTCACGAGATCGGCACATCGCAGGCTCATCTGTCTTCCATGACCTACAGTCAATCGAGCTGCGACATTGAGAGGGCGGCAAAGGTAGATGCAATCCATGACCGTTCCAGCTGTGTGCATTGTGGATTTTGGTTGCATCTTGCTCAATAACGTACGTGCCTTTTTTTTTTTTTTTGGTTTGTGTGTGTGTGTGTGTGTGTGCCGGCCCCCCTGAAAACGATTCAATCTCAAAACGTGAGGCTTTCCGCCAGGCAAATCTGTCTTCTCACCAACACTAACTAGTAGCATTCATGTTAATGGTTTCGGCTCTGTGGCTTACAAGTGTCAGGGCCAAAGGCCTGCCGTAAGGAAAACGCCAACGAAAAGTCAAAGAAGCGATGCGCCGGACCATGGTCGATCCGGATTGTTCGAAACGTCCCAGCCACATATGCCGTCGACTTGGCTACCCTAGAGGATGTGCATGACTTTTTGGTTTTGCGCGAATCAGATCAACGTCTCGCATGGCCACCATTTCGTGATCGCGGTTCACTTTCTAGAAGGTCCAGAACTATTCCATGTCGATTTTTTTTGGCCTCTGGGGGAGGGGGGTAGTGAGTTTTCATGCCCACGCGAACAGCGATTCAAGCAGGTCGTCACTGTGTCGCCGGCGTGCCCTGTTCGGAATACCACTTACACAAGGAGATTAGCTCCCCGAAAGGGCAGGTCCGCCATTCAGAATGACAACCCCCTTAGAGACTCTGATGAACTCAACCGCCTTGTCAGTTTCCAGATGGGGAATTCGTAAAAAAAAAGAATATTCCCCATCACTACCAATGTACTTGCCTTTTTTTCTTTTTTGCCCAACAGACAGATAGTGCAGGCACGTGCAGTCCCCCAGTATCACATGTATCTATTCGTGTTATCATTTCCTTGCTCCTTCCGAAACGAGCCGGCTTTTCTTTGATGCCGTTTGTAAAATGTGTTGCATGTCTCCATTTCTCCCCATGGTTTGTGCGTGCATATGGCGTTGCCTTATTTTTTTCACCCCGCTCTTCTCGGAAATGGCAACGGAACATTCTACACTACACTACTCAGGGGCTTGGCGGTTGCCACAGCTCGCATGGTGTATGTCCTGGATTGGACTGGAGGTAAAAAGTAAAGTATCACCATCTTCTGCACCGACCTTTCGGGAGCTCTGTAAGTGGCTTGGCGTTGTTTCGGCCAACGTGGCCAGCCATCGAAACAAGACTAATGTGACCATGTTTCCCCGGTGGGGGACGGAAGGGTAAATCGTTACGAATTGCCTCTGCGTGACCAGCCATTCGGACAGATAGTATTGTCAAAGATACTTCGTACAGACGGTAAGATGCAGAGAAAAAGGAACAACATGGAAGCGGAAGCGGGCAGCTCAAGGTGGCGGTGCAAGAGGTTGCATGCATACATCGATGCACCTGCTGCTGTTGCTGCTGCGGGGTGATGGGGAAGAATTGGAAAACCTAGGTCTTGGACGGAAAGATCTAGACCAACGACAGACATACTGGACAACAATCTTGGCCCCCGATCAGATTGGACTAACGGCCCCGCTATCTACACTAAGAGTTAACCCTCACGACCCTCTCCGGTCTTTGCGGCTTGCATACGCGGAAGGAAGCAAGGAAAAGTGACGAGGATGCATCCATTTTGCCACTTCGCAGTCTGGCGATGGGTTTTAAGCTGGCCCCAAAAAAATTGCTCTCAAGCTTTAACACCAACAAATCACTTCCGTCACCTGTAGGATTCGAACCTACGCTCCCGAAGGAACTGCCTTGACGTCTTTCTCCTCTGTGTGCTTCCAGAGAGAAGATAAGATAGCAGGGCAGCGCGTTAACCACTCCGCCAAAGTGACTTTCTGGTTGCCTGTTGATTTGTGGGCTCCATATTTCTGCACGTGAAGGCCATATCCGTACATACCCAGAGACCATAGCCGTACTGAGATTTTAGCTTTTTTTTTTAGTTTGTGCTAAAAAGTACACAAGGTACAGACTACGCAGTAAGGTACCACAACGTCCTGCGGGTTGACGGATGTGGTGCCTGGAGTTGAGATCATCCCTTCTCCGAGACCCGGAGAGACCCGAGCGAGACCCGCTGTCCCGTCACCCGAGAGGCCGAGAGGTTTTATTCGGATCTGGATACATGCAGGCACAGCCTCATTTCTCGCCGAAGTGGAGGTGGGGGGATGGTTGCGTGGAATATTGGGGATGGAGACTGGAGGAAGTGAAAAGGAAAGGAAAACTGCAGACGGGAGAGGGAAAGAGGAGGGAGACAGAGGAGAAATTGCTGTATCGGGAATTGGATGAATGCTAGCGTTCTAGCGATTCTTGCAGCAACGAGTACCTGTTCATGGTATTCGTATTGTGCTGTCTTTGCACCGAGACTGCCCCGTCGAGCCCCATAGCCCCTTTTCCAACCACTGACTGCCAATCTCGTAAGTCCCGTGGAGCGAATTCAACACCAGACGACAGGCACACATTCACTACCTCCTTCCGGAATAGACACGGAGATGAGAGAGGAAAAAACCAGATAACTCGAGTCTCGGGGTTTGCTAAATCCCGCAGGTCCCGAAAACCTCTACAGACATCGCACATGCTCATCTGGTAGTCGGTGATTACTTAAACCAAGACATGCACAAGACATTTCCAAGGTTGCCACTCCCTTCCCCCGCAGTGGCAGTGCAGGCAGATGATGATGCTGCTAACCAGTGTAGGTAGCGTACGTGCACATGTAATGCACTTCTGCGTGGGATCCAAAGTCCTGGGAACGTATTCTGATGTTGAGTAATAGCACCCAACAGATGAGCAACGATGGAAACGCGGAATGGGAATCACGACCTCCTTCCCAGATCAATATCCCTGACCAAAACCATCCTATCACTTGCATCTCCTCCCCGTCCACCTCCAACCAAGGGCGCCACGGTAATGTGTAGCGTGTCTTGCCAAAACCCAGCCACCAGGTCTTGTAGGTCACCTGTCTGCTTGAAGTCCGGAAAGGCATTGACCTCGAGCAGCCAGGCTGTGCCCTGGGCATCTACCAGGAAATCTAGCCCATAGACATCGAAGGCACACTCGAGCGGCTGGAAGTGCACCATCATGCCGCGGGCTGCGGCCTCAAACACGTCGCCTGTGACAGCGCAGATCTGTTCAAACACCTTGTCCCTGGTCTCTTGCGGCAGTGGTAACTCCCAGAACCGCCTCACCGAGCCGGCCTTGGCTGCTATGTCGTTTCCCTGGAGGCATGTATTGGTCAGGTGTGCGTCGAGGTCGACAACGGCGTCGTCATTGCCATCGGAATTACAGTCAGTCAGACGGGGAGCCTGGTAGGGCTTGGCCGAAAAAAGCGCTAGCATGTCCCGGTAGACGAAAACTCTCATGCTACCCACGGCCAACACGTAGACGCGGATGTGAAACTTGCGACTGTCCAGCTCGGGCAGCAGCAAGGGCGGGTCAATGTAAGGCTGCACGACAAAGTGGCGTAGGTGTGAGGCCATAATGTGGCCGTCTCCATCTCCGAGGTGGCCATCAGTAGCACCGCCACCGGACTCGTCATCGTCTCCAATCTCACGCCCGTCGCCATCCTCATCATCTCCCTCCATGTCTGACATCCCCTCCTCCCACTCGTCAAATATGCCCTGTAGCTGCTCCATGGTGCTAAAGAGGCGTATGCCTTGGCCGCGATCACTCATGCTGGGCTTGAGGATCCACCACTCCATCCTCTCACTGTCACCCCTTGCCTCGTTGCGCCCCAAGCTAGCGCGCAGGTCCCAAGCCTCGACAAGGGCGTCGTCTAAGAACTCGGCAAAGTCCAACTCAAAGGCCTCGCTGCGCTTGACATGGGTACTCAGGACGGATTCAGGGTGCTTGGCCAGCCACGTCTCGACCGTGGCCGACAAGAAGTGCTTGCGGATCAAGGCCTTGCGAATTACGTAGCTGTTGATTAGGGCCGTGCCGGGCGCCCGGCTTATGGCGAAGTCGAAGTCGATGGACTCGTAGGGTGAGATCTGCAGGACCACGTCGGTCTCGGGATGCGGGAGGAGAGAAGCCAGAGAGATTTCCGTGGCCGAGGGCGGCGCAAGGAGCGTGTAGCTTCTCTCTTGCAGAAGAGATTTTACCGCAGAGAGGATAAGGGGCTGAACATAGTCATCCTCGTAGTTGATGAGGGCATAGAGGTGAGGCTTTGCCGATGTTGGTTCCGCCCCTGTTTTGGTCCTGATGGGAAGCGAGAAGACTACTCCTGAAGGTTCGGCGCGAGAGCTTTCCCTGAACGTTTGGTGAGAACTCTCTTCGGTACTTGGCGGGAAAGGGCAGGCAAGCTTTAGCAGCGGGCACTTTTTGAGCAGTCTCGTCTATTTCCAGATCGCTGTCTATGCTCTATCTGGTCGGTCTGGTCGGTTTGGTCGGTTTGCGCCCAGCTCCCGCTAGACAGCAGGTCATCGTCTGCAATGCCCGCAGATATGCCCCCTGCCACGTCACAAATCCATCAAAAGGACCAACACTTACAGCTGTAACTGACCACCATGCATATGCGTGGCTGTTTGGCAAAAGTTTGCCTTGAGAGGCGTGATGCTGTCCCTCGTCAGTTTCTCGAAACGTTATTCCCACCAGGCCGGCAACCACGTACCTGGTAAAGCCCTCCTTGACCGCCCAGCCGTCGTTGCCTGGTGGCGCCTTCTCAACGCTCTGGTAAACATCTGTGAACCTGGGCGACCACTTGAAGTGCTTATGGGTATGCGGCTTGGGTCCCGTGCCGTCGCTTTCAGTTTGGGGAGCGCCCTCGGCCTCGCGGATGCGCTCCTCGTCCTCGGCCTCACCGTCAACGCTCCCGTCAACCTCGGTGAAGCAGCTGCCCTCACTCCAATAGTTCTGTAACATAGCCGTAAATAGAGCCTCCTTATTCTCAACCTGCTCGACCAGCGGGACGTTGACGCTATACAAATCTACGGAGCCGTCATCAGGCCACTGGCGCCACAGGGACTCAATGACACGGACGGAGCGGCGGCTGGCAGCAGCGATGATGACAGGATCGTGGTTGCGTGAGAAGAAGGCGTACGAGAGAGCGATAGCGCGGCGCTTGCAAACGGCAGCTTCAAGGGCGCCTCCCAGGGTGCCACTGCTAAGAGCGAAGACAGCCGTTGTATTACGGCCGTAGTTGGGCCCGCTGACGACGAGGTCGACGGGGCCACGGTCCTGGAAGAAGTGGTAGAGGCCGATCTGGACACAAGAGGCGGGCGTGCCGTCCACGAGGATCCACTCCTCGACGCCAGTTCTGGTGCTGGGACGCGTATGTGTCGTGCCGTGTGCGGTCTCGCTGTCGTCGTTGGCCCCCCGCACCAGTGTCAGCCCGGCCGCTGGCCTTGGGAGAGGGGGAGGCCGGTAGTATATGGGCTTGACCGTTTGCCCAATAATGTGGGCTTTCCCAATCCAAGATCGTTGCGTGTGAGGCAAGCAAACCGAAACCAAGTGCCCTGCGCTCTGAAGCTCGCGCACCAAGCTGTGCACATAGGGAGACGAGTGCGGCGACGGCGGCCCGTCATCGTTGACGACCAGTATGTGCATTTTAGATTCCCAAGGCAACCACAGCGAGAGGTCTAGGAAAAAAAGTCCACACGGGGCACCAGGGTTCAGACTTCAAAGTTGGGTCATTTGATGCCTTACTCCTCTCCCCTCCTTAGGTAACTTCAGTGAGGCGGGGGTGGGGCAAAGGAGGGGCAGCAACACAGACGAAGAGAATGACGCAACGGCGCAATCAATTCTCAACAATACCCTAGGTACATACTACAAGATATAACAACTAGCTGTGGCTTCTGTTTTTCTGAACTACCTACCTAGGCCCAAGTCCCTGGATACCATAGTCATTCCTCATCCTGTCATTAACAGACCGACTTCGGGGTCTTCCTTATCCGCCCTGAACCGGTTTCCAGAAACAAACACATCGTAGCTAGCCCCGAATAAGGCTGAGTCCAAAGAGTCGACGACTTATCGCACCGCCAGACTTGCTGCAGTGTCGAACTCTACGTTCGTCTCCCACAAAAGCCACAAACTCTAAACTCCAAACCGTCCAATCGCCCACCCATGCTATAATGTCCCGTGGATTTCGCAGAAAGAGAAGATCAAGCCCGTGCACGCTTTGCGGGGCTCGTAGGCAGCGCCTCTCCTGATCGTTTCTGGGAAACTGGGCCGCTCGAGGCGCCCTTGGTGCGCCGCCAGCTGTCGAATGGACTCCGCTTGCCACGAGTGGGCTTGGGCACCTCTAACTCCTTTGACTTTGTCGGACTCGCTTCAGCAGCCTTTTTGGCTCCGTATCTCGTTGTGCGTGCTGTTGTGGGTGGGGTTCCGGGTGCAAATTTGGGTGCTTGGGGAGTACCGGACATTTCATCCATCAGTTCTGCAGGCGTACCCGGATCGTTCTCTGTCTCGGTAACCAGGTCATGATCTTCAATATCGGTGGCCGCCTCTTCGTCACCCGTATCCACCTGGCGTGCCTCTGGCTTGGGGGGGAAGAGAAGACGGGGCTTGACGGCGGCACGAGACTGAGCAACTTCAGTGTCGCTTGTGCTGGCATCATTGGGCGCGAACTTGCGGAATTGTTTCTTGCCACGGCTGGACTAGTTAGCTCGCAAACGTGAGGAGAAAAAGGTCGAAGCTTACAACACTATCACCATGCCATCATCTCTGCGAACCGCATCGTCCACCGACACCTTACCCTCGCCAGGAATTGAGACGGTCTGCCGCTTGCTGCGACGTGTGGTGCGGGACATCTCTGGTTGGTGATTGCCAAAGAAGGGGTTCTCAGCACTCTGATCTACCTCGGGGACACGTTCGTGAGAATCAGTGTAAATCTCAATGGGGTCCTCGGTGTTGTTGGCTGAAAAACTGTCGAGAACATATTGCTGAGTCCGGGCCTTCTTGGGGCTCGGCATGATATCGCTCTCATTGAACAGGCTGCGAGCCACTGCCTGGATCTTGTCTCGGGTTTGCTGCGTTGATGGCTTCTGCGGCGTCTTAGCTGGTGTGATGAGCATCCCACTCGTGACAGCCATACTGGCGCGACCGGGCTGCTGTTGTTGTGTTGGAGCTGGCAATCCGAGGGCGGCGGCGGCGGCTGCAGTCGAATCCACAGTGAGGAAGCCAGAAGCGTGAGAAGACTCCATCGCATGCGTGGGCTTCTTTTGCGGGGATCTAGTCGGTGATGTCACCCTGGTGCCGCGCGATTTTGAGGATTTTGGTGATTTCTCGGAATTCTGATTGCGGTGTTGCCCAGGCAGTTGCCGCGAAGACATCCGAGGGGAGGGTGTGCGATTGGCGGCCCGCTGCGAGAGACGAGCAGACTTGCGGGGAGTGTAAGGCTCCCAGGTATCGGTGTATCCGTGCAACGGAGCTGGCGGGGTATGGACCGTTGAGGAAGGTCCCGGCGATGGGGTGTTTGGTATCACTTCCATATTGGCGCTGAATCAACCGAGCCTTGATCCAGAGGGGCGTCACGCAGCTGGTTGCAGTCGTAGTTGCCTCCTCGCAGCCTGAAAGTGCTTAGTCGAGCTTGCGAGCCACGCGCCGCAATTTTCTCCAGATGGTTAAACAGTGGCCTCGTCCTGGGGATGGCGACTGGTGATGGTCAAGGGATCCCGCGCTCAATGATCAAAATCACGAGATTGAGATTATTCGCAAAAGGTCGAGAAATCGCGCAAATGCTCTGAAAGGGCCAAAGAGCAACCAAAACAGAAGATATGCACGATATACGGTTTGAGCAAAGGGTCGTTATGTCAAAAGGGAAACCAAATTGAATACCAGGAATCGATGTTCAATGTCTGGGGGTGAAGTTGACAAGAAGAAACACGGGGAATGCACAAGAGGCTGGGGGCGGTCACCAGATGGCATGCCAGCCAGCCTCCTTGGCGGTCTTGGCAAACCCCTGCATGCTGAGTGGTCCACGTTGGTAATTTACCAAAACGCGAAAATCCCCACCGCGTTTGTGGGTAACGCGTCAACCCCGCCAACCGTCACATCAAACCAGTCCACAGAAACACAAACGTCATACCTGTCGTTGAAGGACGTTATAGCCTCGCTAGCACAATACGCCACCATTTTACAGGCGCCAAAGAACTTATTAATTAACATGGACAGCTCTGACCAGGAAGATGGGTTTGCATCGCCGTCTGAGCAGCGCAATGCCGCGCGAGCCGGACAACAGGCACCCAAAACCCAAAACTCGCGGTACGATGCCGAAGAGGCCCTGGAGGCCCGCGAGGCGGCCCTCCGACGGGAGTTGGAGGGGGTGCGGAATATCAACGAAGTTATCGAGGGAGTCATTGGGACGTTGGAGCGAGCCAAGGGCAACATGGGAGTGCGCATTCCCCATCAGCCAACAAAGTATTAAGGTTCACTGACAAGCAACCAGACTGTGTCCAAGACGGTCAACAATGCCTCGACGCTGCTTAACACATGGACGCGCATCCTGTCACAGACGGAACATAACCAGAGACTTATTCTGAATCCGAATTGGAAAGGGGCAACACAGGATCTGGCCGATGCTGAGAACGAAGTCCTGGAAAAGCAGCGTGAGGCGGAGCGGCGGACTGTGGAGTTGGAGCGCAGGCGAGAGGAGGCGAGAAGGAAAGCGGAGGATGAGGAGCGACGGAAACTAGCAGCACCATCAACAACAAGGGGTACTACTGCAAGAGGGTCAAGAGTTGGACGTGGAAGAGGATTGGGAAGAGGAGGCTCATCTGGGTACGGCCAAGACAGCACGTCGGGTGCTGCTGGAAGTACGAGGGGTTCCGGAATAGGCAGAGGCTTTGGAACAAGAGGTAGAGGAAGAGGAACGAAGCCAACTTGAGTTTATTACCACCAAGTGCCATCAGCAACCCGACGCCATCCAGATACCATCATACACAGACACACCCCCTTTCGAGGTGCCTATTTCTTCTTAAAGAAATGACTTAGTTTTCGCATCCCGGATGTGTTGACCTTTGCCAGTTCCCTGACTCCTCTGCTTTGATTTGCTTTCTTGACCTTCTCTTCTTCCTCCTTCTTTCTTTTTTTCTCTGCCCTTTCGTCACTTTCTTCATCCCTGGTTCGCTTTCGAGAGTAATCTGTCGATCTCGTGGCGGTAGCCTCCTGACGCAACCTAACAAGCTGGGCCATATACCCATCTAAATGCTGGAAATCTATTGTGGTTGACGTAGATATATGTGCCTTCAGGGATTCTGCTAATGAAGGAGCGATGTAGCTGGAGCAGATGAAGTCGAATGCTACGCGGAGTTTCTGCAATTTGACTATCTCCGCTGAAGCCGTCATGGCATTGGGGACAACCTCGGTCGAATCGTCAGCCAGCGAGGTAGCTGCGGTGGACGCCTCCGAGTGGCTGCTTGCAGAAGTCTCGACCGAAGACACCGTGGACTGGGAGTCAGCCGCATCGGTGTGGCGGCTGTCACCTTTTGGAGAAGCCGCTGGAGAAGGCTTGGACTCAAGGCCTGGTTGATTTGTCCTGATCCCCACGATTGGGGCCTCCAGTGCCTTGGTCACAAACTTCTCTTCCATGCTCTTTGGAAGGTTTTCGCTCATACGCTGGGCTTTGGAGAGAACCTCCTCGGCAACCCTAGAGTCATTCACCCGAAACATTGGCTCATCCCCAGCCTGAACCGTATCACAGACCGCCTGCATCCTTGCCACAAGTAAGTCTCTTGTCCCTGGCCATGATAGTATCTCGGCCAGGTGACTGTCCGCGTGGCAGATTGCGTCGAAGTGGTCGTCGCTTGACAGAAACATGCGTTTCGGCCCTTCTGCGCCGGATCTGCACCCCTGCGACGCGGTCAGGGCGGGAAGGAGAAGAAAGAGAGGGTCGATCGGTGTCGCGATAAAGAGCTCTGGGTTGCTGGAAACATGGGCATCTAGCTCGGAGCCATTCTCGAGAAGCCAGCTCCTCGGCGCCGACTTGGGATTGATCTTGGTAAATTCGTAAAAGCCGCTTTTTGGGCAGGCAAGGTATCTCGTCAGTTTTGCATATCGTGGATTTTGGAGTGTGATGATCCGCGCTGCGGCTGTCGCGTTCTTGGGTAGAATGAAGAACCGAGAGGCGGTTTCTGCTTCTGGTGCAAGGCTGTATCTTGACGCTGTGGATGATTCAGGTTGCGCCGCTGCTGCATTGGCTTTTGTCGACCTCGTTCTCGCCATCTCAATTCCCGTTGCCGCTTTTTACACTGTTGTCGAGTGTCTCTGGAGGTCGGAGTCGCTGTGGAGTACTTCGTAAGTACCTACAGAGGTACTAACGAGAATACCTCGCCTCTGTGCGTGTCGCTTGGCGCGACTTTGACGCGACTTGACGCGACCCAATTACGGCTGGGCTCCACTTCAACTGGTGCATCGTGCCAGAGAGTTATACATTCGACGCGTCTGTCTTCGCGCCCAGACTTGCTTGTGCAAAGCTATTCATACCTTATCGAGCTCCAGGCCTTATCGCAACATCCCGCCGCGTTCTTGGTGACGAAAACGATTGCTACACAGCAAGCCGAATGTTCTGCAGAATCCCGTCGACATGCGCCCCGCCGTTCAATCGACTGAATAAAGCTCCTTCACAAGAATATTTCTTTCGCGTTTTAGACTCTATTCTACATGTTGTTGTAAACAAGCGCTTCGCAGAAAGTGGTCTCGGCCGACGACGGCCTCCCTTGTTCGTCGAGACGCTCTTTTCGGCCGCGAAACGATTCCGAATGAATAGAAATGACCTCCCAATGGCCACCACGCTCGCCTCATGAAGCCCTTCTGGCGACGCCATCTGGTCGTGAGCGGTTACGACGATTGGCTGAGCGCCAATCACCAACTCCTTCGCCATCGAGAGCGTCGAGATGCTTGTCGGCGCTCCCGAATGACGAAGACGAAGATGACGATGATGATGACGAAGAAGTGCTTCAACTCAAACTTCAGGCCATTGAGGCGAAACTCAGACTGAAGAAACTCAAAGCCGCGAGGGCGAAGGCAGCCGAGTCCAGCTTGGAAGTCCCGGGCTCGGTACCCAGCCTAGCGCAATCTGGGTCAAGGGAAGAGTCCAAGATTTCGGCGGCGCGAGACCGTATGGAGAAGATGCAACAAGCAGCGGCATTGGTCCAGGTTCCTGCGTCGCCCGTCAAGAGGCAACCTGTGGCGCACCTACAAACATCACCACAGCGAGTTGTCTTGGGCATTGACAAGGGTATGCGCGCTGCTGATGTTTCCCTCAAACGGCCACCTAGCAAGAATTTGCGGCGAGCGGAGTCGCGGCTTACGTTCAATGAGCGCCTCGCAGCCGCAAGATCTGACGAATCCGGTCGGTTGGAGAGGGAACAGAAATTACGACAACTGCGGAGTACGGGGTTTTCTGTTGGGAAACAAGAAATGGAGGATTACAAAAACAAAGCCGTTGATGTTCCTCAACAACCGTTCAGGCCGCGGGAATATACGAGGGACGAAATAATAGCAGTGGCAAATGAACCAGAAGGAAAATCAGCCGTTCTTTCAGAAAGTTCTACGTCTTCAGATGGCTTCGAGCCATATTCTGCATTGCATCTCTCCAAGCGCATCTTGCCTCACGGCGTCCTCACGCGAGCCATCACGGGGATGAAAACGTATCTCATCAAGGACCTTTTGCGCAACGTCAAAGGTCCCAACTGGTGTTTACCAGACGAAGAGAGTGACATTGTCGTCTTCGCTATCATCGCCGGCAAGTCCGACGCGCGCAGTCATCTGCCTAGGCCCGGAAAGCCCAAGGAGCACAGCAAGTACATGGTCATCACGCTGGTAGATCTTAGCTACGAAGTGGACCTTTTCCTTTTCAAATCGGGGTTCGATCGCTTCTGGAAGCTCACCCCGGGCACCGTCCTCGCCATCCTTAACCCCAACATAATACCTCCTCCACCGGGGCGCGAGGCAACAGGCCGCTTCGGTCTGGTCATCAATAGCGATGCGGACACGATCCTGGAGATTGGCAATGCCAGAGATCTCGGTTACTGCAAGAGCGTCAAGAAGGATGGACAACTCTGCGGTAGCTGGATCAATGCTCGCCACACCGAGTATTGCGAGTTTCATACCAACGAGGCTGTCCGCAAGTCTCGCACCAACCGAATGGAGTTCAACACGACAGGATTCGGTGAGGTGTCCCGGAGCCGCAAATACGTGTCTGGTGATGCCAAGGACAGGGATGGGCCGAAGAGCAACTACGACCGCAGTGCCCAGAGCCATTATTTCGTCAGCGGCGCCCATCGTAACGTCCTCGATGACGAGCGCGAGGGCGGCATGGCCGACCGCGTTGAACGTGAAGACGCCCTCAAGCGAAGACTGCAGCGACAGGAACGAGAACGCGATATTGTCAAACGCCTCGCCGCCACGGGCGGGGCCGCAGGCAAGGATTACATGGCTGCAATAGACAGGAGCGCCGCACTCAGCTCAAGCATCTCGTCTACAGCGGCCGCGTCATCGCAAACACGACTCACGGACACAAGGTCTTCAAGCACCGAAAACCTGTCGGCCCAAAAGTTGGACGCAAAGTCGCTGGGTCTAACTGGCAGAGTAGCACCTAGAGTGAGTCTTGCCTCGGTCAAACGCAAGAGGCCCGAGTCATCGTCTAGCTCACTGGCGAGCGGGAGCTCAGGCGCACTGGGGTGGGGGAGCTCATTGAAGGACAAACTGGCGAGAATGAAGGAGGGTGAAAAGCTCGACGGCAAAATGGCAGGAGTGCCGAGTAGTGAAGCAGGCACCATGAGCTCAGTAATGGAGAGAAGCGGCCCCCGTTCGCCCGTCAGGAAAAAAACGCGGTTTGTCACGGAGAAAGGGATACGCGAGGCTGGGAGAGAGAGTCTGGGCGAACCATTATCTGCCGCAGCTAAGAGTCGGCGGCAGGTTATACTAGACGATGACGATGATGACTTGATTATTGTAAAATAGAAGCACGGAGCGATACTGTTTTCTAGGTCATTACTTGAATGAAAACATCCCGAAACGAGTTGTGTGGCGATTTGAAAGCGATCTGTTGCTGTGTGCTTGGTCCATACTTCTATTGTATTATACCTTAGATAGATACTACGATTGCTCTAGCAACGGGCGTAAGCTTTTTGACTGCCGTAATGCTTTTATGACCGCAGCTCTGGAAAGGCGCCCACTTTTCAAGGGGTTGAACAGAGGACATTTTGGGGAGAAGGACAAAGAGTGGGCATGTGCGGGAATATTTCTCCAGCAATCACAGAGCAAAAAAATCGATACATGGCATTATTGTTTGTCCTCGGCGCCTCTCACTGTAGCCCATCGTTGGGGGCTGCTCGGGGCAGAACTCGCTCACTGTATTGTATTGAATTAGGGTGCCAACCCGCTCGCTAGGCAGGCACCCATATTACAATATTGCCTTCCGGATCCAGCTTCATACCTTCCGTGGGAATGACTCTCAGCTGCTTCTGGAAGTACTTGTCGCGCACGACCAAGCCAGGCTTAATCCAGCTGCCCTCTCCGGTTGCAGTAGAACCCACGCTACTACTAGTTTTTCGAGGCACCAATGGCATAAGCCTGTAAGTCATTGCTCGTCGTGATACTGGGAGAAGATGTAGTGTCGTTTGCTTGGGACCAGAAAAGGCAAATTCGTCGCTCGGTTCCATGGACAAGCCAAATGTGAGGAAGTGACTCGATGGGTTCTCAATAACGACTCGTAGGATGAGCAGCAGCTGTGTCCTTTGCTCGTTGTCGTCCGATTCGACGCCGAGAGTCGAGGCCGAGGAAGACGCTAGTACACGTGGCTCCGTCCCAAACAACAAAAACCGTGGAATCGGAAGCGTGCTAGTATTGATTTGACCTGTTGCGGTCAGCCGGGCCCACTTGATAACTAGACTGGCATCGAAGCCCGTGACACTGCGGTCATCTATCGTGCTCCTTTGCGCGACAATATCGAATGCGGCATTCTCGATGGTCTTGGGTTTGACAATTCGGCCGTCGCTATTTCCATCCGACTTCATTTCGGCGCACTTAGTGTGGCGGCAGCGAACTGAGGCTGCGGTCCGAATTCTCATGTCGACATCGTAAACCCGGAGTTCCTCCGTTGCAAACGAGGCATACCGTGTAACGAGACGCCATGTCTGTGATATCCCACTCGGTGGGACGTGATTTGCCGCGCTGTCTGTGTCGACGTTGAGGATACCTTCATAGTCGAAAACGCTGGGCCAAGGATCCGCGTTGATGCGGGGCAGGAGGTCGTAGTTAGCCTCGAATGGGCTGTTGATGTTGAGCTGAAATGAGGATGTCTGAATGATGGGTGTGCCGGGATTCGTGGCGAGGTGATATACGACCTTGAGACCCAAGTCGTAGCGGCCGGAATGGGGTATTGGGGGGAGGTTGATGTGAGCTGTGATTGATTTGGAACTTCCGATTGCGCCTAGGGACAAGCCTGACAGCTTGCTTTCTTCGCTCGTGGCAACGACCGACGTGGCATTTACTTCTGTGCCAGGAAGTGTGGCGGTAAAGAGTGGTGCCTCCTGGCCAACCAGAGTAACATCCAGCTTGGCCGACGCGTCGACTTCTTCTTCGTTGATTACCTCGAATTCCAGTGATAAAGTTTCATCAGTGTAGTATTGCTCCTTCCATGTCAGACCAACAATCTCCATCTGCGGAGGTCTAGGCAAGACGCGGATCATGAACGGCGCTGACCGTGATATTCGCTTTGTCGTCGAAGATGATGTGTACCAAACATCGGAGCCACGCTTTTGCTGCAGTGACTGGTATTGGCTCAGGTCGAATGCATCCGCCTCGAGGTTCAGTGTAAAGGAGACGGCGCTGGTCTCGCCCGGTTCTCGGAGAGGGATTTGGACATTGAACACGACGGTTTGGCCAGCCGGGAGCTTCAAATCTGCTGTCCCGTAGAGATTACCTGCCGTGACGCCGTTGTCGATGTCTTCGTTGGCTTCATATGCTGTCTCCAAAGGGACGGCGGAGAACACGACCCGTTCGGTTTTCTGCTGTGTCTCTGGCTTGGAGCTTGCTTTGTGCGTTAGCCGCATCAGGCCCAGACTTCCGTTGAACTCGACTTGGACGGTTTTCAATGTGATGGGAGGGGAGCCAGCGTGAGCATTGGATGTTATTGAGAGCTGCCCGCTGGCTTTCTGGCCAGCTTTGCCCTCTTCGTCCCTGAATAAAAAAGCTGTCGATATGAATGACAAGGTTCGGTCATCGTCAATGTCAATATGGATTCGCGGCTTCGTGTTCGCCGATATGCCTTCTAAGGATTTAGATAGGTCGTAAGGCCAGGCAGGCCGTCTGGTGAAGCCTGCCATCAGCGTCAATTCGATGTCAAACACAAGCTGGGGGCCGGGGAGGGGGCTCAGGCCATACATTTATGGAGCAACTCCCAGTCAATTGCGAGGACCAAGCTAGCTTCGCCCACCATAGCCGCTGCACCTCGTAGTGTCCAACCGAGATCCTCGGTAATCCCTAGCCAACCCTCAGCGCGGAACGGCATGTTTTTCCAAACAGGCCGTAACAGGTCCACTATGCCCTGCCAGTTCTTGGCCCCGGCAAGTTCCCTCGCGCATTCGAGCGAGAGCTCAACACCGAGCCTCATTTGCTGGCGCTTCAAAAACTCGGAACGAGCACGCGCGAGACAATCAACAATCATGCCACTATGGTCAACACCGCTGCTTTGACCGCTGAGAGGGTACTCTTCGTGGGGGTCAGGGCACATGTATGTATCATAGGTAAATGCTTTGCTGGCGACTTGCGAGGCGGGCGAGAAACTCGGTGGCTTCCTGTCATCGTCAGGTATCGCCTGAGCCAAAGCCCTCCGAGCGTGCAAGTGCTTAGCAGCCAAACGATACCAGTACCCAGGATGATGGAGGAACTCCCACGGTTGTAACCTCTCTGCCATGACAGCCTTCTCCGGTTGCAGGAATAAGGTATGAGTGGACGGGGCGAAGTCTGCCACGCTGGCTTTTTCGACCAGGCCAGCCATAACGAGAGTCCATCGCGCCTCCCACGCTTTCCATCCGTAATTGTTGGTTCCTCGACCGCGGCGGTCAACGATATCGGCTATCCTGTCGCGGTGGGTTTGCCATCGGCGGACGGCAGCGCTGTATTGACCTCCCCGAAGAAGACATGAAATCGACCTTACAGAGATGACATCTGCAAGCAGTCGAGCTTCATTCCATCGCGGACTCCAACTGGGGATGGCCTCGAGTAACTCCGGCCCCAGAAGGCTGTCATAAGCCTGCTCGTAGCAGCGCAGGGCAGTGTCGGATTCAGCCCGGAACTCGGCAAACACTGCTGATTTGAAGTCGTACCGAGTATTCCATCCAGCCAAAGATAATGTCTGTGAGGTTCCTGAGGTGGGTGGGATGGTAGGCTGCGGCGCAGCACCTCTTCCTCTCTTCTTCCGTGCATGCCGACCAAGATCGCGATAATAGTCAACGGCTACGGGGTAGAGTGTTGTAAGCATGTTCTCAGCCACCCGCTCGAGTTCCTCTGCAGATTGACTTGGGGGTATAAGGAACAAAGACTTGGAGTCAATTCCGCAACCTTTCCGGATGGCCTCGATGCGGTCCTGCACACCGTCCATGGATGAGGCCGATGATTCGGCAAGGAGGACGACAGCCAAGCGTGTCTTGTAACCCGACTGAATAACTGAGCTCTTAATGCTGGCTACATCTGTCTTGATCTGGTTATCAAATAGCGTTGTCTTGGTGGGATCGGAGGCGAGCTTGTAGAAGCAGAGCAACACGCTGGGCACCATAGCTTGATGCTTCTGCAACCACAACGCATCGATGAGGCCATTGGGGTAAAGCGGGGATATCGGGCTCAGCGGTGAGAAAGGGGAATGAAAGACGGCGGGCGACGGTGGTGGTTCGATGCCATCGGGAAGAGGGGCACGGCGGGGAGGTAGTAGCAGCTCCTAGATTTGCAGATTTGCTCCGTCAGATCATACATCGACAGCGCACCTGCTCTCACAGGGACGAATGGATAGCTACAAACCCTCTCAGCCGTCCTGAAGCAAAATTTGTACCGTATTCCAGTTGGCGGGTCCTGAGCAGCCCAGGAAAGATTGGAGGCGTCGTGTTCTTGAAGATAGCGCAAGAGCTTGACTGCCTGTTCTGAATCGATTGGGGCGACGTCGGAGCGGATGAGATGCCCCTGCTTTTTCAAGCCTGCATCCTTGAACAGTTCAGGTCCATCTCTCATAGCCCCAGAGACGCCGAGCGCAACAACGAGGGGAATGCTCGGGTCCAAACTACCAACAGGATACGCTTCCATTTCGGAATTGGGTTGCACAACGCAGCTCTGTTGATGTTCCTGCGGAGTTTCCGAGGTGAGAGGGTGGAGCACAATCCCCGCCGAACAGATCCCTGGTCATCTGCCATCGCTTATCTTATCTGGCTGCAGCAATTGGCGCGTTGTCCAAGCGCGTCTTCCCGCAGAGGACGCGTCTTTGTCAACGCAGACCATAATGCACCTCCCTTCCCCTTTCATTCTGCCTTGCTCCCGCCACTCACTACCCCCGCCATCACGACGCAGGACCATATCTAACACCAAAAAGCGAGTATGCCGCCTCTCAAGAAGTCGTACTCGGACCAAAGCACACCAAACAAGGTTGGAAACTCCAATTCTCTGACCAATTGCGGGGCTCATCCTCATGACTTTGTTCACCACATGTGCTGACGAATTGCAGCGTCCTCAATGGCAAAGATCAAAGTCCAACCCGAGCGCCCCGGCGCCGATACATGGCCCCCTCCTCCCAATATCCGAGTCCACCAGGAATAAGCTACGGGCTTTCCAGTTCGAAGCCCCGAAAAAGACATCGACTCCAGCCCAGGAAAAGGCGAAACCGGTCGCGTCTTCGGGCGCAAGTCGCCCTGCCGTTGCTTTAGACTGGCAAGACCTCCTCATCGACCCGAAGCCTCCGCAAAAGACAGAGGCTGTTGCGTCGTGCGAGAGGGTTGTATGGAGGAGCGAGCCCCTGACAACCTCGGGCTTGATCAAGACACCAGCCGTTGCCCGGGAGGACAAGAAACGCCGTGCGAGAAGCTCCTCGCCAACCTCTCCGCCAGCATCACTCAGAACACCGGCTTCCAATGCCAAGCAATTGATGCGTGACATTGAGACACCGCGTGGTGACCCCGCGGCGGACTTGTGGGATCGCCTTTCCCTCCCTGGCGTCGGGACAAGTCCTTCTCCAGCCGTGAACCCGCTCCTTGCACGAGTCATGGCATCCTCTTCACCCCGCACTCCAGGGAGCGAGAGATCTCTCCGGAAAGCTGTGAGCTGCGGCTCCAATTGGCCTAGGGCCAAGCGGAGGAAAATTGACCCCTCCGAGCTTGATCAGCTTGGGGCGAGTCTGGCAGAACGGACCAGCAAGTCTTCTCTCGTCTCAGACCTGCTCGAGGCGGTTGACGGTAAGATGACGAGGATTGGGAGAGCAGCAGAGAGTCAAGAGTCGACAGCCGGCTTGCAGTCCCGGAAACCATCACCGCGAAAAGCACGAGACAGTATCCAGTCCTCCAGTGGCAAGCAACTGGACCCTCCATCGCCGAGGTCTAATTATGCAACCGAGGTTGTAGACTTGACCATGGGCTCACCAGAAAAACCCTCGTCAGATTACGGGGATGACGCTTTTGATGAAGATACGCTGATGGAGCTTGAGGCGAGCATCATCAACATTGGGCAAGCCGACGACGTAACACTTGTCGACGACGACCCCGCCCCGCCAGTTCCTGCGACAACCTTGCCCAAGGGCATTGAAGAGGATGAGTTCGGCGACTTGGATGACGATCTATTTGAGGGTGCTGAGGAACTGATGGCTGTGGCTGATCCCAGACAGATGCAATCACCGTCTGGCAAAAAGGGTGTCAACGATGATTTTGATGAGTTTGGTAATGGCTTCGGCGATGTTGACCTAGATGCTTTGGAGCTGGCTGCTACGCAATTGGCCACGCAGGTTTCCAAACGTGTACGTCCTCGAGCTAGCTCGCTCCATGATGGCTCGCTAAATATCGGATAAACAGCCCAAAATGATTCAGAGATATTTAGTAACAAATGTCGTTAAAAATTCCTACTCAGATCACCACGGCCATGAGCACCCTGAAAAGGTATGACCGAATTGCCTCTTGGTTCCCGACATGGACTAAATATACAGCTCCTCCTGCTACAAAGCGACAAGACAAACACGAACAGAACAGTTCACCTCCGTGGCGACTGGTATGACACAGAGGCCCATGCCAATGCCCATGTCCATGTTATAGGGAACTTTGATTCGTTTGGCCGATGTGTCATTGACAACGACCAAAATATGATCATTCTCCACCCAGATCAGCTTATCTCCGCAACCACGCTCGCCGACTCTTTCATGTGTATGAGGCGCGCTGTTCTCCAAGACAGGGTCAAGGCTACCAGTGAAGCATCCGCCGCCATGGTCTACGGCACCATTCTTCACGAAGTCTTCCAGGAGGCTCTCATGGCGAACAACTGGGAGCCAGGGTTTCTCGGGAAAGTCGTCACGCAAACGCTTGAGAAACATTTGGAGGATCTATATGTTATCAAGGTCAGCATGGACGACGCACGGGCGCATGTTCTCTCCAAAACGGCCGAGATTCGAGCGTGGGCCAAAACCTTTGTGTCGTCGCAGCCAAGGCCCGACGCTACGGTTCAGGGACGCAATGGCGAGAAGGTCAACATGTGTGTCAGCAAGCTTCTCGATGTGGAGGAGCATGTCTGGTCGCCAATGTACGGACTCAAGGGAAACATCGACGCGACCGTGCAGGTCACGATGAAGGATAAGGAAGGGACCAAGACGCTTACCGTTCCATTTGAGGTCAAGACGGGCAAGTCCGTCAGCTCCGCGCACCAGGCCCAGACGCTGCTCTACAACCTTCTTCTGTCAGACCGATACGATGTCAAGATTGTGTACGGTATCCTCTACTACATGGAGACATCACAGACGCTACGCGTGCCCGCCATCAGGCACGAACTGCGGCATATGATCATGCAGCGGAATCGACTCGCGGTTCATATCCGGGAGCGGAGCGTCCACCTGCCGCCTGTCAAGAGAGACAAGTTTTCATGCGGCAAATGCTTCGCCCAGACGTCATGTTTCATTTATCACAAACTCGCCGACGACGGCACCGGTGAAACGAGCGGACTCAAGGACAAGTTTGAGGAAGCTATTCGACACCTGACGCCTACACACCGAACATTCTTTTTGAAATGGGAAGACTTGCTGACGAAGGAGGAGAAAGAGAGCCAAAAACACAGACGGGAGCTCTGGACTATGGTTAGCACAGAACGAGAGAGACTCGGGCGGTGCTTATCAAACGTCATCATTGAAGAGGGTTCGACATTTGAAGACAAACAATCGAGCAAGATCAATCGGTTCTTCTACACGTTTGTTAAAAGCGGTCCAGAGGCTGGATTGTCGTTCCTAGACTCGCAGTTGGTGGTCGGAGATCCGATTGTGGTCTCTGATGAGCAGGGTCACTATGCCCTCGCGATCGGGTTCGTCACTGCAGTCAAGAAGCACAGAATTAGCGTGGCCGTGGACAGGAGACTTCACAACTCGCGAATCCGACAGGCAGGTTTTGACGAGGTCAACAACCAGGTATTTGCTAGTATCATGGATGTAGTGCCCTCGGCGGAGCAGGCCGAAGAACCCCCAGTCCGCTATCGCCTCGACAAAGACGAGTTCAGCAACGGCATGGCGACGGTGCGGAACAACCTGGTTCAGATTATGGCAGGCTCTCCGAATATTCGGCGGCTTGTGGTGGACTTGGTACCTCCGATATTCAAGACCACCCCGACGCAATACGACGTCTCAACCGAGCTCAACACGGACCAAAAGGCAGCCGTTCAAAAAGTCATGAGTGCCAAAGACTACGCGCTGGTCCTTGGTATGCCGGGAACAGGAAAAACAACCACAATCGCCCACATCATCCGCGCCCTAGTCTCCCAGGGCAAGACGGTTCTTCTAACTTCGTACACGCACTCGGCTGTCGACAACATCCTCCTCAAACTCAAACGAGAAGTGCCAATCCTCAGGCTGGGTGCGGCCGCGAAGGTTCACCCCGAAGTCCAACAGTTTGCGACATTAGCAGGCGAGCCGTTCTCTTCCTATGAAGAGATCCGAGCCGCGTGGCATGACACTCCCATCGTCGCAACTACATGTTTGGGGATCAACCACGCCTTGTTCAACGAGCGTACTTTTGATTACTGCATCGTGGACGAGGCATCGCAGATCACACTCCCCGTCTGTCTTGGACCAATCCGCATGGCCCAAACGTTTGTGCTCGTCGGCGACCATAACCAGCTACCACCGCTAGTTCAAAACGGAGAGGCTCGTCTGGGTGGACTCGACGTGTCCCTGTTCAAGATGCTCTCAGACTCGCACCCAGACTCGGTTGTGAACCTCGAGCATCAATATCGCATGTGCGAGGACATTATGACTCTTTCCAACACGCTTATTTATCAGGGGAGACTGAAGTGCGGTACGGAGGCCCTCCGCACCGCCGCTCTTGACGTTCCTGACATGGGCGGTCTTCGCCAGCGGCATTTTGATGCGACCACGTTTGTCTCGCAGCTCAAAGGCCCAGTCAAGGGGGGATACCGTCTCTCACCGCAAAAAGCGCCGTCGACGTCTTCCATCTGTCGTGGCCCGCAGCCAGGCGGTTGTTGGCTACGTGACTTGCTTGATCCCGAAGCCCGAGTGCGCTTCGTCAACACAGATAATCTAAGTGACAGCCAGGAGCAGGTCAAGGGGAGTCGCATTGTCAACCCATGCGAGGCCCGCGTCGTTGCGCAGCTCGTCGATGCCCTCCTAGCGGTTGGTGTTCCCGCGAGCGAGATTGGTGTCATGACCCACTACCGCTCACAGTTGGCACACCTCCGCCACCTCCTCCGTCACAAGGCCGGCCAACATATTGAGATGCACACGGCAGACCGGTTCCAAGGCCGCGACAAGGAGGTGGTGGTGCTCAGCTTGGTGCGCAGCAACGAAGCATGTGCCATTGGCGAGTTACTGCGCGACTGGCGGCGTATCAACGTGGCATTCACACGCGCCAAGACGAAGCTCCTTGTCGTCGGGAGCCGAAGCACCCTGGGAGGTTGCGGCGAGGAAGAGATGCTTGCCCGCTTTGTCGGCATGATGGAGGAGCGCTGCTGGGTGTACAACCTCAGTGACGCAATGCTCGAGGGCCATTACTTTCCTGACGCCAACGTGGCTACGCAGGCTACCGTGTGTGGATCATCGCCTCGAAAATCGCAGCTGAGCCCCTCCAAGCCACCAACTCGCAGAATCAAAGCCGTGCCAAAACGGGTGACAATTGGGGAGAGGGCATTAAGTCAGAGGAAGCCCGTGCTTAGAGACATTTTGAATGAAGTCATGTATTAAATTGTTTCGTTTAGGCTTGCTGGTGGTTAAAGACCACTCAATACGTGTCGGTATGACGGGATAGGATTGTGAGTTAGTTCAGCGGGAATTGTGTATGTTATAGTCACTAGCGAAATCGGCTTCCGCTTTCCTCTCTCACATCTTTCTGGCGCACGGACTGTTTATGCATCTAACCAGCTTGTCATGGCAACCAAACAGAACACGAGGCAAGGCTTGCGCAGTAGTTGTGGCAATTACGTAGAATTGTAAGGTAAGGAGAAAAGGAAGGAAGAGGAAGGGCTGCAGCGGGGTTGCACCTTTTGGAGTTGTAGTACCGGGTCCCCACTACAGGCCTAAACCCACCCAAAGGCGGGTGTAGTTAGCAGAATCCATAGAGGTAGGTGGAACTAAGGTCCCAGCCTATACTTTATGTTAAATTGTGTGGCCTGACTGGTCTCAGTGAGGTCCAGTACAGGAGGTTACAGGGGGTGAGTCCCCTGTAACGGGCGCAGCGGAAGGCTTTAGTGGTACAATGACTGTCTGGGACGGGGTCAAAGGAAGCTAAGATCAGCAGACCAACCTGCTGTAACAAGCAGAGATACAGGGGTCTATGCCCTGTAACAGGGTGATTACAGTGGGCTTTGCACAGAGATCACGAAGGTCAAAAGGTTGCCCTGAGACTATATATAAACTATCTTGCTTAAGGTAGAAGAAAGGAAAAGAATCAGATATTAGAAACATAAGAGGGGAGATGGTTCTTTATAGGGCCCTCAGTGGGTGTGGGTCAATCTTACAGGGGGTGAGGGCCCTAAAACACAAAAGGAAAGCCTATACTATAGAGGGAAAAGTGCTTACGTTGACGCTGGAATCCAAAGGATTCTAGGGCAACGAGTTGGCTGTGCTGACGTAACAATGGTGCTGGGCCTACCCTTGTAGGCTAAGCCTACAGATAGTGGGTCCCCGGAACTCCCC
>Ga0247765_1000238_pt1 | contig 44623 bp, 42 predicted proteins | sample UWRJL106311C6_FD_179949 | JGI IMG/M metagenome (GOLD analysis project Ga0247765, IMG submission 179949) | Plant litter microbial communities from Arlington Agricultural Research Station in Wisconsin, United States - UWRJ-L106-311C-6 | ecosystem: Environmental > Terrestrial > Plant litter >... | reverse complement strand
ATACCCGCCGAAGTTGGCACACCCATGCTTTGCTCCGTTCACCTTTAGCGTCTTGGCCTCTATGAGATTCCCTTTAGCAGGGGATTTAGGAAAGCGGTTGTTCGTAGAGCTAAATGATTAAGGAACTGATGGGGAAATAGTCTCTCCACTGGGTTCACGTCAGGCAGGCTTCAGGGCAGATGCGCATCGGCGGGGATCACACTGCCCAATTTGGAAAGATAGGTCCTGTCGGGACTGCCAAGGTGCCCTTCCCTCGCCCGTTTCGGGGACCATGACGATAAGCCGCAAGTGGAGAAAAGTCTTCGGGGTCGCACAAACTACTGTGCAAAAACACCCATTCCATGATGTCCATGCTTCGTAATGTCTGGTACAGAACTTTGACTGCGCTTCAGATATGTAATGAGGTAATGACTGGATGACTGGGGAATCTTGGTCTCGGCTGCATGTCCGAAAGATCCTTGCCGGCCCACCTCTGTCATGGGCTGCTGACAATGCAAGCGCTCTGATTCGTCGCATTTCTCCATTGTGGCCTTCCCCTGCCGCTGACCAAGGTTCCTTCCATTGAGACGAGCTCCTGTCAGTAGACAATCAGAACCCCAGATTTTGTCCTAGAATCAAAGGTGCCTAGACCGCCTGCAGTTCATAGCGTTGATGAGGAGGGTTCGTTCTGCAGCTGGGTCCCTCAACAAATTCCATTCTGCCCTCTTACACACCGACTTCCTCCGTGTCTTGGGTCGGTCTTTTTCCTCCTTCCGACCTTCCGACCTCCCAGCCCCGCCTGCTTATCTGATCTGCCAGAGCACCAGGTGACCACTTGGCTCAGATCAGATCTGATAGATAAAATTGGCAGTGCGATGGGCCTGGCCTGACTTCCATTCCACCGTCCTACTTTTGGTGTCACGATACATCTGCCTCTTTCGTTCAAAAGACCACCCTTTGGCAGCAGTGGTGGCTCATCCCGAGCCTTGTGTGCCACGACGGGGAGCCACGTACACGTACCTATTTGGTCACAAGTTGTCGGACCATTTCGGTGGCGTTCTGGGAAACATCACTCGGAGAACCCGTAATTCTATTCAACCTGCTGCTCACAGGCCGTTTTGCACTCCAAGCAGACTGAACTGTCCCCAACAACTATCTACGGAATCACCCTTTCGACTGAGCTCGTCCACATTGTGGAACTGGGCGGTAGCAGATCACTGGCTGAACCCTAGGAAAGAAAGGCGACATTTCATTGCCCGACACGAACCCTTTCAGTCCCCACTCACCTGCAGCCAGCTGACTTGCTACGGGACTCCAACAAGAGGTCATCTTTGCGCCGTCGTCACGATGTCAGTGGCTCTCTCTGGACCAGAACGATCTATGGCTTCTCAAGCAGCAGCTCTGACTCCTGGACGAACCGCTTTACCATCGAGACCTCCCAGAGAATCCGGTAGTAATCACGGGCGTGCACGACAGGTATCAGCCGACGTCAGTGCCCAGAATGCTATTGAACCTAGGAGTAATAGAGGTTCTGTGCCTGTCCTTCTCCCCAGGCCCCCCAGCTTGTCGCCAGTGCCGGTCGAGGTACGGCGGAATCCATCGCCCTCGCAGGGCTTAGTGGAGACTTCTCCCGTTCAGGGGCAGTCTGGTCAAGTTTGCAGGTAAGAGGCCCCATGTTTATGCACTCTTGCTTTTCTAACCGTCACAAGCAATTGCAAGACTACTCGTACCCCTCTCTGGAGAAGATCTCCCCAAGGTGCTACAATCTGCAACGCATGCGGGCTATATCTGAAGGCTAGGAACGCTGATCGACCGACCAACCTGAAGCGTCCACCCAATGTTGTTCCTAGCCACGTTCGACAGGAACCAGCCAAGCTCTCCCCACAAGTAGGTAGTTCTCAGCCGACACCAGGCTCTTCGGGGCCCACCTATGTTGCGGTAGATCAGACCCCACCGGGATCATGCCCAGGAGGGGGGAGATGCAATGGTACGGGAGGTGCAGAGGGTTGCAGCGGTTGTCCGGCATATAACAATCGAGTTGCGAAGAGCGCAAGTCTGAATATGACCAGATGCCAAGGCCTCAATTCGCCTGCAAAGACGCAGACAGAGACAAGCCTAGATGACCTGGCGGCTCCCATTGATATTGCGGTTTTGCAAACGCAAGGATCAAACACAACAGTGGTGATTGCGTGTCAGAATTGCGGAACCACTATCACCCCCCTATGGAGAAGAGATGGGACTGGACATACCATCTGTAATGCCTGTGGTAAGTCTGGTTTACTCCCCAGCGCCCTGGTTGAGGTCGACTAATATGACTGCTAGGCCTCTATTACAAGCTCCATGGCGTGCATAGGCCAGTAACGATGAAGAAAACGACCATCAAGAGAAGGAAGCGTGTTATACCAGCCGCTGGTGGAAGCCCTGAAGCGGAGACTCTGACCGAGCGCACAAGCTCGCCCTCGCCTGCGGCTGAAGTGGTACCGGAAAGAGGAAGCATTAACCCAGATGGGTCCGTGAACCTTGGCCTTCGGCGGCAGAGAGAACCTGCGATGGCGTTAGTGCCTGAGACGGTCCTCATGCAAGGTAGGCAGAACTCTCCAATGTTTGGGGATCTGGGGCAATATCACTCGTCGAGCAGCCAAGCGCGTCATGACCCCGGGTCTTTGACTGCCGATAACCGGTTGGCACCTTTAACTTCTTTGAATGTCTCCGATGATCATCAAACCTCATTATCACCGTCATCGTTTCTTTCACCATCCCGTAAGCGATCCTTCTCGAATATCGAGACGGATGTATCGGGCCAGGGAGAAGGAGAAAACTCAAAACGGCTCTCATCCATTAGCTCAATTCTGAACCCTACGGCTGAGCCCAGGCTCTCCCCGGATTTTTTCCCTGCCATGCGATCGCCAGGTAGTGTGGCGACATCGGCCCCAAGCCCGGGGGCTTACTCTAACACCGGACCAGGCGCTACGCCGCCCCCGCTCCCACCTCTCTATCCCGGCCCCAAAGAACCATCTAGCGATAATAAATCCAAGGCAGAAAGGAGGGCAGTTCTGGCTCGCGAGGCAGAAATGATCAAGGAGCTTCTGGTAGCTAAAGAAAGGGAGCTGGCCGAGCTTGAAGAAGCCGAATTAGGAACGGTGATATGATTTAGTTGATCAACTTGGGTAACGAAGCCAGGAGTCCAGAGATGGGGAGTCGGGAATTTTTTAGACTACATCTCTCCTTACATACAGGCGGATAGGTGTGGACATACGGGGTCAAAAAAATGGGAGTGTAAGAATCTGGTCGTTTAGACATTTGAATAGGAAATGACCCTACATATGACCTTTTCTTCTTCTGAAGTTTCAGTCGCATTCGGAAGGGGCTATGGAAGTCACGTAGCCTATCTCTCCAATCTCGGATGCATTTAATATGTTATTTTCGCCCAGAACATGGGATGACGTCTCCATGTGAACGCAAGCTGAAATAGCACTAGTCAGAGGAACTCGTGGCTTCGATCCTCCCACAGAGCCCGGCTGGGCCGAAATAAAGTGTTTTGATGGGCTGGGGAGAAGGCCGTTGCGAATTGCAACTCTTTCTATCCATAGTCTCGGCAATTAAGCATGGCCGCTCCTAGACGAGCCGAGCCGTCTCAAAGCTGGCCACCCAGATTCTCGCAGATAAGTATCTGGCCACCCCAAGTTGGGCCGACCTGGGTTCGTACCCACGCTTCCTGCCAACGAGCCCCCGAGACCAAGGCCGACATGTACTTGGGAGAATCCCCCATGGCATTACGAAAACACACTGCAAACAGCGCCAATGCCTGTGTGCCGCTCTGGGACGCTTGCTCGCAGCGTCTTTTCGCAAAGAGGGATTGAAGTCATCCAATACCGTTGGACCAACGCAAGGTGCAGCGTTCCTGGACCGGTTCAGTCAACCATCCAACAACCTCGGCCTGCCATCGAGTCCGTAGCTAAGGGATATTCTGCGGGCCGCTGTCGGACCGGCGCAAAATCCTGCGGGCAGATTGATCGCCCTGTGATCGAAGGTCTGGCAGCGAACGGCCTACTTACTGGCGCACAAGACGGTATCGACTGCCGTCTCCAGCGACTCGTCCATGTGGTCGGGAATATCAACCCGGTTAGGATTTATATATTTGCATTTCGACGCCCCTTGGATGATTAGCTGTTCGAGCGATGGCTGTCAGGCTAGGGTCTAGGCATACTGGATACAATCCGGGCAACCAAACCCCTGAAAGATTATTCATCTGGGACTTCATTGGTGTTGTTAGTGTTGAGTAGCGGTATGTTTGGTGTATGAGAGGTTGTTATTTACGGAGCGTCGAGCTGGAATATTTGAGGCCCGGGTTTACAATCCAACCCCTGAAAGATTGTTAGCGTGAGACTTGGTGAGTATCCAGCAGGGGGCTTGTGCAATACATAAACAGCTGGGAAGCTATTTTGCGAGGGGTCAAGCCAGAATATTTAGGCCTTGACTCTGAGATCGGGGTCCTTGAAATTTACTCCTTGGGGCCTCAAGTTTCCATCATAGCCCCTCAAAAAATGGAAAAGAATGCCGGGGGGTTGGCCCGCAAGCTGCAGCCAAGCCGTGAAGTACCGCGCGAACAATCTTTTAGGGGTTTGACTGTAGAGCTCGAGGCCTTGAATTTCCTCATCCAGCACTTAATGGTTTGGGATGGAATGCTTGACGGATTACCTCTTTGGTGGGTATGGGGGTTTACACAGTAAGGATGGCTGCCACTGCCAAGCTGTAAAGGTTAGGGGTTGAGTTGGGATGGGAAAATAGCAAGAATGAACGAGGTTTTCGAAATTTTTCAGCTGAAATGAAATTGAAAAGGTAACAGGCGCGTGCTACCTAGCCCCTAGCACCTCGTCTTCATGAAAGCCAAGCCCCTACGTTTCATAATGAAAATATAATTTGGGAGCGGAAAATTTGATATTACTAATAGGAACAATGCCCTTAGCCCACTTATAATAAAATCTGTCTGGAATTTTTTACTTTGTAATAAGAAAACGATAAAGTTCAAGCACGCCAAGACTTAGCAGTAGAAGTTGAATAATCTTTTTTAGGGTTGAGCTATATGTACCTACTTTGGAGGAAGCAAGGAATACAACTTATTTTTAATTCACGTAATGGTTTCACGATTCAAGAAATCGGTGAAATCGAAACCCGGCTAATAAGGGTGAACGGCTGGCTGAAATTTCAATTCCTTTCCCAAGTTGCCCTGGAGGCTGGAAATGCATTTACCGGGACGCTAGCTATTTTGGGACTGGACGCTGCAGCTTTCGTGCAGTTTTGCGTCAGACGCTTCGCGACAGCCGCTGACAGTCTCCGGAAGTTCCTGAATCGTCATCACGAAATCTTTCCCGCTATCGTACCTACAACAAAGGAGAAAAGGAAGCTCCGATTTCTGCCTGCGAAACCCACCACTCTGGACGGCCGCGCAAGCTTGCCCCCTCGGCATAGATCACCTCCACCACCTTTTTTAGTCTCTCCATCTTCGTCCGGGCCGAACCTGACAACTTTGTCGCGACCTCCACATCGACGAGTCGACTGCGCAACTCTCGAACCAACGCAACTTACACCCTAAGAAACCAAAATGGATTTCTCGGACAGCTTGTACGTTGTATTCCCTCCGCGGCATCAATTCCATTCAGATTCACTCGCGTCTGTTTGAAAGACGGGCATGTGGCGAGTTTTCGTGGGTGTGAGCTAACGTCTCGTTGCGCCACAGCCGGATCGTCAACCTGGTGGTTGCGGTCATCATGGTTCTTGGCGGGATATCGCAGTTCTTCCCGATCGGCTTGTAGGTCTTGTCCTTCTATCGTCGCGATTGCGCCGAACGCGCCCCTACGGCCCGGCAGCTCCTACGGCCCGGCACCTCCTACTCCGCCTTGGTCGGCAACCAAGGGAGATGGCTTCCTTGATGTCGAACTGACGCCGAGTCACACTTGTCAACGACAATAAAGAGCAAATGGAAAAGCTGCAGCTGCCCACTCGTGATGCATGCACGACTATGGGGCAAACTCTGCTGGGGATGCAAGCTAACTTAAACAGCCAATCCGTCATTATCGGATCATATGTCATTATCTTCGGTCTCGGTATGTTGTTGCACAAAGCTCATGAATGAATATACTAACAACCTGTAAAGCGACCGGCCTTCTTGGTAAACATGTCGGCCCAACTCAAGAATCCTCTGACCTGACCAACCGGTTGCAGAATTCCAAATCCCGCCCCAGGTTTCGCGATACGCCTCTTTCCTCTTCTCGTTTATTGGCCGTGGTATCTGTATGTTTAGAAATGTCTCATGACTTTGGGCGATCTGTTACTAACCTATCTCGGTCCAGTCTACATCTTCGTCGGTAGCATTCTGCTTCACGACAATGCCCTGAGAATCATTGCCGGTTCCATCGTTGGTCTTGTTGGCGTTGGTTATGTTGTTCTCGAGTTCATTCCCTCGATTGAGCCTCCTGCCAACATGCGCGAAGCCGATGCAGGCTGGGGTGCCGAGCAAGTCTAAACGCGGTCACTGGGTGTGAACTCGGAGCAGACCAGCTCTTACAACATCGCGGCCGCCAAATGCTCCAATGAATCACACCTAACTGTTCATATCTAATGAGGGTCTGAGATGGGTGATCCCTTATCAATTTGCAGGTGGAGTTCGGGGTGTCAGCGAGGGAATCCTAGGTTACAGCGATCAGTTGGCGACAGGGTGCGGTAAATTGTCTTTATTTATAATATAGAGGACAAAGGTCTGGTACTACCATGGAACTGGCGGAAGGCTCTGTCCAGTCTGGAGTGTAGAATAGGTTGTATGTTGGCCAATTTCTGGCATCGAACACTGGTTGTCTTCCTGTGACTGCTCAAGGTCCACCTTTCAAGGGTTAGGGTTGCAGTCTCGATAGCAAACTTTCCTTCCCTTATCGCAACTTTTTGATGAGGGGCAGACTCATAAAATTTGGGGTCGCAAACAAACAAAAGTTTCGATCGGAAGCCAAACACAATTTCTACTCTCTACAAAAGAGCAGCAAGTTGAGACAGACTATTCCTTGTTACGATCACAGATTTGAACCATCTCCACAACCCTGTCGGTGCAAAATGGGCAAGAAAAGAGCAAGAGATGCTGAGGCGCAAGACAGTAACCCTGCCGTGGACAAGATGGATCAGGACTCTAGCTCTGACGACGACGATGTGAGAGGTGCAATCCTTTTCTTTTGCGCACACGGGCTAGTATCCATTCTCTCTATCGAACAAGCCTGGCTGACTTTTCATTCCCTGGTTGGGATCGGCAATCGCAGGACATGAACATTGTCAACGTGGACTTTGAGCTCTTCAACTACGACCGCGACATTGATTTCCACGGAGTCAAGACACTGCTACGCCAGCTCTTCGATGCCGATTCCCAACTCCTTGACTTGTCGGGCTTGAGCGACCTTATCATCGAACAGAACACCATTGGCTCTACCTGCAAGGTTGACGACAAGGCCAACGACGCATACGCCTTTCTCACCGTCCTCAACGCCACCGAGCACCGCGCAAAACCTCCCGTCGCGTCCCTGCTGGCGTATCTGGCAGAACAGGCCAAATCTGCTGGCCAGGGACTGGAGGCCCTGCCAGTGTTGCTGGCGGGTGCGGGGGTCGTCGTGGGTATCGTGCTGGGCGAACGCCTCATTAATATGCCAGCAGAGGTGATCCCGCCCATGTGGAGCATGATGGTGGAGGAGATTGCGGAAGCTGTGGAGGATAAGGAGCCCTACGAGTTTACGCACTACCTGGTGGTGTCGCGTGCGTACTATGAGGTGGCGTCGAGTTTGGATGAGCGGAAGCAGAAGAAGGCGAGGGAGGAGAGCAGGTTGTTGTATTTTCATCCGGAGGACGAGGAGATGCGCAAACATGCCTTTGCGGCGGGGTCGTATCCCTTCACGAAGGAGGATGAGTCGGTGGCGGATAGCAAGCGGGCGTTTCAGGAGATGGGGGTAAGGTCGCAGGGGTTTATGATGTTAATCGAGGCGGCGAGGTTTGGTGGGGCAGTGAATGCGGTTGCTGAGTATGTAGGAAGTGTGGCTTGATCCTTGGAATAGAGAAAAAAGAAATTGGAGTTGCTTGCCCCTTTCTAACGTCCTCTTTTCAAGAGTGCGCTTCTATTTGGGGTCTAGGGTTAGGAAAAGAAAGTGAAAAAGGGGTATTGGCTACTCTGCGGGCCTCAGCCTTTGCATCAGATACTCAACCTCCACCTCCTTGGTCAAGGGAATGACAAAGTCTTCGTACATGGAAACGACAGCATCTACGTTGATCTTGACCTGGTCCCCCTTCTCGGCGCCGATAGATGGGTCCGTCCCGTAGGTCTGCGCCTTGAGCTTCAACCTCTCCAGTACCTTCTTCTCGACCGCCTTGTTGGTGATGGCGTCGCCGATTGCCTCCCGGTCTCCGGCCCGGATGAGCTGGGTGAACTTGTCCTGCTCCGACCGGAACTTGGACTCGGCCACAAACTTCCCAAAGTGGATCCGCCGCGAGAGTGCCTGCAGACAGGCAATGTCGCACGTGGCTGAAGAGCCGTAGTTCTCCTGTGAGACGCCCCGATCACCACGGCCGCCAAAGTCGGGACACACGCGGGGCAAGAACTCGTCCGTGTAGAACTTTTTGATCTTGTCGTTGACGTTGACGGTATTGAGGTGGAGGATGCGAGGGTAGTGGAGCGACTCCAGGATGGGCTTCTGCACGGCTTCCGGGAAGAAGGGGTACTCGTCCGGGGACTCGTAGCGCCTAATTAGGGACTGCAGCCGCTCCTGTTCCTGGAGGTACCAGTCCATGAAGCTCAGGCTACTGCTGGGGATGTGCACCGCGCCTGGTGCGTAGATGCCTTTGTTGAGCGGGAATTGCACACGTTCTATGAGGTGAAATGTGATGGTGTCTTCCAGTCGGCTGCCAATCGGGAACGAAGCAAAAGATTGAATGTGAGTTTTATTTCTTTCCCTTTCATCTTCTTGGCATGCCTCCTTCCTTCTTTTGGTGTTGCGTTCCGGGGGATTGAAACTCACATCAACTGGTAGCGGATGCTTGACAAATCCAGGGCCTTGGAGGGGTCCGAGAGGTCGATTGCGGCGTCCATCTTGAGCTATAAGGGGTGACTGACTGTTGAAGTTGGAGGGAGCGGGTGGGAGGATATCTAGCGTTGCAAATTCCGTGGTAGTGGAACAAATTTTCTAGATAGTTGATGGTGCCAAACGGGCAAGTTGGCTACACAGAATATGATAAGCTTGCAAGTGCCGACCTGGCATGCGTTGAATGGAGACTTGGCATCCCCGGACCGGAGCCGGAAACACCACACAAATTTTGAAATGACGCAGCCCGGTCGACGGGTCGCGGCTCTCCCATGGTGTGCCCCACTGCGACTGGTTTCTGAATTGAAGGCCGCGGCCCAATCCTGACCCCTGTCGCGACTGCAACACCACCTCCCACCAGGAAGCACATGCAGCCTCAACGTGCTCTTGTCGCGTGGCTTACCACAGTCCGGAAAGTTTTGGACAAAGATTGAACCGACACGCCCCTTTTAGCACTTTACGACACGAAACTCAACTGCCGTTTAGCCAGTGGGCATCCCTCGTCTCCTCCAGCTAACTACCGCCAGGCCAATTGCCAAGTTTTTTTCCTTCTTCAACACCGGGCAAAACCGCATCTAATAACCAGCTTTTTCACGGGTCCCAACGCATGGCGGGCTCGTCGCAGCGGAATGAGTTCCCAGACCCACCGTCGTCTCCGGAAGACGAGTCCTCGGTGATTTCGGTGAGCCTTCGCCTCCCAATGCCTGGCTGCCGTCCCGCTTGGGAGAGCTGTGTCCAGCCGACAGCGCTAACTTGCGTGACGACGAACAGACTCGGGGACTCGAAGCTTTCGGTCGCAAAGTCACCACAACGGCGAGCCATTTGATGGCGCCCCTCGGCGACCCAACATCACACCCGCACTACCAGAACGCAATGAGCGAAGTTCACAAACAGCTTCGGCGGCCAGCGCTGCAACGTAGCGTCTTCTCGATGGCACGAACGACGCCGACCGACTTAGTACGGTCAACGCTATCCGCTCGCGAGATCCAATCGCGCGCACTGTCGTACGTGCCAGACGAGATGCTCAGGAATATTCCCGAGAACGAGAACGCGTATTCCCTTTTTCAAGGCTTTCAGGCTAGCTTTCCCGAATTTACCGACGAGGGAAAGAAACACAGGCGGCGCGTGTCGCGAGGGAGAAAGTTGCTAGAGGACACAGATATTAGTCGGATTGACGGGCCACACGCGGTGCAAAAGCTGCGGAAGGAAAAGGCGTCCATGATGCACCAGCTTGAGATGCTGGGAATACGCAAGAACATGGCCAGCAGCGAAATTCGCGAGATCGATAACAAGTTGGCCAATCTGGCGGGCATGCGGAAAATCATTCTCGAAAGGCTTGCAAATTTGGAACAGGAGGAGGCTCTATTAGAGCACGAAAGTAAGCTGACGATCCCCGCCTGCCGCCTTGAATGCTAATGAGTTTCCCTCAGTTGTTGAAGTCGAGGGGAGGTTAGAAGATGCCCAAGACCTAGCCAACGAAGCCGAGTCTATGGCCTTGCAAACACCGACAAAATCTGAGGAGGACGTGGCGTCGGAGAGAGGGGATACATCTGGCTTCATGTCGCAGTCCATCTATGAGAAACTGCCATCAGCATCCAGCACGCCATCAAAGACGAGGAAACCGCGAAATATTCGACGAAAATCCATGCCAATTCTCCACGAACACTTTAAGCCCGGTACCATGATCCGCTCCATGCGGGCGCATCAGGACAATATAACAACACTCGATTTCGATGCTCCTTTTGGCCTCATGGTATCGGCGGCAATGGACGACGCGGTGCGGGTATGGGATCTCAACGCCGGGCGCTGCATTGGCGTATTGGAGGGTCACACTGCCTCGGTTCGGACTCTCCAGGTTGAGGATAACTTCCTAGCAACAGGATCAATGGACGCTACTATTCGGTTATGGGATTTGAGTAAGGCACATTACGATCCCCAGGGGAGCCAGTTTGGCAAAGACGACGAGGATGATGGGATGGCCTTTGAGAACCCTGATGACCAACCGGTAGACCCACCGGCAGGAAGCATGGCTGATTGTCCGCTATTTACCCTCAATGCGCACTTGGATGAGATCACAGCGCTTCATTTCAGGGATAATGTACTCGTGTCCGGCTCGGCCGACAAGACGCTTCGGCAGTGGGACCTCGAAAAGGGCCGGTGCGTGCAAACGTTGGACGTGATGTGGGCGGCAGCACAGGCATCGGCCATGTCAGCCGGTGATAGCACATGGAGGCAGACCAGCCGGGCGGCTGATGCCTCGGCGGATTTCGTTGGTGCGCTGCAGGTCTTCGAGTCAGCTCTGGCCTGCGGCACGGCCGATGGCATGGTGAGATTGTGGGACCTCCGCAGCGGGCAAGTCCATCGCAGCTTGGTTGGGCACACTGGGCCGGTTACGTGCTTGCAATTTGATGACGTGCATTTGGTAACAGGAAGCTTAGACCGGAGCATACGAGTAAGTCTAAGACTTCTTGAGTACTTGAGCATATCGCTGACACACGGCGTAGATTTGGGACCTCCGGACAGGATCGATCTACGATGCTTACGCATATGATAACGCAATCACGAGCATGATGTTTGACACGCGGCGCATCGTGTGTGCCGCTGGCGAAGACGTGGTGAAGGTGTACGATAAGGTGGAGGGTCGGCATTGGGATTGCGGTGCCGGCATTGCCGAGGCTGAGGAGGGCAAGACGCCGGCAATTGTAGAACGTGTACGCATTAAGGATGGGTACATGATAGAGGGTCGGCGGGATGGCATCGTCGGCGTTTGGACCTGTTAAACGCTTGTATACATTGTTGTATGATCAAGTTGGAATCGGAATATGTCTTTGCGAAGCGGTTCTGATAGGGTATGCAGGATCAAAGACCAGTTGCCTAGCAGGTTTTGGGGATTTAGGTTGTATTTCCCATCCTCCTGCCCAGAAGGTCTCACGGGGTTCCCGAGAAACAGCCCGCCCCCGAAAGGTGGATTTGGGCCTTCGAATATCGTTATAACCATTCCCTGCCGGTATTTTATGACCTTCTCTCGGGAGCGCATGGAACGCAGCCTAGGACTGTGGGGGGTCGGCATCCTGACGGCGGGCTGCTCCTTCCCCAATCAACGCTGCTCTCCCTCCGCCTTCTGTGAGAAACCATGCGACCTTCATAATGGATCAGACTATCCCATTCCTGACTGCCACGGGGCTCGAAAGTGAATCATTACTGTGTCAACACCATGTCGGCTGACGACGAGACAGGACCAGGGCGGTTGTTCCCAAACCTTCTTGTCAATGGACATCCACTACGCACATACTCTCGGCGAGGTAGGAGCGCAAGACGGCTGGATATTCTCCCGCCTCTGAGGACACATCCGCCGCCGAAGAAGACGAGTCACAATGATCCGAGACCGCCACTTCCCCAGGATGACAGGGAAGTGGAGAGTACGCTCGAGTTTGCAGGAGGGTCCAATGGGGAATTAGATTGTCAGGGGGCCGAAAGTATTCTCACTTGTCACAGAAACCCTGCATAGGTACTTATACTGACATTCCTCCGGTTTAGGATCTGCAGTCAGTGGTACCCAACTAGAAGCTTCGAGGAACTCGGAAGGATCCCAAGATGAAGACGCCGAGGAGAGCGGCGATAACAGTACGCTGGCTCTACCGCCAACGCCAGCTATTGCCAATGGGCGGTGGAAAACATCGGCGCCGATTCGTCGCGGACATCGAAGCATCCGGAGACGTCCCTTCCTCATTACCAAAGATACACCACCTCGAGGATACAAAAAACTCAAGTCAAAGGTCTCTGCGGATGCAAAACCCATGGGTCTGAAAGATCGACCCGGTGATGGGTTCTCAGATGGCGAAACTCTTCCCAGCGGCATGCGGTATGTAACCCATAAGAGGAAACCGCAGAGTCCTGTAACCATGGATATGGGTGCCCTAGACCTGACGCAATCCGTACCAACTGCACCCACCGCAACAGTCATGGCAAAGAAGAGGAAGAAGGTACGCAGAAGCGAGGATAACTCTTTTAACGATGTGTCAGAGGTAGGCCTCACTCGCAGTAGACAGCTTTGGCGAAAAGTAAACGGTGAGCGAGCCAGAATGGCCACACCAACGGCAGGTCCTGACTTGGCCATTCTGAGATCTGCGGGCCTGCTGCCATCCACACAGCCGTTTCCAGGCCCAGAGACGGAACTGGCCCCGGAGCAAGTGGATGAGCCCGAACAAAACAGTCCGCCGACAGGTACATTGTCGACAGTTGAGAGAGTGGCATGTTTAGAAGAATCGCGCAAGGAAAAGGACGCAAACCCATCAACGGCCGAGTCGCTCTGGACAAACCCGTTGCCAGTGCAAGAGAACGTGGCAGCCCACGAGCAAGGGACCGGAGAACCGGACCAAAACGAGGCACTCGAAGCTACGCAGGCCTCTCGACCCGGGGTTGGGGCGAAGCAAAAACAGATTTTAATCAATGGTACGCCGGCCTGGCTTCTTCAGGCGCTGCCAGAAACCCCCCAAAGTCTCCAGGAGACATTTGTATCCAGTTCGGATCCTACGATGCTTATAACCCAACCAGTTGAAGCAGACACCGCCGTTCATATACACAATCTGACAAATAGCTCAATAAAATGACTGGGCAGCGGGAGAGGAGCAAAGGAGATCATGGGAAAGGCCTCGGATTGGCATGTTATCTGTGCACATTGCCAGTTGGAAGGCAGCTTCAGGCTGAAAAATGTTGGGGAAGAACACACCATTTTGCTGTCTATGTCACAGATACAATAGATAGGTGCCTTAGACTTTGTTCAAGAAATCTCCATCAATATTGATCCCACATTGAACTCGGGGCCATGGTGTGAACTGACTTTGTTGCCCCCAAAACGCTACTAAATAATACCAGCGTTGTGATCCCGTATACTCGTACATGATAAACTCGACTTATTTGGCGCCCTTACCCTTCGCCTCTGTCTCGCTTAACTCCTTTATGAACACCTTTGTTCTCCCCTCTCCGCTGTAATTCTCCATACCCGTCTCAAACCCTGGACACACACCAATGGCCAGATGCTTGCCATCGCTTGAAAAGCCTAACGCTGCCACGCTGTCAGGGAACTTCTGATATTGACGCATCCTCCGCTTCGCCTCGGCATCCCACAGCGCAACGGTGCCGTCCCCGCCGCCGGAGGCAAAGGTCCCGTAAATAGGGTGGAAGGTAAGCGCGTTCACGGGATACACAATATCACCGCCACCCTCCTCCTCGGGAGCCGCCTGCCGATGGCACTTGAATGCGTACTTTCTAGCCTGTGACTCGGCGGTATCCTCGAACCATTCGACGGCAACGCGGCCTTCGATGCTCGACGTGGCGTAGCCGGCGTCGTTGGGCATGCAAGCGACAGCACGAGTGAGGAACTTAAGCGAGGACTCGCGCTGTTGCCAGGGCTGGATGGAGGCGGCGGCGGCGCCTTTACTGACAGAGGTGAGAGCTGTAGCGATGGAGGGGAGGTCGTATATGTGGACGAGGCGGGCGGTCATGGCGACGACAACTTTGGAGGGGCTCGCGGCGAGGGCGTGCGGCTTGCCTGGGAGCTGGATCGCGACGGGATCCTGAGAGGCTCCGGCGAGGTTGTGGATATGGAGCGTGTTATCCCAAGAGGCGGATATCAGTAGAGCTGCGTGCGGTTCGTAATGTTAGTATAAGAGTGTTAGGCCACTGGGAATGGTTGTCAGCCTTACAGTGTTCTGGACTGTAGACAACGCATCTGACGGGCTCAGAGTGCTTGCTCAGCACAGTCTGCGCCCCTGTCCCCAAATCAATCCTCCACAAGAAGATGGGTTAGTTCTCCAAGCTCTGTATCGCGTCACACCATCGTCCAACTCACCTGATGACCTGCTGGTCCATTCCGGCTGTGAAAGCCTCGTCGTGGTTCGCTCCAAAGCAAACATCGAGTACAGGCGCGCGGTGTTCAAAAGTCCTAACAAGAGTCGCCTCCTCCGCGCCATCAACAATATCGTACAGGTACACGTTCTTGTCCCATGATGAAACGAGCAGCCGGTTCGGGGAGTCGGGCGCAAAAACCAGGGCGGAAATGGCATCGTTTGGCGGTCGCGCTGCTTCGAATTGCGTTGCTTTGCGGTTATTGTTAGCAAAAGTGAACTCTCTATTACGAATTTTAATAAGGAATTACCTGGAGCCATTGGGATATTCAAATCTTGGAGTAAGTTGCAAGTCAAGGGATGCTGTACGCGGGGCCAAAGCAGAAGATGCAAATGCGATCGGAGCTGTCGGGGTAAACAAGGGCCAGGGGAATCTGCCGTTCCTCACCGCTTATTTTTTTCCCGTGCCCAGCCCCACGTTGGCATCGTCATACCGTCATCCCCGTTCGTTGTTCGACGGCGGGGCAACTTTTCTGCTCCAGCCAGCCATTCTATCGCGTTCTTCGGAGGATTTCAGATTCGCGTCTCAACATCCTGCAGCAGACAAGATCTCACGGGGTGTGCGGTCACAGTAATAGCTGAACTGCATTCAATATGCCATTTGGACAACTTGTCCTCGGAAGTCCCGGCTCGGGCAAGAGTACCTACTGCGATGGCAGTGAGTTAGTTCCATGTCGGCGCGAAGCACAATGCGCGCTATACTAACTGTGCTTCCACGCAGTGCATCAATTCATGGGAGCGATTGGCCGGCAATGTTCAGTCATAAATCTGGATCCCGCGAATGATCAAACAAACTACCCCTGCGCACTCGACATCCGAGATCTGGTCACGCTCGAGGAAATCATGTCCGATGACCGATTAGGACCAAATGGCGGCATACTGTACGCGCTTGAGGAGCTGGAGAACAATATGGAGTGGCTCGAAAATAATCTGAAGGAGATAGGTGACGACTATCTCCTGTTCGACTGTCCCGGACAGGTTGAGCTTTACACCCACCACAACTCGTTGCGCAACATCTTCTACCGACTGCAGAAGTTAGGTTATAGAGTTAGTACCTCCGCTTCCAACTTTGGCATAAATTGACTGTCTGTAGCTGGTGGCCGTTCATCTTTCCGATTGCTTTTGCCTCACCCAACCGTCGCTATACATCTCCAACATTCTTCTCGCGTTGCGGGCCATGCTCCAGATGGACCTGCCACACATCAATATCTTGACGAAAATCGACAGAATCGCAGACTATGACCCATTGCCCTTCAACCTGAATTTTTACACTGAGGTCCAAGACCTTTCCTATCTTATACCGTCGCTCGAGGCCGAGACGCCAGCCATTAGAAACGGCAAATTCAGTGGGCTGAACAAGGCGATTGTGGATCTCGTCGAGCAATTCGGCCTCGTCAGTTTCGAAGTTCTTGCCGTCGAGAACAAGAAGAGTATGATGCATATTCTGCGGGTCATTGATCGCGCAGGCGGGTATGTGTTTGGCAGTACCGAGGGCACCAACGACACTATCTGGCAGGTCGCTATGCGCAACGAGGCCTCTTTGATGGACGTCCAGGATATTCAAGAGCGGTGGATCGATAACAAAGAGCAGTACGACGAGGCTGAGCGGAAGGAGGAGGAACAACAGGAGAAAATTAGGCAGGCGCAAGCGGAAGCTACTGTTGACGCTGCTGGTACTGGTGATATATCCATGTCGCAGCCAGTCTCAGATTCAGGTATACGGGTAGTGCGTAAGAGTAAATGACGTATTCATCCGCCCTCTGAGACCTCGCCGTCGTCTGGGTCCATGTCTACTCGGTCCGCAATAAACGTGGGACTGCCTGTTTTTGGTCGCAGAAGTGCATCCAGCGCGCCCGTCGAGCCTCTCCCGGCCATCTCCTCTTTGGCGGCGAGGACGAAAAGTCGCGCTCGTCGCACGGCTTCTTCCTCGACCTTCCGAATGGTGCCGCTGACTCGCACGACGCGGTATACGCATGGCCTACCATCCTTGACGGGTAGGCTGGTCATGAAGGACAGAGCTGCCCATACTAGACGGTAGTGTGACCGAGAGATCCTAAGGATGAAAGTTGAAGTTGCTTGCGACAAGTATTTTACTTTTGGAGGCTCAGCTCAAAAGTCCTGATTAGGAGTTGTTGTGGTCTTACCTTGAAGGCTGCGGTCTACCGCGCCGGACCCGCAGTCCCCAAAGAGAGCATTCACTTGGCCGCGGATGGCCTTGAGCAGGTGCTGGGGCTTGAGTTCGCTTGCAGTTGGCTGGTTGTAGAGCAAAAGATCTGAGACAGGCCCATTGGACTGACCTGAAGGGACATCTGTGTAAATGATGTTTACCAGGAGGTAGCGATCCTTGAGGCGGACCATTTTTCGGGTGCTGATGCTGATTGAGGCACTGCGAACGTGAATCTGATGCTCGAATAAGTTTATTGGGCATTCGCCGTGCAACCCAACTACTGAAATATTGTTAGAGCGGGACTTGATGGCTGCGGAGTATGTCTTGTACTCTAGAGAGCACTGTTTGGGAAGGCGTTAGATCAAGATATTTCTGCATCATACTTAAAGTCCGAGTTAAAATTTCATGGTCATTAAGGCTTAAATTTCACATTGAGCGCCTAACAACCCCGAAGATACTGTGACGGTTTCGCAGTGCTGGGCCGTAACTCCCTACCAATTGGGTTGAAATTAAGTTCGCGCACGGGCCCAGCATGGCTCGTCGTCGAGCACTCCCTACCCCACCATCTCGTGTTGGAAATCGATCACTCATCACCAAGGTGAGGACATTTCTAGCTTGCCCCTCGCCATGTCAGACAATGATTGAAGCGCCAGCTTTCCAGTTCAGACGTCATCCCATCAACATGAGTCTCGTGGCTGTGATCGTTGTTGTGTCGACGACTGCAAGGAAGGACCCCTCAACGGATTCTTCAGGGGAGGCTCTCCGTGATCTCTTCCACAGCGATGTCGATTCTCAGTTCAATGTTGCAGAGAAGTATATTGTCGCCGACGCCGAAGGGGAAATTAGAGAAGTGATCACGTCACTCACGGAGAGCCCCAATCCTCCGAACCTAATCGTCACGACAGGCGGCACCGGATTCGCCATTCGCGACATCACCCCAGAAGCCGTCTCGCCCCTGCTTTCCAAGCATGCGCCAGGCTTAGTCCACGGCATGCTTGCAGCATCGCTTGCTGTGACACCCTTTGCGACTATGTCGCGACCTGTTGCTGGCGTTAGGGGCAAGACGGTCATCCTCACGCTGCCGGGTTCGCCAAAGGGCGCCAAGGAGAATTTACAGGCTGTCATCAAGATGCTGCCACATGCATGCCTGCAGGCAGCCGGCGCTGACTCCAGGAAACTACACGCCCCAGGGTTGGCGGATTTGGAAAGGCGAGCCGGGGTCGCAGGCGGTGTAGAGGGACAAGGCCAGGGTCATCGTCACCATCATAACCACGGCCATAGTCATGGGCACAGTCGTTTTCACATCCATGGGCATGGGCACGACTCCGGTCCTGTAAGATATACGACGCCCAGCGAGCACCCTGTATCCAACGATCCCAGCCTCGGGCCGAGCCGTCGGCAAAGGGAGTCGCCCTATCCCATGTTGTCGGTAACCGATGCCTTGGCACTGGTAAAGGAACACAGTCCCAACCCTGAGGCTCTTACCGCGAAGGTTGACAGTAAACTGGTTGGCTCCGTCCTCGCCGAGGATGTTACTGCCCGGGAAAACGTCCCCGCTTTCAGGGCCAGCATTGTGGATGGGTACGCTGTGGTCATTCCGTCAGATGGCAACATGAAGGGTGTCTTCCCCGTCACGGCCGTGTCCCATGCTGCTCCGGGAGAGGCAGCCCCACTGAAAGAGGGCGAGGTGGCGCGAATTACTACAGGCGCACCGCTCCCGCCCCGTGCAACCTCGGTCATCATGGTAGAGGACACAGCTCTCATCTCCATGACTGAAGATGGAAAAGAGGAGAAGGAGGTGCAGATATTAGCAGACGGGGTCAGGGAGGGTGAGAATATAAGAGAAGTGGGCAGCGACGTTAATCAGGGAACTGTAATTCTCAAGAAGGGGGATCAGGTCTCCGCTGTAGGGGGTGAACTCGGCCTTCTCGCGTCTGTCGGGGTTTCTGAGGTGAAGGTGTACCAGCGTCCCATCGTCGGTGTTCTTTCTACTGGTGATGAAATTATCGAGCATGATCGTCCTGGCGAGTTGCGGCTCGGCGAGGTGCGGGATACCAACCGCCCAACGCTCATTGCGGCGGCCCGCGGCCAGGGGTTCGAGGTTGTGGACTTGGGAATCGCCAGTGACAAATCGGGTCTACTCGAAGAAGTGTTGCGAAGCGCTCTCCGACGGGTCGACCTCGTTATCACAACAGGCGGCGTCTCCATGGGCGAGCTAGATCTCCTCAAGCCCACCATTGAGCGTTCCCTCGGTGGGACTATTCACTTCGGCCGTGTGGCCATGAAGCCCGGCAAGCCGACAACGTTTGCCACCGTCCCGTTCAAGACCAATGCAGGCGAATGGACCACAAAGCCCATATTCTCCCTACCAGGCAACCCCGCTTCGGCCCTGGTTACCTTCCACTTATTCGTACTACCTTGCTTGCACTTCATGGCGGGTATTCAGCCAGCTGGCCTGCCCCAAGTTCCCGTGGTCCTGTCACACGATTTCCCGGTGGATAGGTCAAGACTTGAGCTCCACAGGGCCGTCATCGTCGTGAGAAAAGACGGGACTCTCCAAGCTGAGAGCACAGGCGGACAGAGGAGCTCCAGAGTTGGCAGCATGAAAGGGGCGAATGCCCTTCTATTTCTGGAGAGCGGTCCGCGGCCGCTTCCGAAGGGCACCCGGGTGGGTGCACTGCTAATGGGCAGCATTGAGTGGAACCAAGATGATGTGCGATCACGGTAGTCGTGGACGATACGAGCTAAATAATGACCACCTGTCATGTTGGGCGTTTTGTACAGTTGAGCGTTTACACGAGTGAGAGATATGCTGACCATCCCAATGACCATTCCAAGCCCTTCTTCCTAAACGCCAGTGATAATGAAGCCACACAGACATGGTCCGTCTTCCGGACGTCTGAATACAGTGCTCAAGAGGGCAGCAGGTACACCATACTTTGCTCTCGATATCAAGGGCCCGCGACTTGTCCGAATTCTGCCGCCTTGTTGGACACAAGCAACCCGATGATCAGACCGAACAGACCAAGAACGGAGCTGAAAATTTCAATGACCAATATTTTGACAAATCTAGGTGTCGTCAAGTCAGCACGTGTGTCTCGTCTGGGGTTTCAGAGAAATTCTCGACTTACAGCGTAGGGTCAGCGGCATCCGCAAGTGCAGCACCGCTACCGTTGATACCCACAGCAACACCGCAGAGCAAGTTGCACATGCCGACTGTGACACCAGCCCAGAAGAGGGCGTATCCAGTGTAGTACGAGTCGTCCGAGTAATAGGCCTCACCACGTGTAGGTCCTAGCTTCGCCGAGAATACAATGGCCATAATGACGCCGTAAATGGCGACGACTTCGCAAAAGATGATAGAGATTAGGTTCTTGGTTCGGATGCGAGGTGCCCGAACACCACCGCCGAGGATTGAAGAACCCGTGATGAAGATGCCCCTGTTGGTAACAACGGATCAGCCATGTTATGCCCAAGATAGACTGAGGGAGTGTGGTTCTCCTGTATATGAAGTTCATACCATGCTGCGCCAACTACCGACAGGCCTATACAGAGCGTAATGCCCAGGTCTGCCCATACGTAGGGAGAAACGGATTCCAGGAAGGCGCCGACCTAAAGACTGATGTGAGCATCCGGCCCAGGGCACGATCGGCGTTCGAGGCGGAGATTGGGACGCACATTGAAGGCTTCGCCACTCCCGGTCAAAAGCATATCTGACCGATGAGCTATTAGCATCGGGCGAGATCAAGACCGCATTGCACCAATTCCACTCACAAGCTCCCACAACGGCCAAGCTGGTCGAGAGCCCGCCGACTCCGTACTTTAAGCTCATCTTGGGGAGCTATCAGTGACGCTTGTTCAATTCCGGACCGTGGGTGGAGAGGTCGGTGGTTGGATGGCGACAGTCTCAGAAATGGTGGTCCAATCCAAGCTTCAGTCGCGATCAAAGCCTCAGCTCCTTGGGACTGGGGCTTGGCGTGCACGTGATAAGGTGACTGCGTCAAGTAGCGGAAGTGGGGCGTGCGCTGAGTCATCCACTGCTCGCAGGCTTCAGTTTCTGCCTGAGTATTTAAGCACTTGCCCATCTTTCTCCCAAACAAGTTTCGAAATCGCTGCCACCGTCCGCGACAAGCCTACAGAACGATGGCGACGAGCTCGACGAACTTCTACGATCTTTATCGTCATGGAAGGTACATCGCGCTGGTCTCTTATCTGCATTGTGACACGCTCTGCTACACACTTGGTCCACTTTTGCTAATATAGGTTCTCTTCGTTCATCCGCAGCCTCGGCGTATCACTGACGGATGCCCTGGACGATCTCATCAGCGCCGAGCGTATCGATCCTCAGCTTGCTATCAAGGTCTTGAACCAGTTTGACCGCATCGTGGCCGAGTCGCTTCAAGAAAAGGTGAAGGCGCGGCTGAGTTTTAAGGTGAATGCTTATGCCTGGCTTCCCTACTGGAGAAATACCGGTGGGGGTCGTCTCACATGATTCTCTGCATGCCATTTCCAGCCTTGTTGAGGGAAGACACAGCGTTACTGACACTGTGGGCTTGGACTGCACCGTAGGGCTCCCTCGATACTTATCGCTTTTGCGATGAGGTGTGGACTTTTCTTATCAAGAACGTTACCTTTAAGATGGAGGGTGGCGGATCGACGGTGCAAGCCGACAAGGTCAAGATTGTTAGCTGCAGCGCGAAGCGAACCGATGAGAAGTAGGAGCCGAGTCGGCCGACAACACAGCGCAACAGGAATCAGATCGGAAACGCAGAGGGTCTAATTATCAAGAGGGAGAACAACCCGTTGATCAAGAGGGAATGGATTTAAACAGGGTTACGAAACTACCATGCGACGTATAGTCGGTCGCAGACGACGACCTAGGCAGGTATGGAGACGGCATTTGGGTTCAGCATTGCGTTTGTTTCGATACCGATCGAGAGATATGACTCGGATTATGGGAGGGAATGGCAGCATGGGAACGGCGTTCTTGATTGGAGGTTTTTTTTCTTCTTCATAAGGACACACACCCGAATCGCACGACTGGATTTGGTCGTGTATACTCCAAGGATTGGTGAAGGCTAAGATGTAGTTAATTGGAGGCGTTGATCAATCACGTATCTGAAGGCGTCGACCGTTTCCAGAGGTTCTGCGAGCTATTCAACCGACTGCGGCTAGCGCCCCACATGGGAGCCCGAGATGCACGTTCCAGAGGAGCGAGCTCCAGCATGCAGGGCGGCCCAGCGGGGGCTGTGCGATGTACCGGGAGCTCCGTTATTGAAACGGTAGGTAAACGGACGAAATTCGAAGTTGAGCCTGTTCCTACAGCTGGCGGCCGCCGAAACCAATAAGTGGGTTCATTATGAATTTGGACACAAGACCAGGGGATCTTCAGAGCAGCAACCTGGCCTGCGGCTGTGTGCACCGATGTCTCGCAAAGAACCAAGGCACGCATCATACCCACCACCACACCACCACGCTAGCTCCACTGCCACGCAAACGTCTGGAAAACGGTCTGCTGATGAGCGAAGGTACCGTTCTCAGCTTCTGCTGCCCGTTGAAGCCGAAACCAGTCAACATCAAGCCATCACTCTGCGTGCACCTTGTCCCAATGTTGGTTTAGTGTAGTGTTTTGGACCGGGCACTGATCCATTGCTCCGTTTGTCATCTTTTACCCCCAGAGGGACTTTGTTGCCCGGGTCGTCCTCCACGACTCAGGTCAAAACTGTAACAATGCCACGCCAACTACGCCGCACCACTTCTGTGTCCGGAACCACTACTTCCACCTCCACCTCACTCAAGTCCCACACAAAGAGGCGTATTCCACTGCCGGTTGCCCCGGAAGATGAAGACCATGATCGGCTCGCCATGAGATCTTCAGAAAATGAACCCAGGCCCTCGGTCGACGGTGCGGCATTCGACGACTCCAGCGACGATGTGTCTAGTACTTCCTGGGTCAACAAGAATCAGTGGATTCTCCTGGCTTTGGCTAGTGGGGCTTGCGCTGCATTCAACGGCGTCTTTGCAAAGCTGTAAGTATATGAGCCCAACGTTGGCTTTCCAGTGGTGTTTCCAAACGGGACACTCGAACGGCTGGGTTGGGGACCTGCAATTGACCAAGTTGCCGTCTTAGAACGACAACGGAACTCACCACGAATTTGTCGCAAGGACTCGCTGACTTTTTCGGACTGTCCTCGCTTGAGGCCGGAATTGAGCTTGCTGTCAGAACTGTAGGTTGCCCATTTCTGCGGGGCGGAGTCACTGTCGAGGATGGCTAATACTTGTCTTTCATAACAGATATTCTTTGGTCTTAACCTTATGTTCAACGGTGTTGTAAGTTTGCTCAAGATGTCCCTGCCCCCTAACAAAGATACTTACTTACTCTTCCAGATGTGGGCTCTTTTTACAAAGGCTCTCACTCGTGGCAACTCAACGACACAAGTATCCATCATCAACACATCATCCAATTTTGTCATCACCGCCATCTTGGGCTTTGCTATCTTCTCTGAGGCTCTTCCCCCTCTCTGGTGGGTAGGCGCAGCTATGCTCGTCGCCGGAAATGTCGTTATTGGAAGAAAGGAGGAGGGCGACAAGCAAGCTGACAATCTGGATGACACCTCCCTCATCGAAGATGGTCAAGGGACGTATCAACAAGTTCCGCAGTATGATGGAGCTGCCATTGTCATAAAGGAGGATGAGGATGTGCTGGATATTGAATTAGACGAGGCTTAATGATGCCCATAGACAGATCTATAGAATTTTCCTACATTAGTAGATAAAAGCTCATGCAGCTCCTGCTTGGTGCCCGAGTGAAAACCCCAATGGCCCTCTCAATGCCAACAATTTGAATCGATATCATTCCATTCGTTCTGGGTTCGATTCATCAGGTTGGCTTAGGTACGACCTCAAGCTGGAATCCAACTTCCCAAAACGGAGACTGTTAGGTAGCACAAAGCTCAATGGGTGTTGAGTAGGGCTGTATCATACAATCCAACCCCTGAAATATTGTTAGCGTGAGAGGGGTTTGTGCAATACAAAAACAGCTGGGAAGCTATTTTGCGAGGGGTCAAGCCAGAATATTTAGGCCTTGACTCTAACATCCAGGGTCTTGAAATTCACTCCTTAGGGCCTCAAGTTTCCAATATAGCCCCTCAAAAATGGAGATTGGCCCGCAAGCTACAGCCAAGCCGTGAAGTACCGCGCGAACAATCTTTCAAGGGTTGGACTGTACTCAGGTATGGATAGGTGCGGAGCATCGGTTTGCCAACCTTTAGTGGGGTAGCGGTTTCAAGCAGCGGATTTTTAGTTAGTGCACAGCGCCCCAAAACCCCACCTAAAATATCGCGGGGCATAAGTTTCAACACATCAAGTAACTCTTCGTGCTCCCCCACGCCTGGGGATTTTGATCAGCACGCCGATGCTCGCATAGCAGCCAACATGCCGTTTTCTGGGTGGAAAATGAGCCCGACGACGGGCTCCAGCTCAATGCTACCGGACTGTAAGCTCGCCGCTCAGCAGCTCTTCCAGCCGTGAAGGGTCTAGAATGACTAACAAAGGTTTTACCCTGTTAGACATCTTCGAGCTCTGGCACGAACATCGTATCACCATTATCCTGTTCTCCCTTGCCATTCTCGGACTTCTCAGAGTATACCTACATTTTACCGAGGAGCCGCCCAGGCCAGTTATCTTGGCCAAACTATACGCGCCCGACACGCAGCATGAATCAGTCGAGAAGGTACCGAGCGAAAAGCCAGGGAAGAGTCACGAAAATGGCGAGAAAAAGAAGGTCCAGACAGTAACCAATGGCCCACGCAGGATCAAGGGTGAACCGAGAAAAACACGTAGCCTAGCAAACAACAACGAAATACCGCGGAGTATACAGGTTGTACTGTTCTATAGCTCACTGACGGCGAGTACGGAGAAGATTGCGCAGGGTTTTGCTAGGGCTCTAGTCGATGGTCTAAATGCTGAATCTGCGCCTGCGTCACCGTTCCCGAGACCGCTAGTGTTGGATTTGGCAGAGGTGGACTACGACGAGTACTTCATCACGCCTCCGAGAATTGAGACGGGAGCGGGAGGGTCACCGTCGGATCTGTTTTATCTCTTCTTGCTGCCGAGCTACAATATTGACAGCATCAACGACAGCTTTCTGGAGCATCTGCAGGAGACACATCATGACTTCCGGATTGATACGTCGCCCTTGTCGCCAATCTTGGGTTATTCCGTCTTCGGTTTAGGGGATCGGGAGGGTTGGCCGACAGAGGAGGAGGGCTTTTGCTTCCAGGCTAAAGAGCTTGACAAGTGGATGGCGAAACTGACGGGGCGGAAGCGCGCGTACCCACTGGGGATAGGAGACTGGAAGCGAGATGGCAAGGCGAGGCTTGCTGAGTGGCAAGCTGGTGTCGTTGATGTCCTCAGGCTTCTGAAAGAAACGGGGGCTTTGGGTGATGGAGTCAAGGGATCTGGAGACCCGATCGAGAGCGATGAGGAAGACGCCGAGGGCGATGGAGTGGCGGTTTTAGACGAATCAGTGGACGGGAAAACAAGCAAAACCAAGAATAGCGATGCCTTGGAGGATGTCGAAGATCTAGGTCGGATCATACAGTTGTCGAAGGGGGACGGTGCTGGAGATCAAGTGCGGGCACCCATCGCGGTTGACTTCACAACAGAAGGCAAATCGAAGGCGAAGAACGGCCCGGCAGTCGTGATCAAGGAGATGGTGCCGAAAAACTCACCAACATATGCTGCCTTGACCAAGCAGGGCTACTCTATCATTGGATCTCACTCAGGAGTCAAGATCTGCCGCTGGACAAAATCCGCCCTCCGTGGCCGAGGCTCCTGCTACAAGTTCTCGTTTTACGGCATTAACTCGCACCAGTGCATGGAGACTACACCCTCCCTGTCCTGCTCCAACAAGTGTGTATTTTGCTGGCGTCACGGAACTAACCCGGTTGGCACGAGTTGGCGCTGGGTCGTTGACCCCCCAGATCTCATCTTCGATGGCGTCAAAGATAATCATTACAAGAAAATTAAGATGATGCGCGGCGTTCCGGGCGTCCGCTCAGAGCGCTTCGCTGAGGCCATGCGCATCCGCCACTGCGCACTCTCGCTCGTCGGCGAGCCGATTTTCTACCCCCACATCAATGAGTTCCTCGCCATGCTTCACCGCGAGCGCATCTCGTCCTTCCTGGTCTGCAACGCGCAACACCCGAACCAACTCGCCGCCCTAAAGCATGTAACCCAGCTCTACGTCAGCATTGACGCCTCGAACCGCGAATCCCTCCGCCGTATCGATCGGCCCCTGCACCGCGACTTCTGGGAGCGCTTTCAGCGCTGTCTCGACATCTTACGCGAACGCCGTTTCCTCCAGCGCACCGTCTTCCGCCTCACACTCGTCAAAGGCTTCAATGTCGAAGACGAGGTGACGGGTTATGCCGACCTGGTTGAAAAGGGCCTACCCTGCTTCGTCGAGGTGAAGGGTGTCACATATTGTGGCACCTCAACCTCGAGTAGCGCAGGTTTGACCATGGCCAATGTACCTTTCTATCAGGAGGTGTGCGACTTTGTAGAGGCGCTGAACGCAGAGCTGAATAAGAGGGGTCTCGGCTATGGGATTGCGGCGGAACATGCCCATAGCTGTTGCATCTTGCTGGCGAGTGAGAGGTTCCGGGTGGATGGGAAGTGGCACACCGTGATTGACTATGACAAGTTCTTCCAGCTGCTGGAAGAGAAGGGGCCTGATGGAGATTTCAGTCCTGAGGATTACATGGGACCTGAGACCCCGGAGTGGGCGACATGGGGCAACGGGGGGTTCGACCCCAGGGATCAACGGGTAGATAGGAAGGGGAGACCGATCGAGGCCTAACGTCTTTAATTTCTCTGGATATCGGCCCGTAGATAAGAGGAAACCTAAAAGTTGATGGAATGTTCCACGCCTCTCTAATACTTTTGCCATGGAATAAATCCTTTTGTCATTCAAAACTGAAATGAGGCCCGTGAAACTCTGCCTCTAATGCCATTCGCCCCTAGATCCGTTAATGTACACTATTTTTTACATGACCCAAGCGACCGGAACCCCGTTTCTACTCTTTCAAAAACCAAGTTGTATTGTACAATGGAGCGGGTCCCTCTCTGCAAAGCAAGTTTCTTGCGTCGGACTTCGTGAGGGTAAAATAGGTCAAGGTGGTGAGAGTGGAGGTGGGTGATGGAAAATTACCGCACTGGTCACATCCCGAGAGGGAATTGAAGTGATCGTAACTGGTCGTAGTCAGCGTCCTTAGTGTCCAGCATTGACCGCTTAGACAAAAGGAGCTGGAAGAAGCGTTCGGAAGGAGAGCGTGGAGTCTGCGAGCTCTAATCCAGACCGACGCCGGGGACACCCATCTCGCGCATAAGGTCGGCAACATCAACCTGTGCAGGACCTGTGTACGAGGTTCCAATCTTGAGAGTGCCGTCGTAGGCGATCATCTCGGCGAGAACGTCCAGGATTGGCTGCAAAGACAGGTTAGCAAGCGTGGCACAACGAATTGGATGGTGCAATTGTGGCTAACGCACCTTGGAGACGGTCTTATCGTATATGTTGATCAAATCGGTAGGTGTAGGATACACCTTCAGCGCCTTGTAGAATGCCAGAGCGGCTTCAACAACCTTGGTGGCTACATCGGGGGTCAGCTGTTGATGTCATTGTTGGGTATGAATTCCTAGCAAGGACTCACGATCTGCCCCGAGGATCTCGCCATTCTGGACTTGTTCAAGGAAGTAGGCCTCTTTCTCATCTGGGGAGGCGGGGAAGCCCTCCTCCTTTGCATCATCAACAGCCCTCTTGATGTATTGTCTTTGGGCCTGTTGTTGTGCCTCGGCGAACTCCTTGTCGGCTCGCGCCTGCTTCTTCTCGTTGCGTCGCAGCTGTCGGCGAAACTCAGGGTCGCTGCGCCGGCGGTAGTCGAAGTAGACGGCGTAAGCTGTTTGATTTGGTGTTAGCTGCATTGTGAGCTTCGAAGTGCGCATCGGATTTCACGCACCAAGCACGCCTGTAGCGAGAGCCGCGATGGTCGCAGTCGCAATCGTCGATGGCTGTGTCATTGTGGTCGCTCGTTGCTTGGGAGCAAAGAAGAGGGATTATACAACAGGGAATTAAAAGATCAATATAAGTCGAAACCGAAACGTTCAGATATTAACTTCAGGTGGCAGAGAGTTCAATGATCCGAAGACGTGGTTACTAGCGCTGGAAGCTCACGGGAATTCGCAAGTCTTTCAATGTCCCTTCCAACAGTCTTCTGGGCCGGGCTCGTCAATTTTTTGCCCGTTGCCGGCCCATTGGAGCCCTGCATTGCAATGACGCTAATTGCGCACGGACCAGGAGGCTGAACAAACCGTGCCGAACCCCGGTCAGCTCCAGCACGGGGCTTTGCTTGCGACGCCAACTGGAGACGTGCTGGAGATACGCATTTGAGTCGTTGGCGACCCAAATTGAGGTACTTCGTGTTGACGGCGGCAACCTGGAGTTGCCCAACAACGTGTCTCTTAGTCTACTCATCTTCATTTCGCTTTCTATTGCGCCTGTTTTGTCTGAATCAAGCGCTCTCCAACCCGATCAGAATGTCCGAGGAGCGATCTAAGATCTCGCTCCGAAGCGGAGGCAAGAGAAAGGGAAGGCCAACCATCAGCGCCCCGCGTCAGATATCAGGCCCAATCCCGCAAGATGATACGGGCAGGCGCGGGCCATCAAGCCGCCCGTCTGCCGACGAGACACCCCGTTCCCGGCCGCGGCCCCCACCGCAGAGCAATGGGAAGGTAGGCTATCCCGGGCATCTTTTAAGAGCCGCCTAGTAGCTAACCTCTATGGATGCTACTACAGACCTCGGATCTTGTGAAACGCCGCTACTCCACGCGTTTCAACAATCTGCCTAAGAACTTCGACCCAGCCGCTGAACCTATGCCCTCACTTCCGCCCCTCGACAAGTACGAGTCGCAAGAACGTCGAGCACCCCGCCCGAGAGGCGGCAGCAGCGGGTCGGTACCCCAGGTGGATGTGAGAGCGCTGCGGGATCCAAAGCTCTCGGCCGAGCAATGTGCGTACCTTAACACCCCCAATGTGATGCTCGGGTTCTGATATTTTCAGATGTGTCAGAAATCCTGAGTGATGCGACGGAGGACCAGATTCGAGAATACGAAGCCTCGCTCAGGAAGCTCAAGCGCCGGGCCTCGGCCGATCTGCAGCAAAATGTCTACCAAAATCGCACTCAGTTCATCAAGATTAGCAAGGAAGCAGAGAAGCTTAAGGGGGAGATGCGTACCCTGCAAAATCTGATGGCAGAACTAAAGACCAATACGACAGCGCTGCGATCTTCCTCCAGCGGTGCCGAAGCCTCGGGTTTGAGCGGCGAGTTTTCTACGGGGCTCAGTAAGAGAGACAAGCGCAGCTCGGTCGCAGACCGAACTGCGCTATGGAGCTCCCAAATGCAGGCACTATATAAAAATGTGGAGGGATCGCAAAAGTTCTTGCCCAATTCACAAGGTCGCCACGTTGTTCAAAATGCAGGCCAATGGATCGAGTTGGACAACGCGACCTACAAGTCTCGGCGGTCGATGCAGATCTTCCTTCTCAACGATCATCTCTTAGTTGCATCACGCAAGAAGCGCAAGAATGACGGGCCAAATGCTCAGGACACCCGAGGTCCGGTTACGAAGTTGGTTGCCGATCGCTGCTGGCATCTTCTCGATATCGACGTTGTCGATATGGCCGGGACTGGCGAGTCATCAAGTGGTAGGAACAAACTTGCTGACGCCATTATGGTCAGAGGAGGCGGCCTGAATGAGTCGTTCATCTACCGCACGGAGAAACTAGAGGACACGGAGAAGTCTGCGTTGATGCTCAACATCCGCAAGACAGTTGAGGAGCTCCGCAGAAACATTCAGTCGGAGAGGGAGGCCACAAATAAGGCCAAGGAAACGATCAACTACTTTGCATCTCGAGATCCCGGTCTTCTCCAGAAAGCCGAGCTCCTCGAGACGCTCTCGGATATCAAGGATATGTTGATTGAGGTCGATGGCAAGCAGCAGAATCTCCGATGGGTCGAGAGCCAGATGGATGAGCTTGATATCAACATTGCTCTCCAACAAATTGAGCCGGCGGTAGCCCGGATCCAGAAGCTGAAGAGCCTGGCTTATAGCCTGAAAAGCAATGCAATCGCTCAAGACTTTATCTCGTTCAAGGTAGATGAGAGATGCTCTAAGTTGGCTGTGTTGGTAGTTCGGGAGCTGGTTCAGACGCATAATGACCAGAAGAAGACGATTCGTAACGTCAACTGGTTGGAGCGGCTTGGCTTCCAAGACCAGGCTCGAGAAACATACCTCGAAGCCAGAAGCGCGATCATTCAAAAGCGGTGCAGGTGTGATCTACCCCTGTGAGACTGATACTTGCAAACTGCTAACAAAATTTCAGACAATGCATATTCCAGGGTGATCTGCACCTCTACATCTGGGAGATATCCTTTGTGTACTTTACCATCATTCGGAATACGGTGAGCTGCTTCCAGGCATGTTTCCCGGTCTCGATGATGAGTGCCTGCGTAAAGTGGGCCAAGGAGGAAGTGGACTCATTCAATGCGTTGTTGGCCCGCCAGCTAAGCAGTGCTGAAGAGGGTGATGAGGTTTGGACGCGGTGCATGAGCAGAGCCCAAGAGCACGCAAAAATGCTCTCTGAGGTTGGCCTCGACTTCCGCAACCTTGTTGGCAAAAATGTGGCGTCGTCCAACAACGGGCCAGCTGAAACTCCAGTTGGACTGGGGTTATCGTGAGACAGGCGGGGAAGGCGTGAAGTGAGAAGTGGGAGTATCGGTGCCTGTAAATAGTGGTCGAGGATCTTGTGCTCTAGACCTTGCTACAAGAGGGTATACTATGTAATCTAACCTCTGAAAACTGTTCACGTAGTGCTTTACTGCTTAATAGTCATCCTAACTCTGAGCCCAAGGGCCAAGACCCCAGCGCGTTTCTGCTATTATCAAGGCTTGATTAAGAACAAATAAAAGTTAACGAGACATTTAAGGACCTGATGTGGGGTTTAAGCTATATTTTATAAAAACAACGCTTAAATCTTCCCCTTAACGTCTCGTAAACAAATTCCTAGTTGCTTCCCTTCATTTTAGGGCCCTACCAAGTTTCACTATAACAATATTCTAGAAGGTAGATTGTATGCGTCTGTGGTGTGGTGAGTTAGTTGAACAGTCTGGATGATGCCATCACCAATCACATTAATCTGCGCCTCTCAAGGGAAAAAAGGAGTCGCCACTTTCTGCTTGCCCCCCCCCCCCCCGCGTCAAAGTGGGGCTGCTAGGTCCAACCTGACAGAAGCTAGGGCCTCCTGGCTTGAGCGTGACATTGGACGCTGGGTCCTGGGCAGAAATCGCATCTTGCGGCTGGCCAGATTCAGCAAGCGCCTCTGTAATTTCATGACCGACTGGTGGTTTCCCCTCTGAACACACACGTACCCGGCGACGAACGTCTCTGTCACTGCATCCTCCATTATACCTTGCCCGTGTCTTTTTGCAACGCAAATTTACGAGCGGCACCCACTGAAATCTGTCTCGCTCCTCAGACTTTTTGTTGCTTGATAGCTGGTCCCTTGGGATTGCTCGGCGAACTTCCAGACCGCCGACATTGCCCATTTTCGAACACAACCGGGAGCCGCGCCGCGCCTAAGCAACGTCATTACAGTCCGAAACCCTTCACCACACGCCAGCCCCGCCAACGTCCAAGTCGATACGCCGAGCGCTCTCCGGGATAGGTTCACTCTCAGCTTGGAAAACATGGATACGAATATGGAAGACGTTGGGCGTGCTCCCACAGACCTCGCACCCGCAACGCTCGAGCCCGCCACCATCCCTACGCTCGACGGCTGGATCGAGAGTCTTATGAACTGTAAACAACTGGCTGAGGTTGATGTTCAGAGACTGTGCGAAAAGGTTCGTGTCTGTCCATGCTGTTAGAAGTTGCAACCTGCCCCCCCCCTCCATCTGACGTCGCCCCGCCCTCGGCGTGGGGTGGCGCGTGTGCCCTGTTGTTCTAAATTCACAAGTGTTGACATGTCTCCGCTTCTCTAGGCACGCGAGGTCCTCACGGAAGAGTCCAATGTACAACCAGTCGTACGTTTCACTGACTAGTCGACGTGGCCGAAGGCAGTCGCAGCCTTGCTGACCCCCGCGTCCAGAAATGCCCCGTCACTGTTTGTGGCGACATTCACGGCCAGTTTCATGACTTGATGGAGCTCTTCAAGATCGGCGGCCCTAACCCCGATACAAACTATCTCTTCATGGGTATGCTATAGCCGGTTCCTTTCCTGATAGGCCCGGCCAGAAGGGTGTTGATTCTGATTCGCTTTTTCTTTCTGTTGCGCAGGGGACTATGTCGACCGAGGATATTACTCCGTCGAGACGGTCACCCTGCTCGTTGCTCTCAAGATCCGCTACCCGAACCGCATCACGATTTTGCGCGGCAACCATGAGTCGCGCCAGATCACACAAGTATACGGCTTTTATGACGAGTGCTTGCGCAAGTATGGCAACGCCAACGTTTGGAAGTATTTTACCGATCTGTTCGATTACCTCCCTCTGACGGCGCTGATTGACAACCAAATCTTCTGCCTCCACGGTGGCCTGTCCCCCAGCATTGACACCCTAGACAACATCCGGGCTCTTGACCGGATCCAAGAGGTTCCGCACGAGGGACCCATGTGCGACTTGCTGTGGTCGGATCCCGATGACCGGTGCGGCTGGGGCATCTCGCCCCGTGGGGCTGGATATACATTTGGGCAGGATATATCGGAAGCATTCAATCACAACAATGGTCTGACCCTCATTGCACGAGCTCACCAGCTCGTGATGGAGGGGTACAACTGGTCACAGGATCGTAACGTGGTTACGATATTTTCTGGTGCGCTTTGCCGTCCGTCCCCAGGCTTTGTTGGGCTGTTCTAACTCGCCCCTACAGCTCCCAATTACTGCTACAGATGTGGCAACCAGGCTGCCATCATGGAAATCGACGAGCATCTCAAATACACCTTGTACGTCATGGAAAATCTTGAAGCCGGAGACAAATTTTTTTTTTTTTTCATAACTGATAGCCTCCACAGCTTGCAATTTGATCCGTGCCCCAGGGCTGGCGAACCGATGGTCTCTAGACGCACACCGGACTATTTTCTTTAAAGTGGCTGAACGTTTGCAAGGTCGCGTCCAGATTAGAGAGGGTGGACTTGATCACGTCATGGAGTACCTCGTCTAAAACGGCTCCGGTGGAGATCAGCTGGATACTAGTTGGGTCGTGGCAGTGAGTACGAGAGTGGTTGGTGTGTCGAGTCAAGGAAACAGTGTCCTCAACCAGAGATGTGCACCTTTGACAGTTTGACAGTGAAAGCGTTGGAATCTGGCACTTGATGCGGAGCAGATTCAAATTCAACCAGCAATGCCCTGGATGAGTAGTAGGGTAGCGGAATGGAATGTGAGTTTAGAGAGCGTATCTCAGCGTGTATGTTCATGACATCACCTGCTTTGAAGGCCGTGAATGGTAGGTTGGCTAGCTGAACCAACTCTCAAGCAAGAGTTGTAGTGCGGGCCTCTCCCCCCAAAAATAGTAGTGAGTTGATCCCACCGGCTTCCAAGGTTGAGACTAAGAGTTACAGTGACAATGGTAGTGTGGAATCAATGCGAGCCCAATGCACATGAGATCGAAGCTGGGCTGCTAATATCGACATGTCCATCAAGCGTGGCTACACGACGCTGCTCCCCATCTCTCCATTGCTTCGTGAGCAATGAGTGAGGGCGTGATAAATTAACAAAAACAAGCATTTACATTCGTTCTTAGGTCTGACCTCGCTCGGTCTTTCGCAGTTCACGAAACCCAGTGGCCGAAGCTTAAGCAACAGGGCAGAGGGACTAAACAAGGCCAATATTGCGTGGCCAGGATAAGCTACTGCTAACGTTCTCACGCTATGAAGTTCACAGACCCTTAAGTCTATATCCGGAAAGTGTTTCCAGGACAACGACCGCGCGCTACGATGGCTTTCCATTACTAGGGGCTCATGATGCAGCCGTTTCATGTGTGCCTTTGCCCATGATGCAGTCGAGCAACTGGTCTCGGGTTCTGTTCAGGCCTGATCGCAGGTCGGGGAATAGCAGTGGCTACACCGGCGTTGTGGGAAACAAACCAGGGCAGGGCTGAGCGGGCCACTACTGCGGGAGGTGGTTGCATATTTGTTTTCTTTTCTACTACTCCGCCTCGGTCAATGTATAAGCATCAGTCGGCGCATTACGTTACCGCGATGCGAGCCCAGCGGGCAACATGAGCGATGGGCCTTTATGTGTTTACCTAGCTACTATCCTGGGCAGCTATCAGGCCAGGTCTGAGAGAACAGGGGATTCAGAGCTTTTCTCATCCTTTTTCCTCCCCCCTGTGCTTGCCTTTCGTTTTCCCCCTTGCTCTTGTACTTGGGTGTTCGTACCCACAGCCCTCTTTTCCCTTTGTTGCTGATGTTATATCTTTTCACTTCATCTAGTGCATCCCAACCCTGTGATCATGTCCAACTACACGGCTCCCGCAGCCCCGACGACGAGCCCCGCCGGGTCCTCACCCACAGGAGCTCCCCCTGTTCCTCCAGGCCCGCCATATCTCTCCCGGATAGCACAGTCAGGCGGGCTACCCTCCCCCTACCTCGATGTACCCATCTGCGCCGTCTTCCTCTCCCTCTTCGTCGGCGGAGCCGCGGCCAACATGGCCGTCTTTCAGATCAACCGACGCCATGGTTACAAGTTTGTCTTCTCCGCTCTCCTTTTCGGCTTCTGCATGGCCCGCATCGTCGCCCTGTCCATGCGCATCGCCTGGGCTGCCAACCAGCACAATGTCAGCATCGCCATCGCCTCCCAGGTCTTCACGGCCGCTGGCGTACTTCTCCTCTTCGTGACAAATCTTGTTTTCGCCCAGCGCATAATCCGCGCCTGCCACCCCCGTTTCGGCTGGAAGCGCGCCGTCACCGCCCTCTTTACTATGCTCTTCGCCTCCATCCTCGCCGTGCTGATCGCCGTCATCGCTGCCACCGTTCAGTCCTTCTTCACGCTGGATTTCCGCACCCGCAAAACAGACCGCACCGTCCAGCTCGTCTGCGCCACCTACCTCGCTGTCATGGCCGCGCTGCCCATCCCCTTGGTCCTGGTTGCGGCTGTCCTCCCCAAGCGTACCCGCATCGACCGCTTCGGGCAGGGTCATCTGAGAACAAAGTTTGCGCTCCTGTTGTTCACCACCGTACTCCTGGGCGCAGGCGCCATCTTCCGCGCGGCATCGGCGTTTGGCCCCCGCCCGCTAGATGATCCGGCCTGGTGGCACGGCAAGGCGGCCTACTATGTGTTCAACTTCGCGGTCGAGCTGGTTGTCGTGTACACGTATGCCCTGAGCCGGTTCGATAAGCGCTTCCATGTACCGGATGGCAGCTCCGCACCGGGACACTATTCGTGTGCTGAGTTTGGGGATAGTGCGGCCGCGGTGGCGAGTGCAGTGTCGGACTTCGAAAAGGGGAAGGGGAGAGGGTCGGGAAGTAGGCCAATCTTAAGACATGAGAGTGGGAAAGCGAAGGAAAGGAAGAGGGAGAGGGGACGGGGGAGGTATAGTCGGGTGGGGAAGGGGGAGAAAGAATGGGTGTTGCAGAGTCGGAGGAAAGGTGTGGGGGAATGCAGAAGGGAGGGCGGCACGGCGATGCTATCGGTGTCCGCGGGGGTGGCGAGTTCAGATCGGAGGAGTCTGAAGACTGTGAGAAGTCGGGCCAGAAGTCTGAGGAGTGCGTATGCGACTTCCCATTATGGCGGAGGGGCAGGGGAGGACCCGGGTCGAGAGGCTGACTTGGAGTGGATGGCTAGGGCCATGGTTAGTTTCTATTTTTTCCCCCTTCCCCCTCTGTTTTCTATTTTGGTCTGTCGTCGAAACCTTTGCCCCTCCTCGATCTTTTCTTTGGACAACTCATCGATGTCGAGCCTGATTGGGTATTGGCGGGAGCCTTACATCTTGTTCCTGTTCTCACCCCCTCTATCTTCCACCTCCAGCAGTCCATCTACCTTTTTGTTCCCCTAGTATCCCACCTCTTGTAGAGATACTCATTTGCACAATTTCCTTGGCTTCCCTACCCCGTGTTTACCACCCGCTTCCCGTGGCTAGCCCGTTTATGCCAGCCAGCAACTTTAGTTCCTTGTCGATTTGCCGTCTGATTTCGTCATCCATCAATTTCGCATTGCTAACCTAACTCTGCAGCGTGAGCTATATGGAGATGAGGAGTATCAAAGGCGCCATTCCTCTCAGACTTGACGTCTGTTCCCATTGTCGTGCGAGACAGAAGATTTGATGTACCATTTCCTTTATCCTTGGGCTTGGTGTTGACTGGCCTTTCTGTTATCTTTCATGCAGGCCGTCGTGCTCGAGGGTCTTGCTTACACACGCGGTTAGGTATTGGTTGTTTGGTCGCTTAGGAACATGCTGAACCGCTAAATAGCTCGACGAGGCTAGATGGTAATGATTTGACTCGGAAAAAGTGCATTGGTGGACATGCGTATGTCATTGGTCTCTATTACAATATAATACATGATCCAGGGACTGGTTAACGACAAAAGGCAGAATTCACAATAATAACGCTGTCAGAAAGCAGCTCGAGACGTATCTCTCTTTATACTTGCCTTCCTCTCCCCCTCTTGCTCTGTCATCTGCAATCGCAATATTCATATCTTTTAAGAGACAAATCACCAACACCCCAACGCCAGTAGCAAGATCAAATTACTCCCAATTACAAAATCTGAACCCTGTTGGTTCCATCCAGAGGGCCTCCATCAATCCCACGCGGAGGGAAACCAAGCGATAAGGGCGATGACCAGGGCAACGAGGCATTGTGAAGTGGATAGGATTTCCATGTCCACGTCCGGGGAAACAGTGATCGTCTGCCTGTTAAGGTAGGTACGTAGATAGGATGACTAGGTAGGTACGTAGATAGGATGACTAGGTAGATAATAAGAACAAACAGTCATATCTTGTCTAACGCTGTCTGTCTGTCAATGTTGTTGGCTTGTCTCCCAGTATTTTATGCCACCGGACGGAGATTTCTCTGACACTTGGTGCACGCGGCCACAAGATGGGTAGGCAGGTGACAGGCCGCACCGCAACGGACATACATGGCTGAAAGGCTTGCCGCCGGTGGGTAAGCCGACGGGCATGGAGATGGCGACGAGAGAATGTCACCATCATGCTTGACACCAATAAGATGTTCCGGTCCCTGTTTCCCTGTTACTCTCCACCCCACCAACCATGTATTTATTACCAATTGCACAACGACGCTTTATGGTTATCTTCCTTGTTCCCCGGGTACGGGTGCTCGCCTCGGCAGCCCAGGGGCACAGTTCCCAAAGGGACCGACTGTCCTGCCAGCTGTATTCATGTGCTGAGAAAAGTTCACACTGAACCTAACCAGCCAACCAACAACGCCAGCTCTCCCTTCACCTCGGCCTCTGACATGTCCAGTTAACCAAGAGTGCTGCTCAGCTCCCTGCATCCCTCGCAAGACATGGGGTGCATCAAATCCCAAGAAGAATTAACCTTTGGTTCCGTGCGGAGATCGGGCGATCGCAGTCATGGATTCTGCAGTCGCCAGGTGTCCGAGCCTCAGACTCTACCCCCTTTTCTCCTCGCCTCAAGAGCTTTCAATGACCAAATGACTATCACGACCTGACAAATCTGTGGTCAAGAGAATAGTAGTAGTTATACCACGACAACAGGGCAAGAATGTGATTCCAAACGCAGAGAGAGCGGTTATAGGGAAAAATATTGATGATGTGCAGGAGCCGGCAATGTGAATTCCAAAAAAACATACATCTGTCATCCATCCCGCTCTTTCCACCCTCTCAACTACCAGCGAAAGCGAAAGGAATGTGTGTTGCGTGTCCCTGGAACTTGAATCGGGCTGTTAGATCTCCTATCGATATCCATGCGGCTGAAACAGTTGTTGCGACCCCTGCCCCTGTGTCTTGGCAGCCGACAATGAAGATGGTGTGCGGCTCAACATCTGAATGGTCCCCCACGACCCATGAACCACGGGGTCGTACCGCTCCCGGCCTGGGCCCGTTAGTGCTCCATTGAGACCTCGGGCGGCATGTGGTGGCCGGTGCACCTTGTTCATGCGCTGGCTCGCTCAAAACCCCATCTTGCACTTTCACCATGGTGGGGTACTGGCTCGCGATCTGCTCGCTACGAGGCAGTTGCGGGTGGAGGCAGTTATATACCGACAAGATTGGTTAGCTTGCATCTGGGTATGCCGCTCTCCTCATCTCGGCATCTATGGCCTGGACCCGCTGGTCGTAGAGAATAGGTATTTGGAAGTCGGGCACCTCCTGCCATCAACAATCTGTTGGTGGGTGGGAAACAATACTGCTTCGCTACCACATTGTGTCGATCCCCCAGAGCAACAGGGAATGTCCCCAAGTCAAAAGAGATAGCATGCTGCATGCGACCTTGGGCTACATGCCGTTGTAGGTCGGTCTGTCTAGCCTACATTAGGGTTATGGCGGGAGGAGGGTATTTCTTGGGCTTGGACTTCAATCGGGATAGGGCATCTGTGCGGTGCGATCCATTTTGCCGCCGTACGCAACCCTATGTGTGTCACCGTGTGGGGAAAACATTGGTGGCACGGAGCCGGTTCTACACGTGTAAGGTTCCAATGTGAATTGTGGTCGTAGTTCTGAGTGAGGCGCAGGATGAGGGGGAGGAAGGAAGGTGTGAGGGAGGTGGCACCTGTGGCTTGGAGGAAACCGAGTGTTCGGCATCAGAAAATGACATGTGCCGGGAAGCGCATGAACGACCGAGTCTACAGTATTGGTGTAGACAACCATTAGGTGGTGAAGATACCGATGCCTCGTGGTTCACAGCGGGGCGGCTTCGTATGACATGCAGTATGGTGTCAGCAGCTGGCAAGAAAAGTGACATGTTGTCGTGAGAGAACAGAATCTGCCCGTAGGATGAGGTTGTAAGCTGTGGCTGGCATCGAATGTCAGACCTCCAACTTCGCCGTAAGCTCACCTCGGTGAATATTGTTGAGAAATATTCCGTAAGACCGTCATCGAGGCACAGGACAGGCCGTGTTGCACATTGATCAGTTTTGACCTTTGGTTAGATGGCTGTGACTAAAAAGGTGTTTTGCAGGAATACAGAGGGTCAAAGCGGCGGTATTGCGCACCATTTTGGCGCTCGGCGGTCGATAAACACGGACTGCTTCATGGATAACTACACATGGGGAGGATTGAATTGGGGAATTGGAGAACTGAAGGACGACTGAGGTGGGTTGCGGCCGCTCGGTTCGGCAATCGGGAGGATGTGTAGTGCTGGAGGGCCATCCAGACGGCGACAACTTGCGGTAGAGCCGTTGAGGTGGTTTGGTTCACTAGGTAAAGTTGGCGGCAGCAACGTCCAGTCCCGCGATTCCAAGAATAGCTTATGTTATTTGGGCGGCTGACGGACAAGCCAGTTCCCGGCAAGCCGGACTGCCGGACGCGTCGCGCATCCTGGACCACTCACCGTTGTCGTCGCGCACTGAAGCGCCTAATTAGATTGCTTGTGCAGCCGTTGCTGCTTTTCCTGGCATCAAGAGCATCCCCATCCCGCTCTTGCAGGAACGTGCGCTTTTACTTCCGCACTTCTTCTTAGATGCTATCGTGGGGAAGTGTGTAAAAAAAGAAAGCGAAACAGATTCAGATTCTGGAATGCACTTGTCAACCGTGTCTTGGGTCGTCGTCCCAGTGTTTCGATGGAATGTCTGTTGGAGTGAGCGGCACTGCCAACTCGGGATGGCGTGCGAATGTCGCGATGGGGCTGTCTCATAAATTTCCGGCGGCCAATCCTGGAGCAGCCTGCTGCTCAACACAGGGCAACCCTTGTATCCACTCTGCGCGAGGTTTCGTGCAGCACTTCCTGAGCCAATGGGGAATGCTGGCGACGTCTTACCCAATAGGCCCTAGCTCCTGGCTGTTTTCAAAAACCATCCCACAAAGGTATTCGTGCACACCTCCATTGGAAACATGTAGGTGTAGGAAGGTCACTGCGCAAAAAAAAAAATGGTGAAAAAAGCGACATCCATATGTTAAATGTGGAGGGGGGGTTTATTTATGAAGATCGGTCGGAAACTTGACAGAACGGTTCCCTTATACTTCTGTGATCTCTTGACTCTTCTGGCCTGACAAAACAAAGCATCCCTGATGCTTTCGGCAGTTTACCAGATATTTAGTGCAAGCCACATACCTGAGTGCTTGTTAAAGTTAGCTGGGGTGGACAGGTTAGCCCTGTCATCTATCTCAGAGTGACAGACAAGGCGCGGTCTGGATAATTAACTATACTTGCTGCTTCCTCATTTTGCTGTCCTAGCTAGGTAGCTAGGCATCTAGCGTAGCCATGTCACCGCTTTGTCTGATTTTGTCATTGGCTCTCAGATCCAGACGAACTGCATTTGAGGCTGGAGAGCGGTGGCGTTGCGATATCTGGCTGTCCTCTATGCGCATGGCTTGCCATTTATTACCATGATTTCCTTGGTATCCAAAGCCTCAGAGCCAGATCACAATGCGTTCTGGCTTAGCAGAGATTGCCGGCTTTCAGGGGGCTCGATCGAACCAGGCATTGCAGCTTCTTCAAACTTCTCTAAGTACCGCATGCCTCGATGTGTTGTGTCCACAGGTTCCATTAGTTTTCGGAATGCGTTGGAGTTCACAGCTTCGCGCAGGTCCTACTGTGTTATCGTCACGGAGATGGTGCACGAAGTTGACCTGTGAAACTGCTTCGTGGAAAAAAGGTACCCACAGGGGTCAAAGTCAGCCCCTTGACATGGGGGGCCAGAGAGTGCCCTAGTCCAGATGGAGTAGGAAGACGGGGACAGGGGGCCCTAATCTCAAGCGAGATTGGATCTGGCACCTGCGCAAATCCACAGCTTCCCGCATCGCTTGTTGAACTTGCCCAGCTCACCTTCAATTCTCTACCTCTCTTTCACCCTCTTTTCCTCTCCCGTCCTTCGCGGAGCCGTGACAGCTCCCGTCGCCATTACGGTCCCCGTTCTCCCGCCGGAATAGAGTTTTGCTTTCGTCCCTTCGTTTTCTGCCGTTCTTTAGCCCACCGACCACGTTCACCCACCCATCATTTCGACTTATAATTCGTTTCCCGTGTGTTCCTGCAACCACCCCGTTTGTGCGCCTGGGTCCAAGCCAACTCGTTTGGTTTCTCGCAGCAGCCGCGTCGAACCTGCATCACACACTCATACACACCACCCCAACCACCGCACTTGCGTCTGCCCACCATCCGTGTCGTTTTGCTGCCCATTGCAACCCAGAGCTGCACCAATCTATCGTGGCCGACAAGAGAGACCTGGAGCCGCCCCGTACCCCCCCAAGCCGGTCCCGCTCCTTCTCGCATATATGCAGCGGGTCCCGACCCAACACATCGAGGAAGGCACTGCACCACCACTGTCTTGCTGCCGCCCATTCTCGCGACCCAAACAAACCGGCCGATTTCACAGCTCTACTGGCCGATAAGCCGAACGCCTCTGGTACTCTCTTGGCTAGGACCTCTCCACGGGCGAACGATCAAGTTATTTCTCGAGAAATCAATTTTAACGACCCATTCGCAGGTCTGACCAAAGCACCTTGCTGCCGTTTGTCCAGACTGCCAAGCAACCTACCTTACAATTCATTCGGCCCAATTGCGCATCCGTGAACGATGAGAGATGATAGTTTTTGGGAATAGCCATGATTTCGACGCCACGGTGACACAAAGATATCCAATGGCGAACTGGCCGAGACCTTTCCGCGTTCTAGACTCGTTCTCAGTGGCCGCGACGGAGGACCAGCCACCCACCGACATGTGCGCCCCCACTGGCCGACGATCGCAGAGGAGGAGACGGCTTCGTCAACCAGGCGTAAAGCACATCTTACTCTCCTTACTATCGACATCTCCTAGTGCAATGGCTGCGTGTATTTCACTACGAGGATCAAAAGCGTGCAACGCGTTCCAGTCAGCATCTGTGTCCAATGACCCCTTCCTGGTTGGACTTTAGTACGTCTTCGATGCCAATTAGTACCCAACGCTAACTTGCTGTCAAGTCCCTTTCTTCAATTCGTGTCGGATGCGAAAAGTTTCGACGAACGTTTGCAACTACATGTGCAAACTACTTATGTCCAGGAAAAGTTAGTTTTGAATCATCTAGCCTCGATCGACACGGTCTAACAGTTGAGCAGATACCAGACCCTCCTCGGATGCGGGGGCGTCAATCTCACCAACACCAGTGATCTGTACGCACGATTCACGACCACTGTAATATGTAATGCTATTATACAAAACTCCATTGACAGGTGCAACTTGTCTCCTGCAAACTCGCGTCCCGTATGCGCGGAGTCATGTGTAAGTCACATGGGCCAATCTTCAAGAGTGTGGTACTGATCTCGTTCACAGTCTCAATTCGCAATGAGCGAGGTGTATGTTGTGTCCGACACGAAGCTTTGCCCCAATCCGGGTCCCAACGTGCTGCGCCAGATCAGAGCAGATTTTACCAATTGCGCGCTGCCTTCAGACTCATTGTCTAGCCTACAGTGTATCCCAGGCATTGCCAATGAGCCCGAAAATTGCGGGTATGGAAACAGCACACTTGGCCTGTGCTCGTACTGCGCTTCTGGTGGTATTAACTCTACCGACACATGCTGCTACAATTCCAAGGCAGAGGAGCGATGCGTCGGAGTTGTTCTTCCGACAATCACCCCAAGCGTGACGTTTACCGTTCCTTCTGCTTCTTCAACGCCAGCGGGGGTTGCCGCGGCAGGTGGATCGAGGTCTCTGTCAGGCGGTGCCATCGCTGGAATCGTCATTGGCTCGATTGTGGGTGCCTGTCTTTTGGCAGCGTTGATCTTCTTGCTCCTTAAGCACCGTCGAGAGAGGCAAGGAAGCCAGAGTGGAAGCATCTTCAACCAGCCATCGCCAAGTAGGAAAGGGCTGCCGTCGACTCAGATGATGGCTCAAAACAACGCTCCCCAGGGCTACGAAGTCCTTCCCGGAGGCAGGATAGCTAGAATGTCGGCTCTTGAGGGTCACTCGGGCGATGCACCGTCTCATAATAGTGGTCGTGAGATGAGCGCGGCTGCCGTGGCTGCGTCAGCCGGATATGCAGCGGGCAGAGGGAGGCGAGGAGGCGACGACCATTCATCCTCGGATGGCTTTGGCGACAGTCCCGAATCGGACCGCGGGGCTGCCGGAGTGCTGCGTCCTCCCCCGACAACGTTACGGAGAAACGGATCGCTCTCTAGCAGCTCTGCGCTTGGCGGTGAGGACCCGCAATCCCCTACAAGCGCTGGGGGTATGTCATCACCTCAAGGGATGGCGAGTCAACAGTCCGAACAGCTGCCTTTCTTCAAGGACTACTATTCGCAGGATGATATCCATCCTGGCGACCGCGTTGCTGTGCTCTGGGCATATCAGCCTCGTGCGGCTGATGAATTCACTTTGGAGCGTGGCGACATGCTCAAGGTTGTGGGAATCTGGGACGATGGATGGGCGACAGGCATCATGGTGGAGGAGCGTGCGGAAGAGTGGGAAACCCGCCGGCAAGCTCAGCGCGATAGTGGCGTCTCTAACACATCCGGCAGGATGCGGGATACTTCGCCTCCCGTGAGCGGAGAAATCAAAGCTTTCCCGCTGGTGTGTGTCTGCCTGCCTGAGCACTGGAGAAAGACGATTGAGGGAGACGGCTCGACAGAGACGGGATCGAGCGCCCACCAGATGACAACGACTACGGGGTCCTGAGATGGTGGCTCATGTTAACGACACGATGCTCGATTTAAATTCTTGAATAATGTCTCGATGAAAGCCTCTTGTTGGCTCGGCATTGGCTACGGCGTTCGGTATACACTATCTTTTCTTCCTCGATGGCCCCCGACATAGGTCCGCACTGTCCTCAAACCGGCGTTGCGTGCTCGAATACGCCGTGTCAGATTTACCGCTTCCACTTTCACATGCAGTGTCAATGCTGCTGCGTTACCATTTGCACATACACTCTTACGACATACCAGCATTCCACGACCATATTTGATGCTGTGAAGCAGACTTGCCGATCTCCATTGGGCGCCACACAGCGTCTTAGTGACGGGGCCTGAGGCAGCAGGGACGGAGAGGGGAGGAAGTAGGGGAAGAAAGCGAGCCGCGGTAGACCACCACGACAGTCAAGTGCCCTCCCTTTTTCATTTCAGTTTTGTTCTATATACCCGGTTCGAATCCAAAATTTGGTGTTTGTGGCGGAAGTAGTGGTGAGGGCACTTGCTGTGTAATTGTGTGGACGGCGGCTCTGAGAGTTTTTGCAGTGGATTTGAGGATGCTATGCTGGCATCGTAGGGGGTTTACATTTTTTTTTTTTTTTTTTTTGTAAAAAAAGGGAG
>Ga0247765_1000237_pt1 | contig 44656 bp, 45 predicted proteins | sample UWRJL106311C6_FD_179949 | JGI IMG/M metagenome (GOLD analysis project Ga0247765, IMG submission 179949) | Plant litter microbial communities from Arlington Agricultural Research Station in Wisconsin, United States - UWRJ-L106-311C-6 | ecosystem: Environmental > Terrestrial > Plant litter >... | reverse complement strand
CCCGTTCCACAGCCCCCCCCCCCCCCAATTACAAGGCAGCAAATGGATCACTCAGCCAGTCTGGTCAGCGTCGTGGTCAAGAAACCTAGAGAGATAGATAGAGGGTGGTAGGTTTCTAGGACTAGATCCATAGCGGTGAGGCGTGCTGAGGGTGTGGTCACTGAGACACTGGACCCTGAATGGTCCCTTGATTGACTGCCGCGTGTCAACAGGCGCGCTGGCTGGCGATGGTCAGTCGACCCCGGCAGTGAGAAAACGAGACCAAGATAAAATAAAAATACAAAATGGAAATTCTCGGGAAGCAAGACCGGGCATTGGTGCGGATGCCCTGTCTTGTGCATACATGCATTTACCTTGCCCTCCATCCCATCCGTGGCCTCGAGATCACAGGTTCTCTGCCCTGCAGCCTTCGCCATTGCCATGATATTTCCCCAGATTCTCGGCTGCAGATCATGTACCGCTCACTATAAGTCGTGCGTGCGGTTACGGGGAACACGGGCGAGCGGCGTCGCCTCCTCCAATGCCTTGTTTGTCTGCCGCCGCTTGGCCTCAAGGCGCCGCCGCGCTGAGGCCGAGGTCATGTGCGCTTGCCGCATTGAACAGCTCTCGCAGCATATCCCACCCCCGCGTTTTACTAACGAGAGGTTGGCTAGTGTGTGTGGGTTCGGGGGTCGGCTGCCTGATGAGGAAGCTTGTTAGGGCATGGAAACTCGGGAGCCGTGCCTGTGGCGAGCTGCTGCTCAATTGTCAAGTGACCGCTGACGAGCCTCTGGACGCGCTGACCGGTCTTGTTGCACAAGGCAGTCGAGCTTGATCCCCCACACTTTCTTACAGCCATGTTGGTAAGTATGGTTGCGTCTCGTGTCGAGTGGTTGTGGTCACGAAAGTGCGTTTCGTGAGCCCGCCATGCAGACACTCAGGCTCCAGACTGAGTCGATGCTAGTGAACATGCCTAAGGAATCACAACCTAGAAAACAGGGGAAATAGTAACTAAACTCCGACAGGAGAACGGATCTAGACCAGCCGCAGCGGAAGGTGACTCGAAGAATCGAAAGCGTGGATAAATGCCATGATTGCGTCACCGTTGACCACCGTTTTTCGATACGGGAAATACTCTCGAGAATCCCGGGCGTGCAGACCAACTCTATCTAGGGATGAATCCCACGTGGCAGCGTTATTAGGACCGGAAATACGGGACTTGTCGGCGAGATATTCGATAGAGTGCAATGCCCCGTACCTGGGTTGGAACCAGGCGTCCAAGACTCCGTCTTAATTGACTTGCTCCTGCTTCGGGGCGCCCCTGGCTGACGGGCCGATTCCCACCATATTTCTGCTGGTCGCCGGTTCAAGGGAAAGTTTTCGCCCGTAATTGTGTCGTGCTTGGACAAAAGCAACTTTGATGAAGTCGGGTGTTCAGTCGATCAGGCCTGATGATGTCAGCCACAGGGGGAAGTTATGGGAATTGCGGCCATGTGGTCATCTCTCGAACAACGACGACACAAAGATCTCCTGAGAGCGTGCAAGGTTGCTTCTCTGAATCGGCCCTCTGGAATGCAAGGGGGACTCTATTTCGAACACAGCCGCTTACAGCCTGACCAGAGCACAACAATACAAGCCGGGCTTTGCGGCCGTGAGCTCCAATGCTTCTTTCCTTGAGATGCAACGGAAAATATGCTCTTGCCCGACGGGTCAGACATGAGAACGCAGTCATTAAATCGCAGTTTCTCGATATTCCCTGAAGAAGGAAGAAAAAAATCGAACAAACTTCCAGGCATTTTATCAATTTTTCATATTCCCCTCTTGGTGACCCTAATCCGCACCCTTCATGTCTCACGCTAGGTCCAGCATCCATCTTGTCCTCCTCCCAGGCTCGAGACACGTCAGAGCCAAGCAACTACTTCCGGGCGGCCTCGGATGGTGCAGTTTGGAATCGCCGATGCAAGATCAACAGTGGGAAATCACGCTGGGGGCCACATTCGTCTCTAACACCGACTTCCGATGTTTTCTCTCGGTGCGCCTTGCAAAGGCGCAGGCCATCCTCCCAGGACATTCCCTTATTGCGGCAACCAGATTTGGACCCGATGCAGCCCTCCCGAATTCTTCCCCCAATAACGGCAATTGCTGCAGATTTGGCCCTGAACCCGGGTCTTCGGTCGCGGTCCCAGTATTCGCAGACAATGTTAAAGAGATATTGGCTGCACTGGTCCGTTTAGCTTGCAGAGGCATCGGAACTGATTGTTGCCCCGGCCCGTTCCCCGTCCACTCAGACAGTCATGTCGCTCAGCTCGCCATGGACACCAATGTTTCGACGTACCGACAGGGCTCGATTTTGGCCATCTGACCTTGATCTGCTATTTTGGATCTCCCGAGATGGCCAAGTACGACGTCCAAGGTTCAGCGCCACAGTGTGATGATTGAGATGAAGGGCTCGGGAACGGTTTGGTCGCGATCGCCAACACTAGCATCAGGGCAAAGTTCCCTAGCTTTGGACGCAAACGAGAGACATCTACGACTCGGACCTGAGATCATGAGGACCTTTGTGCTCCCCTCAAGTCTCCTTGTCTCGAAGTCGCCGTGGCACAATCCTGACGCCGCGCGCTGCTGGACCTACGGAAGCCAGACACGTCATCTTCGCGCCTGAACCTGCCACCGCGGCGACGGCTAGACTTGCCACACTCGTCTTGGGCATTGGTATTTCTAAGACACTGACTGCCTCAGTTGAAGGGAGATGAAAGCCCTCGGCTTGTTGCGACGTGTGCCGCAGTGGCAACTGTCGCTGTGGAACGAGTTACCATGCGAAGGCTAGAGAATAAGCTGGGGTATACACAGTCGCACCGGATACACTCGCCGAGTGTCCTTGTAATATGCTTCGGTTCTCGGTCAGAGGTCATTTGGTATGAGGCCTTGCCGCTTCAGTCACCCTCCTATTCAGAAACGTGGGATGGTTGGAAACACTGGAGAGTGACGAGGTGGCTCAGGTGGCATAGGAGAGATTATCGTCACCCATAAGCTCAGGAAGTCCAGGTTGCCGAAAGGGCGCGGTGCAGTGCAACCTTTTTCCGCGGCCGCTCCAGTGTGTTGCGCTGGCGGCAGTAATTCGATCGACAGCGTATCGATCCTTATTGGGACATGATGGGAAGGCTGACAGAGGAGGTCGTCAGCGGCCTAGGGCTAATTCGTACGACAACACTATGTCCCAGGTCACCATACAGATAGGGACTTGGATCGAGGTACAAGTCTTGGCTCACACGCCGGTCAGTTCTCACGTCGGTCAAAGTCTCGGGGAAGCCAGTGCCACGGTCCGTTCCTCCCTCACTGGGGTTCCCCTGTGATTCTGGGGTTACAGTGGTCAGACTTACCCTCTCGCTGTCAGCAACGAGTTACACCGAGAGAGTGGGATGTCCGATTTAAAAACCAACAGAGCGAGCGTCGGCGTGTTCTGGCCACCCCCCTGCTGATGGAGGATCGATATGATTGGTGGATATGCACATCATGGCCTATTTGAACGCCACACCCGAAGCCCCCTCGCTGAGAGTGGTCAATGATAGGGCTCCCGAGTCCCCCCTTTCACTATGTGGTGCTTCCCCGGAGCATTGTCAGATGTTCGACACGACTTGGCATCGGCAGTTCCAGTTTTTCCAGAGGGATTTTCGTCGTAAGCTGCCGGGCGCTTGTCTATAACACAGTATCACCAAAGCGCGGCTTCCACACCACATCGGGGGCTGGGCCGGGAGCCGGGATGAGGCTGGTTAGCAGCAATCGTGGGGCTGATGCCGCAGGACCTTTGGTCCTTTCTCGTTTTCTGTTTTTTTTTTCGTTCTTTTTTGATCCATTTACGAACATTCATCTCTTTCTGCTCCCACCGTTTCAATGCTTATGCAAAACGGTCCACTCGTCTGGCTGACTGCATTGAGAGGGGCCTGTCTGACCGCAATGGTGACCGCCATGGCTGATGGCACCGTTTCCCCTGCACAGCAGCCCTAACTGACTAGCACATAGCGTGGCTGGCACCAAGAGAGAGGTTCGGCACCTGACCGCCTCTTGTTCGATCACTATTGGACCCCTGGGCCAGGTTGGCGGGCTGAGGCTGCACCTCCCCCGCGCGGGCTAAATGCTCCGGGTAAAATGGAGTGGCGTTGATGGGCTGGGGATCGCTGCCGACTCGTCCAGCTGATGTCCCGAGGCAACCTGGCCCAAGATCGCAGCTCGCAAATTATCCAGTCGGGCAAGCAATCGGCGTGGGCTCGGCGTGCCGGCAGCTGAGGCTTAGTCTATCAGGACTACCCGTACCAACGAAGAGGGTATTCTTTCTCTCTGTAGAGAGAGAGAGAGAGAAAAGGCATGAGGCGGGTCAGTGTATGACTAACTACCCGACTTTGCCAACGTCTCTTTTTTTTCTCCTCCCCGAGTTGGGGGCGTCTCGTACTTGTCGGTACGTATCTACAAGCGTAGATGATGTAGACCGGCGACCAGTACCGGCAGTTTTTTGGTGTTGGTTTCAAGGTAGCTACCTAATAAGAGCGTGTTTCGTTTTGGCAACCCCTTGACCACTCCTCAACCTCTCAACCCCTTAGTAACCGGAGGGGGGGATTGAATAACATGACGTGGGGGAGGAGGAGGTTGGTCTTGGGACTCTTCTTGGTTTCTTTTTTTTTTTCTTTTCCTTCTTGATTCTTTTTTTTCTCACCTTCTTTCTTTCTCAATCTGTAGGCCAGACGTGTTCTCGTAGTGGCCTTTGGACCAGTCAGGTGCTGCGGATGTAAGCTGGGAGCGGCCTGGGGCTGGTCTCGTCTGGTCCTCACCGCGGCGTCGGCACAGGAGGTAACGGTAACGGTAGCAGTTACAACGGTAGTCGTGGTCGCGGGCCAGAACCTTTGGTTCGGGGACTGAAACAGTATCTTTTGGGGCGAAGGGAAACGGGGATACTAGCTGGAGGTACAGTCCGAGGGTGCTTGTTGTTGCCTGCCTTCCTCGTACGCTACATGTAAGGTAGCCAACACTTGCGGACAATGAGGGATGGATTGGTAGGTAACAAGGAAACAAGAGAGGGGAAAGGACCCGTGCCGCTGGTGCCATACCATGCCACGCCATGTCATGTCCATCCATCCATCCATCCAATTCCACAAAGGTTCGAGTCTCCCGCCCGTCTCGGTCTCGCCTTGTTGTCTGGTACGGCCGGTTTTGGCTTTGCTCCGGAGTCTGGTCTAATCTGTCCAGGCGTGCCCTGGTTCTCTGGTCCGATGTATTTTAGTCGGTGTCGTCTTTTTTGGTTACCGATATGCTTCTTAGGGGAAATAATGCTGGTTGGTTGGTTGGTTGGTTGGTTCACCAACAGGGTTAACGGTAGACTAGGTAATTCAACAGGGCTGGTTTGGGTTGGTTTGGGTTAGTTTTGTTTCGGGGTTGGTGAGTTAGGTACCATGGATACCTGTGCCGTAAACTAACTCATCACCACCCACACTCGGGCTTCAAGGATTGGGGGATTTTATCGCCACCGATGTGAGTGAGTGACCGTAGTAGAGTAGGTACGTAGGTGGTTTACCCCACGGGGTCAAGAGTTATATTCTCAGAAATGGAAGTTAGTGTCTGCTGTGCCTCATCGTACCGTACCGCGCTCGTCGCAGGGCTGTTGCAGGGTGTTGATGCTGATTGCTGATGGCAGATGCTGATGCTCTGCTGGTCATTGTGGTTGTAGTTCTTGACAAGTGTTCAACTTTCATGTCCCAAGTCCACATGTATCAGCTCCTGCCCTCCAGCAATGCCATACGCCCCCATGCCGCTGTTTACGTGATCTGATGTGTTGTGATGTGATGAAATGACGTGCGACGCGGAGATGCGATGCACTGCATTGAGATGCGATGCGGCGCATTGCAAAAAAAAAAAAAACGTGATGAGATGAATCGGGTTTGGTTGAGTGTAATAGAAAAATAAGAGAGAAGAGGAAATAGGCGCCGCGGCATGTTGTCCCTGGTCCCCCGAGCCGGGAATTGGGGAATTGGAGTAAAACTCTGTGGTAGGCCGAACTATACAGGCGCTCTGAGCAACGCAAAGGATGGTGTGGTAAAATGGTTGGGTTGGCTCACTCGTTGGGTGAGCGGTGGTAGTGGTGGGGTGGGGATTTGGAAAGTGGTGGTGTGTGCCGGGCAGGGCAGAGCAGTGTGATGAAGATGTGGTGGTATGGTGGTGTGGTGTGTAAATGTTTCAAGATGCAATGGGCTGGGTGGCCCGCTGTGGATGTTACCACACTTGGAGAGAGGGGATGAGGACAGAGAGACAAAATGAGACGGACGGGGCGGGGCGGGGTGGCGTTGTGGTCTGGGGTAGATGGATTGCGTTTGGGGGCTGCTCTGAGAGGCAAGGAGTAAGATTGTACGGTATTGATGGGTGAGAAGGTTGCGAAGAGAGTGTTGTGAAGTTAAACTCTCACAATCTGCGAGATGGTATCTCGCGCACGTGAGATACCTAGCGGGAACAGTCTATCTAGACTAATCGGCACTATCGGACATCGGGGTCGGAGTTGGAACATCGGGACTCACCAGAAAGAGGAACGGCGTGTCCGCGCGCGCGCGCAGGGGGTCATCTTTAAGCAACATTCCGGAGGGGGGGATGAGTTTATGATGTAGTATCAACAATTGTTGATGAGACAGGAAGCCCCCACTCACCTGCCAAAGCAATTGAAGCTATGCTTCCTAGATGGGTGCCCGTGTATACGTTCCTAGCACTGGATAGCAAGCCAGACAAATGTCCGAGCTGGCGTCCATCATAACCAAAACCCCGAAACCGACGCGAGCCTTCTCAGCTTCCGCTAGTAACCTAACAATCACTTCCGGCTACTAACTCATTTTTCCGCAAAATAGGTCCAAAGTGGGAAAAAGGTAGACAAGGCAACAAACAAACTCACCTCCCCACCCAACAGGATGCTGGGAATGTCTCAGCCCAGCTCGGTTGAGATTACCCTCAACTTTGGCAGGTGGTAAATAATCTCTGCCTATCGTACCTACCTACCTGACAGGTGTCCAAGTCTCGTGTCCATCTTGTTCACGTTCCCTTGTTGCATCTGCCGTGTCTTGTCTGATGTGTTCCGAGATTCCGGGTTTCTTGCCTTGAGTGGTAAATGGTAGTTGGTCTGGAAGTGCTGCTGGGCGGCGAGCAAACTTGATGGCTACTTGTTACCGGATTAGCTACTGTGAGTGTCTCAAGTATCTACACGCGTGTTATGTGTGTATGCGTGTGTGTGTGTGTGCGTGTGCTGAGTGATATCATTTCCTTCATTGGAAATATTCCCTCTTCACAACCCGCCGATCAATATTCTGCAATATTCTGCATCTCTTGAACACAAATGGCGGGGGATAGAATTCTCGTCAAAGAATGGCAAAATTTCCAGATTTGTAGCTAGAGCATCATGATGTGTCTGAACCAGGAGTCAGCCGTCGGCTTCTTGGCTGCAAACAGTGATGCTCGGTAGGTATCGGGGTCTAACCTCCTCTCCTTTCAGGTGCCTGGTAGCGAAAACGCCCTTGCTAGGTAAACACCCTCTTCTGTTGCCTGCAGTGATTACCACGATATCTTGTCCCTGTGGGTATGGCAATATAGGGGCCCCCCTTCTCAAGAGGACTTGAGCACTGCACCATCCACAAGTTTGCATGGGCCAACCGGTGCCCCTGACTGCTATGTGCTAGTCTGGCCTTATACAGTATTCTTGGCAGGAATGAAGAGGGCGGATGTGGTCTACTGAGCTACGGAGTTGAGACAGGCATTGTCGTGGGCCGTTACAGCGTGGAGGTGTTGGGTCCAGCGTCTACACTAGGAATCAGGAGATGACGGCGTGCCGTCTTCAGAGCGATGGGTGTATAGCATAAGTTTTGAGAGAGATAATCTCGCGGACATGGGTCGTCAAGTCGGCGTAGCCTGCCTGTCCATTTTCCATTCCCAGTTTCCCTGATTGTCCCTAGAAGACACGCTCAAGACAATCGACTTGCATATCTCTGTTACGAAGAAAGATGCCTCTGGTGCAAAGCTTTGGCACACATATCAGACGATGGCTGTGATGTTGCTTCTCCCAGTTCATTGCCCAGTTCATACCGTCAACTATGCCCATCATCATCTACCATCAATCAATCACAGCAGCTACCTTCCAGCCTCGATCCTCCTACTTTGAAACCCGGTCACCACACGCCAGGATGAAGGCTTCTAGAAGGAATCGGGCTTGTAAGCATACCCTGTCCTAAGCAATGCCCTGCCTGCGGACCAGGTAGGTAGCAATGCTATTCACTCTTGCTTGACTCAGATCTGGCACTGTATGTACACTCGTGATCAAACGCCAGTATCCAATTTTCACATCTTCATTCCCGGCCAGCTCGAGCTATCGTGCATACGGGCTCAGACACTCAGATGAACGTGGTGCTAAGTCTCTTGCGACCCAGCCTGTGAGGCCAAGACTGCAACCAGAACCAGACACAACTTTGGTGTCGGCCATGCAGCGGATGTGGAAACCAGGCGACTCTTGTTTATACAAGGGCATCCATGTTAGGTACCTAAGTTGCCAGACACAGCACATCACCTCGTCCGCGCCCGCTGTTATATAGAGATAGCGAGGGCTCTCTGTTCCTTTCTCAACGTGTTCCCGCCACCGGATAATGATTTGGAGAATAAAGACCGGAATGTTGATATGTGTGGAAGGCGTCCGTCGTGTGTTGTAGTGTTGGTTCTGCTTCTTCTACTCGTGGTCCTAGTTCTCATCCCTCACTCGATGTTGTAGCCTTAATCCTACGCGCGTACCTGCTAACCTTGTCTTCTGTTCTAGGTTCCTAGGTACCGACTCTCCTCTCAGTACCGTCCCCCTGCATCACCCCTTTTGCCCACTACTAAACAGCAGCTCCCTAATGTTCAACCTCTTCCTTCCAAAATGGAAGACTCGAGATGGCATACGTGCTTCAACTAGATGCCCCCTTGCCTACGGGTTTCCGGGAAAACAAACCTTAAACGAGCATTGACTAAAATGACAAACATCAATCGACAGGATCTGCGTGTCGCGGCTGACCAACTTGATCAGACCCACTACCAAGTCGACAACAGCCTTGGAAGCTAAAGTAGGCTTTATACCAACCGGCTGGGTAACCCAGGTCCCCCAACCTAGACACCGTGATTCTAGGCCACCAAACCCTCATCTGGGTGAAAGGAGGAAGGAGGCACACTACGACATGACAGGCAAGACATCTAAAGAGGGAAGCAGGTACATCTGCAGGATAAACCAACAACAGAAATCTGGCTTGAGTCCAGCCCTATCAATAGGTAACTACCTGATTAAGTGTAGATAGAGAGAGGTAGCTAGTTTGGATGGACGCAGCAAGAACCCAAGAGCAGCAAAATTCTTTCATGGCTAGCTCTCCAGATTGTATGGACCACTTGCAATAAAAAAATTGTGTCAGTGGTATCATGCCAGGAAACTCTCAACTCAAATTCACAAGTTCAATCTGTGATACGTGGGTCGCAGCATAGGTTATGAATGCATACCAACCTAGGAAATTCATTGCGCATATATCACTGCATCGCCCTGTCCGCTTTCCTTCTGAACTTGATACCGGACAGAGGACCAGACAATACCAAACATGCTGCTACGACCTTCAAACCTCCAAAAACGTACACCCCGATGGCCATCTGGAATCACAGGCCAAGGAAACACACTTCGCTGAAAACAATGATAAGCTATCTCCCTTGACGATTGTTCGGAAAGAGTAACAGCAAACCAAAGGAGCGACCAAAACCCTGACATGCCAAGTGGAAATCCTGTCAGCCATCGCTTGGGAATAAAATACTGAATAGCTTTTGTGAGACCCGATAAACCAAACCAGCCGATACCACTAAGGAGAGATATTCATCATCGCACTCGACCACCCCGGCCGATCGTCAGCGTTGAAAGAATTCCGTGGTGATACCCGAACGTTCAAAACACCAGACACCTGTGAAAGGCACTATCAAGTCCACAAAAAAAGAGGTGGTAGTTCCATAGGTTGTCGACTTTCATTTTTCAGTGACACTCGGAGTGCTCAAGCACCCTCTGGACGCAAAGCTCTCGATAGAGACGTCGACCTAGATAGAACTACAGCCTAATACCGACGCTCATAGTCACCGCGGTAGGGTTCGCGGGGGTAGCCTTCGCGGGGAGCCTGATAATCCGGAGGCGGCGGGCGACGGTAATCCTCACGCCCGTTAATGTACGGGTCGGGTGCATCGTATCGCGGAGCGCGTGCATACGGGTCGTCGTAACGACGGGGCGGTGCGTAGTCTTCGACAGGGGCTCGACGCGGAGGAGACCTATAACCGCCGCGACGGTCCTCGTAGTAGTCTCGGCGGGGCGGGGGAGACCGCTCACGATAGCCGTCGCGGTATCCCCCATCCCTACGCGGACTATACCCTCCGCGAGGAGGTCCGCGACGATATTCACCCTCTGGCGCAGCAGGATACGGCCGGCGAGGGGATCTAGAGCGAGCACGGTCGCTACCACGTGGGGGGAAATCGGGCTGGGTCTGCAAGGGTTAAGATGTATCCTGTTCCAAGCAAAGGGGAGATCCTACGTTGGCAACGCAAGTAACTCGCTGTCCTTTGAACTCGCGACCGTCAAGCTTCTCTACGGCAGTCCTCAGATCGGCAGCTGTCTCGAACTCGACAAAACTGAGCGCATGTCAGCCAACAGGGGGTAGCAGCCAAGGGAAACCCGAACATACCCTTCACCGTTGCCGTTGCGACCAGTCTCGGAGTAGACGACATCCAGGCCAGACTGGCGGGCGAAATCTTTCAGGTCCTAAAACCAATCCTAAGTAAGTTGAAGTCCAGGAGGGCGCGGGCAGGTTCTGGCGGTGTGTCCATGCGAAGAGACCAGTGTGATCAATCCAGGTAAGCCTTACTGGCCGGAGGCTTGGAAGCCCGGCGCGGAATCTTGTAATTTGGCAAACAGAGAGAGCAAAGCGAAACAGTATTGACGAAGGGCCAAATTAAACGCAAAGGAGAACTTCATCCTTGGAAGGTGGACAGCCCAGGAAGCCGGCCGAACCTCATTTCCTCATTTGTCGAGACGTCCTTCACTGGGGTGAAGCCCAACAGGGTTGGACAAGATATGGCATGGGAAAAAGCCACCTGGGCGAGGGGCCGGCCAGTTTCGAAGCCTAGGGAATGGGGAATTCCCCAACAGATTCCAGGAAAAGGGAAGCGAAAGAGTTAACGGACCTGCCAGCTGGTCTCATTAGGAAGCCCGCTGATTTGCATGCGGTGCGGAGTGCGACGGGGCCGTGGAGGGGCGTTCCGCTCCGAATTATAGCCACCGCCGCCGCCGCCTTGCTCACGATGACGATTGCCTCGGGCAAACTGGACTGTCAGGCGCTCGCCCATGAAGTCGGATCCATCTTTGATATTGTAATTAGCCTGGGATCTGGGGGGGTTGTCGCAGACATCAGCGGTATCCTTCGGGGGTCCTCAACATACGGAAAGCTAGAGTGAGAGAACAAAGACGCCTCGTTAGCAAGCAGACCCTCCGAGCAAACAGGCATGTACTTACCAGGTACGACATCTCGGGCGTCCATTGCGTCCTTGTACTCGATGAAGCCGAACCCGTTCATGAGCTTGATCTCCGTGATCTCACCCGTTCCATGGGTGGCAAAGTGAGCTTCGACATCGGCCTTGGTCGCTGTTGATGGAAGTCAGACGGGCATTCTTATTCTAGGAAATTGAGACAAATAAGAGGCACGCGCCCCGGTCGAGGTGTTCATCCGACAGCCCCGAAACAACAGAAGGTGGCAGGGTGAGCAAATACAAGGCAACTCACCAGTGCGGGGCAGGTTGCCCAAGTAGAGCCTCGTCGACGACACCTCGGTCATGGCCGGCAACAATCCTTGGGCTTGTGAGGATATTGAAACACACAAAGATAGGGAGGGTGAGTGAGTATGCGCGAGCTTCTGGGAGAAGTTATAGTCCAAACGGGTGCAGGTCCTGTCAGATCTCGGCTGTGGTCCGGTGTGGCAAGATGGGGACGATAATTAGGATGGGGAAGACGACGTATGTGAGGGCCGCCAGACCGAAAAGTCAATTCCGCTGGAGGGAGGAGGGGCTGAACAGGCAGGGTGGGCACCTTGGAGGAGGAACCTTGGAGCCTCGCGGCTGAGAGTCAAATTTTCCAGGCTTTCCAGGCTTGGGGCCAGTGGAGTGGACGCGCGAGAAGGAGGCGGCCGCGTTTAAATACCAAGGACTTCCGGGGCTGCCCGATAGGTAATGGTATGGCCTCTTCCAAAGGGTTTGGGGCTGTCTGGCAACGACAGAGGGCTGCGATGGATGATGGTAGAAGGGAGGGGTGGCTGGCTGGCTGGAAGGTGAAGGAAGAAAAGTCGGCCTCGCCCGTCCACCATGACAGGGCGACAGGGAAAAGTGGAGAGGCAGCAGCCGAGCGAGACGCCCCACCTTACTGCTCGCGCCAAACCGAAAGCGTCCAAGTCCAGTGATTGCGCGGCGAATTGGATGAAGAGCCGCAGCCGAAGAAGCGTTGCCTTTCTCTTCTCCCGCGCCAAGCCGTGTGCAGAACTGACCCGCCCGGCTTTTGAGAGACGCACGCCGCCTCATCACCACTGCGCGCTTCCTCTGCCATTGGCCACTTGCACGCGCCAGAAAAGCATCCAGCCTGCCTTTTGCAGTGTTGCGGCCGTGGGCGCACACCTCTGGTTGGCCAGTGCTGTCATGAAAAACTCGACATGTCATCTTTTTAGCTTTGATTGCATTATTCGAAAACTCTAGATACTACAACACAGGAGCAAAACCTCCTCCCAACCCGATGGGGAGGATTCAACCCCCACACTTCGGACATATTACGGCCTGCATACGGGCCAGAAACAGCCGCCTACATATCTTCTCCACCTCAGCTCTCCAACACCCAGAACAGTCCGCTGTACATGTATGAGCAAGGTCCAACGCCAGTGCTATGCATTTCCCCTCATGTCCCCGCCTCTCATATTAGTCAGTCAATTAGGTCTTTAGTCGACGCCGAATACAATGTCGATGATCTCGTCTAGAATCGTAAATGCCAAGTGCGCGCTAGATAATGGGTACGCCATCGTCAGCACTCAATCTTACCCGTGGGTCGAGAGAAAAACTTACTTGAGCCGCGAATTATTCAAGGTTGCAAAGATTCTTCTACTTGCTGCTTGTGCGTTCAGCCGTCCTACTACGTTGCCCGCCAGATCCGGAACCAAGGTTGCCAGCATGAGGCTTGCTTCCGTCCTCGTCCGCGCCTTTTCGGCTGCAGTCCTCGGCTTCTTGCCTCGGCTTTCCTCTCCATCCTTGTTGCCGACCATGGTTCGCCCACCAGGCCACAGGCCCTCTCTTAGCATCGTGATGTACTTGAGAAGGGACTCCTCCTGCACCAGCATCTTGACATTATCCCTCAGCTTGCGCTCAATGGTTCCTCCGAGGAGCTGGTGGAGCACCACGACAACAGCCCTGCCACGTAGCCAGTTGTTCCCCCGATTGAGTTCAAAGACTTCGAGGAATATGTCGCAAATTGGCTTCACAAAAGGTTCAAGCTCCCGGTTCTCAAACGCATTGAGTTCTGCTTCTGCCTCGGCCGCGCTTAGCACGCCACTTCCTGCTCCGCCATCCTCTAGAGGTATGGCCCCTAGCTGGTTCGTAGCCGCTGCGATCAGATTCTGTCCGGCTATGGACAGCTGATCTAAGACGGGAATGCTTCCTAGGATGTCCTCCATACCATCAGTGACCGAGTCGTATAGTCTCGTGATCATGTCCTTCTTGTCCTCGCGGTCCATCAGATCCTGACCCAGCGGGTTGATGACGCTCTGAGATAAGAAGGCGCGGAGATCTCGGCTTCGACACACATCCGGCAACAACAACAGCTCGCTCAGGTACTTCTCGAGTGCCATCCGACGCTTCTGAAGGAACTCACTCTGCAGCTTCATGACCATTCTTCGCCGGGGGAAATCAAGATTCCGGACCGAGGGATACCGGGACCGAAGTTTCTGGTGGAGCCCGAGAAACTCGCTGTACCGTCTTGTGATGACCCACGTGGCCGCTGGCATCTTCTCACCGGCGTTGCGAGATACCTCGATAGCGTACAAAGCATATTCCTTGCCCTCATCGTCTCGCCCCACGTGGATGGACTTGATGCGGATGGTAGAGCGCCCATATAAGCTGTTATCACTTTCTTGGATGACGTATTGCTGACGCTGGAGTTCCTTGCGACGTATTTCTCGCTGAAGGCTGGCCTTTGACTTTCGGAGGATTCTCAACTCAGCCGTGTTATTAGTCAGTTCAGCCTTACGCAAAAGGGAGTCCACGACAGCCTCTTGTGCCACAAGGCGATCGATGTCATTAGTCAGAACGGTAATGGCTTCAGCTAGACCGAGGTCACCTGGGGCTGCTTCATGGACTTCATCAACGTTGTCGTCGTTTTGGTTGCCATCGGAGCCAGAACGCTCGTCAGATAGGAATTTCTCCTCGTCAGCGAAGAGATCGTCATCCACAAACACACCTATCCGCGACGCCGCGCTGACCAGCCCTAGAGACGCTAAGCTGGGCTTCTCCTGTTCCTTCATTGGTTGTGGTGACTTGGGTGTATCAACCACAACCTTGCTCGGCTGCGGCAGCTCAACAGAATTTCGGAGAGATTGGGGGATATCAGTCGAGCCACGTCGAGAATCCGCATCACCACCGCCGCTGAATATGCTGGAGCTGGCGTCTACTTCGCCACCAAAGAGTGATGCCCTGAGATCTTCTGCTGTTGAGGGTCTAGTATCCTCAAGAATGTTATTAAGGGCCTGCTCCATGGCCTGCACGACTTTGGTATCTGGCACCGGAGCCACATCTTGGTCGAGACTTTGAACAGAGTCGGCAAGCGTGTCATCTCCCACGTCATCCTCGTCAAATAGTGGAGTAGATGAGTCCTCATCTATGGATCGGCGCCCACTTGTGAACGCATCGAAACCGTTGTTGCCATTGACATTCATGGCTCGCAGATCCGAGGCTGATCCTCCCCGCTTGGCATTGACCCCCGGGTGCAGCCTCGGGGCGAGTCGCGATACAGGGTTTAGCTTGCTATTACTGTTTGAGGAGGCATGAGTGATGGGTTGCACTCTTTGAGCCTGCCCGGTACCGGGGGCGGTAATAGGTGGAACGCAGCGTTTTGACGCCTCCTCGGAAGCCAGTGCCTTATAGAAAAGATCCGACTTCTTGAAGTTGGCCAGATGCTTCACTCGCATTTCCTCTAGGACAGCGCTCTGGGCCCTAAGAATTTCTCTTCGGGCCCGATAATATTGCTCAGGGCTCGCTCTCTTGCCAGCCTTCAAGAACTCTTGAATTGTACGCTTCGATGATGGCGGAACCCTCAGCTCGGGACGGCTGAGATATGCGGCATCTATCTGAGCGAGATCTAGTCGGTCAGATTCCGTCCATGGAGGCAGCTGTAAAGGCAGCTGTTCTCCTTCTGGGCCGTCGTCTTCGAGAGGATTGCGGAAGCCATCCACAACCAGCCAAAACTGCACCAGCGGCATGAGCTGTTGCCTATCCATGTACTCCATAAAGTAGGAAAGGCTGGACGGGTCTCGAAGCAGGTCAACAAGTGAAGCGTTCTCTAGTCGGGACACGGTCGGGGAAGGCGCAGGAGGTACAGAGGCGTTCTGCGGAAGGAATCGACGGTCGCCGCCCGCAGCCAGATGTTGTACCCTTTGGTCCAACAGTCTCTTCCCCATTTCCAACCGCCGTATATAAACTTGGTCGATATTCTCCTGTTGCGAGTCTCGTTTGAGTTGGATGGCAACTTCGCTGCGAAATCTCCTCGCATCTGACAGGTTGTATACCTTTCGAATCGTCCGAATGAACTTCTCAAACCTCCTCTCGTTGTCGGTGGGGAGCAGCCGGGGGAAGGCCATGGGCTTACTTGCCTTCGGAGCGGGAGAGGCATGTTGGTCCAGCGCAGCACGGAGCTTCCGGACAGTAGACCGGTCCTGGAGCATGCTGCGACCATAGTTCTCCATCAGCTGGTTCCAAGTATCGGGCTCCGAAACCATCTGCATAACGGGGAACATGACAGCGCAAGCCGTGATCTCTCTGATGATTATGGCCACAGCGCGGGATGCTAAAAGCTTCGCCGGTAAGACCATGGGTAGGACCTTGGACATGGCCTGTCTGAGATAGTCCTGTTGGGTGGTCTTGGTGTCGGAGAAGACCAGGCTAGCTGCGGGATGCAGTTTTCCCTCCTTATACTTTGAAGCAATTGCTAGGTCGAGTTCTTCTGTTTCAGTGACCGACCGGTTCAGCTTCCGGCCTCTGACAGAGCGTTCCGCATCATAGAAGTCGCGGAAATGGGCAGTCAGGAGGGGCACCAGACGTGTTGTCAGGACCTCGGCGAAGTCGATGTCGGCAAGACGCTCCTTGACTCGGAGAAGCGCGCATCGTATCGCCCTGTCGACCTCAATGGCGAACACGGGGTTCTTGCTGATACTGGAGTACCACGACTTAATGAAGTCGCGGATTATGAATTCGAGCACTTCATCGAGAGCAGCAGCGACTTTCGGCGACTCGGGACACAGCGAAGTTTTGACGATTGCCTGGCGCGCGCGAAGAGCAGAAACTTCTGTTGTCCAGGTGTCGAGGCCGACGAAGCGGGCGCCGTGCGGCCGAGGGGGGTGGATTCGGCGGTAGCGGGACCCGCGCGAGGTTAGAAGCTGCAGAGCGACGACAGCGAGTAGGGCAACGACGATGCCCGCAACAAAAGCGTGGCCAGCCCAACGCAGGACTGGGAACCAATTGATGGCATATCCCCATGCGATAAAGCTGCCAACACCAGCAAGGGCTACGTCTCTCCCTCGAAGGGCCATAGTCTGGAACGAGTGTTTGGCGGTCGAGGCCGCATGTTTTGCGTTGGGGGGTTGCTTCGCTCACCGTCTGGAGGTGTGTTATCGATAGCACAAACCAGATCCCCACAGGCGTCACCGTCCAGGGATCTAGTGTACTTCCGTCCCACTGCGGCTGCAGGGGTCTTTCACCCGTTACAGTACTATGTGATTAACTGAATAATGTAACCACCTCTCGTGTGCGAGCTGCACAGCATATGTGTTATTTTCTTGTTCTATTGGGCCCTGAATTCAGAGGTGCTACGGCTCTGCAATGTCATATGGAGGATCCTCTAGACGTCTGAACAATGCGACGTGTTTCTGTCCCTCATTCCTGGCCACTTTCTTACCTTCTTCAGTCTCGGTTCTCATGATTGCTACACAGGGGTCCGCTTCCTGCTCTTCCGTCGAGACCCTCTCAAACGACGGATGAGCGTTAAAGTGCTGCACCATCCACTCGTGCAAGTCGGGAACGTCGGTGATGGTATAGATGATGGCGCCAGGCCGCAGCACATAGGCATATTCTGAGTTTAGCGTCGTTGAGACAATACGTTGCTTGTGTTTCCGGTTCTTGAAATGCGGGTCCGGAAAGCAGATGAAAATTTTGGAGAGCTGGCCCTTCTTGAAGAAGTTTGGGAGAAACTTCATGGTGTTGGCTCGAAGAACGCCAACATTTCGATATAGCCCTTCGTCCACGTGCTGGGCTCTGAGAGCCTTGATCCTGTCCTCCACAAACTGGGTTACCGAAACACGAATCTCAAGCCCTGCTGCGCTGTTAGAACAGGCTTACGTTTTGTCGTGCTTGTAAACTGACCCAAGATTAATGTGTCAGGCATCTGAGGCGCCAAGGCAACGAGTAGACCTCCGAAGCCACACCCAATGTCGGCAACCTCGACATTTTTGTTGATTTTCCTTGGCCTGGTTATCTTCAGTGCCTTGTCTGATAACTCTTCACGAACAGTGGTTCCATCACAGGTCATTTCTTGGTTATTCGCCTCAGTAGACCTCTTATCAACACTCAACTCGTTAGATTCCTCGACGACAAAATCTGGGAAAAGAGCAGACCAGTCCATCTGATCTGGGTTTGGAGGACTATGTAGGGGTTAGATTTATTGGAAAAGGGATGAGGTGAAATGAACATACTAGACAAGTTGATGATCAGAAAAAGGGTTTGCGTGAGCTCGTTGGCGGTAAAATTTCTTGCGTGGGAGCTCAGTAACACTCTCCTCACGCAGAGCGGCGCGGTAGTCCTCTCGCTTTTGCCGTTTATTTTTTGAGCCAGCCATTTTGTACAGCCCGCTATTTCGATTTCAGCGCCACTGAGCGGTTTGTGTGAGAAAAGGTGAAAGCTGGAACTCGTGTCGAAAGCTTGATGTGACAATTGCCGCAATGTTCCACTCGCTATGCGGTTGTCCTACAGAAAGAATGGAGCGGTGCTTGACAATTGAGGGTCCACAAAAAGTCAATGGCAGTGACTGGGGGTAGGTCAATTGCCCCACTATCGGCGACCCATGGCGACATTTTCAGCGACCCCGCGATCTTCCCCGCGAATACGCTAGGCTTACCACCGTCACGGGAGAGCAGTCCTTTCTTGCGAACTTTCAGGATTCTCACCAGTCAGCCCGAAAAAGATGGCTTGCGCGCGCCAAGTCAACATTGCGGTTATCGGTAGGCTGTGTCCCAATCGGTCTCTCCCAGATGCTTACTCCAAATCCGACTGCCAGGTGTTGGCGGGGTCGGAAAGTGTTTCCTCTCGCAGCTTGAATGGCTAGCCAAGCACCGCACCAACCGCAAGCTCGCTCTCGTTTACATCAGCACAAGCAAGAAGGCTGTCTACAACAAGGACTACTCGTCTATCGGCCTCGACTCGGCCATCTCAAGCCTCGACTATGCTGCCGAAGCACCACTTGCTCCCTCGGCGCTCGCAGACTTCTTGAACGGAACGAGCTTCAAGGCTATCATTGTCGACAACACCAGCTCCCAGGATGTCGCCGACGCATACCCGCTCTTCCTCAGCCACGGTATCAACATTGTGACGCCGAACAAGAAAGCGTTTTCGGGCTCGTACAATTTGTGGCGGGATATCTTCAGTGCGAGCGCCCAGGCCGGCGCTCGGGTGTTCCACGAGTCTTCGGTCGGCGCCGGGCTTCCCGTCATCTCAACCTTAAAGGATCTCGTAGAGACGGGCGACGAGGTGACCAAGATTGAAGGTGTCTTCAGCGGTACCATGTCCTTTCTCTTCAACTCGTTTGCCCCCACGTCAGGCTGCGGAGGCAAGTGGTCAGCCGAGGTCAAGAAGGCAAAGGCGCTTGGCTACACAGAGCCTGATCCCCGAGATGACCTGAACGGGTTGGACGTGGCGCGAAAGCTCACTATTCTTGCCCGTCTGGCTGGGCTGGAGGTGGAGTCACCGACTTCGTTCCCAGTCCAAAGCCTGATTCCAAAGGAATTGGAATCGGTTGCCACTGGGGATGAGTTCCTCGAGAAACTCCCCGCGTTCGACTCTCAAATGGAGGAGACGAAGGCGGAAGCGGAGAGGGAGGGGAAAGTGGTGCGCTTCGTGGGCAGTGTTGACGTGGTGGCAAAGCAGGTGAAGGTCGGTCTGGAGAAATTCGATCGGTCTCACCCCATCGCGGCGCTCAAGGGGAGCGATAACATCATTAGCTTCTATACTAAGCGGTACGGTAGCAACCCCTTGATTATCCAGGGCGCGGGCGCTGGTGGCGAAGTTACTGCTATGGGCGTGACAAGCGACCTGCTCAAAGTGCTCTCCCAGCTCTCATAGAAGGTCTAGTAGCGCAATGGGGTCATGTACTGAGGGGAAAAATGGAACATGGGTTGGTGGTCGTGTGCCTGCATACAATCCTGTGCGCCTGTTTACTGCGTGCTGCAGTTGTACCGACACCCCCATCTCCCCAACCATCAATCACTCCGCCCTCGCTTTTGGTAAAGCGCCGTTGCACCGCTTCTCAGTTGTTAGGGATTGACCGGGCGAAGGAGTGATGTTAGTGCCGGGTTTCTCCAGCACCGCATGCCTCCTCTCGGCGTTGCGGGTGCTGAGAAGTCTCCAGACCCAGAGAGTAATATCGTAAATGACCAGGCAGACAATGGGAACGATCGGCACGAGAGCGAGGGTAATCTGGCGCAACCATCAGAAGCTACACAACCATTGTCACACGATCATGCATGCGGCTTACAAAAAACCATGATATTATGCGAAGGATATAGCGATACTCCGGCGGGACGATGCTCAGTTCAGTGAACCAGATGTACCAGCTCGCTGGATCGTTGACGTCGGCCATTTCGGCCGTGGAGTGCGCGTCAGACTCGCGGTCAGACGAAGTCTGTTAACTTTAAAATAACGTGCAAGAGGGCTCAGCGGATGGGTTGAATGAGTGGTGCAGGTTCGTCGTATGACCCAAGGTGGGAACCGAGGACCGGGTGTGGAAGAGAGGAGCTTTCCAGAGAGTTGGAGGCAACTAGCTGTTCGAATGCCAGTCAGGGTTGATCATGGTGAGATGAGCTAGGTAAACTTCCATCAGGACAGCCGCCGAAACTGCGATCCCTACGCTCAGATAGAAGGGATAAGAATGCGGGACCGGGATGAGGGAGGGCGTTGCAAGCACGTCGGCTGGTGGAGGAGAGAGCCAGGGATAAGTGAGGATGAACCACCCAAACTCAAATGCTTGCCCAAGAGCTTCCATACTTGTTCCACATGACGCAGCGCCGAGCCCCACTGCTGACCCGAGCCACAGTGGAGCCCCTATCCGAATACACTGCGCCCCACCTGACAGCAATTGGTATTGCCCCTCGTCCGCCAAGACCACGGTCGGGCACCTTTTTTCGACGTCCTTTATCTAGATACTTATCTCGGAGTGGACTTCTCTGTATCGAGAGCTTATAAACCTAGATCGCAATGCCCCAAGACCCCAACCTCTACGGGCAACCGCCGCCCAAAAAGAAGCGGAAAGAAACGGCCCTCTCAACGTCTCTCGCTTTCACCTCCCAACTCAGCTCCCTCCTTGCCGCGCAAACATCCGCCACGCCGACATACTCCTCCACTACTGCTGCAAGTAGCGACAGCAGCTTCATTCCCGCGCGCTCTCGTCCTTCAAAGTCCAAAGCCCACGACCTCTCCAAGGTCAAGGTCAAGCGAAAACCCCAAGACGACCGAGAACCCAAACCTGATATCAGGTCCAGCACAACCGTTAACAAACTCAAGCTCAAAGACCCCACAGGCACCGAAGACGACAAAGCCGAGCACGGACATGTCCGTTACCGGATGGAATCCAAAGCGCGCCTTTACGGGGCTATGCAGCGGGGCGACTACGTGGGGCGGGAAATTGGGCTTGTCGACTTCGACCGGAAGTGGGCCGAGTCAGCCTCGCGCGGAACAAAAGCCGGGGGTGGGGAGGTTTCTTCCCCCTCGTCTGACGAGGGGCCCGACGGCGAGGATGATGCTTCCGACATCGACACGGAAATAGTCGAATGGGAGGACGAGTTCGGGCGTCTCCGGCAGGGGACACGCGCCGAGAAGATGCGGTATGAGCGCCGTGTTGCGAGGGGGCAGGCATCAGCAGCAGAGCTAGAGCGCATGTCTGCGCGACCGAAGGCGCCTCATAAGATTATCCTTGGGGATGCAGTGCAGACGGCGGCGTTTGTCGCCCGCGACGAGGCCACCATGGAGGCCCTAGCGCGCAAGCGGGATCGAAGCGCGACACCGCCCGAGGCAGAACATTATCGGGCGGATCGAGAGATCCGAACCAAGGGTGTGGGCTTCTATGCGTTCAGTCGGGACGAGAACAAGCGAAAGGAAGAACTGGCGGCGCTGGAGGCGGAGCGAGCGCGGACGGAGGGGCTCCGTAAGGAGAGAGAAGATAAAGCGTTAACGAGGCGGAGGGAGATAGAAGCCAGGAAGAGGGAGATTAGCCAGCGCAAGGCCAAGAAGATGGCAGACAGCTTCTTAGACGGCCTTGGAAAAGATATTCTCTCGGACGACAACCTACCAAGCTAACTGATCAGTAACATACACACATGCACGCAGCTTATTATTTCGGCTCGTCGTGGCCACTGCAAAATATCTCTGGAGCCTCCAACGCCGTCGAAGCACTCCTAGCGAAATCAGCGCACTCTTAACATGAACTCCCTACATAACACTAGCCGTGCTCTAACGCAGCATCCTCACCTGGTGAACAACTCAACCTCACTCGAAACCCAAACGTATGTGCAGGCAAAAATATCTTGGTTAGCGTTCTTATTCGATCCTCGCTATGGCTACAATCTCTGATAGCCATGCCCAACGAACCATCACATCGACCCATGGCCAGCACCGCACTCTTCGCAATAATCCCACTAATTGGGTTGAGCCCCTGCCATTTTCTTCTTTGCCCCAGAACATGATCAGACCAATAATATCTCAGTGATCCCTCCAACACCCCCTCAATACAGGCCCAATTCAAAAAGTGAAAAAGAACAAAAGAATCCGCTGTCAAGTGGTATAAGACACACGGCGCGAATATATAAACAAATAGAATAGCAAGGGGGAGTATCTCAAACTTGCCACGCTGTGTGCGACAGAACCAAATATATGCCGAAGAACTGAAGAGAGAACTGAAGAGAGAAAAAGGAAGTCGCTGCAATCCATGAGGTCCCGTCTTGCGACCCGCAATTCCATCGTACCATTGCATAACCATGACCCCTTGCTGTCCGTTTAAGTGGACCATTGGAAATTCAGACCCCATAACGCCGCCGTGGTCCTGGCGAAGATGTCGACGCGCAATATATGATGATAACAATGCCTCCAAAGCCGTCGGCGGAATTCCAACGGCCACAATGCTTTTCTCTTTGATATCCAAAACACAAGGGCAGATGCTCCAACCCGAAAATATGTATAAAAAAAATAGCGGTATAATTCGACGCACGCGAGTGTGTTTCGCTACGTGAGGAACCAGACACAGCCACATTGGCTTGGGCCACTAGGCCCGTCGCGTTCCGACAGGGGCGGTGATCGCTTGCGGACGTCGTGTTCGGGATCGTGGAGTGGTGTCTGTTCAATTTCGATAATGATAGGTTTCCCATCAGGACCCTTCACCGGCTTAGCTGGCTCGCCCATGTCCTGAATCTGGACCTTCGTGCAAGTGGGTTTCTGACGGCCATGCATATGTCGCTCCTCAATCTTGATGACGCGGGGGTATGGTGGGGGCGGTGGTGTAAAGATGTCGTCTTTGTCGATGGGCCCGAATACGCCAGTTGAAGAAGGTCCTTCTGTGGTTGTCATCAGGGTCTCAGAACCCGCCGCCGTCCCTGTAGGTTTTTCCGTAGGTTTGGGGCCTTCGGGGTAGCCATTTTGCCAGCGGGGATCCCCCGATTTTCCAGGGGGGCCGTCTGGTGGGTTCGGGGGTGGTGCTGGACCAGGCGGTGGAGTCGAGGCTGGTAGGGAAGGCGTTGGGGATTGTGATGGTGGCGGTGGTGGTCTCATCGTCATCGCGCCCACGCTCGAGTTCTGTTGGGCGTAAATGAAAACCTCGAGAACTGTCTCGGGCCAGGTACAAAGCCACGGCTTGGCTCCTTCTGATATGATTCCTTTGCGTTTAAAGTCCCCAGACCCCATCGGATACTTGCCAGCGTTGCGAATCCTGTGTTTCGGGCTGTCATCCTTCAGTGAACCTTCTGGGACGATCACAGTCTTTGTGTACGTGATCATCTTGAACCATGCGGGACCACGACCGGTGTCAAACGTATCGTTAACAAGCTCCAGTGCTGCGGGTTTCTCGATCAAAAATGGCTGCTCCCCATAAGAGTAAACATTGTTCGCGACCGTGTTAGACGTATTGCAAGTTATAGCGGCTGTGTAGTCACCAAGTGAATCTTCCTTGGTTTTGGTGATCTGCAGCCGTAAAGCGGATATGACGAGGTGGCACTGCCAGGCCTGTGCCAAAGTAGTATCTGCGAAACAAGCACTGAGAACTCGGCTCGTCATGATTGGCATGGAGAAGTTGCCAGTGGGGAGGGGTGGAAGATCTGTTGGAGTGGGTATGGGCGTTGCGTCAAATGTGGATGTCGCAGTTGAGGATGTGCTCGGTTCACTGCCCTAGGTCAGTATTCTGGATCAAGACTTGGAAGCCTCCGACTTACCCATAGCCTCCACGCGGGCCTTTCCTTTGTTTCGACATGAAGGCTCCAATAACTGATCCAAGAATCACGCTCATCAAAATGAGGACAATGATGGTCAATAATATCGACCAAACAGGTATGATACCCCATACCCTCCGCCTCATCCAACTCTGCATAGGCTTTGGTGGTTGATCTTTTTCCGAGACGGTTGCCGCGGCCATATTAATCTCGTGGTGGCTTCCGTCCGAAGTAAAACTCCTCGATGAGTGCCTTGATCGGGGAGAGCCCAGATCGTCCACAGACTCAAACTCAGGGTTTCTGGTCGCCAAACCAATACCTCCAGCGCCAGGAATCGCTTGCGGCCCCGTGGTTTGCAGTATCGTTGACACGGGAACAACTGTGGCTCCTCCACCAGCGGGCGGCCGTGCTTCCTCGACATCGCGAACCTTTCTTGCGTATGTTTCATCGGGATACCTGGAGTACGGCGGAAGTTGTTCTGTGTGCCCATCTGGACCAATGATATCGGCCATATCCTCCCCTTCAGGTCCTATTCGTCGCTGGTAACGATCGGGAAGTCCGTGGAACCCAAGAGGGATCGGAGCTGCCGGGAGACTTCCAGCTTCGGCTATGGTGTCTTGTGTGTATAGTGCATACGGATGAGCCGGTGCCCTGGGCCCGTTGTATGAAGATTCCGATACGGGTTCGGTGGATGAGGTTGTCATACTCATGGTCCTTGCCGCCCTGACGTTTTGGGTGTACATTTCATAGGGGTGTGAAGGCCCAGATGGTCCTTGGTAAGGGCTCTCTGGGCGAGGTACGAAAGACTGCGATTCGGTGGAGCGACTTGAAGTTCTCGTTAATGAAGATGACGCTTCTTCAATTGAGCCCATTCCACCATCGTGTCGCAGTGAGAGAGACTCATGTGGCCTATGCGGTTTGGATACACTAGATGGCCGTGGAGGTGAAAGGTTCGACGGGGACTGAGCATAGTCGATGCTGGCGACAGCAGGGGAGGCGGATGGGGTATTGGATTCAATCCCAGGTGCAGATTGTGGCGGCCTGAAGCCATCTGAAACCATTCCAGCGACATCGAAATCGTCATCGACCCCGTTTATGGATATTCGTACAGAATTCCGCGTCGATATCCTCCTCTCCAATTCGCTGCTTTTGTTGCTTGTGGGATCCATTGTTTACTCGTGTGCGCTTGAAAGAAAATGCAGGCGAGATCGCGCGTTCAACGGCACCATCAACGCTGAATTGACGGACGCCGGAGAACCGGCGAGGTCATCGACGACTTTCGTGGGGAGTGTCCGAGGATGGGTGACGTGTCGTGACTGAGAGGCGATATGGAACGCTACAACTCACAATGAGTATTCGGTCGGCGCGGCTCGGATGCGCTCGAATTTGGCGTCCTGACCAGGAAATCTCGTCGACCGGGGATGTGATGACTGAGTGAGGTGGTTTGGCGGTGATTGAGAGCTGATGGCGGGAGTTCCACCTCAGGCTGAAAGGGCAGCGAGCAAGTGGAGGCTGCGGTGGAGGGGCGCTAGGGGGACTGGTTGGCACGAACGCAGTGGGGGCAGCCAGAACAGCCGGACAGGGTGCGTGCTCAGAGGACGAGCCACTGGCTCGGAGGCAGGCAGGACCACGGACAATTCAGGAACATCCAGTCGGGTGGGGCGGTGGGCTGCTGGGTTTCGGACTGGGATGGGGGGAGCAATATGCGTCTCTGATTGGCGGAAACAAGGTCAGTGGAGACCATTTCTCCTTGCTTTTCGCTAGTGTGGACCTTGGCAGCCATCGAACGAGCCCACTTCCAAGTTCCCGCCTTCTCCTTAACGTTTGCTTCGCCCAGCCAAGGATCTGAGAAATAGGAGTTCCAAAAGGAGCTGGAGCCATACCCTCCGCCATGCTCCAGTGTATTTTATTCGATATGTCCTGAAGCAGCGATATCCTGTGCAATCGCTCAAACTTCACTTCAACCAGTGCTCGTTCATCGTCCCTCTGCACAATCGGAATGGGTCGAGTTACAACCGACGACGGAACAACTGATGGCTGATGGCCGATGACCCTGGTGACAGCCAACCCCCTCTCAGCATGGCAACAAGCAGCGTCCGCGGACCGGTGGCACAAAGCACAATTCACCCAGCATCAGGAAAGGTCGGGGCTTTCTGCTAGACCGATTAGCAATTTATCGCCCACAGCGAGCCAATATCTGGTCGAGTCGGGATTCGCCAACGGTATTTGAGCCTATTGAACCGCTGCGCTCAAGCTGGAAGTAATGCTGGGGTCAACAGTCAACCGAAGCGGCTGGCCAGACTCGGACACCCTCATTCTGTATATTTGAGAGCATCTGACATCGCGCAATGGAATTCACCCAGTACCAGATGCCAATGTGTTCACATAGGTTGTGCGAGGAGGAGTGATTCTCTCACCCAGACCTCGTGTCTGCCAAAATCGCATTCCCTGCCCGTCACGACGGCACCTTCACGAACGGAAGAGAAAAAGAGAGATGCTCTCAAGACACCCTCATCTTTTGAGTATCCCGCAGCTGTGCCTCTCGAGCATTATGGTCAACTTAAACTTCATCCCGGGGTCAAGTTAGCACGCTTGGCATATGGTCTTGGCCTTGCCACTTGATCTGTGCTGGATTTCTCGGAGCTATTGCTCTGCTCAGAGATTCGCCGAGCGCTTCCAGTATTACAATTGTGGGGTACTATGCATCATCTGGTCTGAGCTACTCTTGCAGCGGTTTGACCCCCCAGTGCCGGAGAGTTGCGATCGGTGGCATTTCCCCTACCTAGCGCTTTGCGGACAAGACCCGGCGCTGGAAGCTTCCGTGGTTAAAGGCTCCAAACATGTCGCGAAGGAGAAATCGGATTGCGCTGCCAGACGGCTTGACAAGTACGAATAGCCGTGCAGATCTCCAGGAATAGATATGCGGGGAAATCCATTTCACCTCACCTCAAGCCGCCATGGCAATAAGGACCAGCGGAGATGTCGGGAACTGCCTGGGGCGCCTCGGCCACTGCCTGTCTGAAACCTGGTCAGTTTTTCGCCGCGCAAAACACACACGACTCTTCGGGATGCAGCCATACAACTTCAAGAAACTCTGTGCATGTCGCCGTGCCTGACCATCTAGTTCAAACGCCGAGTCGACGAACATTGATACCACCTTACGCAGTTCTGTCCTCCTCCGGGCCTCGGCCCGCTGAGGCTCAGTTGTAGTGGGCCTTCAATGAGGCCCAACTGCCGGCTTACACTCCCCAACTTCTCGAATGGTGACCCAGCTGCTGAGTCTGCTGATTCGTCAAGTCTAGGCAAGTAGGTAGCCTCATCCGGAGCCACCTTCGGAAGCTATCCATGTTACACAGTGTTACTTTGCCCGCTCAAAGTGGGCAGACAATTGGTTACTCAGAAACACGGGTTCCCATTTGACAAACATCGCGTGCAAGAAGCCGATTCGAGTCAGGGGGTTGTCACCACCCCTCACTCAAGTTACAGACTACCCCGCTTTCACCGCGTTGCAACTCGAGAGAGGCACCAACACAGCTTTCTCGCAACATGCCATCGACGGCCTTCCGTCATAACAAGGAGGAATCGCATTCCAGAACTCCAGAAAGAGATCATAACTCGAGACGGACGACTGTTGGGATGCACATTGTGACCCAGCTTTCGATCAGGCTGTCAAAGTAGCAACCATATCTCTCGCTATGACACTCCCAGACACACCGGGCGGATAGCCGCACATTGACCGCCGAGCCACGGTGCAGACCAGTGCTGCATCCATGACCAACCGTATGTTCTGGGGCTCGACTTGCGCACGCCCGGTGCCCGAGGAAGGGGCCGTCTCGGCCTATGAGAGGTCGGTTCACTGCTGCCCGTTGCCCAGTTTGTGCACTAGGAAAAAGCAGCACCCGCAGCTGCGGGTGCCCGATCTCTTCGCGCAGCCTATCAAGGCGGCTGGTCCTGCGGCTCCAGAAGTCTGGGAATGCATTCGACCAACCACACGTCAGTCCGAGTTTTCCGCAAAGAGACCCAGACAGCTGTGACTACCGGGTCTCTCCATGCTTGCTCTTCACTTGCGTACGTGAAAACAATGCAGCATGCAGCCTCGTGCCTGCAAAGTCAGCGCTACGATGTGCTCCGCATGTTGGGTCTGCACATTGGGGGCCTTCTCGATTCAGCTGGTGTGCCACCCCAGCTTCCCTACGACACCCATATTTGGTGGGCAACGCCCCCCTTTTTTTGTTGTCGATCTTTTTACTTTTTCCCTTCTTGTGAACTGTCCAGTTGCCTCATCGCACTACCTGATTCAACTCGTGTAGGCTGACCCCTGAGTTGGATCGCCTGACATTACGCTTGGCCTTGAATTTCTCGGTGTGGACGGATCACACTCTTCTCACCGTCTATATAATCCTCCCTCCGCGCCTGCACGCGTACATCCGCTATGTCGAGCCGCTCGAGCGCTTCAGACTGGACCAAGACGTCGAGCCGCCACGGGGGCTCATCCAAATACCGAGACTGTCGACTCCCCAAGAGCAAGGCGGTCAAGTCGTTGATCTGGTTGGCCGGTCGGAATCCCAGCAGGGTTACAGGCATGAGACAGTACATGACGACCTATTCTGATGACGACTTGGACACTAGAAGCATCAGTTCATTATGGAGCACGAGTTCGTGGGGCAGCTCGGGCTCCGTATCCGAATATTACTTCCTCGAGTCGCGAGTGCGCTACGGCTTTGACGGCGGCTGGGAGAGCGACGGCCCACCTGCCAGGCGGCGCAAGGCCGAGAAGAAGGGCGGGAGGAAGAAGCCCAGGAAGGGAGGCGTGAAGCACTACGAGAGCTCCTCGGAGGAGAGCGACAGCGACAGCAGTGCTAGTTCAGCTGGGGGGGCGGATGAGTACGGCGCCGCCCCGGGTGTTCCCCCCGGATTTCCTCCCGCGGGGATGATGCCCGGTATGATGCACGGGGGCCATCAACCCCCGGGCCAGTTTGGTTACGGTGCGCCGCTACGGGCGTCCTTCACACCACGCTCTATGGCCGGCGGCTTTCCAATACCACCGCCACAGCCTGGTCCTCCCGCTCCTGGGGTCGCAGGCATGTCGATGCCTGTCTTTGGAGGCCCCTTTGGACGACCCAGTGTCTGAGGCTGCGAGCCAGACCGCTTGCTTGCCCATCGACTTCAAACACTCATGATAACGCGTTATGATTTTGCCAGATTTTTTTTATTTCCATTTCTATCCCTACTTAGTTTCCTTTTCATCGGGATATGACGACTTAATGGACAAACTGAATACCAACATGCGCGGTAATTATTAGGGCCTCATTGGGAGCATTGAGGATTGTTCAAGTGACAGGAACCCAGGCCTGAATTACGTTGTCTGTTTCTTATCATACGTATTGTCGTTCCCCAGGATACTGGAAGAGCATGGCAGAATGAACGGTTCACGCATGAGAAGATCAGAGGGTGGCTAGGTCAGTTGAGAGAGGAAATGAATGATTCATGATCTTCACAAGCATTATCAAGCCCTTCAACAGTTGTGTGGTTTCATGTGAATGACCAGACCTGTTGGTTCAACCCGCGTCTCAAGCTCATCACCAATCCCCGCTTCTTTTGTGTCGAGAGACCCAAACATGACGGCCAAGTCACATGCAAGGAGTAGTGATGCAGTGCAGTTACAGACATAACACCCCTTGTCAAACACAGGACGGCAAGTTCATCTCCACTCGCAAGAAGTTTGCACAAACATTCACAACCGCGAGAACCCCCCCTGGGAGTCAGTCATCCGAAATGCTCACTAACCGGTGAGTCACTGCCGGGCTTGCTGTTTTGACAGTGTTATTTTTTTTCCATGATTAGGTACATACGGGCTTGTTAACACCCCACCGTGACACTGGAAGTCCTGTCGCCGACCTCTAGTTAGTGTTTAACTAGCGCAGCCGTTGCAAGTACGTACCGAATCACAGTTCATCCCTGCCGTCAAGCTATGTGTCGACGGCTGTCCTCACTGTACACTAGAGGCCAAATTTGGTCCAATGCAGCGCTCACTTTATACTGGACGAATCGCTTTTTTCTGCAAGTGGATCGGTGACTGAACGGGGGAGGTGTTCAGGCCTCCGGAACGGAACTCCCCCGCTCGGGTCTGGAGGTGGTCTCATCCAATCAAGCCTACACTACTTACCCGTGCTTAGTGCCAAAGGTAAGTTACTCCCCCAAAGCGACTGACAAAAAAAAGGGGACACATTACCTTGACAATACCTCAGTCCCAGTACAATTCTTAAGCAAGACAAAGTAGCTTTCAGGTAGCGAATTTGATCATGGCACAACTCCGCACTAACAGATCACCCTACCTCCTGCCACTGGATATTTTCCCCTATCTTTACACTGAGGTATACCTTCTTTTATCTTGTTTCTTTTCTTTCCTTTAAGAAAAGCAAATATATAAATTTACTATCCTTGCCCATAACTACTTTATCATTTACGAAAACTTGGCCTTCTACTTCAAAATCAAAGGGGTTGTGATGAATAGTGTGATGGAAGGTGGTCGAAATCATAAGCCACTGTTAGTGCAGAGGTCCCGTGCTGAATTTTGGTGTCCTGTTTTTTTTTTTTTTTGGCAACCGCTTGTCCCCGTCCTCGGGCTCCAGCTTGGGCAAGCAAGCCACCGAACCACCTAGGTAGGTAGTGGACACCAGTGTACCAACCAATGCAACAAACAGGATTGAACTGACCGATGTCCAGAGGGGTATAAGAGGCAGCCAATGACGACGATGTCATTCCGATTAGTATCAGTTCGCCTGCTGGCGAGTGACAGATGTTGAAATCTGCGGGGGAGGCGCGGTGGCGGGGTGAGCTAACTACCTAGGAGGTTACCAAGCACCTTACCTCAGCGCTAGGGGCTGTCCTTACATGTGGTGGGGTACATAGTTTACTGGGACATGGGGACTTCTTCACCGCTTTCTTCGGCAACGGCAATACGCGACAGGTTTGGCACTTGAACCTCGAGGACGGAGAGCTATCCTGGTTGAGGGCATTGTCCATTGCCTTGGCCTTACCTGCTGTAGTCGAGATACCAGGCAAAATAGGTACCTAGGTAACATCATCGATCCACATCCATGCCACGCCTCAACCTTGCATCGGCACGATGAGCTGCCTCCTGCGTGGAGCACAAGATGATGAAAAATCAAGCTGAGTCCTGACAGGCAACACCTGCAGCAAGCGAACCAAAACTTTAGGTGACGTTGCGCCCTCAAGACGGTTAACATCCTACCTGGCTTGGTACCTTAAGCCAAGGCAAAGCCGCCTGGCGGGGTTTTATCCCAACAGTGCTCTTCGTATATGTAGAGTCCCATGTGCCGTGGGCTGGTGAGGCGGCAAAATGGATACGTATTGGGCATCGGCGATATTCACCATATTCTCAATACTAACAGCATCGAATGCGCCTGCCCTTTAGGGTAGGTCCGCAACATCTTTATCAACCTACCCAATACAAAACGAGCAACAAGAACACTGGAACAACCTAATGTAATGCCACGAGGCATCTACGAGGACAAGAAGAAAAAACCTACACTAAGCGGGATGGGCGTGGGGAAGGGAACTCATCACAACAATTGAGAAGAATGATTGGGCACTTTCCTATCCGATCAAGGTAGGTCTCAACTCAGCGCTGCGGTGCGATGCAATGTCGTGCAATGTAAGTAGTTCAGTGAACAGCGGTGAACATCTGTCCGAGTTACCTCCCTACCTCCCTAGGGATTTCAGGACTACCTACCTACCTACCTGTCAAGGTTGTTCCTGGATGTTTGCTGGCCGACAAAAGCAACCTACCTAGGTACCTAACCTTGCGTCGAAGAATGACTCCCACTCATGGAGGGAGCCGCCGACCCACTTCATCCCTACCAGGCTGTAAAGCATCCACCCTGCGGTCTGATTGGGCCACTGAATGGGTATGGCAAGAGGGAGACGGGAGTGAAGGGGGGTGACTTGCAGCGGCGCACCTGCAGTTTAGCGGGCGCGCTTGCCGAGAAGGGGCTCTCCCGCGCCCTCCCATAGGTAGGTACCCCTGTACCCCCGCCCCTCCTCTCCGTCCTTGCAAGCCACCATCGAGCTCTCCCTGCCTTGCTGGGACAACGTTGGCTGCAATCCGATAACACAGCCCAGAATATTGGGGATGCACACAAACGCAGTTTCACTGAGAAGATAGTTCTGATTACGAGGGGCCGGGAGGGAATGAGGGGAGAGTGGTTACCTACATTACACATCACAAGTGTATTGGACGCAGATGAGCACACAAGTTCAGATGAAAGTGGATCTTCCTCTTTCTGCCTTGCTCAACATCCATCACACAAGTGAATAAAAGGCAGCCCACTTGCGCAACGATTGTCATATAAAGCCATGCCCGAGGGCCAGAGTTTCAACTTCACCCTCCATCTATCTGCCTCTCTGTACCACCGTCATCGGTAACACCCTCCTCTCCACAAACTGTGTGGAGTGCCACGCCTACAAGTCGTCTTACGAGGAAGCCCGACGCAGTCGGCACCATCTCACGGTTGCTGCCCTTACCCACCGCATGCGAGTTCCCCCCTTTCCCTCCCCCTTCTCCTCCCCTATAACCCATCGACCTTTCTGAGCCTCCATCACTATGGATCGCCTCATGGAGACGCTGGGCGCTATGGATCCTACGCCATCTCTTGACACTGGCGGTGCACCTACCTCAGCCAACGCTACCTCCCCTGTCGCGCCACAGATGATGCTCCTGGACTTTTTCTTCCCTGGCTTCTCCGTCTTCTCAGCCGCCGTGCAGAAGTACCTCCACATCGATCTCAACCTTTACATCCCTCTCGTCCTTCTCTTCGGCGGCCTCACCTTCGCATGGCAGTATCTATCTGAGTATATCTGGGGGCTGGTCGAAACATACCTCATGTCCGTCGTCGACATCCGCACTGACGATGAGATCTACTCCATGCTCATGGCCTGGGTTGCCGCCCAGCGTTTTGCCCAGCGGTCTCGGCGATTCGTCGTCAACACGAACCTCAGCTCGCGAAGCTGGTTTCTCTTCCGATGGAACGACGACGACGACGATGAGGGGAGCGATGATGATGGTGGCAGCTACGGCAGCATGACTGGCAAGAAGCGGGCACTTGCCTACACGCCCACTTTTGGCTCACACTATTTCTGGTACAAGGGGCGGCTGCTGGTCTTTCGGCGCTCGCAGAACCAGGCGCAGTCAGGATATATGCTACCCAGCGAGCGCGAGGAGATTTCCATCTCGTGCTTTGGACGGAACCCTTGGGTACTGAAGGAACTTCTTCACGAAGCCCGCGAGTCCTACATTCGCCGCGATGAGGCTAAGACGCTAATCTATCGCGGAACCCTTAAGAGCGGCGGCGACCCAAGCTGGCAGCGGTGCATGGCGCGCACATCGCGGCCCTTCTCAACTGTCATTCTCAACGAGAAAGTCAAGAAGGAGTTGATCGACGACGTGACAGATTACCTGGATCCCGCAACTCGGCGTTGGTATTCAAACCGCGGCATCCCCTACCGTCGTGGCTACCTCCTGCACGGCCCTCCCGGCACCGGGAAGTCGTCTCTGAGCCTGGCACTCGCTGGCTTCTTTAAGATGCGCATCTACATCGTCAGTCTCAGTTCGGTGACAGCCAGCGAGGAGATTCTCGCCAGTCTCTTTGCCGAACTTCCCCGCCGTTGCGTTGTTTTGCTCGAAGATATTGACTCAGCCGGTCTGACTCACACTCGTGATGACACCGAGATCGCCGCTGCCCTTGTCGACGCTCCTAAGAACAAGGACCGCAAGGATGACATGGTCCCCGGCCAGGTCACTGCCGGTGTCGATACTACAACAATCGTCCCTGCCGCCCGTCTCTCGCTCTCCGGTCTCCTCAATATCCTGGACGGCGTCGCCTCGCAGGAAGGCCGCGTGCTCATCATGACGACCAACCACATCGAAAAGCTGGACAAGGCTCTCATCCGCCCCGGTCGCGTCGACATGATCGTCAAGTTTGACCGAGCCGATAGCGAGATGACGGCCGCCATCTTCCGTGCCATCTTCGCACCACTCGAGGGTGATGATGCACCTGTCCTCAAGCGTATTGGTGAGAAGTATGCCGACATCGCCCAAGCTCTCGAGGCCGAGAGGAAGCAGCGCGAAGAGGCAGCACGCAAGAAGGAGGAGACGCTCGCCCGGATCGAGTCCCTAGCCGTGAAGTTTGCCGCCCGTATCCCAGCACATGAGTTCAGCCCAGCCGAGATCCAGGGCTGGCTGCTCAAGAACAAGCGCGACCCCGAGGCGGCCGTTGAGGGGGCTGAGAATTGGGTCGAAAATGCGCGTAAGGAGAAGAAAAACAAGGAGAAGGAGGAGGCTGAAGAGAAGCGGAAGAAGGCCGAGGAAGAAGAGAAGCAAAAGAAAGAGGAAGAGGACAAAAAGAAGCAAGGGGAAGAGAAGGCTAAAAAGGAAGACGAGGGGACTAAGAAGAAGCGGAGTAAGAAGGAGTCGAAGCAAAAGTCCTCGAAGAAGTCGTCGCGCCGCAAGGGTAACAGTAAGAAGGATGAGAGTGATGCTTCGAGCTCGTCTGAATCGTCAAGCTCGGAGTCGGAATCGGAAGCTGATGCATCCGATGCCGACTCTGCCGAGACCAAGAAGCGGAGGGAGCCGAAGAAGAGTGGAGAGGAGAGGAGTGAATGCCCAGCTCCAGTCGTTGCTCCAGTCGTTGTTGAGCCTCCAGCGTCGCTGAAGAGCGAATTGAGCAACAAGACGGTTGTTCCCGAAGTTGACGGTGGCGACAACAAGTTACAGCAACTAGAGTCGCGGGCCGAGGAGGGAAGACAAAAAGGGGCTGATTCGGGATACGGAACGCCTTGATTTCAGCTGCGGCTGGTTTGTATTTTCTGCTCTTTTTCCTATTTTGGGCATTTTGCGCTGCATTGGGTGGCGTTTGGGTCGACCCAGACGCTGAGGTGCACCTGCATTTCCAAGGTTGGAGCGCGGCTGCGTCATCGGAGACACCGTTCCATAACTCTGTAAGTATACAAAATAATTCACAAGCTGTGGGCAAAATATCAGTGAATATTTGCTTCTTTGACTCTGACATCGCCATCCGGGTAAATCGGGCGGTAGGTAATTATCGTCGAGTTCCATTGACTTGGGATGGTTCGCTTGCCGCTGCAAGAATGGTGGGAGGGTAGGTCCCATACCGTTAGCTTCCGGGACGCAACAACAATACAACCAGCCTTTCCGCTATTTCCCGTGCCGCTATACTGCCGTCACGCCGTCATTCTATGCCGGCACTGGTCTGGAAGAGCGTCGTCATAGAGTATGGCGCTTTGTTCGGAAGGACACATCGAGCCTTCATGTTGAAAATTGTGGGGTTGTCGGCGGGATCTGATAACGTTGAAGGGCGGCCATGAGCCAGGAGCGTGGCAGTGATTCCAGCCATGGAGAGCTCTAAACTCGCCACGGGCGTGCCCGGTGTGGCTGGACTGTTCCGATTTCTGGTGGAGCTGTGCACATGGGACGGCGGCGTCGGCGGGGTGGGTGATGAAGTCCGCTGTTCCTGCATGCACCTCGCTGACGAATTAGAGCCGGGCATCTCTGGCTATCGGTGGGTCCAACCCGGACGGACCCTGATTGAGCAACCCCGGGCACTTGCCACCGCCTGCATCTAGGACGCCAACATTTTGTTCGCTGATTCCTTTTTGGGTAGGAAGATGCACTCAAGTGGCACTTGAGCGGTCAGTCGGAATAACCGCATTTACGTGTAACGCTGAGCTTTTACAGATTTTAGTCCAAGTTGGAAGCTTGAAGCCGCGGTCCGACGACAAGGTCACAAGCCCTGTAGTGTGAGGTCCCTCGAGAAGGAGGGTGGCCCCATCCTTGGAGTGTGTCTTAGCCCCAGAGGCGCCAACACTCAACTCACAACACCAGACGTGCAACTGTGCAGCTCGCTTTGCTGCAGCGAGATGCCACGCCAATGCCACGAGTGGAACTCGCTGGTGATCAATCTCGCATCACCGGTCTGGTCCCCTTTCTCCACGCCGAAGATAACCAGTTTTTTCCCCGGCCATCTGTCCGAGTGTCGGGGGGCGAGGGCGGCGGGGGAAACCTGGATTGTTGAGATCACGACGGCCTAGTATCAGACGTACACCGTAGACTGTATCCCGTTGCGACTGCACCCTGGTCCTGCCGCACAATCAGAAGAAGCGTGCTCGCTCGCTTTTGCTATTGTCCGTTGCTCCAGTCCAGCCATTGTTCCCTGTCCGGGTTTCCTACCAAATTTCAGACTATTTGAACCTCCCGCATCCCGCATCTCGCCGCCCCTTCTGGCTGTCCTGTTTCTCACCCTTTTATTCGTACTCTCAGTGCCCCTTTCTCACCCACAACACCTATTCCAACCCGCCCCATAGCCGGCTTCTAGCTCTGGGTAAGTGTTGCCGCCACCTTCGCCCTGTTGTGACGGTCTGTGGTCGCCAGACTACAGCAATATCGAAGCAATGCATGATCCCCCTCTGTAAACATCCATAGTTTGTGATGTTGTGGCTCAACCACGCCCGGTGCTCGGGTCTCGGGTCTCGGCGGACAGGTTTGCAAGTTGGAATCAGCACCGGGTCGTTTTGCCTACCAAAATCGTCAAAACAGCGGTGAAAGAGAGCGGGCGGAGGGCAGAAGCACGTAAAAACAGACGGTTGACAGACGCTAACATTGCCCAGTCTACCCACCTTAGTTTTACCCCTCCAAATTCTCAATCGAAGCAAACGCTCCTCTCCCACTACACCACACGTCTCGCCCACTCGCCAAAAGCCGCCATCGGAAGCCAATTGTCTGTCCACCATGGCCGCCCGTCCCCAGAACATCGGCATCAAGGCCATTGAGATCTACTTTCCCAGCCAGGTGCGTTTCCCGCTGCCAGACACTGCCCGCTGCCGCCCCTTGGCGCTCGCTATGATCTGCCCCGCCTTCTGTAGCGCCGACATCGCTGACAGGTGCCAATACAGTATGTGGAACAAACCGAGCTCGAAAAGTTCGATGGCGTTAGCACGGGGAAGTACACAATCGGCCTCGGCCAGACCAAAATGAGCTTTTGCGACGACCGTGAGGGTTAGTTTGTTTGTTTTCCTTTGTCCCTTGAGCTGCCGGCTCGTCTCTCACAAATCGCCGGAAAAGCCAGTGCAGGGGTGTAGGCCGCAAGGGTTCTCATTCTGGTCGCGTGCCCTGATCGCTAACAGCGCGTAGATATCTATTCCTTCTCTCTCACGGTCGTCTCGAAACTACTTAAGAATTACAACATTGACCCCAACTCGATTGGTCGTCTCGAGGTCGGCACCGAGACCATCCTCGACAAGTCCAAGTCAGTCAAGTCGGTCTTGATGCAGCTGTTTGGCGACAACACCAATATTGAAGGTGTCGACACGGTGAATGCTTGCTATGGTGGCACCAATGCTGTTTTCAACTCGGTCAACTGGGTTGAATCGTCGGCCTGGGACGGTCGGGATGCCATCGTTGTTGCCGGAGATATCGCTCTGTATGCCAAGGGCAATGCGCGGCCCACAGGTGGTGCTGGCGCCGTCGCTCTACTGATTGGTCCCGATGCGCCTATCGTGATCGAGCCTGGTCTGCGTGGCTCGTACATGCAGCACGCCTATGACTTCTACAAGCCCGACCTCACTAGCGAGTACCCCTACGTCGACGGCCACTTCTCAGTCAACTGCTACACAGAGGCTCTCGACGCAGCCTATCGTGCGTACTGCAAGCGTGAGGCTCAGCAGCAGGGCAAGACCAACGGCGTTAATGGTGCCAATGGCCACGTCAATGGTAATGGTTCGGCTCCTGAGGGTGGCATGAGTAAGACCCCCTTGGACCGTTTCGACTACCTCGCGTTCCATGCCCCTACGTGCAAGCTGGTGCAAAAGTCTTATGCCCGCCTGCTGTACCACGACTATCTTGCTGACCCGGAGAGCCCCGCCTTTGCTGATGTGCCCCCCGAGGTTCGCGACATGGACTACAAGAAGTCACTGTCTGACAAGGTAGTAGAGAAGGCATTTATGGCTCTCACCAAGAAGCGCTTCCAGGAGCGCGTCAACCCTGCGATCCAGGTTGCCACCTTGTGTGGTAATATGTACTGCGCTAGCGTTTGGGGCGGTCTAGCTAGCTTGATCTCCCACGTCGACAGTGCCAACCTCTTGGGCAAGCGCATTGGCCTGTTCAGCTACGGCTCAGGTCTCGCTGCCAGCTTCTGCTCGTTTCGTGTTGTGTCGAGCACTGATAACATTTCAAAGGTGCTGAACATCCCTTCCAGGCTGACTGAGCGCCGGGCGGTCCCCCCTGAGACGTACGATGCTGTAAGTTTCTCTGATTGGTCGGACGGTAGTATGAAGCTGACCAGCTGCAGATGTGCGACCTCAGGAAGAAGGCCCACCTTCAAAAGAACTATACTCCCCAGGGCGATGTCTCGACCATTGCGCCGGGCACATACTACCTTGAGAATGTTGACGATATGTTCAAGCGTTCGTACTCGGTTAAGGCCTAGAGCGGAATAATGCCACCCTCGTACATACATACACTTTCCCACCCTAGTGTGGGCATAGACGGCTGAGCCAACCTGCTACCTAGAGAGGAGGATACAATCGGTCATCGTTTCGCCCTTTTGGGGCAAGAAGCCGAGGGGAACTTTATAGAGCGAACGGATTCATGACTATTTCATGTCGGTATGCTTTTATGCTAAGAAGACGACAGAAGAAGATAGAGGCGAGAAGGGGATACGGTTACGCACCACGGCTCTCTGTTCTGTTAATCGTGGGAGCGGGGGTTGTAATTGAGACAGGCGACAGAAGACGGAAAGGCGATGAGTTATCTTGGGCCCAGCCTGGATCGGCGTGGCTCATGAGTGGGCGAGAGCAGTGGGTAATAGAAGAATATTTATAAAGATGCCCATGCCTTTTGTATAGGATGGCCTTGATGCTTCCCCCGGGCATGTCTGAGCAGAGTCCCACCCCTTAAAGGATTGTTCGCGCGGCACTGGAAAGCCTAGCAGCTGCGAGCACCCACCCCTCTACGCCTACGCCCACAAATAACTACTCTAGGACAAAGGGTTATCTGGCAGCGTAGTTCGTTAATGCCATTCACGCCCTCCCAACGGACGACACCCAAGCACAGAAGCCAATAAAATCGTTATACAGACGTCCAGTATATACCCTCTCCCGTCTATATATGTTCAAGAAGCATTACACCAAATCTAGCCAGCCGCAAAAACATGGATAAAGATGCATAAACCCAGATGTTACAATTTTTGCCTGGGCTTCCCCCTCCCTCCCATCCACCGCCACCAATCCTCATCCATAACTTGCTTCTCTTCTTGCGTCTTGGGTAGCCATCTCTCACAGAACTCGCGATGTTCCTCACGCCAAAAGGCTAGATCCTCCGCCAGAAATTCCGCTGCAATCTCAGCGCACCACGTTGTCGCCTCCATGGGAACCAAATGGCCGTGCCCTGCTATCACCGTTTGCTTGACCCTCCCGCGGGCGGCGCCGCCGCTGCCGCCACGCCCGACGCCCGTCAGGTCCATCTTCTCCTGCCGCACGTCGGGAGTGTTGACGTCGCTGGTCTCGCCGAAAATCCACATGACGCCGGGACGCAGGCTGGGAAGGCGATCCATGGCGGCGCTCCCTTCGGCGCGGTAAAAGGCGAAGCCCTGTGGGTCGTTGACCTCATCGTACGTTTTCACCTCGTCGTCCACATCAACTAAGAGAGAGCGGTTGACGTAGCGTTTCCCTGTGGAAGGATCAAACCCCTGAGCTTGTGGCCGGTAGTAGGTGAAGCATTCCATGTGCTTGGATGTGGTCAGCGTCACGGCGGGTGGGGACGCGGAGGGATACAGCGCCGTGGGGGCATCACGCAGGCCGTGGGCATTCCAGCAGGCGAGGACCCGGGGGTCCCAGCCGGCGTAAAAAGGGGATTTAGCAAAAGAGACAACGGCGGCTTCGCGTGAAGGCCAGAGGTCACGTCGCCGGGCCGTGTTGACCATGGGGCTGAGGCCGTAGGAGGGTCGCTGGCGGAAGCGGGAGATGACGGGGTCGAGCATGACGAGTGAGGAAAGGAGGCGCGGGTGCATCAGCGCGAGGTTGATGATGATGTTACCACCGAAGGAGTGACCTATCCCGATTAACGGGCGGATCATCTCCCGCCGGAAGTGGTTCACTAGGCAGAGCAGATCGCGGGCGTGGTCGTGCCAGGAGGGGTCGTTGCCGAGGGCAGATTCATTTAGGATACCTGATTGGCCTTGCCAGGCGACGTCAGCGATAAAGATGGAGCGGATGCCGATGCCGCGGTCAGCAAGCCGGGCGAGGAGATCTTCCCAGAGCGGCTCGTAAAGTTCCTTGACGAAGCCATTGGCGTGCGAGGCGATGATGGTGATGTCTCCTGGCTTGGGTGTCGGGTTGCTTTTGGGAATGTATTGCTTGACCGCCAGGTACAGAACATCCTCTTGCGAGTGCGCCGTAGCGTGCGCATACTCGCGGATGTGTTGCGCCTCAACGCGGTGTTCCTTGATGTGGAAGGGGGACGTCATTTTTCGGACGGGCTTAAGCCGCAGCAGCTTCCTTCCCTGGTAGCTAGCTGGGAGTAAACGTTGAAAACTCGATTTGAGCACCAACGGCTCACCGAGTTTCAACCGGACGTGTTCTAAATAAGCATGGCCCTTGAGCCAAGATAAAATGTCCGTGGTGTTTTTAACAAGTAGTCTAGTACTGCGGGACAAGAAAAATGCCGAGGTTCATATTAGGCGGTTGGTTTGCCAGGGATGAAACTCCGGCCCGGATGAGTATGCCCGAGCTGGTGCTAAGCAGGCAGTTCGGAATGGAGACTCGGTACCTATCCAGGCGGGACAGCAACGGCGCACCGCCCCCCTTAGTACCAACGCCTATTTCATGAACTCCATTCCGCTCGGGGCATTGAACGGATATGAGTCCCAGATACACAATAGGTATTCAGTCGAGGCTATTAGCTCTTCATGATTGGCTCGTTCAAGTTGCAAGCACCTGGGAAATCACGAGCCCAGTCAAATCTCGCATTGTCCTTGACTACTTCTATTCTCTGGAGATGTATGCAAGCCCAAAACACCCAAGCAACGCCTACCATACCCTTGGTATTGTTGCATTGCATTGTATTGTATTGTGTTGTATTGTACAGAATTCCCGCGGTAGATGTCCATTCCCATCCGGCGCCATGGCCGCGGCGAATGGAATGCCGTTGCAAGGTACATCCTCCCCGCCCTTATGCTAATGCCATTCCGTTGAGCGAGGTACATCGTTCGTCGTCGCCGGCTCGCCGCGGGTGGCTTTGTCCAGTCCTCCTCTTCTCTGTTCACTTCGTTCTGGCTCTACCGTATCGTTGAGACACGCCGTAGCTGACCCGGGGTGTGTCCCCCTACGAGCTGCCTTTTCGTTTTTGTTCGAGGAAGAGGACCTTTCTCCGGACTACAGCGACGAGGGAAACCTGTCAGCCTCGTGCCCGTTCTTCCTCTGACATCTAGCTCCTCGCTGTGTAACTCTTTGCCCGGAGTAACGTTCGTGCTCGCTCCCGCTCAAGAAACTCGAAATAAAAATCTTACCAATTGGGTCATATTTAAGCATGCTCATCGGCCCTGACGTCCTAGGGCGGGTGAAGGTGTAGAAGAATCCGGTCGCGGCCATGGAAATAAGGCGAACGATGACGACGCGGGACTTGGCTGTGCGGTATAGTCAGCGAATATGGTAGATTCATATATGGATATTTGGTCTCGTACGTTTCTTTGCCATTTTGGTGGTTGCGAAGCTTGATGCGCCCTCCTTCCGCGGGGATTAGTGGTTCGTGATGATTTGCGCTCCGGGCCAGAGCTTGAAGGTTTGGAAGGCCGTGGGTCCATGGTCAAGGGTTAGGGTATAATCCGCGGCTGCCAAGGATCGTCGAGCCAGGCCTCGGAATTTTAGCAGGTTTGGGAAGGACGTAAAGACGTACAAAGTAGATTCTCGTCCGGTTTGCAGCTGCACGTCTCCGAGAACAATTCGAAGCCTGACTTCCTGCCCGGGCATGTAGCGTCGAAAACTCGAACGGGCAAGAAGCTCCGCATCACCGACATCGCTTGCTCACCATGCTAGAAAATCCAGATACAGTCACTCTCTAACATCAATTTTCCATGAATCTGGAGCTTGGAGCTTGGCACCAGACATTCACAGAAAACACCAACATAGTTGCATGGTCATTTATGGGATACCTCCATCCTCCCCAAGAACCCCCCGCGGTGGTGTCATGGTGAGCGCCGCCACGTTACATGCACCTAGGTAAAGATTTCAACGCTGGGCCAAGCAGCATAGAATTTGTGGAATACATATGTGAAACCTAACTCTGCGAGGCTGGCTTCGGGTATCCGTTATCCAGTCTCGAAAGCAGAGATTCAGTCCATAGGAAGAGATGAAGCCACAACCTCTTCATCTCTATCGACAGTCACTTCGGCGTCACAGCCCAGACACGCCCTGGAAAGGGTCATTGATATTTCTCCTAGGACTTCTTGGTGTGTTGGAGGTGGCCGCGGCATCTCATCCCTTGGCAGCAGGCATGATTCCTGGGTGGCGGGTGAGAAGCTCAAGAAGAATAAATAGTTTCCGCTGGTTCAGCCTAACAATTCTCTCAATGATGCGCCTGTAGAACTCGAACAAATTGCCTGGGGTTTCTCTCAGCTTTTCTTTGAATAAGTCGAATGCTGCCTCTCCACGGTATTTCTAAAGTTCTATTCTAAGAAAACTTGAAGGATAAGCCTCGCCCACAGAAACACACCATCAACTCTAGAGGTGGCTCTGGGCGTTGACACAAGCATTGGTTTGCTTGGCCTGGATCGCGGGGAATCTCAACCCCTATAGGGTCCAAGCTTAGGATCGCAACTGCAGACGAAAGTGCGAATATGGTGGAATAGCCCTGGGGATAGCGTCCACCTCCCGCCCCCAAGACTCCCACGGCAAAAAAGGATGACTAGCCAGACCTCATACAATCCAACCCTGAAAGATTGTTAGCGCGGGACCATTGAGCGGTTGTATATACCTATTTGAACAACTGGGAAACCATATGCGAGGGGGCTTGCTACACTTTCGAAGCCTTAACTTTTTCCATCAACACCTCAGAAATTCCGCATCCAAGACTCATGTTTCCATCATCAAAACCCTGGGGGGAAAAAAATAAACAAGGAGATGTCTGAGCAGGTTAACCAATAAGCCGCCGCCAAGCCGTGAAGTACCGAGCAAACAATCTTTCAGGGGTTGAACTATATGGCGATGCAGCCGAAATATGACGGAAGATGGTCAGGAAACCCATGCAACATTGTTCCACGATGCGAAGATTTCGTCACATTGATACTCGGCGCTGTGTATCGACGCATTAACATCATGGAACACGGGCATGCCCTAGAAGCGGGTGAGCAGAAGTGGCTTAACAGGAACCTGACACAGCGAGGGGAAACCCCAATAGTAGACATCCGGGAGGACTCTAACTCCCAAGAGTTGGAGGTTCTAGCCCAAGAACAAACTGAGACATGGCCAACGGGAACGCCGAATGCGGCAGGCGGCAGCCGAGGCTCGCGGCTTCCGCTTTGATGGTACACCGTCCAGAGTGTTACGTTCCTAGATACCTATGTAGTCGAAAAACCACCCTCGGTCGACCCTGCGCGCTCATTCCGAGACTGCCAGTCGACAGTGGTATGGCATGTTGCTGGTGGAGGGGTTAGCTGGGAGAAATGGCGATGGTAGCGGTAGATAGGGATTGGTAGGGGTTGCCCAAATGCAGCTGCTAGGTTGCCCGGGCAATGTTCGCCTTTGTGGTTGGTTGCTGGTACGTGTTCAGGAGCTAAGGGTTTTCGCCCGGAAAAATATTGTTGATGTCAGGGTCCAGAAGACTGACCCCCATCCCGATAGCCCGTAAACCTCTATCTCCATGCCTTGGATTTTCACGAACCCCACTGGTGTAGGACAAAAGAACTTCTTTTGGTTGTTGGCGTGATTTAGGCTGTCGCGGATCCATAGCTCCAAATAATTGTCTCACTCAACCTCGAAAAGGACCTGTGAACAGTGCATGTTGCCACCCTTTCATCCCGCAACGAGAGTCTCTAGAGACGGCCACGACATGCATATATGTCACAGTAACCGTTGCTTCAATCTCTGGGGAAGTCTGGTTCCGTCTTAGTCCAGGTTCGCCCTGGCTTTCTGAGGGGAAGCGAGCTTTGGCATACACACCGCCTTCCAAGTCCTCTCCGATTTTTCGGAGCCTAGAAGCCCCGGAGACGGAATAAGAGCACCAAACTTCCCAGAACAACCCTCTGTTTATCTTCGAGGCAGACGAGTAGCCGCCAGTTAGAGGGACTGGACAATCATCCGCGGCGAGCGCGAACGGGCAACGGCTCCAGGCAAAGCAATCGCCCCACGCTCAACGACGGCTGCACTCTGCCTCCCCCCATTTTTCGCATCCCGGCTCTGGAAGTCCCATTCGCTGAGAAGAAAATGACTCTCTCGGAAATCGCTCTGCGTATCGTCCGATACGGTGTGGCAGCCCAGGGCCCAGCTCGAGGCAACGGCGCCGGGCTGGCTCGCGTTTGCGGTAAGCAGAACTAAAATCCCACGAGTCCTTTTTT
>Ga0247765_1000236_pt1 | contig 44786 bp, 56 predicted proteins | sample UWRJL106311C6_FD_179949 | JGI IMG/M metagenome (GOLD analysis project Ga0247765, IMG submission 179949) | Plant litter microbial communities from Arlington Agricultural Research Station in Wisconsin, United States - UWRJ-L106-311C-6 | ecosystem: Environmental > Terrestrial > Plant litter >... | reverse complement strand
CCTCTCTTCCCTCCCCCCCCCCCAAAAAACCCAAAAAAAAAAAAAAAAAAAACGAAAAAGAAAGAATCCCCCGTCGGCGATACACTAGCACAATTGGGGAACGCCGCGGCTTATCTGCGTCCCAAGGATCGGATTCCCTTCCTTTCTGCCGTTGGTCGTTGCCAGCCAAGCCTTGCAGTCCAGCGGCACTGACCAAAAATTCAGCAAAAGGACCGAAATTTTTCAGAGGTTTCCCCTCCTACCGCCAGACTGGTCCCCCTCCCCCCGCGAACCTAGAAGAAAAACAAAACAAGCACAAAAACACTTCGCAGGACGGGTATCTGCATGCATCCCGCCCTTATCACGGGGGTACACCCGTACGGATACCACCTGAGGGAAAGAATTTGTGACGCGCGGGGAAAGTTGAACGCTGGCAGCGATGGGACAGATTTAATTTGTCTCGGAGTGCAGCGTCCCCCAGCCAGTCCCTCCTCGATCCACGGTCCGACTCCGCGTCTTGTTTTGCCCGCCGTACGCAGCCAAGTGGCGTTCATGGGCTGAAAAGAATGGAAACGACCAAGGCTTTCCTCAAGGTTGAAGCGGAATCGGGGTGGCAACAGTTCTTTTGGTGTTCCATTGCACAAGTTTGAGCTCTTGTAACACTCCAAGAAGGTTGGGTCTGTCTGTCAGCGCTTGCTGCAGCATACAGCCAGACCAGGGTGCGTGTTGTTGGTTCCCCCCCCCCAGTCGTCTCATGCGCAGCTCACTCCGGTACTGCAGAGTGCACTACTGATGTGAAGCCGTTTTGGGTTGGACGAGCCCGAGAGAAGGAAGTTTGCGGGGTTGAGGCCTGTACACAGCAAGCTACCCCCCCTGGCCGTCACATAATTAGAATCTCACGGGAGACCAACAAGGCAAGGGAGGGCGGGGGGTCCTGGGCCATTTGTGTTGGGGGATTTGGGTTTTTGGGGTTGCATTTTCTCCTTCTATCCATCGTTCACAATTGATCATCTCATCCCACTTTTTTATCCATTGACTCGCCACGTAAAGGTAAAAAAAGAAACCGAGGTCCCAAACCATGTCAGCATGGCGACTTCAGGCGCATGCAGCGGCGCGGGCAGCACAACAAATAGCAGCGGCATCACCCTCGTCGCCCACCACCAACTCTCCCTCAATGGGCCCGGCGCCGGCATTCCCGACCCGGTGGAGCGGGATTGGGAGGACGATGAGCGCATCGTGGTGCCGTCGAGTCCGGCCGACTGGGAAGAGAAAAAAGACATAATCGGGGAGCTGTACATGACGCAAAACTTGATTCTCAACGATGTTATCAAGATTATGTACACCCAGCACCATTTCAAGGCGACGTGCGTCTTTTTTTTTCTTCTAATTTGTTTTTCTAATTTTTTCTTCTTTCATAATTCCCCAACCTCTCGAGCTGCAGCTGATAATTCCTTGGACCAAACAGCGCCCGGATGTACAAGGGCCAATTTGCCAAGTGGAGGTGGAGCAAGTACAATAAATCGGGTCATGGCCGCGATACCAATAACCATAGCGGCAACATTTCCGCGACAACAACAACAACACGCACTATCAAGTCCAGGGGGACCATACGGCGCCGCGGCACGGCTCTCCCCAGGGATAAGGAACAACCTGAACAGACCCAGGTGGTTGGGTGTCATCGCACAACAAGAGGGCCGTCGTCGACGCCGTCGTCTCCTGCGATTTACTGTCTAATCAATGATCCGCTCGAGCTAGAAGCCACGCTCAGCGCCTATGCCAGCTACATCAAAACCTGGTCATCCCGGGATGCGCCATGGAAAACCGAATTCGGGCGAACCTCGGTTCTTCAAAAAGTGCGTCTCGCCCTCGAACATTTCCGGGCATACCAACTCCACGAGGGGGGCGAGGTGCTGCGCGGTGCCTTTCTGCAGGTCGAAGAAGCTGTCTGCAGCGCCGACATGGATGTGTCCGCCATATGGGACTGCTGTCTCGCCGTTCCCCAACTGGCCCTCTCCTCGGGATGGACCGACGTCCTCCTCATCTTCACTCGCTACCTCGACGGCCTCGCTTCCGTCAAACTCCCACCACGTCACCCCCTCGCCACCGTCGCGGGGACCGTCTCCCGACTCGCCCGCCGCGACCCGGCCGCCCTCAGCCACTACCTCGAGCGATCCTGGCGGCTATGGGTCGATTCGGTCCGACGCCAGCGCGGCGACGCGGACCACGTCACCATCCACCTCAAGCGGGGGTATGTCATACTCCAAACTCCCGACGCCGACATGGTCCGCACCCTCATCACCGACTTTGGCCGCAGCCTGCAACGCTCCCTTGCCTCCGTCGGAGCCGCCCGCACTACCAGCCGCATCCTCGAACTCGAACAGCTCCTCAACCGCATGTACCTCCCACTTTTTACTGATGAATCCAGCGCTCGCGCTGAGCGCATGCTCGAAGGGTTACTCGCCCGGTTGAACATGAAAATGGCTTCTTCTTCTTCTTCTTCTTCTTCTTCCTCCTCCCCGTCCCAAACTCCACTCAGCGAGTCGCTAAGCGGGTCTTCCTCCTCATCCTCGTCCTCGTCCTCCTCTTCCTCCTCCGGGCCCGGAAGGACGGGAACGGGGACGGGAACGGGAACAGGAACAGGCACAAGGACAGGGACAGGGACAGAGACCAGGGGAGGAGGAGAAGAAGGAGGAGGGACGACACAGCAGCAGCAGCCGCGACCGCGGCCGCCCAGCTATCTCGACCGATACCTCTTTTTCAGTGCGCACCATTTCCTCGCTTCTATATGCGATTTCAACGGCGACACCGCACGCGCCGCTGAGTACCGCCGTCGTAGCCTTGACTCGCCTAGGGATCTGTTTTGGCTTCAGACAGCGGCGACGCTTGAAGCATATCTGCGTGCGCAGGGGAGAGTGGTGGAGGCGGATGAAATTTGTCGCGAGAGAGTGGGTGTGGTCTTGGGCGTGGAGGAGTATGCGTATCCTTCTTTATGATTGTTTTTCTTCTCCGCCACCAGATCTGCCTACACCTACCTTACCTGGGTACTTAGACCTGAGGCTCCAATTTGACGTACCTTGGGTTGCGTGTGTCAGATTAATCGGAGAGAGAGAGAGAGAGAGAGAGAGAGAGAGAGAGAGAGAGAGAGAGAGAGAGAGAGAAAGAGTTATGAGGTGGGTAGGTATTACGTACTCTTGAAAAGTTGGAGGACTTTTTCAAACTAGGGGGATTCAGAGTTATCACGGCAGGGCGAATGAACGGGGCATGTTCTTAGCTGTAGCTGCATTTGCTTGGACGCCACCGAGATCATAATATGTTAGCGAATATGGATGGGAATAAATAAGATACCTCTCTTCTTGCAATTCGTAGCTAGATCTGAACTACCTAGGTACTTATCATGTCGAAATTTTGCACTTTCTGGGATTTTTTTTTTCCCCCTCCAGGTCAGAGGCCAGGTAAAGTTCGAGGGACCCTTGCTCTAGAATAGTTTGTTCAAAACAGTCTCCTCGACGCACTTGATCACTTTCCAGTCAACCCTACAGAGGACTAAGAAGCCTAGGCCAAATTTCATATTGCGTTACTTCTCACCGACGATGGCTTCACAATGCATTCCAAAAGTGCACAATCGACTGATGGAAACAATCCTTTCTTCAATCACTTTTATTGTGGTGACCCGTCATACCAGCTCTACACACCGTCCTCGGTTATTCTTCGGGGTCCAACCCCAATTTAATCGATCATATACTCTCAACTGCTCGTCAGCTTCATTCTCAAACCAAGGTGGACGAGACGGCCGAGTTCTGTCGATCCGTCGGCATGTATTCCGTGCTCCTCGGCGTCCCAGAGTATCCTGTCGATATACGCGCCGGCCGCCGAGAGATGCAGAATATGGGCAATGGCGCAGTGGACGGCGAGGAGACGAGGTAAAGGTGCGTCAATAGCGCGGCCCTCGGCGAGGTAGAGCGTGCGGGTAATAGGCAAAGGGGGGTCGCGTACAAGGTAGTGAGACAGAAAGGTGCCGATCCGGTACGTGTGCGGCTGGTCAGTGGCTTCGAAAAAGATGCGAAATTCACCAAACAGTTTATGGAGCTTATGGGTCAAGGTAAGAGCATTCCGCGGGCGATCAATGTCTGCTCCCTCGATCAGATAGGCAATGCCCATGTCGAACACGTTAAGAATGGCGAGGGCGGCTTCCTCAGAGGGACCGACTTTGGTGAGTGAGTGCGGAAGAATGTGAGCCACCTCGAGCGTGTCTACCAGACTCGTGTCTTTGATAAGCAAGACGCCGTCATCATCCCGGGCGTCCTCTCCGTCACGCGTGGTGCGGTCTATTGCCTCCTCAAGGTCAAATTGCTGTGATACTACGCAGCGGTGACGATCCCGAACAAAACAGGCACCACGCAGGGCCGCGATGCGCTCTGGTGTGCCAGCAAACCCCTGGGCTCCCTGGGCTCCCTGGGCTCTTTGGACAGAGGAATGATACGTGGGTAGAAAAAAGTTATCCAACAGATAATCAGCAAAATTGAACAAGGCCGATTAAAGACCTGTCTCTACCTCGGGATTCCCCAAGTCCACGTCTTGATCGTCTAGAGAGAGTCGCATGGATCGGAAAAAGGCCTGCAAAAAGACATCGCGTGATTCTTGTGAGCGTGCATATTCGTACGTGTACCGGACAAGGAGAGAGCGGCTATACGGGCTCTTTTCTTTAGGGGACTCGAAATGGCGGACAATGTGGTAGAATTGATGGGATGCGCGGGCGCGCTGATCGGCGCTTAATGGGGCATTGGCAGAGAAGTCGAGAATTCCTTCAAGGGAGGATTGGTGGCGATGAAGAGGGGATGAATCCATTCTGTTGTTTGACTGAAGTGTGGAAATATCGGTCGATTTCTGGTGGAAAGTTCTGGCGGTAAGTTCCGGATCACGCAACGGACCCCGCATCATCTCTCTGCTTAACTGCCTGGCCCCTTCGCCTCATGCTTGCCAAAACAACAAGCAAGGTCATGATGCTCACCCGCGCTACTTTTTACCTCCCGACATGACCCAACCCCTCAAAACCACCAAGTCCCAAGTGAGACGGAGATAAAACCTATCAAATCCTACTGCCTAAGTAATCAAGAATAGTCTTCATCAGCTAACGCCTTCCGTGTGCCGAGGGTATCTACCTAGATATTATTCGCTAGCCTGTACGCGCTATAGCCATTCCCCATCAAGATCAGATAGTTCCGGGAAAAACCTTGCTACCTCCCATGTGTATGCAATGCCTAGGCCTCTTCGTCTTCATCAGGTGCCTGTTACCAGCCTAAATTACCGCCACCAAAAAAAAACAGTGGGCGAGAATCAAGTCAATTCCATGTCGTTCTCTCCGGCTCTACCTCCTCTTCATCCCCTGGTTCCCAGCCCAGCGCCGCCCGTAGGGTTTGCGCCGTCGCCCCGGGCTCATCAATCGCGATGCGGTGGTATGAAACCTTGACGGAACACTCTTGCTGAGGGACGCGGTCTGGAAAGTCGAAACGGTCGAGAAACTCGTCAGACATAGTCGCGGTGTAGACGTAGAGGCTGTCGTACAGGTTGTCATATTGCCCGTCGTCTGCGGTGCCATGTGCCTCAGGGAGAATTATCAGTTGGACTTTGATTCTGGTTGTGATGGGTTCTGGCTTCGTCGGCTGAGTGTTCTCTGCCTGGCTAACCTTGCTCTGGAGAGGGTCGTACTGACGATTCGCCTGAGCGAGGCCGATAATCAGGCCGACTAGGTAAGGATCCTCCAACGGGTCGGCAGGCTGAAGTGCCCGGAGCTTATTGCACCGGATCGCGAGGGGTTTCGGGGATCTTCCATGGATCTTCTTGCTTCGATGGTATTTGATTTTTTCCAGGCCTACGACGGCCAGAGAGGGCCTCTCGCACTGCTGGTCCGCAAAACACCATCGGTCCAGAGCTCAGCGACTGTTCTGCCGCTGACCCGAAAAGGGAGGTAGCTTCCCCCGTAGTACTTCTTTGGGTTTTTGTTTTTCCAGGCGCTCCTGACAGGCTGCTGCCTGTAGAAGCGGTTAGTAAAAACAGGGCGGCGATAGGAAGGGGGATGTATTACATGACCTGCGTCATACCGCACCCATTGACAAGCAACTCAAAGAGGCCGTCCTTCACGTCTTTGTATATCAAGCCGCTATGCAACTCGCGAGCAGCGTCAAGTGTTGCTCGGTGGGTTGGAGGCACCACAGGCCTGGGCTTCTCAATTGTATGAACGAAGGTGCAGTCCAGCAGATGGGGCTGCAACTGCGTCCAGAGAATTGGGTGGACATATACCGGGGCCCCGGTCGTAATCATTGAACGAAGCGACCGCATTGTCGTGGTTTCTTGCGCGGCGAAAATATCCAGGCGATTTGCTGTGTGATGTTTGGGTGGTGTATATATGGAGCCGTTCCTGAACAAATTTACCGTGGCTTTTCCTTCTTCGAATTTGGGCTGTTGCAGAGTGAATAATAGGCCCTGTAATTATAGGCCGCAAGCAGGTTGATTTGAAATGGTCGAGGATCAGTGAGGGTCCGGTGGCGCCATTCACTTTTGTGGAAGGGACGTCCTGAGCTGAGACGTCTCCTTTTGAGGTCTCGGGCCCTGGCACTCTCTTGCATCTATGTTTATCTGCCCTTCCAAGGAGCCAAGATAGTAAAAATTATTCAACGAACTCCGAATCAGGTACGCACCTCAAACACAGCTTGTAGCCCAAAGAACTCAAAGGTACGACACAATCCAATCCAGGTCTTCCGTCTGGCCTCTCTTTTAATCTTCCCACCCCGTCGTTACTTTGAATTTGAGCTGACCATTCCATGGTCAACTGCTGTCCTCGCTAGGATTTATATAAACATTTTACGAACTTTTTGCCATCTACGAGGACCACGCAGTCCAGCGGAAACCCCCATCATCTACTCCGAAGAGCAAGTGACGATATGTGGCGCTCCCTTCTCGCCGAAGGCGCGGAATCTCCACAAGAGACAGCGACACCGAAAATCTTCTGCTACATCGCCTGAACTCCTATCAAACACACAAATGGGACAAATGGGACGGGGCTTGATCATGCGCGAAACGAATCGCTTCTAGCTTTCCACCTTGGTCAAAAGGGGTAAGGAGACAGCCTTCGTCGCCACTCTAGGAGAAGCTTGTTTCTAACCGCCAAATCCCCACTATTAGCCGACTCTGTGTTCACGATTCAATACCTACCCACCTTGGCCAACCTAGCAGAGAGAAAACGAATCGCAATGTTCGCCGTGGCTCACGCCAACTCCCATAGTAGGCGTCCACAGTGGGGCAAGGGGATTTTGGCTGAGTGCCTCATGGTATAATTGGGGGGCCCTCTTCCCACCGAAGCCTCTCCCGCTCGAGCGCCTGTCTCTGCCTGGGTGAACTCGACTTCCAACATGAAATCCCTTCACCTTCTGGTTCTGGCGGCTCTTTTTCTAAGCGGCGAAGCCCTCACGGTGGCCTTCCCCATGTTGCAGCCCGATGGAGGCATCGTTGAAGTCAGCGTGATCGATCCCACGTGCAAAAATCCCTTGTCCGATGCCGCGTCCGATGCCGCGTCCGATGCCACGTCCAATCCCTTGAACGGCGGCCTTAAAGATCCGGGACCGCCCACCTGCATGAGCAAACCGAATAAGAAGGGCAAATGCAAATGCGTAAGTGCTTTTCCCTTCTTCACAAAAAAAAACCCCCCCCGAGCCTGTCGGCCGGTGCTAACAACCAAGTCCAGCCCTTCTGCAATTGTTACGATGAGATCGCCACCGTCACCGTCACTGCGACTGTGACGGTCACCCCTGAACCCGTGCTGGTGTACGAGTCCGAGTCCGACTCGGAGTACGAATATGATGAGCCAATGGAAGTTGGCTGCCGGCCCGCCGGTTCACGCTGCACCATTGACAACTACCAGTTTGTCTGCTGCCGCACATCGAGGGGTCAAGTTGGCTGCAGCTTTGATCACGCAGATGGCATGTACAACGGGAGGTGCATTGGGGACGAGTTTTACCCTGCTCAGTCACAATCGCCGAGGGCTGGGATTCCCGTCATTACCAGGGCCTGATTGATTGGAATGTGCATGGCTGTTCTCGGCTTCGCAATGTAGAATAAATCCCTGGACCACTTGCTGGTCTGTACATAGCTTTCGGAGTCTGACAAGGTCAAATTACCACGTTGAACCAGAGAGTGACATAAGATTTCCATTCATGGACTGCTGGGATGGTGGGCAGAGAGCCCCTGAATACCTAGGCACCTTGCAAATGTATATAAGAAAGTGTTCCTGACACCTGTACAGTCATGGCATGGATGCTCCAGCCCAGAGTCATTCATCAGAGTCATTCATCAGAGTCATGGCCTCCATTTCCACACCCAAGCAGATGAAACACAAGACCTTCAATCTCCTTGTCCGAGTGTCTAGAATCTCCCGCTACAAGTGCATTTGTTCCCCGGAACCCTCGTCTCCGTCCCCTTATGTCACCTCTCTACACAAGCCTTTAGTGATCGGCCATGCGTCCTTTCTGACTCGGGCTGCTCGGTGACTTTTGACCATGAATCTTAGGTGGGTTCATGTGCTCGTAAATCTAGAAAAGGAGAATTTCTAGCAACCAGGCGATGGACGCAACGGTCCACCCGAGAAGGGAGGACGAAAGACAAGTGACTGGGGAAATGTCCTAGCTCTGAAATTACCTAGTCTGCGTTCAAGCGACCCACACAAACCCCGCGGAGAAAGGCTAGAAGTTGACTGTGAGTTTGGGTCCAACGGATACGGCTAATGGTTTGGAATGTCTTTGTGTATTTTGGGGTGACGAGGGGAAGGCCCCTGGCAGCGAGGGATTGGACGCAGATCAAGTACACAAAGTTGAGGGACTTTAGCTGCCTGAGGGGCCGAGCATGGCGTTGCAGCCCGTTTCTTTTTGCACGAGCCACGGAAGATAGATAGGTACCTAGGTTGCTCGAGTGGAGGGGAGGCGACGGCCGGCGAGAGTATCAATGGGAGGGAGGGAGCTGCCCTCGTTGAGATTGAAGGCGTGGAACTTGTGCTGCACCATGATGCGTTCGGCTGAAGGAGGAAGTGGAAATGAGGAGGAAAAGGAATCAAAGCGGAAAAGTTTCCGAGTCAAGTGGTGCCGTCTGTCGAAAAGAGGACTACCCCGAGTCGTGTCAGTCGGGACCGAGAGGGTGTTGGGGGGGGGCTCTCCGCTTTGCTGCGTCCTCTTCAGTTGATTAGTTGTTTTCTGCCTTCTCGACCGCCAGGTATTTTGCATTGCCTAACAGGTCATTTAGTGGAAGTAGTGGAGCACGCTAGAGTGACAGGAGTCTCTCATTAGGCAGGGACCTAAAGTCGACGAACGCTATAATCGGGGACCGGGGTCAGGTCGGTTGATACAGCACAATCGGTCGATTATATCTTGGAACGCACTGCTCTGCCCCCAAGACCCACGAAGACATTGCTCACCTTCCGTTTCGACGCCTCGGTCTGATTCTCAATCATTAACATTAGACATTCGCTCGTCAGGTGATTAACATCGTCAATCATCATCTATCATCTCCTTGAACTTTCCCATGCTGCTTCCGCTTTTGGGCTCTGGCTGCAAGTATATCCTGCTGGCTGCCTTGGCTCTCGAAGCCCGCTCCGTGTCCCTGCCAAAGCTAGACTCTCCTACTGATATCTCCCTTCCCAGAACGCCCCCGCCGCCGTACCCCCTTCCGTGCTCAAAATCCTCCAGACGACTCGCCGGCGTCGCTAGGATCTTCCACCGTTCGTCGAACCATCCCGCCGATCGCCTCTTCCGCAACCGCCGAACCTCTTCGTGCGCACACCTCGTCACAACGCGGAGGAAGACAAAAGCACCGAGGAAGAAGGCTACGAGCTCGGCCATGGATGTCATGGATCGCTGCCGCATCTCGACTCGGTTGATCCGAATCGTGAACTCGACCACGGCAGCCATGTGAGCTACGGGGAATACCAGAAGCCACTCCCACCGGGGCCTCGGTCGCGGCCATGATGACGATGACGATGAAGAGCCGCCTCCACGAATACCCGTTCCTATCCCAGTCCCCGTTCTCGATTCAGCCCTACCCAGTCCCGCCTCTTTGACCAACAAGGCGTCGAAATAACTGCTCCCACGCGTGTCCCTGGCAGTTGCCGTTGCTGAGCCGGGTTGCGGATATTCATCCATCTCGTACAATTCGCTCGCCCGGGAGAACTGCGTCTGGGTTGCGGGGGATGCGACCTCGGCCTCCTTCCCTTTCTCGGCAGTGTCGGCCCGAGTAGGACTGGCGACAGTCACATCCGCTGCGTCTTTCAGCGTCCCTTGGTGTCTGTCTTGTTCCAGTCTCGATGGCGGTGATCCCGCCCACCAGTTTACCACACCCAACACAAACAGAGCCATACCGGCTAGCAGAGCCGGCGCTCCCGCTACGGCTAGCCAGACGCAAGACAGAACCTTCAGTGCCGTCATGGCGCCGCGGCTGTATATACTGATGGGCACGACGAAGAAGATAACGCGTACGTCACAGCCGTTGGCCGAACCTTTGTTGAGGCCGCGGAAGAGAAGCCACACCATGAATGCGGTGAAGCCGCTGTATAGGGCAAGGCCAAGGCCGGAGCTGATCAACGACATGACTGGGATACGGGCGCCGAGATGCTGTAGAGCTCGCCATGGAGATTGACAGGGCGCTGCCGACTTGAACCCATCTCTCGCGATGCGACCGAGCATCTGCGTCGTGGTCTGGGCTTGATCAAAGGGAATGCTAGCACGACGAATGGCCTCGGTGTGCGTGTCCCGGAACGTTTCGACCTGCTTGTTGTCGACCATGATGCCGGCCGCTGTATCCCGAACGCGACCGTCAGCGTACACGTCCAAGATGTAGCCCGCAGCATCTGCCGAGATGGGGTTGGAGCGAACTGCCGTGAAGGCGGCGACGTAGTCTTGCAGCGCCCTCTCTAGAGCGTCCTGCTTGTTGCTGAAGCTCCTCCACAGACCGCCGGGACTGCCGGCCTGTTCTGCTGTCCCGAGAACCCTCAGCACGGCCACGTAACGAGCGTTCCATTCCGCCTCTTGGTCGCTGACCATCCTGCCTCCCTCCTTCTCGAGATCCTGCCGGATTCTCTTCATATCCCCATCCTTGCCGGACGAGCCCCGGACAGCATCACGACAGATGGACGATACCAGAAACACAAGCGACCAAAAAACCAAACCATACACTACAGCCCAGTCCAGAATGACCAGACCGGCATTTCCACTCGTGGAGTTGAGCGAGAGGACGACGAGATTGGCAGCGGCCAGCGGCACGAACGAGAGAAACCACAGCTTTTGGTCCTCGCCTCCGAGGAACAAGAGCGAGAGAAGAGCCGCTGTGTATTGCAGGTAGTAACTGGTCCGTATCCCAACACCATAGAGACTGGAATCGCCAAGTATCTGGCAAGATGACGGCGGTCCGCTTCCGTTGCTGATGAAGCGGGTGCCACCGCCGGGGTCCATCTCGGCCAGGTCCTTGGGACCGAGGCCAAAGACGGAGACGGAGGGCTAGCGAGTGATGAAGGGAAAAGCGAGTGAGCTGCGAGACCGCGACGGCTCTCTTAGGACCTTGCCATGGTTGCCGTGTAATTTGATCTGGAAAGATTACAAAAGACAAAAAAGGGAGAAAGAGAGAAGAGAGAGAGGAAATCAGATCACCGAACGGAGAGCAAGGCAAAGACTTTTGGACCGATCGGTCTGGTTCCGGCCCCACGTCGGTGCCCTGCCTAGCTGCTGGTCAGAGCCTGACTAGGTCTCGCCGAGCATCCATCGCCCACAAATTTGGGAATCGCCTTGCTAGGGTTCCGGGACGGCCGCCGCGGGGCGACGCCAACTATTGATGGGATGCAGCTCAAGTGCTGGAACTGCGTCCCAGACTTTGAGAGTTCCCCAGCCACCATGATGCTGCTTCGGTTCATGGATCTCTCTCACCCTGCTTGTCTCCTATTCCTCTATACTATGCAGGCACGGTGGTTGCCATGAACCCGAGGCTAGGGTTTGTTGGGGGGGAATTGCCAGAAAGGTCCGCCCGTCCACCGAACCTGCGATCAGATCCCTACGAACGATGACAAGAGCCAAGTGGGGAAAAAAGAAAAATGGTTGGATGATGCAGAGTGACGAGATGCGGCCCCGCGCCGAAGCACGCGTCTCCCTCCATACCCGAATCGATCTGGTTGGGTCCCGGAGTCGGGGTGGGGGAAAACGAACACCACGGACCATTCGGTCAGCCCTGCAACAGGGAAGCTGTGGGTTCCTTGACTGGAAGTAGGGGAAGGGGGGCAGCAGCAACTTCGCTGAGCCGTTGAAGAAAGCAAAAATCCGGAATAGAGTCGTATTCTCCCGCTTCGTGGCGCCGGACTGTGCAGTTCCAAGCAGCCAGTTGCAACGTCGACGGCGACTCCCTGAACTTTTTATCACGGAACAAGCTCGCCCAACACGACGGCAGGTGGCAGCGAAGGATGAGAGCAGGCTGGATTGGGGCCGACAGCATCCCGCTCTGGGGCCTGTTTTGGTTGGGAGGAACGCGACGCCAGTCCTCATTGGGCCTTGCCCAGAGAAACACAATGGGGGACGTGGGCGAAGTCCGAGACAGCCCACCGTAAGGATTTTGCCAGCTGCTTTCTCACTTTCTCACTCGAGTCTCGAGTTTGCGCGAAAGCCAAAGACCGTTGCGCCAATTTCTCAAATGAGAGGGGTTCTATTCTTGATGGCAGAGAGAGAGAGAGAGAGAGAGAGAGAGAGAGAGAGAGAGAGAGATTTAGGAGGGTTAGGGTTTGCTCCGACGGCAGAGCAGACGCGGTGCCGCGCGACATGCCATTCAGGAGTCAGGACGCAGGAGTGCCGTACCAGTGATAGACATTTGTGAGATTGCGAGACAAACAGCCCGTGCAGTGACCCAACCCGCCCTTCACTGCGGAGAAACGTCGACAGTTCGGCTCCGAGACTTGCTGCTGAGGTGAGAGTTGATCGGCAATCCGGGGAATGGGCGTGCGGGCGCAGATCACAAAAAGATTGCCCCTATCCACCGGGTGAAAAGAAAAGTTTCGTTTCATCCAAGTTTTCCGGCGTGTTTGGTGTTTGCAGCAGCACCTGCATCATTGCATCTGTCAACCGCGAGCCGTGGCGGCACAGCTGGCACAGCTGGCACAACCCCGAGTGTTCAGGCTCGGCAGGGGCAGATGGACGGATGTCGCACGGCAGTCAGTTGTGCGAGCGACTGGAAGGCGGTTGATGATTGAACTCATCACGGCAAAAGTGAGGAAATGGTGGTGGGGTGGCTTCGTAGCTTGCCGAGTCCTTGGGCAACTGTTAGCGAGGTGTCTTGGTGGGGGTACGACGAATATTCGTCTGAACTGGACAGAATAATATTCTGTGCAAGTCATGGGATGAATGGGCCCACGTTCTGAAAACAATCCCCTTATTTTGCCGATTTACAGCTCCCGCAAACTCGCCGAGCGTTCACTGGTTTCTGCCACACAAAACCCCTCCAACAGTCTTCGAAGAAGCCCTTATCAGCGAAATCAAAAAATCCAGGTCGCCAAATTTGGTTCCTGAAAACCCTTGCAGCAAGCGATCGCTATTCCGAGAGCAGATAAGCGCGCTCGAGGCGCTGCATTGCAGCCAAGCGAAGCTAATTGTTCCCTCTGTCATCAGCCAATCACGATGCGCCGAGCCCTGAATCGCAGGGGCCAGAAACAGGCATTTCGTCTCAGAATGGAGCTTGCTTCCCGGAAAACTGGCTTGTGCACTGCGGGCTATGCCGCTTTAGGATGCGGCCCCTTTTCCACCTCTTCCGCCCGCCCACTGCCCACTCCCCAAACTTGCCTTCTCGAGACAACATCGCGCCCGCGCCAAAAGCCCCTCAAAGGTCTCAAAGTCATTCTTTGGCATTGTCACTCATTTTCATCTCAAATCCCTGCTCTTCAGCGCCTTTTTTTTCTTTTCTCGAGCGTGTCAATTGATCTTGACCCGACTCGATCACGTTTACAATACAATTTTCGAACCCGACACTCATTCTCGAGACACCGAGCACGACGGCCAAACGATGCAGCTCTAAGAAGCGCCACATAACAGATCAATAACGCTCACATTGCGCCATTCAGCGCCGCCACTCATTCCACGAGCGATAGCTCGTTGAACAACACATCACATACACATACACAACTCCACGAACGAACAACTCTCACTGCCAGCACCATGCTGCTGCCACGATCATTCTCTGGCCTTGTGCTGGCCGTTGCGGCCCTGCTCCCACATGTCGCCGCTCAGGTCACGACCGACTGCTTTCCCATGAACAAAACCTGTCCACCGGACCCCGCTTTGGGCATGGACGTGGGCTTCAACTTCAACCAGACCCCAAGAGCAGGAACCTGGGAGACAACCGTTGGCCCGGTCACGTATAGCAATGATTTGGGCGCTACATTTGCCATTAAGAAGCAAGGCGACAGCCCCACTATCCGCAGCAAGTTCTACTTCTTCTGGGGACGCACCGAGATTTGGCTTAAGGCATCGCCTGGACAAGGCGTCATCAGCTCTATCATGCTTTTGTCTGACAATCTTGATGAAATCGATTGGGAATGGAAGGGTATGGCTGATCATAATCCAACAATGCTACGTAGAACTAACATGCTGATCAGGCTCCGACCCCGAGCACGTTCACAGCAACTACTTCGGCAAGGGAGTGCCCGACTTTCGAAACGGTCTCGAGCACAAGGTTCCCGGTGGTGCTATGAACGACTACCACAATTACACCATCATGTGGACCAAGGATGCCCTGGATTTCTACATCGACACCGCCAAAGTTCGCACCCTCCTTCCCAAGGATGCAAACAACACCAAGTACTATCCACAGACCCCAATGCGACTTTCGATCGGTATCTGGGCCGGTGGTGATCCTAGTCTCCCTGAAGGCACTCGCGAGTGGGCTGGTGGTACTACGGATTACGGCAAGGGGCCCTTCAGCATGTTTGTGAAGAGTGCCTCGGTCCACGACTTCAGTACCGGAAAGGAATATCTCTACAGTGACAGGACAGGATCGTGGCAGAGCATCAAGGTTGTTGCGTAAGTTCTGCAATATTGTACCTGATCCTTTTGGCGGCAACTGACATGCACTAGCGGCAACTCAACTGCCAAAGACGTCATTACTGCCCCTCCTGAGGTGCCCGAGCCCAGCATCGGTGAGAAGTTCAATGCCCTGCCCCCCACGGCTAAAACCGCCATCTATGCGAGCTCTGCCGGTGTTGGAGCCGTTATTATCGCCTTCGCCATGTTCTACTGCATCCGCCAACGCCGCCGTGGCGCCAACGAGGCCAAGCTAGCTGAGCAGAAGGCTGAACAGGAGCGCATGGAGCTTGCCCGTTTCAAGAAGGCCGGCGTTGACCCCGACAGCTTTGTCGACTCGGCGGCCGAGTACAACGCCAAGGATATGCGCCAGGGTGGAATGAGCGACACCAACAGCTACAGCGTTCCCAACACCCCGAGTGCCACACCGAACGAGAAGTGGGATCAGGCCGCCGCCGTTGGTGCCGGAGCTGCAGTCGGTGCCACCGCCGCCGGCGCTGGTACGGCAGCTGCCATGCGAAGTCCTATGCCTCTCCTGAGAGACGGTGCCCAATCTCCCCGCGTCACTAGTCCCACGAGCCCCGGAAATGGATTTAATACTCCGTACACTGACCGAACACCGAACACCCGCTCACCCGCACCGAATATGCCCAACTTCACCGCAGGGCCCAACTTTGGCGCTGGTCATGCTCCGATGGGTAGCCCAGGCCCCAACCCCGCAATGCGCGGTTACTCTACACCCAACCCTGACATGCGTCGTGGCTCCCCAGGTCCTCAACAGGCTGGGTATGGCGGCGGCATGCGGATGAATAGTCCAGCTCCCCTGGCCCAGCCGCTACCCCAGAGGAGTTACACCGGTGGGGGTTACGCGCAGAACATCAACCAAGCCTATGGCCATCCAGCGCCTCAAGGCGGTCAGCCGCCTCAGGGATACTGGGGTAACAATGGTGGCTATCGGTGAACATGACCGCTGAAACTCTACGCATGGTTCCTCTCGAACTGGGCGACTCGGCACGGATATTTCTTTTTATGACATGACACTTGGCGTGGGTGATGTTACGATTATTATCAGAGCGGATCTTGGTAAATAGAAAGGTGAAGGCCTTGGGATTTGGCCATTGTATAGTAGCCGGTGACGAGCAGCAGATGCTCCCCGAACATTTATCTTCATTTCGAGACGGCCATTGGCTACGACGAGGGAAAGACCGAGCTGGACTTGCTACCTCAAGTCGATGCTGGGTCGCCTTGTCATGATGGATTAATATACCTTTTTGTTCTCTGAACGCCCGTATCATGGACCCATTGGCCGAGGCTGTACGTCTGTTTGTCAGTGTGTACCCCTGACTGGACCTGAAGAATATTGTCACAATGCAAGCTTGGTAAAGCGAGTGACCCATACCTCTTGCCATGTACCTAAGTAGGTAAACATCCCATACCCAAGAGACTGCCAGCCTGAGACGTATGAGACGCACCTGATACTAAAGGCTGATTTGGACATTTCCCACTAGACGCTGTACCACCAATGATAACATTTACATTCCTTGAACCCCCTAACCAACCTCCCCCCCCCGCCCCCAAGAGCTTGAATCGTCTTCATCTTCCAAATATCTTTCTGTGTGCTAACGAACGAGCTCTTTTTGCTAGCCTAGCAATCTTGAGTCGCGTGGTTTGATTGCTAGCTAGCTAGCTACCTACCTACCTATCTATACCTACCCAGGGATGTGAATGTTGCCTTGCCTACCTAGGTAGGTACTCAGCAAAGTTGCCGGGTTAAAACTTGGCGACCTACCATCCATCCATCAACTCTACCTAGGTAGGTTTGTAACCCCCACGTGGGCGTTTGAAACTGTCAAGTTTCCGTGGCGTCAAGGAGCAGACGTGCAGAGCATGGAAAGTTAGATGGGACGAGCCAACCACCTAGGTAGCTAGCTAGGTATTCTATTCTAGCTGCCAAAGGAAGGACTGGACTTTGTAAAAAGTTCAAAACATGAGAGAGGCAGTTTGTTTGTCAGACGCCAAGGGATCCAAGAGTTGAGTTGCGTGAGCTGGCCCGGCTCAGTTAAGAAAGAGTGTTTGTGTTTGTGTTTGGGGGATGGGGATGGGGATGGTCCGTCAGTGCACATCCTACAACCTATCTAATCCCAGAATGGATGAATGAATGTAGTGCCTTGTTTGAGCAAGCCATCATCCCCTTGAACCTATTATTCAGATAATGAATGGGCTGTCCGTCCAGTCATGTTTGTCATCCATTCTTGTTATCGAAGACTACTACTGTCTTTGCTTTAGGTTCGTCATTGGTGGGTACGATGATCGAGCTTTTTCAATAGGTAATAACTTTTCGTTGAAACTTTCACAGAAACTCACCCGAGTCACAACCCTGCAGCCAAATTGCTTCCAGTGCTTGCTACAATTCATCGCAGTCGGCTATGGGGCTTGTCTAGGGCAGGATCTCTGGTAAGCTCCTTCACAAATCCTCGCTTCAACTAGATTGTACCTTCCTTTCCTCTCTCCCCTCCTACATGTAACTCTTCAAGAAGGCTTTTGACGCATAAACTTTCCCACCGGCCGAGGGTCTTCCCACCAACTCACCCCTCTTACCTTACCAAAAAGACCCTTATCTCCCTTTGCCTGTATCCTCATGCAAATCCACCACACCTCTCGAACCTATCCAAAACGCCTTCAGCCGAGTACGCAAGGCCTTACTAACACATCCAAGGCCCCTCTTGAAGATTTCGCAAAAGCAACTGCTGTCAGCCAGTCCTTCCTCGGGCAGATCCGAATACGCCCTTGACCAACTCCGTAAAGCGGATACCCAAGGCGCGACCATGGTTGGTAAGATCCCTCTCCTCATGCCCCTAGCCAGACTCCTGATGGCATCTTTGTTAACAGCCATGACTAGACGCAGGGAACATCACCAATGGTTGTGCCACCACCTTAGAACCAGGGGGCAACTCGCATCCCTCCGCCCGCTCTCCCACGCCCACCCTCTTGACCCCTCCAGCCACCCCAAAGCGTCTCCCACCCCCGATAATCAACATGGAGTGGTACAACCGGATAATTGGGGGGGCGGACAACTTCCTCGCCGAGACCACAGCACAACTTCGCGCCATCCAGGCGCGGCAACAAGGCCGACGGCGGCAAATGGAGGCGGTGCTAGTTGAGCTTCAGCATCACCGTGACCGGCTGACTATGAAGCTCCGGGAAGAGCAGCGCCAAGGCCGAGCTATCTGGAGCGAGCTGGCACCGGCGAAGGGCAACGACACCGGCGAGTACCTCAACGGCGCCTTCGCTCACCAATTCGACGTCGTGAAGCGTGCTGGTTGTGTACTCGCCGCCCAGCGCATCGATTGGGCCAGTGAGGTGAACAAACTCCACGTCGAGCTCCGCAACGCCTGGCGTGTCGCCATTGGACTGGCGCCTGTACAGCCCGGGCCGACCTGATCGGTAGGCATCGTACTCCACGTCATCGGGATGATACGCTGACCATACGCTTGACGGGTAGCGCCCGGCCTTTGGCTGGCCCAGCTCGGCCCAAGGAACCTATTGCCATGGGGGGAGGGCTAGAGGAAGAAAAGAATGCTGCTTGGTTGGGCAGTTGTCTTCAAAAATCGACAGGAGCAGGTAGAGGACTGAGCGACAAGAGAATCCTCTTCTCTGCCAGCGCATCGGCCGAAACGGAAACTACCAGAGGGCATCTCCGAAGACCGGAGATTCATGCGCCGCAGGCCTTTCCCGACCGATGGCATCGGAATTTTGGTCCTTGTCCCTTGACCTGCCACTTGGCTCACGCCACTTGCGGTGTAGTTTTAAAAGGGGAGGTGGAAAGGAAGGAAATACCATGCGGACCTAGATCGGTTGGCTGGCTTGCGGGCAGCGAAATCCTGTACTCGCGAGCCCTGCATGACACGGGGAATGCACCACGGGTAGCGTGAAGGGGCGGATGACTCCCGTAGTTAGCGCCGAAGCAGGACATGCTTCGGAACTGTACATAGGTCACCAAGAGCCATCGATCCCGCACAGAAGTGCTTGTTCCAGGGCGGGTAAGTCCGTTGCCGGACAGGTGCAGATTCCTTCATCAGAAACACAGGAGGTCCTGATATATTGACTCCAGCATTTCTTTGAACCGTCAACGCGCAGTCTCTGTGGCGTGGTGTGACGAGTCTCCGACGTGAACCGCTCTCTGCCAATGGATCTGACCAACCGCTGAAGCTGTCGACGTAGGAGTAGTCCTGCAGGGAACCAGCTGGCCACCCTGGGCTGCCCACTTGGGCAAGACAACGCTCGGCAGGTGCAGATGCAGAGTCGCCGAGGCCTAATACGAGGGCAGGGAAGACGAATGAGTAGAGATACCGGAGCATTTGATCCGGTTGCTAAAGTAAATACCCCTGTATGTGCCTTAACCGGAGAGCAGAAGGCGGTAAGGCGGTACGGCGCCACCGTACCCAGGCCCTCCAGGGCTTGCAGATGGTGGACTTATCCCTAGCGTGCCTAGGTCCATGGCGATCCATCCATGATTAAGGGCTGGTAATTATCCCGTCTTGCCTACAAACTTGCATTGGTGCCCAAAAGCACCGCGTTCTTCCCAAAATATTCAGAGATGTGCGGCGGCAACAGCCAGACAGAGAGAACACTGGCAGTGATCAAGTGACAGGGGCGAGAGCCAGTTTCGAGACCCACGCACTTCACCTTGTTTGGTGAACTGTCTGTCAACAGCCTTAGCATGACCTGGGCTCCAAGGACGCAACGACCTGGCATTCGCGTGGCGGAGGCCGTCCCTGGGCTGGGTAGGATCCTCTTTGCAAGTGGCCAAGGACCGATCAGGTGCATCACCGGGGGGAGATTCTGTTGAGGACCGCCCCCGTTGTTTACTGAGAATGACAAGAGGGTTGAGGACCGTATTGTCATGACCGTGACCTGGTGCCATACAATTCTTCAGGGTCAGACCCAGCAACGAACCGGCTGGCTGGCCTTCAAAAGCGATTGCAGTATTATTTACGCCATGTGATGAATTGTGACGATCCTCGGCCATGTATTCGTAATTTACGGAATAAGGTGATGTGCAACACCTGTTTTCCTGTAAAATCAATTTTCATCACCAGTCTCAGAGTGTGAGTGGCGAGAAGGCTTCCGTCATCCTCGGTTTGCATGTGGATCATCACGGCACTCGCCGATGGCGTTTTGATTGGACGCGAGAAACACGGGGCTGGAATCCGAGGCGGTGCCAGGATTTGGGAATTGGGCGCCAATTGTGGCGAGTGCACATGTCTGGAAAGACGACGTGGCGGTGCTCGGAGAAAAGTGCCAATTGGGAGAAGACCCCCAAGCCACCTAGGATCTAGAACGGTCTCGGGAAAGGAGGCCATCAAAAGAACGTGCGATGTCTCGGACAAACAGAGCATGTGAAAGCGTGGGCGAGGAAAGCCGTATCGTTTCCCAGAACCAAGACCCTGTCGAGCTGTCCCCCGGTCAAGCCATTGCCTTCGATTGAAGCGCAGCCAAGTCGAATACCCTGGTGGAATCACGGTTCCGTATCATGCTTGCTTGACTCCCTGCCAAGCTCGCTGAATGTGCCCCGCATGGCAGTTCAGCAGCCGTGCCTCGCGTCTCGCAAAAAAAAACGACGATAACGACGGCAACGGATCATATGCACTACAGACAGGGGCGGCTGGGACATGCTTGTTGAGGGGCGCCGTCATACCCAAACATTAGCTCTCAGTGGCGTCGGCTCACCCGGCTGATGACCTACCTCTCGTGGGACGAGCCGTTAGAGCCGCTGCCAAGCTTGATGCTGGGAAGATCCCGTGCGGGGGTCCTCTCATGCATCATCCGTGTCAGTGGTGAAGGTCTCGTGCTCCATTACGGCCATTTCTAGAAAGCGATCTTGAAGATCTCAGGTGCCCAAGCTGTGTCATCGAGATGAGATTGCGCCAAGCAAACACAGCAGTGACCCGCGATTCTGGTGAGGTGTTGAGCAGCGTCTGGTCTTGCTGGTGTCTATTCTCACTTAGTGGTGGCGAAACGGGGACCACAGGTCGGCTTCTGATGTTCCCGGCATCTTGTTGGGACAGGTGTCGCCTGAACGAGAGCCACGTTCTGCTTTTCTCGGACCCGAGCCTCGTTGGGTTGCAGGTGCTTTGTCGGTACAAGTGCCATGCACTGTCATTCGATAATATGTTTTTAGCTTGTAAACCGACGATTGCGTCGAAGAGTCTAGACAGTTCGGCGCCAATGGTCACGGCATCGGTGTCACGTCCCGGGCTCGTTAAAGCCTGAGGTCCGTCAATGTCAATACTGGACATGCAGCGCCGTCTGCCGCGTAGTGGGGTAGTACTCAGGTGTTGGATGCTAACCCCTTCCCCGTCGTTCTATGTAGGTGGGGGTGAGGGTGACGATTCGAGAAGACTCGTGAAACTGCCCGACCCGAGCCGTGGGTGTAGTGTACTGTTCGTCTCCGCTTCGCGAGGTGCACAATCCACGGTTGCCGGGGGTGTCGGCACGAAGCTTTCAGCGATTTTCCAGGTACAAAAGGGGAGGGCGAAATCGAAAGACCCTGGCAGCTGTTGCCGATCTCGGATTCGGTCGCTGGAGGACGCGATCAGAAAAAATTGAACATCGGGTTCGGGGTTGTGTACTGTGCGCACAGTGTAGCATGGCTTGCATGAGGAGAAAAGAACTTCATGTTAGGTACCTAGCTCCCGTTAGGTTGCCGAGAAAAATTGAATGGTCTTGGGCATTGCAACTAGGTCGTGAATTTTCGGACTGCAGACCGTGTGGAAAGGTGACGAACACCATGCCAGGACCCCTGCCCGGATACACTGGTATAGCGGGACAAGGGTCGCCCCGCCTGCAGCAGGACCCTGCGGGGCCTGCTTTCTGTCGAGCCCAGCCTTGGAGATCCGGTGAGGGGCAAGCATTTCCAGGTTCTGGTGTCGGAGGGCAGGTTTGTGTGACGAGCGAAACATTCAGCTTCCTTGGAACGGCAGCCAAAGATTCAATCTACTGCCCGGTGATGGACGCTGCATTGCCAGTCTGGGCCGTGGAGCACAAGGAAAACGTTATGATGACGAGCGTCAGACCAGCAGACCATTGAGAGCCTGAGGATAAAAATGGTCGCACGCCAGGATAGTGCTGGCCTTGTAGTTTGGAAGAATTGAACTACCCGGCTGAGCTGAAGGCTCTGCGCGAGCTGTCCGTTTAGAGGACGAGAATGTGCTGGTAACTACTACGCATTCCACGACGGGAGTTGGCACCGCGGCCGTAGTAAATCTAGTGCACTCGGTTTGCACACATCTGGTTTCTTGGCCAATTGTCCTTTCTGTTCCACCCTGTTCACACCCCTAGCGGAGACGCTTGAATCGAAAAACGGGCGGGCAAAGGCAGTCTAGAACCGACCCACCTGGAGGGGACATCGAAAAGCTGAACGGGACCCTCGCTCGCTCGCCGGCGCTGTGGTAAGCGCCGCGCGCTGCACTAGCCAATAGGCGCCTCTTGGAGCATTTGCTCCGGGGTACTCCCCCTTCCCACCATGGAAGGCACCACATTTCGGCGCTGTGGCTCGAGGATCTCAGGTAGGAAGCAAAATGTTTCTAGGGATCTACCCCTGTGCCGAATATATACCGCCTTTTCCACCCAAAAAAATGGCAGAGTTGTGTCCCCCACCCCCGGCGACCCAGCAATCCTTCCCTTTTCCAGGGCAGCGCCCTTACGTGTCGCTGTGGTCGGCCTTTGCCACAGTCCCGACAAGCAGGTTGCTTCCCTGAGCTGCCTGACAGCCTCAGGTGGCGAGCCGCACCTGCCTGTACTGTTCTTTAACACTCCCCCATCCGCTGGCACAAGGGGTGATCATAGGGCGACCGCCAAGCCCCCCTCACCTCCCCTTTCCCCCTCCATGTTCATGGCCGAGTCCCCAAAGTCCGGTACATAGGATCCCTTGACCAATACCGATATCCTGTCGCCAAAGTCCACTCCCTGGGTATTCCGCACCCAACCCGATACCCACAGCCACGCCCCCTGGGTCTGACCCGTCGACCTACTTACCGACCCAGTATATCAAGCCACACCCGAGGCCACACACACACACACGTCGAGACGTACTGCACATAAACAGCAACTTACGCAGAAAAAAAAGGAACAGCCCATGTTGACAGGCATACATTTAATCATCCTCTTTACACTCTTCTGGTGACGGTTAAGCGGTCATTTTAATGTGCACTGAGCACGTCACCACCGACTGCCCAGCCTGCGGGAAAGATTATCTGGTCTATGTCGAATTCTGCAAGTACTTTCATCCTCCCTTTGTTCGCTGCCCAAAGGGTACCGTCGTGCAACATCTGGACATGGAAGAGGGAGACTGTCCCAGTCCCGTTTGCCCCAACAGCAGGAACGGCGGTTGCGCAGTAATGTAGCACGCCGATGATCAAGAGTGCCGAAACCGAAACCCCCGAATACAAAGGCGAGCGTGGACGAAGAAGACAACAAGGGAAGTGAAGAAGAAGCCGCCAGAGCCTGTTGGAATCACAACTTCTGCCCGTTGGGCCCGACCTCGACAACCTGATCGATGCCGTCGTACTCCGGCAGGTCAAAGTCATACTTTTTCGCGATCGCCGGTGTTACGAACCTGAAGGAATAAGATTAGTAGCAACGAAAGAGACCCATACAATGGGAAGGACGTGAAGTAAGGTAGAGTACGAACCTGCCGCCAATGAAGTGACGACCTTTGAAGAACCGGACGAGGGGCTTCGGCGCTGTCAGGCTAACAAGGACATTAGGATTAAAGGAACCGCCGACGCCTGACTTTGGCGGCCCGTCTTCAATATTCCAGGATGACGGGGCATCGACAGACGTCACCGGGACGCTCGTCTCCTCCATGGCCCGGATGACAGCCGGAAACGGTTCCCGAACCTCACCGGAGAAGCTGAAGCCTTGATGGATCATCAGTCTGGCGACTGCATGGTGACAGGATATAAAATGACAAGAAAAACGAACCAAAAATGGCGTCGACAACATGGTCAGCCGACTTGAGGGCGGTGGGGAAGTCGTCGACGAAGGGAACATTGAGGTCCTCGAGCTGTTTGGCTAAACGCTACGAAGACGACGGATGAGCGCCATGATCAGAGAGAAGGACGGAGTGCCAGCGGGCTGGAGAGGAATATTGTCTCTTGGTGGCATAATATATACGAAAAGCTACCGCGCTTTCTTTGACATTGTTTTGATGAGAGTCAAGCATATACAAATAGGATGAAATTGGAGCGTGCATCTTGTCTTTGCAGCACTTGGCGGTGAAGTGAAAGGGGAGTTGACGAACCTGGTACAGTTCATTCTTGCTCCGTTTGGGGTAGTAGATGGCTGGCTGATAACCATAGTGGCGAAGGTGTCGCGCAGCCACCAGACCGTCGCCCCCTGAAGGGTTCGGTTAGCGCATGGGCCAGCCCCTGAGCTGCCAAACAAAACGCAAAGGCTCCAGCTAACCGTTGTTTCCTGGGCCAACGGCAACAAGAATTCTGGGTCCGCGGGAGATTGGATGAACCCGGTAGACTGAGCGAGGATACCGGTCAGATGTTTACGGGACGGCCGTTTCGTGACCCACGTACCAGCTTGCGAGACCGAGAGCCCGGCAAGTTCCATGAGTTGATCAATTGAGAAGGCCCCAGTGCTCATGAGTTCCTTGTCCAACGCCGCCGCGGCTTTGGAAGAAATGGTCTGTTGTTTTTATTAGCATCCAAAAATGAAGAGAGGACTTTTTTGTGTTACGAAAATATGAGGCCATCGCCATGCAGCGAGCAATCGGGGCTGGCTCCACTTACCTTCAGTGCCATTGTGGAGCGTCTGGACAGAGATGCCCGGAGATCTCCGAAACTGGTAAACGGAGGGGAAAGCTGGCGGTTGTGACTGCAAAAGGGTGCGAGGTTATTATAGCGACAACGCAAAGACCGAGGGGCTTTCCGTTTGGCTGCAACTGACATCACCAGCAGCGGCTTGACGAGTGATGCTTTGGGCAAGAGAAGGTTCCAAGTGCGGATGACTAAGCGTCCTAAGCCCTGCACCTGATTGGCTCAAGCTTTGGCTGGCCCAAAATTTCCCGACAGCAACTTGGCGCTTCTGATTTTCGAGATCGCGACCAAGAAACCGAGCCCAGTGAGAACTCGCTGCCATTGGGAGTCGCCCTCGACCCAAAACTCGAAATGGTGCTGAAAATCCGCCTCGCGCGCTTTGGGCGCCGCAACAACCCATTCTACAACGTTGTTGTAGCCCACGCCCGGTACGAGGCCATTGGTGCGAGGGTTCTAGTTCGACCACGCTGCTGACACGGCTTTGCAGAACTGCCCGCAACAGCAAGCCCCTCGAAGTCCTGGGCACATACGACCCGATTCCCAAGCAGGATACGTACGCCCCGCCCGGTCAAAAAATGCACAAGGACATCAAGCTCGACATCACAAGGGCGAAGTACTGGGTCGGTGTCGGCGCTCAGCCAACAGAGCCCGTCTGGCGGTTACTCTCGCTGGTGCGTTCTTTGGAGCTACAGAAGACAGACATCTCTGACTAATGACCATTCCAGCTCAACATCCTGGAGCCAAGACGACCGTCACCTACCATGCCCAATATGCGCCGTCGAAAACCGACTCTCGTGAGGGCTGCGAAAACACCAAAGAAACCAACGCTCAAGACGACAACGCGTAAGGAGGAGACACCGAAATCTCCCACGGACTTGATGAGTGAGCCGAAGCCCGAGAAGCGGACACAAAGACCTCCCTTGGAGTTGAGCGCGGCATTGAGGTCCGCCGTGGCGCAGAAAATAGCTATTCACGAGAGAAGCAAGGCTGCAAAGGCCACGGAAAAATTGGCCAAAAAGAAGCAGGCAACCTTGGAGGCGGCAAGAAAGAAGGCATTGGGGTCGTCCGACAGAAGACCGGCACTCGCCAAAGAACCAGCATTCAGCACGATACCAGCATCCGCCGAGGAAGCAACCCCCATTAAAGAGCCAAGAGCTGCCGGGGAACCAGCACCCGCAAAGAAATCAACATCCTCCGAGGAAGCCGCTTCCGAGACCTCATCCAAACCGAAACCGACGAGTTCGTAATGTGTGCAACACTGCCAGCTTCATCCAATCCAACATTGCAAAATGATAGCGGGAGGAGAGGCGTTTAGAGGTTAACATGGAGGCTATAAATGCACAATATGGGATACAACTGCCGAATCTAGACTCATGACGGACCGCAGAGGTTTTTAGGATATCGAGCAATTTGGTCCAATTGTTCGGGTGGGTTGTCGGTGGTAGGCTGGTTGAGACGGCTTATACCAGACACGTGCATAGCCTGGGTGGGTGGGGAGCAGGCCAAGCAAGCCGGAGACGATCGTCAAGGCGATTGAGACACCGTAGAGACAGCCATCGCAAAGATATAGGGGGCTACTAGGAATGTCATGTATAAATTCTGTATTGTTCATACGCTGTTTGAGAAATCGCTTCTTGTCCAGGTTCCGTACCGATCAACCATATTCAGTGCTCTCCAGCCTTAACCTATGTATCCCGACGCCCAAAGCCAACTGTGCGTTCCAGCCATATGTATCCGGTACTCCTGGCGTGACGATATCAAGTAGCCCCCAATGCCTTGTGCGCTATCGTCCACATTTCACCGTCCTTGTGTTTATGCTTGTTCGCCGAATCCCTCGAATGTTCAACTAATGCTTGGCAAAGAAAATATTCATGATTAGACACACAATCATGACACAGACTCCATACACTGAGAGAGCTAGGGCCATCTTTCGCAACAGGCCATGCTCTAGATGCTCGAGATCCCAACGCCACTTGCGACGCCCCCGCCACGGGGCCCTTGATGTCACACTGCTGACGACACTCACGACAGAGTGGAGACTGGCGACGCTGTCCAACATGGCAGATCCAACCATCGGTTCCTCCGAGTCGGGAATGTCGTCGAAGTCGGCGTCATCATCCTCCTTAGTAAGGCGTTGATGGTGAATATCCTCAGGATCGCTGACCTTGTAGAAGAACAGGCCAGGAAGAATGAAGGAGATAGCTGTTGAGCCCGTGCTGCCGACGTATGCCAGGACCGTATCAAGGCTGGACACATTCAGAGCAGTGAAGTAGCTGAGTATGAGAATTCCACTAGTGATAAGGGCGAAGCGTAGCTCAGACATGACGACAACCGGAGCTCCATGGTTATCGAGGGCGGCTGTTTGAGCGTTCGACGGGAGGAGAGGCTGTATTCCAGGTCCGGGAGAGCCGGTAGGTGACCGCATGCCTTTATTCGGACGCCATCTCAAAACAGCATCAACTGAGGCACGACACGGGTGCACCTGAAGAGGAATGCTAAACGTGACTAGAATGACTATCGCAGCTTTGGCGATGTTTGACGGAAGTGATGCAGGGTCTGGCCATGTTGTCAGTCGAAGCCTTCAACAAGCAAAACTATACTCACACATTGACACAATGTTTCCATCAACATTATTGCCGAACGTCAGGTAGCCAGTAATCGCAACCAGAATATACACTGACGCAGCAGAGCCAATGCTGGCGCCGATTACGCCAACAATACTTCCCGGAGAGTTGTCCTGGATCTCATTCAAAATCGAGAACATCTAATCATGAATCAGCGCGGGAGGGGAGCGTGCATTAGAAGGCTGAACTTACATTCTGATGGCACGTATACGCAAAGATGACGACAGGCAGGCTGCTCAGCGCCTGAACCGGGCCGCGCCACTTGATAATGTTGATGTCTCCCTTGTTCGGATACTCATCCTGCGTGAAGTGGTAGACCACTAGTACTACCAGATACCCGATCGAAACCAGAGCGACAATACTGGTGTACTTGAGCGAGTCCAACTTCTTGGGAAAGCTGAGGGGGATGATGAATATCAGGAAGAAGACCGTGATCCAGAATTTACGGTCAGCGAGAAAAGGAAGGCCAGTTTCGCTACCTACAAACGCCTCAGCAACGGCAGGCATCAGATCACCAATGATGATCATGTAGGATACCCCGACACCGAAGCATTTGATGGCAATCGCCGCGTCAAACATCACCGCCGCGTTGGGGTACGTCAACTGAGAGAGCGCGAAGAATGATGACGACCCTCTGTCAATGTATCGCGCGCATCGCCCTTGGAGATAAAGACCGAAGGCTGACGTGAGCCCACACCAGATAATAAGAAGCACTCCAAGCATGACCCCAAAGTGCGACATGGCTGAGGGCATGGCGAGCGTACCGGCGCCGATGACTGCGACATGTCAGTCAGGAACGGATATTAGCTCGTCTCCAAATGAACATACTGGTGTTAAGGAGATTGATGTTGCTGCTCATCATGGATGCCCGACCCCCACCAGGCTTAGAGCCGCGGATACCCCTTTGTCTGTCGCCAAATATCAGCACCACGACATATCTTCGGATGTTACCGAGAAAAGCACATACTGAACCATGTTTCCGCCCAAGGCTCCAGGAGAGCTACCGATGGTGGAATAGCCCGTCATAGCACATCAAGCCAGCAGTCCCCCCTCCCGCCAGTGTATAGTTTGGGATGTACGCAGTCAGTCGTAAGGGGGTTTGTTCGGACGAGGCGGTTCGCCGTCGAAGAAACGGGGGGGTGTCAGTTGAAGGTCTCGTGAGTTGAACTGGGGAGACTTCTGGATGAAGGCGGATTCGGTGTTGTTATTAATCGGCACAGTGAATTTGCGACTGAGATCTATTATCTGCACAACCGTTTCGTCGGCGCCGATATCGAGGCTAAAGCTGTTGGAAGAGTTCCGTGGAACGGCCACCGTTGAGGGTTGGGTCAGCGGGATTGCGTCGATGTTTCGAAGAAGCCACTGGTCTCCATCCAGCCAGTCACCCCACAGGAACCGGATTGGAATATGCTACGCTGATTGGGTGGATTCGGTGGGGCGGGAACCACCGCCGCCCACAGCCGACGATGTACCTAGTTAGCGTCGCCCCACTCTCCTCGGAGCAGTTTGCCGCAGGCAACCGTCATCGTGAATGGCACACCGACTTCGATCGCGAGACGCTGCAACTGCCCGTCGTCCGCCACATAATTGCTTTCTTTCTGCTTGCTGCTGGAGCTGCTCTTTACATTTCGGCAAGGCTTGTTTCTACTCTCTGGGCTTCCCGCGGCCTTCTCCATTGTCAAAACCCAACGCCATGGAAAACTCATTGGATCAGACCACTATCTCTACGATCTCTCTGTTAGAGGCTCGTCTGTTGAGAATAGAGCACATTCTATATGGCCAACTCGAGGCAGCACGCCAGCCTCCGAGCGAGCCTGCTAGCACCTCTCTTGCCGATCTCGAACGCCGCTTTAGTCTGCTCGTTCGTCACGTTCGTGTCTACTCGGAGCTGCTCAAAATATGTCTGTATCCTCTCGCATTCTCCTGCTCTGACTTTCTGCTAACTTTATACGCAGACAAGGCACATTCCTCGCTCTTCCAACCCCCACCCGCCGATTCCCCGCCTACCGAACTCTCTCCGGAAGCACTCCGTGCAACGGTCTTATCCTACGCATCCTCATTCCCCCCGATTGCCTCGGCCCTCGCCGCTGTCACCTCAGACACCCCAGTGCCAGACCCGAGGCTAAGCGCCGAACTTGCCTCCTTGCTGCCACGTATGAAGGCCATTGAGGCCACTCAGCTTGCACAAGAAGCGGATATTGCCGAGCTCAGGGCACGGAGTGAGCGGGTGATGCGGGCTTGGTACGAGGGAAGGGTACTCCGATACGGCCAATTCGTCGCAGATGCCGAAAGCCGTTTTGAAAAGGTGGAAGCCGCTGTCAGGAGATCTGAAAAATTTCGGGAACTGGATTCTGCCATCTGAAAACCTTTCGACCCTCCATGCAGCGCGGGATCGGCCGTCGGTATGCCGACACTTGAGTTATCTGGGGCAATACTCACCTGGAATGCGCTGTTCCCCATCGCCCGCTGAGCTGCTTGGAATCAATCCTACTCTGCGACGCAGATGTTGAGAAACGTGTTGTTCTCCAGCAGAAGTGTCGGTAATCTCACGAAACGCTTCGTTTGGATGTTTCGTTTCTTTACCTGGGTGGCCACGTTGAGCTGCTTGCTGAAACGAAACCGGCGAGCCTCCCGCGCGGTTTCGCGGCTGAACCTGGAGAAGCCTGTAACCGGGAAGGCCTCCACAGAGATGGGTGGACCGTTACCGCGCTGCGCGTGTTTCTGCTACCACCTAGCGGTTCCTGTCTCGTGGAACGCATGAGGACAGCTTCCAAAATTGGATGAGCGACCTGGGGTCAGCGATGTAGAACCATTCTGCCGCATTCTGTAACGCGCGAATGGTTTCTCGGACAGCATTCTCGGATATCCATGTCACATTTGAATAAGCAATCGATTCCAACCAACTAGACATCACCCTGTGCACCCTTCGCCTGTGTGCAATATTCACTGCGCCGCCACAACCGCAGTAGGAAAAGAGTTGTGGAATTCCACCGGTCACGAGCGGGACTGCGGTGGATTTGCGATTTGGGGGATACGATGAGTCGGCGCTTGGGATTGTGTGACATAACGCCCGGGAGTTGCGACTCCGTGTTTCAAGACAATTATCCCAACGCCTCCAACACCAAACCCCACCACCATCCAAATCATGCTGCCAGTCTTTTCTATGCAAATACCTCCTCCGTGGTTTGAGTTCGCTTTCGAGGCTAAAGTCGTAGGAGCAGCAACTTCAGACGATGGACCTCAGGCTGCCGGTCCAACTTGTCATGATATCTAAGATTTGAGGGTTGCGGCTCTGTCTCGTCGCACTTTCCCAGGTGCAACCCGGAATTGGAAGGCTGACGACGGTGCACTGCAACAGGGTCATGCTTTGGCAAACCCGTCAGCGGGTGTCTTGAGTGCCCGTCCTGCCCCATGACACATGCCCGGCGAGAAACAAGCAGCGCTTGGTGCAACTAGATCCCAGCCCCTTGGGTATGATCATACGCTGCGCTGCAAATCATTGACTGTATCGCAGCTTGCAGTTTGGTCAACAAAATTCCACCCCTATTGACGCATTTTTGTGGCTCGCTCATCACGCAATATCCCCATGCTGATTGTCTGCAGACTGTGATGACTCCGAGCTGACTGAGCAATTGCGGCGGCTAGGTAGTGAGTCTATCTGTTTATCACACTGGCTGTTCGGTAATGGTTGGGGTTTCAGGCAATCTGGCGATGACGTTTCGTTTGTTGGTTTGGGCGCTGACAATTGATGGTTGTCAGCTGGGTCTCAGGACGCAGTTGCCCAGGCTAGACACCTCACCTAACGCTGCCAGATCTGAGGATCCTTTGGTTCTCGTGAATCCGTGACGCCCAACTGCTTGCACTTGTTTGACTCGTCTGGCAGCATTGAAGTGACGGGCAGATAATATCGCTGCAATATATTTTGCTGACATGCTTTTCGATATTACCGCTTGCTGGGCACGGTCCATATTAATCAGGTCTCTATAACCTGAATCGTTGCGCTTGCTTGGACCCCGCAAATGGAACCCGGGTCTTAAGGTTACCTAGGTAGTTATGGGAACAGCCTGCAGAGCTGATTCCGGCCCTGACGCTTCCAGAGCCTTCTTTGGTCTCGACCTAAAGAAGACCCGTTTGAAAATGTCCTGATGACGGCGAATTTAGCTCGTAGGCTGCCCTCAAGGCACCAAAGAGCATTGCCAACGGCGCCCGTTATGATGACCAGCCAGCAATCCAAGCCAGCCAGCGCGCGAACCCCGCATTTTGACGCAGGTACAAGGAGCGCCGCCATCAGGTGGCTCCCACACCAGGAGGCGCGGGGAGAGTGGATCAGGCACATGGCAAGCTCCAGGCAAGATCGCAGCTCCAAACGTGCAACAAAGCAGTTGGGACTTGAGAGCGAGCACGAGCACGAGCAATGCGAGTTCATTATTTTGTCCTTTTCTTTTTCGTCTTCGTCTACGGCCGGACATCCCAGCGCCGAGCCAGCAAAGCTCGCCGTCGTCAGGGGGAAGCATGAAATGTGACATTACAAACATCTCAATCGGTAACTAGGCTCCTAGGCTGTGCCGAGAGAGGCCAGCTCCGGAGAGATTGAGCTCATCGGGCTGTGGCAATGCCGCCTCATCGGCGAAGCGACCCGCATTAACCTTTCATTCACTTGCAATTGAAGCCATTGACCCGGGACTTGCAGCTGGTTCCAACGCCGATCCTGAGGGCCAAATGCCCTGGGGAATTGTCTTTCAGTTCCCCGTACCTCTTTTGGAACGGGGAGGACCGCCGGGCCCGATGCCCGAGTCTGTAGCGAGTCGATAGTGAGCGGCATATGCCACCAGATACAAGACGCAATATTACTCTAGCAGATACCTAACGATAGTGTGGCAGTTTAAATGTCTCGGGGCTAGATTGTGACGCGATATCTCACCTCGCGGGGTGAGTTCTTAACCATGTCAGCATCAATCTACGTTAGCTTCACACCTTGGATCTCGACGTTACCTAGGTTGTTATCGGTCGCCGTCGAGTTCGGTGGTGCATCTCATGTCAACTCAATCCAACACCTCGAGGGCAATTGCATTCACTTTCCCCTGCACCGTTCTTGAAACCTGATGCTCATCCCTGCATAGCCGACCGAAGGCACGAGCTTCCCATGACACCGTGACTTCAACCCCTCGAAAGTGCGGGAGCTTTTCTGGAGCTTTGTGGGGGCAGCCAAGATGCAGGAGGTCCTTGGGCCAGCAGCCTGATTTGGGACCAAGACAACTGTCCAATCAGCACGCGCCGTCGAGATCTCCCTTGCCACATCGGGAGCGAATGGAATTCCAAACCAGATCCAAAGATCGCGTCCCCTCTCGCCCTGATTGGGCTGCGGCATTCGGATTTTTGTCGCCTCTGGAGCAGGTGGCCCCTCGGACAGCGCATCAACCTCCGCTCCAACTGTTGTGTGCCATGGTTTTCGGAAGCGTCGCAGGGGCCTCGATTTGCTCTCTTCGAGGTCGAAACACCCAGTCCGCTACTCACTGGCTCTCATAGTGAGACATGGCGAAAAGCTGCGAAAGCGAGCAACGCCAGCCAAAAAAAAAGGGGGGGAAACAGTGAAAATGCATTCAGTCCCAATAAATCCCAGGCCCACATATTTCTTGCCGTTGCTTTCACCAAACCACAGGTGCCAACAAAGTCTGGTCGCAGCAAGCTTTGGGCCCGACAGATGAACAGGCTCGTAGCTCCTCAGGAATGAAAGCTGTGAGATGTGACGGCCATCACCTTTCTTGGAGTGGCTCTGCGCCGTGCAACAAACGAGTTGACAGTGAACCGACCCAACCGCGACAGCAAGGAAAGGGGGGCCGGGCTCAATCCCTTGCGACGCTTGGCACGAAGTTGCGCGCACGCACCACCAGCCCTCTTCAGCCATTTCAACTCGTTAGCCATCCGACATTCCCGGCCAAATCCAGTCCCGCACCTCTCATCCCTCCCATCCCTCCCGCTCTCATTGCACAAGGCCACAGGCCACCCCCCTCTTCCACCCCCGGCTTGCAGTGCCTCCTTCCACTCTCCGACACCCAGGACTTGCATTAACTGTCGCCTCCTCCCCGTCACTTCTTCCTTTCTTCCGCCTCCCCACGATTTCGACGTTCAATTCTGCTCGACGGCCCTGTCTTGCATCGCCGACAATCGAATTTCGCCCTACGTTTCCTTTCTCGACGAGAACGGTATTGACGATTGGAAGACGCCGGCAGGTACTGCGATTGTTAGGGATAGACAGCGTCACGGACCGGGGGATTACGGAACACTGGTCGTCTTGGGAAGTTTTGGATTTTGACAGGGAAACCCTCAACCCGACTGCAAACTATCGCTCGCCGAGGAGCGCCTTGCTATTTTCCACGAAGCCATCACGCCCGAAGTCAATCCAGTCAGCCCCGCGGATCCGATTGATTTGGTCGCTCGTTGTTCTGGCGGGTCACTTTTTGATACATTTTCCGACGCTCTTTTGATCACCCATTTGGAACAATCCGCTGCTGGACACCGTTCTCTTCGATTGTAACGCTCTTTGCACGACTTGCAACTACCGGCTTGTCTTTCGCTGCACGAATTTTTTTTTTTGCTGTCGCGGAACACAGCCCGTTGACTCGTCCTTCCCACTCACCCAGTCTCTCCTTTCCAACCCACCCGCCTCTTTACCAACCACCGAGGTACCGCCCCGCTGGACAACTCCACGGTTAAACGTCTCATGTTCTCGCTCGGGACCTGGGTCAATTGAGTCGCCACTTCGCGAAACGGGTCAACCCCATTGAATTACTAGCAGCCTCCTCTGGCTCTTTCCGCCCTTATGCCATCTTACGGCTCTCTTCACTCCCCGTCGCTTCGGAAAATGGAAAACTCCAGGTCCCAGTATGGTCGCAAGCGCATGAGTATGGGGAACGTCATTGGCGACCCTTTTGCACTTGCGACCATCTCCATCGCGGCAGTAAGCATCCCGGATCTCAATGCCCCTCTCTGATACTGCCAAATGCTAACCCCCGCCAGCTTGCGTGGATCATTTCCCTGTTCGGCTCCGTATTTGCCCACGTCCAGACCAGGGCCACGTTCCCTCTCTTCACATGGTGGACCGTCGTATTCTACTTCTTTGCTATCATCGGGATTTTCATCGTGCTGGCTTCAGACGCCACCCAGACCTATCACGTCGCCATCGTGGGATACCTCGGTGCCGGTCTGGTCTCGTCGATATTGTCGGTCAATGGCCTGATTTACTCTAATAACGGTGCCCGGGAGGCAGCGGCTGCCGGTTTCATCCTGTTATCGATGGTGACGGTAAGTTTTGATCACCGTTGACCGCCTACCTCCAACGACTTTACTAATGAATGAGTTCAGATCGTTTGGATTTTCTACTTCGGCTCGGCACCCAATGCCGTGCCCCGTGCATACATCGACTCGTTTGCTCTTGCCAAGGAATCGTCATCCGGAAATCGCCAGACAATGGGAGCGTATGGCATTGGACGCCCCGAGACATCCACCTCCGTTCAGCCCCCGCAGATGTACACGGCTCAGCTTAATGGGCTTGAGAACCCGTCGCCCGTCGGCGGCATGACTTCCACGTTGCGTAACTCGACCGTTGCTCCGGCTTTCACGTCATCGGCGGCTCCCAAAGCCGGTCCTTCAGCAGGACAGCCTGACGCCGAAATTGTCCCACCAACCGAGTACCCGTATCGGGCGAAGGCTATCTATAGTTACGAGGCCAACCCCGATGATGCCAACGAGATCTCTTTCTCCAAGCACGAAATCCTTGAGGTTAGCGACGTCAGTGGAAGGTGGTGGCAAGCGAGGAAAGAGAACGGTCAAACCGGCATTGCTCCAAGCAATTACCTCATCCTATTATAGAAGTCTCACGATGACTACGAAGAGACAAAAGATGATGGTGTGTTTTGAGGCTTCTTTGCCATGACCGCGAGCGACGGAAAACGGCGCATGATACTACGTGGATGATTTTTTTTGATTCATCTGGATGATGTTCTATATACCCTAGCCCGAACCGATATCCAGCGCATACGACGGAAAACCGGCGGCAGCCAACTGGAAGCGGGGCTGCCCGGCTTGCTTGAAAACCAGAGGCCCGAAGTGACATGACACACACACGAGGCAGAATCCGCGAAGCTATTTTCTCTATTCTGGTCCGGAAACAGTGGGCAGGCATACACTTACCTTAGCTTTGGATGCTGGTTAGGATTAAAACTGCGGTTGATTGGGTGGATACGGCAGGTTTGGCGGCGCGCTGTTTGTTTCCTTTTTTTTATATTCTTCTTCTTCGCTTTATTCTTGTACTACTTTGTGTATGTGAGAGAACCTTTTACCCATCAAACCACCCCCGTTATTAACAACACCTTTCCTCCTCTGCCCACCCGACCTTTTCACGTCCAGCTCCCTCTCTCTCCGGTCTCTCTCCTTTCCTTTGTCTTGGATATATCCAGTACAGAACGGGCAAGGAAGGGGGTTTCATGAATCACAGTGAGGGCGCTTGGGATTTTGGCAATAGTAATCACCCGTAGTCCAGGACGCTAAATGGGATTGAGATATCGAAAATGCATTCGGGAACTTGATGTGCAGAAACGTGACGCGTGTTTGGTTCGCATTGCAATGTCATCTCAATTCGATCTTTGTCAGAAAAAGGTTATTTCGTAGCCTGGCCGGGGCCCATGCTCGTTGCACCCAGACGGGAACGGGGGTTCCATCACAGGAGGTGGCAGGACAATTTTGGACTTGGCTTATCGATATACCTAGCTAGGTATGAGTGGAAGGAGCACTGCCAGTGTGGACGGGGCGGCTCATAAGCGCGTCTTCGAGAAGATTGGATGGGTTACTTTGGTTGGTCATTGGTATTTATTTCCTTGCCTAGGTATTTCATCCTCCATTTCACTTGCTTTTCGTTACACGGTGTCCTAGATTAATCCGCCCCGGATCACGACGGTCGCGGCCCTGATCGCGCACCGTCAGCACCAACATGCAGATTCAAATCCCACACATGCACTGGCGGAGGCTGAGTCTAGATGCCAACCCATACTTGACTTGGGAGTAGCCGCAAAATGCTGGTAAGAAGGAGCAGTTGGTAGAAATGGTTCTGTCGTCAAAGATGGAAGCGGAAGCGGACTTCCTCGGTTGTTCATTCCAACCAAATCGGACAGCGCATCCTTCCAGTGTAGGAAGTAATTTCTCCTGCGGACGGTCAGGCGGGCCGGCAGCACACGTCAGATGTCAGTTCCGCGCAGTGGCAGACCTACAGCGGAGTATTCCTACTCGACGAATTCAAGGTACGATCCGCCCTAGAATCTCCATCCATCCATTACGACCTGCGAGGCGAAGTACAGCGCATCTGGCTGGGATGGTGGATCTGACACCGGCCCGTCGGTCGCAGTAATAATTGGCGCGGCAAATCCCCCCAGTGTACAGTGTAGGGGTAGGGGTTTATCTCTCAGCAGCCAGCAGGGAGTTGGCTTTCTACGCCTTGTCCAGCCGCATGCGCAGCTCACGCTCCTTCTGCAGCACCTCAAGCTCGAGACGCTCAACACCGTATTTGAGAGCTTCCTTGCGCTGTCGAACCACTTTAGCGCGCAGAGCGGCTTCACCGTCGAGGGCCCGTCCCCCCTTGGCAGCAGCACGGGGAGCTGCTGCTGCTGGTCCATCCTCGTCGGGGAGATGGGAGAGGCGGCCGGCGTTGAGGTCGGCGCGCGCTTTGAGCGTCTCAATCCGTCGGGCTTGACGTTCGAGGTGTTTGTCGGCGCGGTCGAGGAGAAGGGCAACGAATGGGCCGATCTCGTCGCGGAGAGACGCCTCGGCGGCGGCGAGAGTGGGATGGGGGATGAGTTCGTAATGCTGTGTTATTTGCAGTCAACAGTTTGCTCCGCAAAGGAGGTTCCTGGAATGTTGAGCATTGTAAGTGGACCAGATGCATACCCGAACTGTTTTGAGGACAGAGCTCAGCCGGGGGAAATCCTCAACGCCGGCGCCAAGAGTTGCAACTGACGATTCGAGGAAGGACAATGAGGTGCGCAGCGAGGCGACGCACTCGCCGTAAGTCGAGGCCGTGGTCATGGTTCCCTTCGAATGTGAATGAGAGACTAGGTGAACTGAGCGCCAGTGGTGGTGTTCGTTTGCGAATGCTCACGTCCCCGCGTCCAAGTCAACAAAAGGCTAAAGCTCAAGTGGAGGTTTAAAGGCGGGGGTTATCTGGTCCGAGCGTTCCGTACGGTGGGGGTCAAGCCCCTGAATGCGAAGTCAATCAGATGCCTTCTCCGCCGAAGCTCATGCAAGGCACAGCATGTTCGCACTCGGCGAACACCGAACGGTGTTTCTGGCAGCTAGCAGGGGAAATTGATGGAATACCCGTCTGCTCGTAACTTGGGAAGATCCCGGGTTCCACGCGGTCGCCCAGCCGAGGAAGGACGAGTCCTTCGAGGTCGTCGACTCTCCTGATTTTCCATCCTTCCAAGTAATCACTCGTATGAAGCTTATTCCACGGTCTCCTCCTTTGCATAATTCACGCTCTTCAGCTTTGTGTTCCGCCGCAAGATCGAGCGGCGTATCTCCTGTGCCGGGCTCTCAAGCTCATCCAATGTTTCGCCGCCTCATGCACGATTGAGGCAACGGTTTCTATTTCCTTGCCATGTGACACGAGCGTTTTCCCAAGGGGATCTTGAATCTTACATGGTACGTCACAGGGAGTATTTATATACTATTCGCACCAGGAGGAGGGAATCATATGCTAGAACCGACATTGTAAATCATTTTGAGGGAGAGAAAGTGTTTTGGAAGAAATGGGGGCAAAAATGTGAAAGGTGTATACGAAGATCAAAAAAAAAAAAATAAGAATTCTTTAGGCACAGGGAATCGAATCAAACCCCCAGTCTACTGGTCCTCACTAGATAAAGCAGACGCTAGGAAAAAGACAAACGCTGGAAAACCGAGGGTCAGTTATGGTGCCACTACGCCTTACCCGATTGCAAGTGTGTAAAATGAGTTGCTATATGTGGGATACGTGATCCTCGCATTAGTATATCAAGGGTGATGATTCATCTTTGAGTCGTGTGGAAAGCCCGAGGGTTATCCTCGGGTCTGGTAACGTAAACCTTAGTTCTGATACAGACAGACTAGACGAAGGTTATATGACGCGGTGGATAGTGCATGTGATTCAATGCTGTGCTCGACCCAGCCACAAGCTAGGGGGAAGTCTGGGGAAGAACAAGCGAGACTATTCATCAAATGTTGCACGTGCTCGTCACTCATCAAGTCTGCTGTTTTCAGATGAGTGTTAATTGCTTCAGTCTCACCAAGTGATTGGTTGACCGTGTCCACACACTCACTCACTGATGGCCATCTTTCGGCAGGTATCAAATTTGGACGCCTCCCCTAGTGGCTTCAAACAAACCGCCAAGTGACATATTCAATGGAGAAAAAACTGTATAAGTCGCCATGCCTAGCGTCCATGTGACAAGGGCATGAGTACGGAGTAGGTAAGGTTGGGTTGGGGCCGCCCCTGGCCGCGTCTGAGTCACTACTCCCTCGGTCAAATCCGGCAGAATTAAAATCTTCCAGTGTGCGAACGCCACCAGGGCTTAGGAAAACTCTAAATTCCAACCGTACAAAAAGCCCGAGCTGGCAGCAAAATGGCGAACTTTCTCTTCTCCCTGCAATCAACCAACTCCCAGCCAAAACGGCCATGGCCTCCAAGCAGGGTGCCTTGCCCTACGATCTTGTCTTCCATCACACATGGGCCACAAAGCATCACGCGTCACAAGAGCTCGACTTGAATTTGAATTCAGTTTCCCTCGCTCCTTTACATCCGATTCATTGACGAATCCTACACAAACACCCATAATTACCGTCCCAAAAACTTCAGTTCCAGCCAACGCAGCGGCGGATACGAGACAATGGCGAACCCAGCACCCAACCATAGACCGATGTCACTCATGCCCGCCTTGATAGCCAGCGGCCCGACATACCACGCTTGATACATGCCGAGAATAGCACCGACCCAACCCAATAAGAAGGCCACCAGCGCGGCAATGCCAATGGGTAAGTAGCTCTTGTCCTCCCAGCAGCTCCAGTCGAATTTCTTGCCGCGGCGGAAGAGAAGATGCTCCATGAGCACGATCAGAATCATGAACTCGATCCAGTATCCCATCAAGGCGAGGAAGTTGCCGAAGACCACGACGAGATTCTCGCGAGCGGCCAAGGCGCAGGCCAGCTCAATGGCAATAATCACACAGGTCCACACCCAGCGCGGTACCATCTTGCCATAGCGACCCATGACTTGACACCCCAGGGCGGCCGAGTACGTTCCGGGGATGCTGTTAGCGATGATTCCCAGCGCGACGATGGCTCCGCAAAAACGCCCAAAGCCCGCCAGCCCGGAAAAGCCTTCCACGATCAGTGCTCCCGCCGAAATTGCATATGCATCAGCCCACACGGGGTTGGATGCGACACCCGAGGCGAGGCCAATGCCAATCATGTACACAAGCGTGAACGAGACGAATAGGCCGACTAGCGTGAGAAGAAAAATCTTGAGCCGCGACGTTTTCTCAGGATAGTAGACGTAGTAGTCGGATGCCGCAGCAGCCCACGAATTCGGAACATACAGACACAGCGAGAGGAACGACAAGCGGTTTGCGGCGAGCGTCACAGCGTCCCCCGTTGATTCGAGAGTCGGGTCAAAGTGCGGGCCCGCGCAGCCGATCAAGACGAAAAGCGCCAGTAACTGGGGAATCCACGCATATCTGTTTCAATTAGTATCTCATCCTTCGTACTTGGATCCCAGGTAGGTGCTCCCGAGGAAACTGGAACTTACCGCTCATAGGTGTGAAAAATGAACATGCCAAAAACCGCCACGATCCAGCACACCAGGCTGGCAATGACGATACCCACGGCAATAGTCATGGTCCCCCCGCTCACGGCTGATAGGATCTGACCCGTGATAATAAAATTGAGCGTGATATACCCCACCATCAGAATGATGTTGAGCGCGCACGGCAGCTTGCTCGGCCAATAGCCCATGAAGAACCTCAGGCAAACCATGGTGCGGTTTCCACTCTGCGGTCCCCAGATGGCCATGTAGCTCGTTGACAAGCTACCGAGAAAACACCCAAAGATGGCGCAGAGCACACTGTCCTTGAAGCCGAGACCAAAGACGAGCGGACCAAACAGGCCCGCGGTCATGTTGTTCGCTGAAATGTTGGCCCCAAACCACAAAATCACTACCTGCAGATCTGCTGAAAGTGATGCCGGCTGCCGCTCTGAGGGGGGAACTCGGGTGATACCACGGGCTTCAAACCCCGAAAGGCCCTCGATGCGATGATTGATGCGACGGAGGGCATTGAGAGCACCGGCACCGCCTTTTCCCTGGGTGGAGATCTCGGTGTTGTCGGGGCCGCCAGACGACGATGAAACCTCGACGGCGTTGACGGCTCGGACCGCATCGTCTGGCGCCTTCTCTAGATCAAGAGGTGGAGACGCCATGGTGGAGTTGGGACCAACGACAAACAGTTTTCGGGGGTACAAGCCGGACTCAAAACTAAAGATGAGCAACAGGAAAGCGAATACTAGAAAGCGACGAGAAGATCAAATGGTGGCAGAGAAAACGAGAACTATTGGGAAGATCGGGAGAGCCCAAGAAAAAAAAAAAACAGGATAGGACCTAGCCCCAAGCATCGTATCTTACCTATGCCCCAAATGGTATCCCGACTGGACTGGGATAGATATCCATCATACAACCTCTCACCATTGGATCCCAGGCGACAAGCCGAGAGAAAGCGCCGCGTTCGAGAGCGGGGTTCATGCAGCGAGACCTGGGGATTCTGAGATTTGACGCTGTGCGATTACCATCAACAGTTAGCATGGCATTCTAGGCTTTTGACAAGGTCACAATTGTGGCCGAGAACAGCTCCTGATTGGGGGGGGTCCTTTTCAGCAAAAGGACCAAGAGGGTGGGGGAACAGGCGGCCAGAGCGTGTTTTCCCCTGCTGATGCTGCAGCAGCAGCGGGTCCATCCCCGGGAATTTTACCTAACTTCGCGAGGGTGGTTCAGTGTTGTCACAGGTGCCAAGGAGCCATACCCTATAGGTATTCTAGTGTGCTCGATGCTGACATGCAAAAGCAGATAGAATGCGAGGACTTCAAGAAAGAAGTGGTATCCACTCGCGGGATTCTTGGGGTTACAGCCAAAAGGGGTCGTCGATAAGCGAATGGTGAACAATAACTACTCCCCCCATCCTGTCGACAAGCAGAATCTCTCCCTGGAAGCAGAGTACATACCTAGCTCTCGGTGCTACCCAATTACCCAACCCGGTTGGTTAAACGCCGAGACCTCGTCTTTGTGAACTCGGTTCGCAATGCATCCGGGTTAATTGCTGCGATTACATGGCGTTGAGTTTCGTGGTCCTGTCACGATATTCCCTATGACAAGTCATCGGGTCTGGTATGGATGTATGGGCTGGAATATTACACTAATTCTTATGTCATTATATCATCCTGGTCACCTGTCGGGATAGTTGAGGACCTCTCCAATGGCTCCCCAGGCAATAAGAGATGCCAGCGGCTTTCCTATCTAACCAAGGGGGATCAAGCGGTCATTGGTATCCCAGGAAAAGATAAGTGCACCCACTAGTGGATGCTGGAAACCAATGGTACACTACTAGCAGCTTGTTCAATGTGACAACAAGTGTGTGCGAACTAACTACTAGCTATGCAGGAGCTTACAGGGCACGGGGACGCAAGCTTGAGAGCGGGGCAGTCAGGCGACACGCTGCAACATTCGCGGCCTAGTTAACCCCGAACGGAGAGGGGGGGTGATGCTTGGCGAGAAACCCAAAGAGAAAGGAAGATAACAAGCTGCAGTTTCGCCGTTGGTAGCTTCTTGGAAGCTGTTTTCATAGTAAGTTTGAGGACCTGACGTTGATATTGTTTTTTTAAAAAAAATTTCCCTTTCTGGACGCCGAAAAAAATCCTTCGGGATCGAGAAAAACCGTTCCCATGGATCATCACTCGCAGTTGACGGGGGAAGGATTCGCCAAGACACCCTTTGACTTTCTCGTGGTTGGCGGCGGCACCGCAGGGCTTGCCGTGGCAGCACGGTTGTCTGAGCGTACCGATTTGACAGTTGGCGTGCTGGAGGCTGGGCTTGCTGCCTCGGGAGATGGCGCCGTCGAGTTTCCTGGACTTGCTGGGCGAGCGCTAGGTAGCGATTTGGACTGGAAATTTGAGACTGTTCCCCAAGCTGGCCTGGGAGGACGGGTTGTCCCATGGGGTCGGGGCAAGGTTCTTGGTGGTTCCAGTGCACTGAATTACATGACTTGGAATCGGGCGAGTAGACAAGACTATGACGACTGGAGAGATTTGGGAAATGCTGGCTGGGGCTGGCATGATTTGTTGTCAGTCACTCTGAGGCTTCAAGTCGAGTTCTATTACATGCTTGATGCTGACATTACCTAGGCCCTTCTTCAAGAAAAGCGAGAGCTTTCACAAGCCTGGCTCTAGCTATGGCGATCTCGCCCGGGTTCACGACCACAATGGACATGTTGGCCTAGATGGCCCGGTTCAAGTATCGTATCCGATCGAGCTCAGTCCCTCGCACGAGTTCTGGCACCGCACCCTGAACTCGGTCGGGGTCGAATCGAACGACGCACATTTGGCAGGGGTAAATACGGGCGTCTGGACGAGCCTGGTCTCTGCGGATCCTGTATCTAGTACTCGATCCTATGCAGCCACGGCGTATTACCGGCCAAACGCATCCCGACCCAATCTTGTGGTGTTGACAGGGGCCGAAGTCCGCGAGATTGTACTGGAGAAGGCCGATGACGAGTGGACCGCGAAGGGCGTCCGCTTTGTCCATGGCGGAACGGAATACTCAGCCTCTGCGTCACGAGAGGTGATTCTTTCCGCTGGCTCGGTGCAATCACCTCAGATCCTCGAGCTCTCGGGCATCGGTGGTAGCGAAGTTCTTTCCACCGCAGGCATTACAGTCAAGGTTGACAACCCAAACGTCGGGGAGAACCTACAAGATCATTTGAGTAAGCTGTGTCACTGCTGAACCCTTCCTGTATAGCTGACCTTGCTCGCAGCGACAACAATTGTCTTCGAAGTCGACCCATCTCTCAAAACCCCCGACGACCTCAATCGCGAAGACGCCTTTGCCTTGGCCAAATCAGCCTATCAACAGAACAAAACGGGACCATTTGTCGTCGTGCCAATCTCTATGGCTTACGTCCCGCTCTCCCAATTTACGCCGCAACAAACCATCGACAATTTGGTATCCCGGATCGCCGACAGTCAGTCCGACGAGAGGGAGGTGTTCCTTCACCGCAAATTCTGGGCAGACGACATTAGTAAGAACCACGGCCATGTAGAGTATGTCTTTGACCTAGGAAACTGGGGGCCTGACTTCGCGGGAGACCCTACCAAAAAATACGGAAGCATGCTGCAGATCCTACAATACCCCTTTTCTAAAGGCAGCGTGCATATCCGACCACCGTCGTCGTCGTCGACAGACTCACCCCCCTCGCTTGTGACTAGCCTTGCCGTCGATCCGCAGTATTTTGGCGGTCGCCATGGCCACCTCGATCTCGAAATTGCGGCGTTGTGTCATCGCTTCTCAGAGAAGATTTGCGCGACGCAACCGCTTGCGGGCATCATTCGCGAGCAGGTCTGCCCTCGGCCTAGTGAGGTGGAAAGCGAAGAGGGCCTACGGGAATGGCTCAAGAGGGTGATGGTGACGGATTGGCACCCGGTAGGGACTTGTGCCATGGGAGGAAGAGACGGAGCAAAAGCCGGCGTGGTAGACGAACGGCTGCGTGTCTATGGGGTTCGCGGGTTGCGTGTGGTTGACGCGAGCATCATGCCGATGCAGATTAGTGCTCATCTCCAGGCGACGGTTTATGCCATTGCTGAGAAGGCTGCACACATGATTTTGGAGGACTTGAATTGATAGGGAGTAGTAAAAGTAATGATTTGGGTTGCGTGGGAAAAGGGCAAAGAGAAACGAAAAAAAAAGACCAAGGTATACGCACCTTCCCGATTTTGTTTAGTCCTAACATTTTCTCTCGCAAGGATTTGTTGCAAACTGGTCTCAATGATAAATAAAATACCAAGTCAATGTGGGCTTTAAGCAACATCGAAACCCGAAGCGAAGCCGCCGCCTTGCCTTGCCTTGCCTTGCCGGGCAGGGCAGGCCCTACCGGCCGCCCTGCCCATCCACCACCGTCACCACCACCACCGTCACCACCACCACCGTCACCACC
>Ga0247765_1000235_pt1 | contig 44822 bp, 39 predicted proteins | sample UWRJL106311C6_FD_179949 | JGI IMG/M metagenome (GOLD analysis project Ga0247765, IMG submission 179949) | Plant litter microbial communities from Arlington Agricultural Research Station in Wisconsin, United States - UWRJ-L106-311C-6 | ecosystem: Environmental > Terrestrial > Plant litter >... | reverse complement strand
GGGGGGGGGGAGGGAAAGCTGATCATCGGTACCTGAGATGCGCCGACCTCCAAGAGTCCAAGAATCCTACCTAACCCACACCACACCTCTACTTACACGTACGCCAGACTGCACACATGCATGCTTGACAATACATACGCACCCACGAACGAACGGAGTCAACTAGTTGTAAGCAAAAATCGGAGAGAAGTAAAAGCCAGCTAGCCCTTTGGCCTCGCCGGTTTGCAGGCGGACTCTAGTCGTTGGGCTTGCAGATCTACTCGCCGACTTTGCTTGACCCTTACATGTATAAGTACCAGACATGCAGTGGAGACTCGGAGTTCCTCAGACAGGTTTCCACACACACACACACACACACCTGCGTTGCAGATGCATTGGTAGGTATCTACCTAAGGTACCTAGACACGGCTTAGAGATCGGGAGAAGGACCCATCATTGTCAGCCTCGGTTCGCGAGCGAGCCTCAGGACAGAATACCCGACCCCCAGTAACTTGCTGCTTACTTACGTAGGGATCAAATATGGTAACCGCCCAACAAGACTAGTTACTAGTGAGAGCAAACGAACTAAGAGCCACAATCTGAAATGCTTTAACCTAACGATAGTTAACTCTTACAAATCTACTGAACTGAACTGTGCTAACTCACAGACTGAACAAACCCCCCTCCCCACAAAAAAAACCCCCAAAAAGTGCCGTCCGTAATTCCTACCCTAGGTGGTTATACTGCGCTACAAGGCAAAAAGGTCACACTGAACATGGGACTGGACTCCATCAACAAATCTTATTCTACCCTACCCTACCCTATCCTATCCTATCCTATCTGATGCGAAGCTGACCGTCTGACTGACCGACCGACTAACCGACTAACTGACTGGAAGCAACCGGAAGCCACTGGGGCCTGGAGGAGCATTCTTGCCCTTCCTCCTTAGATACATGCATACTACACACATACATACATATAGATAGGTACTACAGCTATTTACATACTACACCAAAGTCAAGTCGTGCTGTCAACGCTCTCTGTCCGTTCATCTATTATACCTCACCGATGGCTACGGTACCTACCTAGGTAGTAACATTCGGGACCGACTGTCATTGCGCTTCGTCTCGCTTCGCTCCCGTCCGCTCGCCCTCGTCCCCCCCCGTCTCGGGCAAAATGTTCCGCGGCAATCCATCCATACGACGTTGGGCTTACGACGCGTGGCTCCGGAATGTTTTACTTTGGTGCGTTATCTCTCTCGGTGCATCCTTTGCTTTGTAGATTTCTGGAAAAGAAAAATAAAAAAGGAGTCGCCCAGCAGAGTATTGTACTATGTAACGTTTACCTACCTGCCGACGTTGCTCCCTACCTACCGAAGGGTCGCGTACCTACAGAGCGGCCTGGACTGGTAGGTCGGCAGTTTTTCGTTGTCCCGTTGGGGCTGACATGGCTTCTCCCCTACCTCGTTTCACCAGAGGTGCATCTAACACATAAGCAATACCATGTTGAATACTGATTCGTATTTTACACTCATTTCATGATACTACTGTTATGTATCCTGCAGCGGCCATCCGGCGCTGCAACCGCATCCTTCACGCTCCATCCCCTTCCCTTTACTCTCTCCCCCATTGTCCCTCCCAAAAGAGGCCCATTCACCCACCCACCCATCCATCCCAGAGCAGCCCGTATTCCCTTCCAACTTCTTCGTTGCTCTTGGGTATCGTAGCAAGTCCAGCCCATATTGCAATGAATACCAATCCAGTTCAAAATAACACCTCGCAAGCCAAGCCAGTGATTGGCTATTACCATGCCGAATCCATAAACACCAAGATAAAACCTGCAAGCCCAGAGATAAACTCCCGTACTCGATACCGCTTTTGTATGATCGTGCGCCAGACCAAACCAGACCAGACCCGTATATATGTCGTGATAATGCATGTGATATCCCTGCCGGGGAAAAAAAAGAAAGCCGCCCGACAACCCCTTGATCAGATGCTCAAAACCATAAAACCAATGGCCATGCACATGACAGCGACAAAGGCCGGGAGATCTGGCCTCAGTCCTGCAGCCATGTCCTTGGCGGCTGCGGCGGTCGAGGTCGCTGATGGGTCGCTGGGCGTGGCGCCAGGGGTAATGATAGTGGTTGGCCCAAAGGGGTATACCAAGCTGAGAGTTGAGACGGATACGCCGTTGGGGCCAATGGTAATGGTTTCGCCGGCCACCACTGTCGTAGTAGACCCCGTTCCCGGACCGACCGTGTACGTCACGCTATTGATGACGACAACGGATGCACCCACCTTGGTGATAGTGGCGCCGCCCACAATGGCGAAATCCGTCTCGCCTGCCTTGGCTGTCTTGCCGCCCAGCGTCGTGCCGTGAACCGTCACGCCGCCTGGTCCAAACACGAGCGTATCATTGTCGATGACTGTCGTCGAGGATGACGTGCCGTACGTGATAGTGGTGCTCCGGATCACCAGCACCGACTGCCCAATGGCCGTGACAAGATCTCCGCCGACAACCACCTCCTCGGTTGGTGCCGGCCGCGTTGGTAGTGTAAAAGTCTGCGTTCCGACAGCGACGGCCGTTGGCGCAATGACAACCGTTTGTCCGTTCACAACAGTCGTCCTTGTCGTGGGGCCTAACGTGAAGGACGTTCCGCCGACGACAGCGACCGAAGAGCTCACAACCACCTGCATGCCGCCGAGATTTGTCGTCGTTGGTGTTGGCAAGTAGACGCCTCCCGTCATGGCAGGGCGGTCGATAGTCGCGCCGCCCCCAATCACCTGGGACGGGCCGATGGTGAAAGTTACACCACTGACAATAACCGTCTGCGTCTTGCCGCTCGCGTCGTCGATAATGGTGTTCCCGTTGATGACGACGGCTGTCGGTTGCACGGCCACCGTGACAGGGCTTGTGGCTGGAGGCTGGCGGGGCGGGTTAGGGGTAGGCTCGACATCGTAAATGGGAGTCGAAACTCCATTGGCTCCGGTGGCTGGGTTGTGGGAAGAGCGGGTGCCGGGTTCTGATGTGACGCCATAATTCGGCGGTCGGGGAGTGGAATAGACCACGGCAGGGTTCTTGTCCGTGGTGATAATGATAACCGTCTGGCCGGGCGGCGCCATCAGGGCTGCTGTGCTCGTTGGAACCCCAGTATTCTGTCCGTAGCCAAAAGTGGCCGTTGTCGTCAAACATGTGACAAACTTGGTGCCTGCCCCGGTTGACGAGCAGAAGGCGATAGTTGAAATGGTTAGCCGGGCTGGGTCCAGAGCCGTAACACAGGTGGGCGTCGGGGTCGGTAGTTGCATGAGCGGGAATTCGGGCGTGTAGTCGGTCGGGTCGCCAACCCAGGTAATCGTGCTGGTGTACACAATCGAATAGCTCGTCGGGGCCTTGGTCAGATCCGATGGTTGACATATTGGTAGCCGTGATGTTGTCATGGTTGGGATACCGGTGCCGTTAGCGTTAGACACGGGCCCATACGATGGTAAATAAGATGCGCCATCTGTGGGTGACGTCCTGTGCGGGTAGCCCAAATCGAAGCTTGTCGAGACGGTCACTCTGGCATCGGTCACGGTTCCGTTGATGATGGGAGGCGGGCCCCGTGGACCCGATATGAGTGCTGTGGGGATCACCGGTGGTACCCTCGCTGTCGGTGTCGAGGCAGTCACTGGTGTCACGATCAGTTCTTCGCCCGGTCCGTATATCGGCGTCGCCGTGTCGAGCCCTATTGATGGCGCGCCCGGGATGCCTCTCGGTGGCGCCGCCGGATCGATCGGCGGCGGTGCCTTCACCGAGGGTGGAATTGGTGGGACGGACCCGATCGACGGCGCCACAGGACGTGTTGGTGCGTTGATATCCGTCGTCAGCGGTCCGCTGGCTCCCCACACACCCGGATACGGATAATCCTCGTCGCTCGATGTCGGACTCGCAGCAGCGGCATCAACACCTGCCGGAGAGTTGCCTCCACCTAAATTTACGGATGCCGCCGAAACCTGAGACACGGTAAACTGAACCACCGGCAGTTTCGGTGGCATGGGCCCGGCCCGGGTCGGCGTCGCTGCTGGTGAAACTTCCGTGGCCGGTTGGTTGGGGGCGCCCTCGAATACTATACTCAGCGACGTGGATTGTGACGTTGCTATTGTTACTGTCGCCGTTGGTGCCACCAGCGGCGGTATTACTGGCGGTTTCTTGGTCAAGATGGCCGTCGTGACGACGATGTTGACTGACATGTCCCCTTCATCCCTACGCCCGACGGGTCCTATTTGCAACGCGGTCAGATATCTACTGCACAGAAAGACAGGAAAAGAATCTCGCAAACCAACCTCCCAGGACGGCCTCGATGCCGAGCGCAGCCGCTGCGAGCAGCGCTCTCCTTCGTCGTCCAACCATGGTAGCCACTCGCAGTTGTCGGATCCGTGTTTGGCGGTTTGCTGAAGACGGATGACCCTCTCCACCAAGCGTCCCGAGTCGAGATGCGGCAATACCGTCACCAAGATGCCGTGTCCATGGCGGCAGCTTTGCTGCTTGTGCTGCACGGGGGGGATTCGGGTGAAGGAGCGGTTATTATCGACGGTCCAAAGCCCGAGGATATCAAGCTCTAACGAATGTGTACCCGGAGCACCGAAAAACCCCAACGTTGCTGCGAGGCTGCACTGCACATTTACAGGGGACAGCTGGTACGCTAGCTTTTAAGCCTAATGGACCCTGGTGGGCCGTTTAGATTTGAGGAGCCCGCCACAAGGGCACAGCAGGGCCAAAGAAATGCGCAGAACGGGGGCCCTGTGCTCGTGCCAAGAGGGGTACCTTGGGTAGGCGAGCGAAGGCCAGAAGAGACGCCGAAAGGGGGAAACGATCATCTGTTAACAACCAGGGACCCCCTGGATCTTCTTCCCCACCACCCCCCAAGCCGACGGGGATTCTCGTGGACCAGACGGGGTAAGAAACCTGGCATTCTCTGAGGGAAGCCATAAGAGGCCCGGCCCGGCCAGCTAGCTAGCAGACTTTTCGCAACCACAAGCTCCAACGGCTTCCATTCTAGAGGGAGAGGGGAAAACAAAGTCCTGGGTCTTGACATCTATCTCTATTGCTGTGCGGAACGTAGCATGTGGGCGTGCGGGAGGAGACAGGCCGCGGGGCCACGAAATCTTGCTGGGGTAGAGAGAGCCAAATGATTTGCATCGATCGCTTATTAGTCGAATGGCACCCCAGGGCAACAGAAGAGGTCGCCGATTCGTTTACCCCAGCCTGCCCGAAACAGTCTCGACAGTGCAGCAGAAGGTCCATTCTGAACTTGCCATTTGGCTGAGGCTCTGATTGTCGTGATTGTGTCCTTCACATTCCCCCGTCCTAGTCGAAGCATGCGTGCACAGTAGCATGCAGTAGGCTTCCGACGCAAGGCTTCGGAGCAACCAATTTGCCTCGATGAGTTCAGGACTCGCCGTCGTCCAACAGTGGGCAGATCCCGAGGTGTAATTTCAATGTGTTTATGCCAGCGCAGCGGCCTCTCAGCGAATCACGGGTCGCGAGACGAGGGATCATCCCTCTTGGGTAACCCTGTCCGTGGCAGACCAGGGCACGCTCCCAGAACTTCTCGGCAATCCATGCCATTTTCCCAGACCGGCGCGGTGAGGCAGGATGGCTGCCGGGCAGCCGACTGGTGCATCGATCGGCAAGCCAATGAGATCGGACAATCACGATTACGTCGCCATGGGCTTGTCTCGGCCTGATATTGTCGATCGCGATGTCCAGCTGCAGCCCCTGACTGCGATGCTCTCCTTTTTCCTGTGGCCTCGACGTCCAACTGCTTTTCGTCTCCGGTCCTCTGGGTCCAACACTTGAACATCCTGCAATTGTTCACTCTCGCTGGCCCTGTGTTGGTGACTTGAAATTCCTAGACCTCGGTCGGCCCTTTCTCAACACTCGGGAACGGCGGGGAGCCGATCCCACGGTAACAGAGGTACCCGGAATACGATTGCATGCAGGCCGCCCTCCCCAGCCAATGAGAGAGCCCAACAAGCGAGGCCGGCCAATCTCTCGTTCTCTGCTGCTCTCAGCTGTCTTTGCTGTCTGACTGGCCCCATCAGGTAATTCCACCGTCCATCCACAATTCCCCGAGGCCTTTCATCGCAACATCATGTCGCCCTGGCGTCTCAGACGCCGTGGTCCAGGTGCCTTGGCGAAGAGATTTGCAGCACTTGTATTTTCCCAGACTCCCCTCTCGAGTCTCAATTTTGCGCGCGAGCGCGACTAGCTAGCATTCCAGAGCTCGTAAAATGCCGCGGGTGCAAGCGACGACAGCAAGGGATTTGACAGCTTCGGGCTGGAGGGCTTGAGGGGTTGGGACTTGTCCCGGTGCCGCACCAACCGGTTGTTTGCCTGTCGGACGGAGCTGTCTAGGCCGTCTGGTGGTGAGTGCACCGGGCTGGTATTAATTAACACAACCGTCATGTGGCTGCGGCTGGCACGGATTCCTACTTGATTGCGCGTGTCGGCAAAAGTGGTGGCGTCGAATTTATCCAGAGTGAGCTTGAGACTTGAGTGGTGAGATATATTGCGTCTGCCGTGTCTGGTGCATCTCGTGCGCCCATCCAGGTCATTCTTCCCCAGGCTTGCCCTCCTTCCATTCCCTCACACTGAAGGGAGACCACCCCGTACAGGCAGGCGTTTCGTCCATTCGCCGTGCAAATTTGCCCAATCTATCTGCGTCGCTCGCCCTTGGTTGCAAACCAGTGTCCGAGCGAACCTTTGCGCGACACCGTGGAGGGGGCTGACAGCCTGAAGGTGTACTGGCCCGGCCTCCTGTTTGCTGCCAGTAGGCGAGTGTTTTGTCGGGTAGCAGTCGCCCAGCGAGTTCCCCTTTTCGCCACTGATCGAGGGCCGGCAATTGCAGACGGCCGTCGTCAACACCACTGATGAGTTACTGTCCGGGCAGAGAAGTTGAAGAACCGCTTCTCGCCTGTTCGATCAAAGAAAGAGGCGTCTGAACGTGACATCACCGCCGTGCCGTCTTTCAGCTTCGGTGGTTGGCTGCACTACTTTTTGCGATCGCGATACTGGCCTCCTAGATTTCTCCGTAGTCTTCGATGATATCGCATCGCCTAGCATCGCGTTCACGGGCATGGTGTGCCGAGGGATGGCCGAATGGGCAGTGAAAATTCATGCAGCCTGTGATCCATGGCGGACCGTTGAACTGCTGGCCCCTTTAGCTCTGGTTGGGGCATTGCGTGGTTTCGTAGCAGCATTCTAGCTTCGGGACTTGAAAAGCCACCAAAGGCCCTGTGGTCTTGGCTTCCACGTGCCATGGCTTGCCGATGGCTGGGATTCGCAGACGGTCGGAAATGGGCGAGGCAAGGGGGGCTGCTGAAAGTCTCAAGTCAGAAGAAGCAAGCAGCTCAGTGTCTCACGCCTGAGATTGCAGGATTGCACCGCTAGCCATCTTCATTTGGGTGCACAATCAACGGTCGCCGTCTTTGCAATTCTGCGTATAGTGCAAAGTGCCACACCAAAGCGATAACGACCGACGGGCTGTCTTCGGGAGCGGAGGAACTTGGCCGCATGGCTGCTTGGATTGGAGATCGCGTCGAAGGTTTGTGGAAGAGGGGCCCGACCGGGGTGCTGGCCCCCCCATGCATCTTGGTGGGCGTTTTAGCCAGAGAACGAGACACCAGCCCCGGTCCCGATTTCCCCCTGGTTGCCTGCCCTTAGTGGGGTTTTCCAGCGAGGCCAAGCCTGACGCGAGCCCCTCCGCGGTCCCGGCTGGGCTGTTCAGACCGATTAGCTAAGACGAAACGGGGCACTTGGTCGCTCATCGCCCGCCCCATTGCAGGGAAAAAGCTCAACGTGGAAGATCTGGAGACTGGGACACTCCGTTTCCTGACTGGGTCCGGCTCGCTCCCATCCCTCCACTCCCACCACTGCTTCGTTGCACGAGGAGCGAGGGTGCACCCGCGCCAGCACCAACAACACAACCATCGAACGCCGGTCGCTGTTCGTAGTTCGAGATTTTTTTTTGGCAGTGCCTAGTCTGCAGTTCGTGGTCTGCAGTTCGCGGTTCGCATCGCTCCTTCTTCGGGCTGCGCAGCGCCGCACAGCACGACGACTGCGTGTGCTGTATCCAAAGGCCCTCTTCTCGAGCCAATTCCTCGACGGATTTCTTGCTCAACGACTCGACGGTACCCCGACGACAGTCTTGCTATGCCCGATCCAGCACGAACGACTTCACAGCCTTAAGACGTCTCTGCAGCTCATGGAACACCGCGACGGCTTCGTGAATGTCTTGCGACTATCGCTCGTCTGGTGACAGATTCCGCCCATCGCCGACGCCGGGGCGAGGGTGCTGCAAAAATGCGGTTACCCTTCCTTGTGGCCGCCGTCGTCTGTGACTTACTGTTGTCCTCACCGACTCTCGTTGCTGCTGCCGATCTCGAGTCGTCCGAGTCCAACGCGAATGGCCTGTGGATCCAGCCGTCGAGTTTATGGTATGTCGTGCGAGCATCTCCCTCGTCCCACCTCGCCCTGCTCACGCACCGTCATCTAGGTATGGCATTGATGGGAAGTGGTCCAACTTCCAATTCCAGTTGGGCTCCCCACTGCAGACGGTCTATCTCACTCCAGCCACCACCCTCTCCGAGATATGGGCGGTCCAGAACCACGGCTGCACCCAAGGTGAGTCCTCACAATTCCTTAGCGTCGTGTTGTTGCTGACTCGGACCCAAAGTCCAACTTTGCTACACTGCCAGAGGTGGCGTGTTTGATATCTCTGCATCCAAATCATGGCGGTCACTTGGGAGCTGGCAGCTGGGCCTGGCCGACACCGGAATGGCAGGCAATGGAGATTACGGCTTGGAGATGACCAGTCTCTACAATCCGTCTACGCGCCAGAGCACAACAATCAGCGACGTGCTTGTGGGCGCCATCAACGACACCTACCCATTCCAGGGATTTATCGGCATCGGTGTTACGCAGGGAAGATTCGGGACCAACGTCACCCTCCCCTACATCTCTCAACTGGCACAGAGTTATGGAACCATCGACAGCCATAGCTATGGCTACACTGCTGGCGCCTTCTATCGTGACAAGGATACTAAGGACGGCACGCCTGCGTCCCTGGTTCTGGGCGGCTATGACCCGCTTCGTTTTGCGTCCCATGACATCAAGTTTCCCCTCCACCCAGTGTCTCGACACCCAACCGTTCGGCTCAGGGGTATCCAGGCTGAAATTACTTCGTTGGACAAGGCACCAGGCGCTAACTGGACTTCCACAACTCAGACGCTTGTTTCCATGAATGACTCCATCCAGGCCGTCATTGACACCTCAACCCCTTACTTGTGGATGCCAACCGAAGTGTGTGACCGCTTCGCAGCCGCTCTCAACCTGACTTGGCGCGAGGACTTGGGCGTCTACATCTTCTCCAGCGGACCGCAGTATACCCGGTTCCTGTCTGAACAAACCCTCTCATTTACCTTTTCCCTATCTAGCTACGAGAACACCGATAACTTTGGACAGCCCTTGAACGTGCCGGGTGTGGTAAACATCACGCTCCCCTCGGCCGCTTTTGCCCAGGTTCTCCGCTACCCCTTTAAGACAATTGAGTTTCTTGACTCGGGTGTCCCCTATTTTCCCCTTAAGCGATCGACCAAGGAGGTTAACAACAACCGTTACATCATTGGCCGAGCTTTCATGCAGGAGGCCTATCTAATTACGCGCTACGACGATAGTACCTTCTCCCTTCATCAAGCCCGCTTCCCCGATAACGCCTACAGGAATTACTCCGTCAAGGGTATCCCGAGATCGCCGAACAGCCCGTATCCTGCTTTCGCTGGGAGCAGAGACGGCAATGGCGGGCTCAGCACGAGCCAAACGGTTGGAGTTGTATTGAGCGCTTTCGCGACTGGGAGCGTAATCGGTTTTGTCTTGTGGTGCTGTTGCCGGCGTAGGAAGAGAAAGGCGGTGGCCACACCCGAGGCGCCCGACGAGAATAAGGAGGAAACCCAGTCAATCGATGGGCTGCCCAAGAGCCCAGTGAAGCGGATGTTTACCATGATCATCGGGAGGAAGAGATCGAAGAAGCCCTTACCAGCCGAGGTTTCTGGTGATGGAGCTCAGCCTGTCGAGGTTGGTGCCGACGAGCAGCACCAGGTCTTCGAGTTGCCGGTGCCCCCAGAACCAGTCGAGCTCGACAGCAATGATGTCGTCGACGACGATTCCGATCTTGCCGAGGGCTCTCGGGGACTGAGCGAGTATGAGGTTGCGCGACGGAAACTGGCGAGGCAACTGCAAGGGCCTGTGCCGAGCTACACCCCTTCGGCGTCTCCTCCGACGTCGCCGGCTGTAACCGTGGCGGGCGGCAAGAGTATGCAAGATGTTAGCCCAGTTGCACACTATCGCCCATCCGAAGACCCATCGCCGGTATCCTCACCGACGTATGCCAACAGCAACTCTCTTCCCGACTCCCTTCCCTCACCGCTCTCACCACACCCGGATTGGCAAACACGCATGTTCGATTTGCCATCGCCTATGACCGTTGCTCCACCTGCACATATACCCTTCTCACTCCGCTCTCGTCGCAGCAACAGCAGCCATTCTCCTATTTCACCTCACTCACCACACTCGCCACAGACCTTCGCACCATCATCTGTCAGCCGCTCTGGCTCGGATAGCGTTTCGCCTACGTCTCCTATTGGGTCACTGCGAATGCCACCAACCCCCACAGTTCAACGAACACCGATTGACCCAACCAGAGTCATCTGCCTTGGTCCTCTGCCAGAAAACGTCCCTCTTCCCAATCAACAACCGCCGGTCCCGCCAATACCACCAATACCCGAGATTGTCACGCCGGACGGAAGGGAGGTTGGAATCAGGCGATCTTTCCCACAGATTGGCGTGAGGACGGACAACGTCGGGCTAAGGCAGTCGCGAGCGAGCCGCGGGTCAAATGACTCATTGGGGAGCAACTTCACCGTTGAGGAGGAGCGGAGACTCAGAGGAAACGATTTATCTGGCCCAGCCAGCCCGAGGCCGCGGACCGACGACGATTTCCCAAGGAGTCCACGCAGCATGGAGAGAATCGAGGCGGGCTGCGAGTTGGTCCACGTCCCGCAGGTGGCCGAAAAGCGATACAGCTGGGAAGAGAAATAAACTCGAGAAGGCGCCTCGAATCGGCAATCGAGGCTGTAATTTACGCCACATGCTTGACGCATCCATATTCTTTCTTTTATTCTCTCATTTGTGCTCGTATATACATCCCTTGATGTGGAGTTTGGGGTCGGATTACGGTATACCAGATGGTCACCATATATCTTGGTTTTGGGTTTGGAAGCATGGGCGTTTTGGGAGCAAAATGGCACGGTATCAGCACGGTATCACCAATAGGATATGATCAATGAATGGGAATTAGCTACGGTATCGAGAAGAGCCGGGCTGGAGGGTTTTGGACGGAGATGACATGGTTGTTCACCCAAGCCTATTGGCTTAAGACCGTGAGGTTGGTACAAGAAACCCAAACTTATCAATACCCAATACAGAAAAGATACAGTTCAACTTTGCTTTTGCGCGTGCCACTACGCTCCTACTGCTGAAGATTACTAGCGTGGGACCTGATGGGGTCTTTAGCAGTGGTCGCTGTCGAAGAGACGTTGATTACAGATGTTTAGGCCTTGAATTTTCTAATCGAGTTCCTTCAACAATAATTGGGGAATGCCCTCGTACATTCGCCGTTGGGCTTTTTGGAGACAGAATCACGGTTGACAACACGAGCTGTGAAGTATCACGTGTACAATCAACCCAGGTTTTGAGAGTCGAGCGAAAAGGCTGATTCGTAAGACTGGGCATCTCTACCATGGAGTCTTGTTCCGCCTTGCCAAGTTTCACTTCCTAAACGTTTCTAGCGGTGGGATATGTACCTCCTATATCGGGTTGGGCAAATAGGGTCCGTAGACTCCTCAACCTGAACTGTTCATTCCGAGTCCTAAATAATGGTTGGCTCATGTTCAGACTTTTGGTTACATGGCGAATACTTTGTACCCTAGGGAAATCTGAGGATTATCCTGATAATTTAAGAGAGGCATTCATTCGTTCAGCGCTGGCCGGCAACTATGAAAAGGTACCAGGGCTCACGGGCAGTTACAGGTTCGCACAGTTGAACAGGCGGCGAGACTGCGGTTGGTATATGGTTCATCACGTGGGAGCCTGCATGTGCCTGCCACATGGCATGGAGTGATGCGAACTATTCCGTACGGGAGCTGATAAATGCCTCTCGAGCAGTCCGGAGTGCGGCACAGCAAAACTGTGTAAAGATATCTCCTGTGGGCGCGAGCTGATGGGAGTCAGGCTATCAATCAGCTGCCTGTTGGTGACGCTGCATGGGAGAGGTGGGGTGTAGTTATGGTTTGCTCCCTGGCCGCTGTGGCGTTTGAGCCGCGAGCGAGGGATGTGGATGGATGGAGCATCCCGATGACAGAAGGGCGGGGTGCATCAGAATCGAGAGAGTAGTGTATGGTCTCACGCGACAATAAAATACCGCTGCGGTTTAAATTCCGCATCTAGCTTCGGCGACAGGGAAACGCTGATGAGAGATGGCATTTTGATGGATGAGTTGACTCGATGGTATCGAGTAATTTTCCGTCAGCGGGGCTGGCTCACGATAGCTTATCTGCAGCCTACGAGATGTTGGCTGGCTTGGTGGAGATAAAACGACCTGCGCCAAGACTCGATAGGCCGCTTGCGCGGGGAAACTCTTCGGCCCTAGCACTAACAAACAGGGCACTAACCCGCCTGAGGCCCAGCGCACAGATAAGCAATCGGCAGAGCGCATTGGCCAATGCCGGCCGAGACGCCAGGTTTTCTGGCATCGAACAGCTCTGCGAGTGGTCACATGCAGCAGCGGCTTACCAGCATCGCGCTCCTCAAGCCATTGACTACGACTCCACGGCGTCGCCGAAGATGCTGCATCTGGGTCTTTTACCTGCCCGCTCAAGTTTTGAAGTGTCCCCTTACCAGCCACGGGAATGCGCCAGAGAAATCGCTCTGCGTGGGGGGCTCGAAAGTGTCACCGAGAGGTTCCCTCTGTCTCCCCGCCATGGAGGAAGTTGTTCCTAGATAAGACAGCAAGGGGGAGTTGGTAAACTGGAAAGTTAAATGTACGCCTCCAGTCTACAACTCGCCCCGACCACTGGAATGTCTTTCCCAAGCGGCTGGTAAGTCTGATCAGCGGACTTTCTCCACCGCCGATCTCATCCCAACTTGCCCCAAGTTTATTGACTCGGTGACGTACTCCACCACGACCTGCGTTTTTTTTTACCCCGCGGAACCCTGCTTTACACCAGGTCGCACAGCGGACTTCGCTTCAAGCTGTCGCAAATATCTTACGTCTCATTGACCTGTCTCTGCGACCAATCGACCGGTAATGGCGCTCAAGAAACGGAATATCAGCCACGTGGTGGAGAAGCTGGCTGTTGACGCTGAACCGGGCCTCACCACGGCCCAGTTGATGGTGCGAAGCTTGCCTGCTCGGACCTCGTGTTTCCTTGGATCTCGGTGTGCTGACGCTTCCACAGTTGACGAACCATGATCTCAAGCCTGTTGAGCCTCAGCGTCGGCAATGGGGTCCCTGGAACTTTGTCGCATTCTGGGTTGCTGACTCGTTCAACATCAACACTTGGATGATCTCGTCGTCCATGATCGTGGCCGGTCTCAGCTGGTGGCAGTCATGGTTGTGTGTATGGATTGGTTACACTATTGCCGGCTTCTTCATCTGCTTGACCGGCCGCATCGGTGCCACTTACCACATCGGTTTCCCTGTCGTAGCTAGATCATCGTTTGGTATTTGGGGTAGCCTGTGGCCAGTCTTCAACCGCGCGGCAATGGGTTTGTAGCCCTCCCCACACAGCGTTGAAACTTTCTGACGGGCGCAGCTTGCATCTGGTATGGCGTACAGTCGTATATCGGCGGACACTGTGTTTATTTGATGATCCGATCCATCTGGCTCTCCTGGGTAAGTGACCCCACATGTCACTCTGTTCGGCAGGCAGACCTGGACCCTAACCCCCCTCAGGACCGGTACAAGATCCCAAACACGTTTCCGCTCGACTCCGGGACTACGACGGCGGACTTTGTATCGTTCTTCCTGTTCTGGGCTGGCTCACTGCCTGCTATCTGGTTCCCGGTCCATAAGATCCGCCATTTGTTCACTGTCAAGTCCTACTTTGTGCCATGCGCTGGTATCGCCTTCCTCATCTGGGCGGTCGTTCGTGCCGGCGGCGTTGGCCCGATTGTGAGACAGCCTTCCAGGATTCATGGCAGTGAATTGGCCTGGGAGTTTGTCAAGGGCATCATGAGCTCTATTGCCAACTTTGCCACCTTGATCGTCAACGACCCCGATTTCTCTCGTTTCGCGGGCAAACCCCGTGACGCCTTGTGGTCACAACTCTTAACCATCCCTATCGGCTTTGCTGTTACGTCGTTTATCGGTATCATTGTGTCGTCCTCGTCGTCCATCATCTACGGGGGTGACCCAATCTGGGATCCGCTACATCTCCTAGAAAAGTTTATCGACGATGGAGGCTCGGCTCAGCGATTCGGAGTCTTCATGATTGCCGCAGCCTTTGCCCTCGCTCAGCTCGGCACCAACATTGCCGCCAACTCTGTTTCTGCTGGCACTGATCTCACTGCGCTGATGCCTCGCTTCATCAATATTCGCCGTGGTGGTTACATTTGTGCTGCTGTCGGTTTGGCCATGTGCCCCTGGACATTGCTTACGTCAAGCAACAAGTTCACGACATATTTGTCTGCCTACAGCGTCTTCTTGTCGTCGATTGCAGGCGTCATGATCTCGGACTATTACTTTGTCCGTCTTGGCTATCTCGAAGTCAAGGAGTTGTATGACGCTCGCGAGTCAGGGCCGTATTACTTCCACTATGGCGTTCACTGGAGGGCATATGTTTCCTACATTGCTGGTATTCTCATCAATGTGGTAGGATTTGCTGGTGCCATTGGGCGGGACGTGCCTATCGGGGCCACATACATTTACAACCTCAACTTCTTCTGCGGGTTCATCGTCTCATCAGGCATGTATTGGGGTCTTTGCAAGCTCTGGCCCGTGCCGGCGATGAGCGACCGATGGATGGAGGTGGGCGATGACGTTGACGACATTCGCGTGGCCTACGACAACCAAAGCGGCAGCCAGGAGTTTGACGACGACCAGCGAGCATACAAGACGGCGCAAGACGACAAGGTGGTTTGATTGGATTTTGGTCTATTTCTGAATATTGGAACAAATGTTGAATATGGATACCCATGGGATTGTATGGTTTGACCATGGTGGAGCACCGCCTCGGCCACATCAGACATACAAAGAATTTGCGAGTTTTTAACAGCGACCAGATGTGTTTAATTCACCCTTTATTCCGCCTCGTGCTTTGCGGTTTGGCAGCTGGAAGGCCTGCTCAAAACAGCCCAACGCCCGATCCAGCAAGGTATTCCCGCTGCAAAGGGATGTTTAGCAACGAAAAGTTAAGGAAGACACAGCAAGGTATTTTCCCTTGTCATCAAAAGCTCGGTAATGGAATCCCAAGGACTTCATGAAAAAGCCTGAACACCTTAAATCTTAGACCCAAGCCTGATATATTTGCTCGAGGCCTCAGGGACAGCTCCCCAGCTTTCTGGATGCAGCACAACCCCCTGATCAATAGTCATCAATTCTCACGCTAACGATCGTTTAGGGGTATGGCGGATTTGCGGCTGACGTGCCGCCAATAGCGCTCGCTCTGCGGTTCGGCCCCGAATCTGAAGCCTAGTGCAGAGGCGTTGACGGGAGGGTTGTTCTTTCCAAGACGATGACGACTCCTGACGTCTGGGGTAGATAACACGGTGACAGAGTTTCCTCGTCTGGGTGAGGGGAGTAGCGGATCTGACAATGCGGGGAGCGGGTGCATCCGTGAAATGATTGCCCAGTGGCAAGGCATCGATCAGGTTTCCCAGTAGCAGTTTTTTTCTGCTTCACGGCATTGCGGGGACTTGTCGTGGTAGTGGCTGCGGGCAAACCGGGTGCCGCCCCGAGACTCAGCACGGAGTGTTCCAGAAAGAGCGGTGCCAACCGGCGCCAAGGGCGCTATCCCCAGACGGAGCGCAGATTTCGAGGAGTTGGAGATTCCGGGGTTCGGCCCGATGGAGTTTAGGGTCTCATCAACCCCCTACCATTTGTGGGGTTTTGTTACCCTCAAATCTGAAGTGCCATCTCGCAGTGCCATGCTAACATGCTTCGACTCGTAACGTGACCGGGCTTGGGGTCGCTACCACAGTTGCAACGGCCGTGCTTGTTCGCCTACGCTTCCGTCGATTACCTATCCGGGAAGTTGGGACTGGAAGATGACGGCCGATCTTTGTCGAGGTTCCACAGGTTATTTTGAGTTTACCTCGGGATGGATTGACTTATAAAAAGAGAAGATGACGCGCAACAGTAGAGCGAGATCAGCCCTCTCAGTCAGCCGCCTCCAACCTCCGCTCTCGACCACCCGAGCCAGAAACCAAGATGAAGGGACTCGGTGTTCTCGCTCTCGCGGCCTCGGCCAGCGCCCATGCCATCTTCCAGAAGGTTTCGGTGAACGGTGCCGACCAGGGCCAGCTTCGTGGTGTGCGGGCTCCTGCGAGCAACTTCCCCATTGAGAATGTCAACCACGCCGAATTTGCCTGCAACACCAACATCCGGTATAAGGACAACAATGTCATCACCATCCCGGCCGGCGCGAGGGTTGGTGCGTGGTGGGGACATGAGATTGGGGGTGGTGCTGGTCCCAATGACCCGGATCACCCTATTGCCAGGTCACACAAGGGTATGTATCTTGCCATGTATGTGCGATGGAGAGGATGATGGGCTGACAGCGTCAAGGTCCCATCATGGTCTACCTGGCCAAGGTTGACAATGCTGCCTCGGCGGGGACATCGGGTCTCCGGTGGTTCAAGATTGCCGAGGATGGCCTCAACGGTGGCACCTGGGCTGTCGATACCATGATTGCTAACGGCGGGTGGCACTACTTCAACATGCCCACCTGCATTGCTCCAGGGCACTACTTGATGCGTGTTGAGTTGCTCGCTCTGCACTCGGCCAATCTTCCTAACGGTGCGCAATTCTACATGGAATGTGCTCAGTAAGCTTTTGTCCCCGTCTCTTTCGACATGTCCACATTTCTAACAGAGGTCCAGAATCCAAGTCACGGGCGGTGGTTCAAACACTGGGGCCAACTTTGTCAGCTTCCCCGGAGCGTACCAGTCCAACCACCCCGGCATCCAAATCGGCATCTACGACCTCCTCGGCCAACCCACCAATGGCGGCCGCCCCTACTCGATCCCGGGCCCGCCCGTCCTTACCTGCTCGAGCAACGACAACGGCGGCAACAACCCCAACCCCCCGCAGACTACCTTTATCACCTCGACCGCTGCACCGGCTCCCACCAACGGCGGCGGTGCCGGTGCGCCCCTCTGGGGACAATGCGGTGGCCAGGGGTGGACGGGGCCCACGACTTGCTCGCAGGGCAAGTGCAGTGCGACGAACCAGTGGTATAGTATGTCTACCTATCTTTCTATTCCTTGTATAGGGAGAATGCTAACAGAAACTAGGCCAATGCATTCCTTGAGTGAGAGTAGATGGGGGTGGGGGATTGGTGTGTGGGAGTTGGTGTCATGACCCATCGAGGTTAGCTTTGATGGAGGTACATCCTATGATCCTCTTGTAGATATTTTACTTGACTTGCTTTGGATATTTCTTTAGCCAGGCAAGAATACATATATGATTCTCCCTTTGTTTTCACCTAAAAAAAATTTGGCCTCTCTTCTCTTATTCCTCTGGAAGAAAGTTTTGTGGTGTCGGCTCCTGGGTTGGTCCTCTCGGCTTGTCTGAAAAGCCACTCTTGCCGATGTATGACGCTGTTGATCACCTTTGGCGTTTTTGACTTTGCACTGAACAAGATTGATTGACTTGGTTTGTGAGAGTCCTGAGAGAGGAAGTTTTTTTCTACCTTTCCATTTATTTCCCTTGCTTTTGCCTTTTATTTTGACCTTCACAAACCACACTCTCTCTCCTTCTCTCTCTCCGTCAACCACTGGCGCTGTCTCGTCAACATTGTCAACATTGCCGACGTCCGTCCGTCCTGACACTTCACACACCACGCAAGAAAGCAAGCAAGCAGGCAAGGAGGCAAGCAAGCCCCAACTAACCTGCGAGAGAAATAAAATAAAAAAAGAGGAGAGAAAAAAAAAAAGTCCACGGGACATGGAAGTTGTGGTGCTGACACTGACGCGGACGGCTCAGGCTCAGTCTCAGGCTCAGGCTCAGGCCCGGTCACGTTCCCGTCCCTCTCCATACATGTACTCGTCTTCATACCCGTCCCCATACCCTTCCACATACCCTTCCCAGCCACAGGGACCAAAAAACAGACGAGATATTTCTAGCGGCTGGGGGGCAGCAGCATCACGCGTCCCTGGCCAGGGTACCTACAAGAGGGCAGTCCCAGTCCCAGTCCCAGCTTCGGCCTGCAACATGAAGATGATTAATAAGAAGGAGGAGGAGACGACCAAGCCGGTTGTTGCTGTTGCTGTGGTGAAAAACCATCAAACTGGAAACGGGGTTCTCATATCCAACATGAACAAAAGCAAAAACAAAAACAAAAACACAGAGAAGAAGAATATCAAGCAGACCGAAGATAAAGATGAAGATGAAATGGAGACAATTTCTCTCGACGAAGAAAAAGAGACAGGTACTTTTGGCTTGACAGAAGAGGAGAAAAAGAAATGGGTTGATGTGTACGAGGAAATTCTGGATGACGAATGGGCCTTGTTTTGAATGTGGGTTGTATTTTACTTTGTCGACGATAGGCGGACGACAGGATATAGACTATAGAGACAGGAATACTGCTTGATGAGTGGAAGCTGGAGTAGAATTAATCTAAGATGATATACATTCCACCTCTCCATGTTCCCAAGCAGATTCTGTCCTGGTCGTTGTCCCAGCTGCTGTGGGTCTGTTACTGGCTGTGTTGCGTGGTTTGTCAATGACGAGCTTTCCGCTCAGCATGGACGAGAGCGTAGATGGTTGTGATCTCTTTGTAATGTAGGTCTGAGTTAGAGTTGTTCTAAAGGTGTTTTTAGCGTGCTTCACTGTAATTTCATCAATCAATTAATCATGGGAGTAAGACAATATATATATATATATTAATCATGGGATATTCTTGATAGGTAGCTAGACATTTTTGACGCTTTGCCGTGGACCTACAGGGACAATACAGGGGTGAGACTGGTATCGCGTTGATATCGCGCTGAATAAACACAACTCGCCGTTGGTCAGTATACGCTCTCGTCAAGTCTTGAGCAACCCCGAGTTGACCAGATTCAACCATTTCTTTGTGTCCCTCAAGAATCCGTGTCAACAAGTCATCGCCTTCAGCCCTCTCAACTCCAAGACACAATACAGCACAGCACAGCATGATACTAGTTAAGCTTCCCCAGCCCGGTCCATCTCTCTCGCCAGGGCCCCAGACCCATCCGTTGCTGCTCAGTCAAACCCACAGGCCCACCCCCACAGGCTTACAGTCTTGCCCGGCAGTTCCGGCGAGTTTCTTGCCAGAGCCAGAAGCAAAAACCGAGGCAAAAGCACAAACTGAAGCGTGAGTTTGTCAGGTCGCAATTGACGTCGCTACACGTTGCTGCTCCTTGATATACATTGATCAGGCATGTATGCATGCAATGCATGCTATCTCGCACTTAGCGGTACAGATCTCCAGTATCTCCAGTCCCCCTTTGTGTGTGTGTGTGTGTGTGTGTGTGTGTGTGTGTGTATGTGTGTTTGATGTAACGATATGATTGATTTGATGTTTGATTATTTTTCCACAACCTTGCAACCGAAGCATCAAGATCTAACATCAGACGAGACAAGAATCTAAAGGACGGAAACTACTTCCATCTTCATTTCCATTTCCATTTCATTTCTAGGTTAACGTCCAAAGTGGCCGCTTTCAGAGAGTCAGAGCACCAAGTCACACCTTCTCCAACTGTCACATGTAATAGCAAAGGCTCTATCATAATTACTATCTGAGCCTACGTACTTGCTACCCTGCAATGACTCTAGGGGACGTGGCTATCTATCTATCTTCCTCTCTACCGTCATGTAGGCTATGCTAATGACGCATGCTGACGACGGATGCCTGCTGACGATGATCGGACGGTAAAAGCTATCAAAATCATGACTCAGTGAGATGTTATCTCCCGCAGCAGCTATATGTCCGAGGCCATATGTGTGGGAGATTGTGGTGATATCAAGCCAGAAACTCATCTCAGATCTGTTGACCGCCTCCAAAAAAATCATAGCCCTTCTTCATTCAATTGTCTCACTCCTCCTCGTTGTTGTCTTTGGCCGTGTTGTTGTTGCCCCCAACCAGCTCGTCGTAATCATCGCGGACAACGAGCTTGCCGTCCACCTCCTCGACTGACCCGAACAGACTGAAAATCTGCTCTTCCGAGAGATTTTGCAATGTGATGGCGTCCCCTTCGCCCATGACCTTGCCGCACTCGCCGCTCTTCTCTTGCTGGAGTTTCGCAACCCGCTCATCAATCGTACCCTTGGTAAGCAGGCGAACAAAGTGGGTTGGCTTGGTCTGTCCAATGCGGTAGATCCTGCCATTGGCCTGTTCCTCGAGCGCCTTGTTCCACCACAGATCTACTTGGATGGCCCTATTTGCGCACGTGAGGTTGAGCGCGACGCCGCCACAGCGGAATCCCACGAGCTGGAAAGATAAAGTTAGCACAGTTATCTAGATGTTAGCTCTAGCGGGAGAGGTCACCTACCAGGACCTTGATGTCTGGCTTGTTCGTAAAATCTTCGACCGCCGTATCGCGCTGCTTCATGGACATGTACCCGAAATTATAGAGGAAACCGATCTTCTCCTCACTGAGTCTGCGTCCGAGGATTATGCCGAAGTTTATCCATTGGGTGAACACTAGTGAGAGCGGACACGCAGCAGTTAGTCTCTGAGTCAGTCCATCGGTATTCGGAACGAAGTCGACATACCAATAATCTTGTCACCGGGCGCCTCTGCTAACCACGTCTTGATGTATTCCATCGTCTTGTCCAGTTTTGCGCTTCGCCCAACTGGTATATGGCTATAAATGTAGTACTGGTCTGACCTGGCCATTGTGTTGTTTTCCCGTTGGGCTTTAATCACGACATTATTGCTGTCGGCACCATAGACAGCGGAACTCTCAGCTGTCTTGTTCTTTCTGGTCTTCCTGGTAGGTTCCGAGTGCTTCAGCTCCGCTAGTTCGGTGAAGCCACCGTGGTATTTCCTGACCTTTGCAAGAGACATGCCGCAAATTTTACACTGCGCATGGTTACCGCTTCCAGTTTTGACCGCCAATATGTTATCGTCACAGAGACAACTCCGGCAGATAACGTGTCCGCACTAGGAAATTATAAACCGATCAGCCGAGGTAACATACCACTGCGAGACAACAGCACGCACCTTTCCTTCGACGGGATCGTTTGGCTCCTCTTCGCAAGAGGTGCAAGAGATGAGCTCCTCAGCAGTGGATCCGCCGCGATTATTCGCCTGCAACTCGTAGTCCATTAGCTGATCTTTGAGGGGCTTCGTAGTGCCCAAGTCCGCATTTTTGAGCTGCTCGAGCCGTTCTCGCATCGCTCTGCACTCCTTCGGACTGCAGTAGTGGCGAAACAGGCGATCTCCCAGGAACGAGTGAGCGCTTATCTGACGCAAGGAATTGGTCAACACAAAGCATCTGAAACGAACCTTCTCACGGGCCGACTTGTCTTCATGACCCAGCATCTCATTCACTTCCTGGCGACATTTTTCTTCCAAGTGCCTAGGTAGTAGGTAAGGTAGGTAGCTAGGTTAGAGTAGGCTTTGGTTAGATACCCGAGAGGGGAACTTGGACATACCGGTAAATCACCTCCTCTTCGGGACGAAGCATAATATATTCGTTGATCTCTCTCATCTTCTCTGGGATATTGATGATCGGGGCGCCCAGAAACGTGTCCCGGGTATTTCTACGGTATGTTAGCACGATAGAACCATAAAAATTGCGCTACCTTGCCTTTTGAGCATGATACCCTCAACGACGGTTGTCAGCTTCTGGACGTGCTCGTCCTGGAACCACTCAATATCAGTATCGTAGACAAGTAATAGCTGGAGGGAGAAGGTCTACATCGTCAGGATCTCCGTATCTATCTCGGAAGTCGCCGTAGCTTAGGTTGGGTTCGATTCCAAGGAATCGAATGTATGGATACATCTCTGCGTTGGCTTATCAGCTCCATTGCCATGATCCTCAGCTGGGGAAGAATAATACCCGCTATTCGATTGTGAATCGGTGTCCCACTGACTGCCCAGCGGTACTTGGAGATCAGTTCGCCGCACGCTCTCGAGGCTGTCTAATGGTCAATACGCCTTCTTGAAATTCTATACGCGGCACGTGGGCAACTCAGATAACTATACTGACTCTGGGTGGAGCGGTTCTTGATGTAGTGCGCCTCGTCCAAAACGACACGGTGGAAATAGATGCGAAATAGATCGCCGCGCTTCTTTTCGATTTGCTCCATCCACTGAATGTCGTCTGGATAGTCTTCAGCAAGCTTTCTCAATGCCACTTCAGACGGATAGCCTGCCGCCACCTCCCCATATGTGGTGATGCTAAAACGCGTGTTAACTAGATCATCCCGACGAGTGCCACACACAAGATGCGTCAGTTAACCCGGACCACTTACACGATTGGTGCTCGACTCCAGAGCTTATAGCTGGAGGTCCGGCTTGCAGCCTTATTGTAGACAAAGGCCTCGAAGTAGCTATGCTTGCGGATTTCATTGACCCACTGGCTAAGTGAAGCAGCTGGGACGACGATTAGAGTCGCGACTGCCCCTGCCTTGACATCTTCCTCCATGGGCGGATTGGCAGCCATGCACGCGAGAACTTGCACCGTCTTCCCCAAGCCCATTTCATCACCCAAAATACCACCATGAGGGCCCTGTGGGCAAAGCTCTCTTGAGACCATCCAGCTCGAGCCAACAACTTGGTGGTTGTAAAGCCTTGACCTGAAGCCCTTGAGCTTCCATCTCATAGCGGCCGGGTCATCCTCATAGGTGCCTTCAACCAAGGAGCATCTTCTGAAGCCGAATGAGCTTACTGCCTGCTTGAGTACCGTTTTCTGATCCCGCGCAAGGGGGTCGGACTCGCTGGCCCGGAACTTCTTGATTTCTACCAGTTGGGTGCACAGGTTTGCCTTGCTGTCCAAAAGAATCGCACCCGGGGAAGGGATGCTGGGATCTATCATGGCCATAGCCTTGAAAGGCTCTGTTGTCTTCATGACTTTCATCGCTGTCGCATCGTCGTCCTTCCCCTTCCTGACGGCTTTGCCAGCCTCCCCGCGAAGCTTTTTGTTTTCAACAGGGCTGGCTTTCGGAGCCGCGCTGCGCTTCCCTCGTTTCTTGAGGTTCAAGTATTTGAATACTCGTTGGTCTTTACCGTACTTTTCTGCCCAGTACTCTTGAGCGTTCTTGGCTACTTTGGCTCGTGCTCCATTGTCACCAGAAGACATCTCTTTGATCTTGCGTTTCAAATTCTGAATCTCCACGTCGATGCTCTGCAGCTTGATCCCGTCTGCGGCAGTGGGTCTCTTCTTCATAGCTCTCTGTTGCTTGATTCTGTCGGCCTCTAGAATCGTCAGATCCTCCTTGAGGTCGTCGACAGTCTCCTCGGCTTCCTCTTTTATCTCCTCATCGGCGGCCTCGGAGGCCTCCATAGCGCGCTTCGGGGCCGTGGCGGCTCCCTTCCGAGGCGTCTTTAATCGGTATTGTTGCTCCTTGGGCTCCTGAACTTCACCCTCCTCGAGGTCCTCGAGATCCTGTGGCTCAAAGTCCGGATCTAAGCCGTGGAAATCGTAGCGGTCATCGTGATCGTCATCGTGGTCGTCATCGTGATGTTCAATCTTAATCTTCTGGTTCGGGTGAATCGTGATCCGACTGGGCTGTTCATCCCCAGACAGGTTTATTCTGCCGGCGATGGTCATATCGTCGTCATCTCCGTCGGTGTTTTCCTCCATCTTGATTTTGGGCTCAGTGCGAGTCACAGCCTTGTCGTCCATGGCCACTGCTAGTTCAATTGAGCCAGAAAAAATTCCCTGGAATAGAGTTTTGAGGTTTCTTTTGTGTTCTCTGAGTCTCAAGCGTTGGCTGGTACTAAGAGAAACAACGTGAGTGGTGATAGTCTTGGCAGATGATAGTGATGAGGAGTGAAGGTGCAGAAGAGCAGAGTAGAGGAACGGCTGCTGAGAGCTTGGGGTGGATGTCGATGTCGTTGTAGTGGTAAAGAAGAAGAAGGAAGAGAGAAGGGAGAGGAGGAGAAGACCTCGAATTATAAATACCCGAGAGAGAAAAGAGTGGCGGCCAGCAGGGTTCGTGCTGGAGCAAACAAAAGCTCAAACTGGAAGGAGTGGGAGGGCTTCAACGGCCACAGGACTTGGGTGTCCCGCCGGAATTGGCTGTGTCTCTCACTCTGTCTGCGGTCCAGTCTCCAACGGGGAAGGAGCGTCAGGCCCCAGTTGCCTCCGAGTGTTGTAGGCAGTCCTCTGTCTTCGAGGCAAGCAATGGATGCTGGGATGGGGATGCGGAGGAAACAATGAGGATGCTGGATGCCGGAGTATCTCGGGGCGTGTAGAGATTCCGAGATAGATATGGCCCGATCACCGGAAAATAATACTGCAAAGACTTGGCAGTTCCGCGGATAGGGCCGTGAATGCCGCGCAGTTCCAGCTAAGAAATGTGGAAGAATTGGGTTGGTTAGGGCGGAAGTTGTTGCAAAAAGAAAGAGTCCGGGAGTGGAAGGGCGTTGGAAAAGCTTTTACTTGCTGGCGGCACGAGGGAGGTCCTTATCTGGGAAGGGGCGATCGAGTTGAGCAGCCCGGAGGTGCCTTCCGGTGCCTTCCGATGCCTTCCGGTCTCTTTCGGCCTCCTTAGCCGTAGTGTTTCCCCTACTCAGCCCCGGCGGCCTTGCTCTCCCGCTTTCACGCTTTCTAGCTTGGGCGGCGGCTTTTGGAGCTATGCGTCAGTTCCCTCTTGTTTACCTTGGCACAACAACAACAACAACAACAACAACGGCGTGGAGGACAGCGTATTCCCATGACCACACACTTTGCTTCCACAAAAAAAGCTTTCATTTTACCTTTCACTGTGTAGCGCCTTGAATGCAAAATGTAACAGGCTGGCTTTCAAAGAATCCTGATGCGGTTGTTGAAAACTCAGTTACACAAACCCCCGGCGCCAGACTCTGTGTAACACCCGAAACTCGGCCTGTCAACAGACGCAAGAGACACTTGACTGCCATCAATGGATCATCACACATAGAACTAGCATAGCATAGCATAGCATAGCCCTACATGTCTGGTATTTTCTTTGGAAAAGAGTAGCGCCGCATGAGGTCTTTTACGCTTCCTACCAGATAGACATGCCTTTCATGTTTTACACTGGACATGCGCGGAGCTGCTGACGAAACATGAAATCACTCCATGTGTTCATGTCCAGCCATGTCATATCTGATCCAGAGGGCCGCACGTGCGGCGTGCGGGCATCGCAAGCCGCAGGTATTTGATCGGGGCAAAAGACATTGAAAGACTGGATCGCCCGGAGGTTCCTCCAGTCGTCTTATTGTATGTTCTCAGCTACTAGCATGTACCATATACATAGGATGACTGGCACGATGACGTTGCAGCTGGGGGGATCCGGAAACGTAATATTGCACATGTTAAATGTGGATAGCGGTAGGTAGGGACCACAGTTCACAGATCACCATGAGGAGAGAACGTCTTGTATCACTCGAGGACATACAATCATCGAAACCGAGCATTTTTGGTCAACCCATCGGATCAGATCAGAGGGACCAGTTTATCACGAATAAAGTGACACCAAGGGACACCGCATGCATACCAGCAGCTGACATGGCAACAGGTCGTCCATCTGACATCACTCAGAACGGCATGGAAGTCTTTGCACTTTTAATATTCTGTCCTTCCACCACCGGCGATGTGCAGAAAGATTAACTCTGACAACGAGTCCGTCTCTTGGACTCCACATCCCATCCCTACCAAGAACTCTGGGCCTACGCTTTGCAACTCAACGCTATATATTCGTATCATTGAAATCTATTTACCTGCCCGATTTTCCTGGTATCACATTCGAGATTAAAGCTTGATAAACAACCCCATCATGCAGTCATTAAAATTCGAGTCACTTCATCACTCGCGCACCTCCCCCGTGACATATCCGATCTGTCTCCTTTGGTCGACCCCATGGGCCCCCAGCTGTGACGCCAAGGCGTTCTGACCATCCACCAGTCTCCTGTGCTCTGCAATTCTCTGGATCGTGCGTGCGTCATTGGCAGCATCTAATGCTTCAACCGTCTCCCGCTCTCTGATGCGGATGGAGCTCAGCTGCTTGGCATTGGCCACATTTTGAACACCTCGCCGTTGGTCCCACTCAAGCAACCTTTCTTGTTTCCTGGCTTCCATCTCAAGATCGGCATCGGCGATCAGCCGGGTTCTTGACAAGCCGGCCTCGACCAGCTGCTGCTCATGTCGCATTGCGGCGTCACGTTCCGCCTTTCGCCGCTGGAGTTCGGCAGCGAACGCTTGGTCTTTGATGGCTTCACGCTCCCGAATACCCTTGATCTCGTCCTCATGCTGACGGCGAGCCCTCGAGTCTTCCAGTTCCGCCCTGGCCAGGAAGATCTGGTTATGTATCTGCGCAATCTCTTTGGTCCGCGCCAATGTAATTCTGTGGTCTTCCTCCTCCTTGGCGATGCGCTCCTCACGGGCTCGTCGTTCTCGTTCAGCCCTCAAAAGCTCCTCTGGCAAGTTCACAGCCCCTTCAGGCTGCGGACCCTCGTTGGCATAATACACGTCCACGGCTCGGTTAGCCCTGAGAAGCTCCAAGAGCTGCCTTCGTTCATCTGATTCTGGAAGGACGCGCGCCACATATTGCGGCGCCGAGTACGTGTAGGTGCCATCTGTGTAATGGTTGACAGGACTATTGACCAGTTTCCACATGCCTACTTTGAGCAAGGCGCGCGCAGTGGGAACTGGATCATTGGAGTGGAATGCCAGGAGCAATGCGGATTTCCCATCGGACTGAATCGACAAGTCCGAGCCCTTTTGGATCAAGAGAGCCATGGCCTTCTCCATGGCCTTTTCCTGTGCTGCCGTCAGCGGTCCAGCATGGGCTGCATTCAGGCAGAGTTCACCTAATGCGCTGCGGCCGCCATGAAGTGTGCTGGGAAAGTCAAGCTCGTGTCCAAAGTCGATGAGCACCTGGAGAGCTTTGAGGTTTAGCTCGCGGGCAGCATTGTGGAGAGAGCCGTCATTCGTCTCGGGACCAGCAGCCAAGATCATGGTCATCATCGAGGTCCCTAGGTCACCACCGATCCTGGTCGCCATAGTCATCGGAGTATTCCCGGTGATGTCTGCGACTTCGACGTCGGCTCCTGCGAGTATCAGAGACCTGACGAGATCGGGGCGCTTGGCTTGAATCGCGAGCATGAGCGGCGTGGTCTTGGAAAGAGGCGTTTCGTAGTTGACCTTTGCACCTCGCTCGATGAGAAGCTCGATAAGTGTGCTGCTGACTTTCTTCTGAGGCTGAAGCAATGCCCAGAGAAGTAAGCTGGCTGGCTCGTCCTCGTCGATCTCTTCCATGACTCGCAGTCTAGTCATCTGATCGTGGTAGTACCCAGCATCGAGCAGGGTTTGCAGTAACCTCAACGAGCGTGGAAATTTGTCGAGCGCCCGAAATATGACTGGCTCGGACGTGGGGTGCGTGAACATGGCATCAAGTCGTTCTTCGCCATCGTGATATTCAGTAAAAAGGCTGATCAGATGGAGTGTGTCCTCTTCGGGCAGGTCCGAGTCGAAGATGTACGGCATAGCCATCGATACTGATCGGGAATTCGGCCTTTGCTGGAAGACAAGCTGTATTAGCTCCGAGTCCGCTCGCTGCGCCGCCTTCTGGACAACCAAGCCATCTTGGAAATTCACGTCCGCCTTGGAGCGAATCAGCAAGTCGGCAAAGCGTCTGGCCAAAGCATCCTTGTCGGTTCCATAAGCGTCTATGGCAATGCTTAGGGCGGTCGATAGACTTTCTCCTTCGGCACCTTTGGAGAGGAGCATATTCGCGACTTGATAGCCCTCTTCTGTAAGCCAAGCTTGAGATGTCTCTGGCGTGAAGGCCTGTCGAAATGCCCAGGAAATATCCCTTGGCGGAATTTCAGTATCTAGTAACATGGCTAACACATCCGCGAGAAGCATCTGGGATGCGTCAATCAGAGTTTCGCAGCTGTTGGACGTGGGAGAGGCGCCATGCTTGAGGAGAAGCCGGACAAGCCGAAGGTCCGTCTCTTCCTTCACAGCTCTGTGCAGAGCGAGGTGTATCTCCTCAGTCGCGGGCAAGCCGGCTTCGAACAGCCACTCGATAACTTGATATCGTGGGTCGCGGCTCAGCTTTTTGCTGGCCTTCAATGCTCTCAACAGCGTCGCTGTGGAAGGCCGCTTTTGGAGAGGGCCTACGATCTCGATCCCAAGCATTAATCGCAGGCTCTCAAGAAAAGCGCTGCGGGTAGCATTCCAAATAGCCTCCCCGGAGTTGTAGTCGACGCTAGCGCCAAATTCGAGGAGAAGCTTGATCAAGTTCTCTCCCTCTTCGCCGAACTTGGCTGCAGAGATGAGTTGGGCGTCTACAGCTTCAGCATTGACGCCACGTTCGAGCAGGAGACGGAATACTTCGGCCCGTTTCTTCAGGTCGCCAACCTGGGTTGCTGCCTGGAAGCCTTTTGTAATCGTTTGCGGCTTGACCTCTGCCTTACCAGCCAAAAGCATACCGAGAACGTCTGGGGCACCCGCGGAACACGCTTCGACAACGGCCTGACCTTCTTGGAACTCGACACTCGCCCCGTACTCAAGCAAAACAGCGCCCAGCGTTAGATCTCCATCAGATGCGGCGGCAAGCAGCGACTCCGATACAATCTGCCCAGAGACGCCTTGCTTCAGGAGAAGTCTGCAAATGTCGACGCGTTTATCCTGATTTTTGATCTTTGTCGCCTCTTGGAATGCAGACTGCAGGACTGCAGCCGAGTACTTCCTCGTCGCTTTCTCGAGCAGCAGAGTGGCAAAGCTTGTGTTCTCTTTCTTAATGGCCAAGGCCAGAGCCTCCCCACTTGTAGAGTTGGCGTGGGATGCTAGAAGCCCGATCAGAAGGTTGTCAGTAGGGTGGGCCGAGATTGCGTAGATGAGGGCTCGATTTGTCTCCTCACTTGGGGCACCACCGTCAATAAGTCGTTGAGTAAACCGCCGCCGGTCTGTCGGATCTACGATGTTCAATGACTGGGGAAGTGCCGAGGCAAGTGAGGCAGGGGTTGGTCCAGCAGTGAAGAGCAAGTCGACGACTTGACTATTGACAGCCTTCACAGCATCAGAGATGGCAGCACCTTTGTGGGCATTTACATCTGCGCCAGCCTTCAGGAACATCTTGATGACACTGAGATCTCGCCTCTCAGGCGGCGTCACGAGAACCGCTTGCACTTCTTTGAGGAGGGAAAGGTCTAGCGCTTCTCTTGTTGGCGATTGCCGTAGTGTCGCCTCGGCCTTGGCGGCCTTTGCTTGTGTCGGCGGCAGTTCGCAGATGGCCTCTAAAGCCCGTTGCAGGCTGAACGGAGTTGGCTTTCCATGCTGGAGGGCGAGATTGTAGATGGCGGGATCTGGGACCTTGGCAGCTGTTGGTTGTTAGCTGGGATATTGGGAATTCAAGGGAAGCAAGCCTACCTTCGATGATTAGAGCACCATTTTCGAAGTTAGCATCGGCCCGGCCATATTCGATAAGCAGTGCGGCAAGATGACCATCGACTGGTTTGATACGCATAAGACCGAGAAGCGCAACCGAGACCTCTGTGCCTTCTCGCCCAGCCCCGGCGTTGATGAGTGCTCTTATCATCTCATATCTGAGCCTTTTGTCGTCTAATTCCATGGCCCTCTGCACCGCTGCAGCAATAGTGTGCTGCGCGGGTCGATTCTGGAGGAGCGTTTGTAGAAGAGCTAGATCCCGTATCGTGATGGCGGATAGAATGCCGGTGCCGTCATTAACGTTCACGTCAGCGTTATATCTCAACAGCAGGCTGATAAGCCTTTCATCACGGCGGGGAGGTTGCTCCTCGATGGCTTGCTCCAGAGTGGCCGATATAACCTTGCCCGAGAGACCGGCGGCGAGGAATTGCTCCGTCATATGGTATCGGTCGGCGGACGGTAGGGCGCTGATCTGCGGGAAGACGAGATCCAGAGTGGCAGAGGACGGTTTCCCAGCCAAGAGCCGCTTGACTATTTGCAAATGGTTCGTTCTCACCGCAATGCTGAGAGCTAATCCGTTCTTGTGATCCAAAGAAGCCACTTCGTGTCTCTCATACACCACCCCGCGGCCTGCTCCGACATCGCCGTTTGAGATAGCTCTCCCCCCCGGGAATTGCGATGTTAAGAGAAGATCAATGGTCTGCATATCACATGCCTCGACAGCAGTGATCAAGGCGTCATGCAAAGCACTACCGCCTGCCCCCTTCTTTAACAGTAGTGTCAGAAATGCGTGGCGCGTTTCTGGGGTGATGGATTTTGGGACGAGGTGAATGCATTCGGAAGCATACAAAGGACTCAGCGCAGCCTGCTCGCTCAGTAATAGCTGGACCAGATTGGCCCGATTATTGGCTATGGCAGCCCGCAATGCTGCTGCGTCTTGGTGTTCGACAGAGGCTCCGTACTTGATAAGTAGGTCGATCATATCGTGAAATTCAGACTGGCATGCCTGTAAAAGAGCGTTTGCAACGACCTCGCCTGATGCTCCCGCGCAAAGTAGCGCTTCTGTGAGTATCATCTTTTCATTAGGGCCAATATTTGCGTGACAAGACAGCTGTACAAAACTCTCCATGAGACCTTGGGTCCCAGGCTGCGGCGGTTTGGCACCTGTAAGTAGAGCGAGCGCAATATCTACGCGGCCCTGGGTGATGGCGGTTTTGAGGGCATCGGCATTGTTGTAATCACTGCTTGCTGTCGAGCGGCTGAGTCTCAGCACAGTTTCTAGACACCCGTTTCGGGTCGCATCGACTAAAGACATCGACAGCCAGATTGATGGGGGCCTGCCGCCGGACTGTAGGATGAGACCAACCAGATCTGCTTGGCCACCAGCGATGCACATTTGACGGAAGGCGTCCTGACTGTCCCGGCCATCGGCGGTATCGGCGCCGCGTTGCAGAAGCATCTGGAGCATTATAGGGTCGCCGCAGCGTATCGCGAAAGGAAGTGCATCATTAATCGTGACCGGGTCAGCGTATTGAACGAGCATTGCGACCATATCGGGCTGGCGGTTTTGGATGGCCTTTTGTAACACCCGGCTGCGTTCCATGGACTCAATACTCTTCTTGCGGGTCAACAAGCTCATTCTGTTCTTGACGTTGGACACATTGATGTTCCCGCCATGCACTTGGAGGATGTTGATGAGAGCATCGGCAACGCCAGGGGCGCCCCCGCTGCTCACATGAGCGTCGAGAGCGTCGAAAACTTCTTTGGGCTCCCAAGTTTTCTTGGAAAATGCTTTTTTGATACCCTGAGAGCCCCGGTCCGGGTCGGTTGATCGTCGGCGCCTGAGAAGCTCTTCTGCTACGAGCTTGTCGTTTTGGGTTGCGGGGCTCGGATGGATTGAGGGTACCACAACTGGTGATGGGTTGTAGATTCCATGCTCCACAGCGAGCTGATGCAGTCTCGCTCGGCGTGCGTCGGGATTCATAGCGGACGCCATTTCCGTGAACAGCAGACGGCAGGGCGGGGCTAGCGATCACTCATCACGTTACTGGTGTTGTCGTCGTGAAGGTCCGAATTGCTGATGCATTAGGCGTCGAGCGGGGTCATTTGGCCAGCAATTCAGTTCTCAAGGCAGGTCTCGACAAGCAATGCGGCGCTAGATAAATCGGCCAGGCGACACCGTTCGAACGGCACCGATCTGCCTCGGAAGGTTTGCCCAGCCTCACTGTTGCGTGGATGTGTGGGTCGCCGCGTGTGCGCCGGGTCTTGATATGCGGAAGCTCGGTTTCAGAGCGTAGGCGGGAGGCGATGCCGCAGTCAGCGTCTCGGTGGGGAATCGAGCTTGTTTCGACTGAATGTTGGGATGAGAGCGAGAGAGAAAGAATCGGGACGAAAAAAAAAAAAAACTGCGACGCTTCGAGATAAAGCCAGCTTGAGCGCAAGGCTCTGGGATCTGGACCTGAACCTCCACTGGTTTTCACCACCTGATTGTCAGCCCGAGGGACCTAGGCTCAAGCCACGCCGGACACTAGTTGGTGCTAGTAGCCCCCCCGAAAGCGGAGACAAACTGCTGAAGAAAGAACTCGACTTTGGGTCAGGCACAGCCTCCACCAACCACATAAAAGTGCCCCTGCTGGCAGCCAAGCCGCTGGGGCCAAGCCTGAGCCCGCAGCCTCAGAGCCTTGCGGCAGGTCTTTGTTTGCGGGAGGATGCAGCTCAGCTGCAGCCACGGTGCAACTAGGGCAGGATGGGACGTGGCAGCGAAACTGTCGAGTATTCTGTTGTATGACAATATGATAATAACAATGACAATACCCGAAAGACCTGTGCAGTAAAGCCGCAGTACAGCAGCGTACGGAAATAAAATGGAGAGAGAGGGACCCTGCTAAACTCGGACAACTACAGATAGGAGCAGCAGGAAGGCGCGATTTCAAGCAGCTGCAAAGTCACTGAAATCTTCAGCAGCACCCCCCCTCAACTAGACAATCCGGAGATATTGCCTAGACTCCCGTCCACCTAAATTTATTACTCAGCGTCAAGGCATGCTGTCAATGTTCGAAATGATGACATCATCCGCTCAATGCCAAAGCCAGACTCCCTCCGCAGCGGTTTGACCATCACCGGAATAACAAATATCGGCGCTGCAAGGCGCGATTACCAAATGCTTCCCATTTCCGGCCGTGTCACAGTAACGCCACTGAAAGCTCTCCAGTTTTCTCTTTTCCAAAACAGCAGCGTCTGTCGTCCTCCACTGCCCTACCGATTTACCGCAAAGATTCCATTCGTCCAAACGTTGACATATTCCATCCGAAGCTTCTTTACCTCCATCCCAGCTCATACCCCGCACTGCACTGCCCCGCGCTTCCTCTACACCACCACCGCCACTTTCATAATGGCGCCCATTCCCAAGTCCATGTCTGGGATCCTTATTGAGGAGAACGGCGGCATCGAAGTCCTCAAGTGGAAGACGGACCTGCCCGTGCCGCAGCCCAAAGACGGCGAGATTTTAGTCCGTAACGAATTTGTTGGCGTCAACTACATTGACACGTAAGCACGCCCAACCAAAGGCCCGCAAAGGCCTGCAAGGCCAGCACTCTGATGGGGCTGGATGACGTTGTTGAATATGGTTTGTGTCTCACAGTTACTTTCGTACCGGCCTGTACAAGGCGCCTCTGCCACTCGTCACTGGAAAAGAAGCCGCCGGCACGGTGATTGCTTCGTCGTCGCCCAACTTCAAGGAAGGCGACCGCGTCGCTTATGTCGCGGATCACTCCTACGCTGAATTGACTGCCGTCCCTACCAACAAAGCCGTCAAACTGCCAGATGGTGTCACGACTGAAGAGGCTGCCGCGGCGCTTCTCCAGGGCCTTACGGCGCTGACGTTTGTCCGCGAGGCGGCGGGCATCAAGAAGGAGCTGGGTGTGAGTGAGGGGCCTTGGGCGCTGGTCCATGCCGCTGCTGGCGGGACGGGCTCACTCTTGGTGCAGATTCTGTCGGTGTTTGGGGCCAAGGTAATCGGTACGGCGGGCAGCGCTGACAAGTGTGAGATTGCGCGCAAGCATGGCGCACAGTGGGTGATTGACAACCGCACCGAGGATGTTGCTGCGCGGGTGAAGGAGATCACATCCGCCCATGGAGTCGACGTCATTTTCGACGGCGTTGGGAAGGCGACATTCGACCTCGATATGGAGATCATAGCGCGGAAGGGTTCATTGATTGTATTTGGCAATGCGGTAGGTCTTGATTTTGTTCCGGTAGGTGAAGTAATGGCTGACAATCACAGTCTGGGCCTGCTGGACCGGTCGACCTTCTCAGATTGGGTGCGAAAAACATCAAACTGCTTCGCCCTGTCGTGGTTGGCTATATTGTCACTCCAGAGGAGTGGACGGGGTATACGAGCGAGCTCTTTGACCTGATCCAGACCGGCAAGGTGAAGCTCAGCATCCACAAGACGTATGACTTGAAGGATGTTGCTCAAGCACACTCGGATCTGGAGGGCAGGAAGACAACAGGGAAACTGTTGCTCAAAGTGTAATAGGGATAACCTTCTATCTCTATTAAAAGAATCTCTATTAGTGCATAGCTGGCTCAAAATGCAGACGGCTTGGGAATCAATTTGGGCGGGAAAGCAGATTACGCCTTGGTCGCCTTGAGGGCCTCTAGAAATACAGCTGGGGGGTCTTGGCGATACCCCTTGGGGTTGTTCTCGACCCAGCGCCAGAGGTCGGCGCAGGCATCTTCCAGCGTGAGCTCCGTCTTCCATCCAAGCTCTGCATTCGCTAGCGCCGGATTTGCCGTGAGGTCCAACACATCTCCCTGTCTTCGCTCCACGACCTCGTATTGCAAATCCCGCCCGACGACTTTGCTAAACGCCTTGATCATTTCGAAAACTGTGCTGCCGCGACCGGACCCCAGGTTCCAAGCCCGGACTCCAGGCTTGTGCTCCCGGAGGTATCGGAGGGCAGCCAGATGGCCGCGCGCGAGGTCAAGAACGTGGATATAGTCGCGAATCGCTGTTCCGTCCTTTGATGCATAGTCTGTTCACCAAATGTCAGACAATGTCACAGAGTACTTGCTGATTAGCGGGTACTGACCGTCTCCGAATACCAAGAGTTTTTCGCGCTCCCCAGTGGCAACTTTGCCGAGCAGGGGAAGCAGGTTGAAAGGCACGCCCTGAGGGTCTTCACCCATGATTCCGCTGGGGTGAGCTCCGCAGGGGTTGAAGTACCGCAGCAAGGCGCCGTTCCACTGGTCATGCGGCTTGCCTGCCTTCCTATTGTTGTTCCGCTGCGCTTCGACCTGGTCGGTGATAACGTTTTCGATCATCGTCTTGGTGCGGCCGTATGTGTTGGTAGGGCCGATTGGGCATCGCTCCGGGATCGGAATCATGTCGGGGAAGCGCGTTGCATCGCCATAGACGGTCGCCGACGAGGAGAAGACGATATGGGTAACATTGGCCTTCGCCATTGATCGCAACAGCGTAATGCTGCCGCCCACATTGACTCGGTAATACTCGAGGGGGATCTCGCCCGACTCGCCAACTGCCTATCAATGGGCCCGGGGTCGATCAGCCAATGTTGCACAACATACGCAGTGATTGGGATGAGCAGGGTCGCATACCTTTAGCGCCGCGAAGTGAATGACACTGTCGATTTCAGGATGCCTAGCGAAGACGCGGTCGAGAGCGGCCTCGTCGGTCACGTCGGCCTCATAAAAGGCGGGGCGCTTGCCGCATATCAGCTCGATGCGGTCGACGGCGACCTTGGACGAGTTGTAGAGGTTGTCGATAATTACGACATCGTAGCCGTGCTCGAGGAGGGCGAGGGCCGTGAAAGAGCCAATATAGCCAGTGCCGCTGCGCAGGTGTCAGTTGGACGGACGCTGGCGCAACGAGGAGGGGTTCGCTGAGTTTTTGGCGGGGATGTCGCAGCTTGCGTTATGCGACCAGACAGCGGCCCCCAGCCACTGAAAGCCAGAAAGCACTTACCCTGTGACGAGAACTGTTCCCACGGCCATTTTGATGTGTTGAAAAAGTGAGTTTAGGGTGGACGTTGAATGAAGGGCACCAATCCCACTCGAGAGGAATTAAGAGGTTATGAAGGCCAGTCCTGCACAGCTGGTCAAGCAGATCCCTGGGCAACCTGCAAAGGGCTGCAAAACACCAGTGTCGCAAGGTGAATTTCGCTAGCCGGCAACCCTCCGTGGGGCTGGGATGACGGACAGGGGCCCCGCTGCCCGCCCGATTCGTCAGGGAATCAATCGCATGCGGATGGATGTCACGGTGTTGGAAGGCGGCAAAGTAACGTTGAACAAACACCTCAAATGACCAGAGACGCATAAGATGAATTGTAGGTTGTTGTTATTGTTGTTGAGGTCCGAGTTACATAGCGCAGCTCGATGGCGCCAGGCTCTGCGCCTCTGACAGAAGAGGAGCGTCGTTGGCCAAAACATGAACTGTACAGTACCTATCCGTCCACTTGGCACCTGCGCCGAACCCCGGGTTGAGTCGGCTTTTGAACCGCCCACCTCCGTCGAGTCCAGATTCTTCTGAGACCACTTGGAAAGAAGAAAGGACGGCGCAAATGACGGGATAATACGAGACCGTATTCCGAATCCCGTCGCAACCAACCAGGGCGTGATCGGAAACCGGCAGAGGAGCGAGCTGTGGCTAGTAGCTACGTACAAAAACAGACATGCCAGCGCAGCACGGCCGAGGGAGAGATCGCCGCTTTCTTTGCAGGTCCAAGAGCTCAAGTCTCAACAACAAACAAGCCCAGAGCAATGAGACACCAAAATTTTTGACCGTTGCCAGTGGAGCTGCCAACCAGCAGGCGCTAAGCCTGCTGAGTCATCCAATGACAGCACAGCGGGACAACGCGCAACCAGCCTCGTTCTGGTCGGTGGCGGGGACGGCCAGCACAGACCTTGGGCATCAAGCGAAGACTGGGACGCTCTAAAATTCGCACCCGCCGCATGCCCAAAGAGCTCGCCAGACCGCCTCGACGACAGACAATGACACGATAAAGGAAATACAACACACCGCGCTGTCATGATAAAGAGAATGCAGCGGAGGCCTTCAAAGAAGCAGGCCGTTTTCGGTTGCTAGACAAGTGCCTTCTTCTTACTGGGGATGCATGCGGTCGCGGTTGCCGCTGTACCCTCTTCTTTTTGCGCGTCTGCTTTTAGGCTTGGCTAGTCGCTCTCAACTCTACCGTTTCTATCTCAACTTTTGACCCCTATTTTTCAGGTTGATGCAATAACATTGCCGGACAGTTCTGTACTTGCTAGTGTCCGTGTCAGTCTTGCGACAATTGTCGTGCGCCGTCGCATTGACAGCTCTGCTGCGAAAAACGAGTTCAACGCTGGTCGCTGTTTGTGACGAGAACAACGGTGGGTCTTTGAAAGCCCACTCACCTCAGGTAAACAGCACCATCACCTGTCTGCCCTCTACTCTCACTTTACGTCTGCGCATTTCTCGAGGCCATTCAATTTCCTCACCAATCATTCTGACCTTCCCTTTGCCTTTTTCTCGGAGCCACTCTCATCTTCTCTCAGTTTCCTCGACTGCTCATCTGGCTTAGGTTCACAAAAACAGTAACCTGAACATGGCTAACCATGCTTGTAGCGCGATTCATCCTGCTGCAAGCTCGCAGCACAGAGACCAACTTGTATCATCGCCACGAGCCTCCCGACAGGAGACGTGGGGATTCATCGAGATGGCTCCACCGCGCGGAAGTCGGGGAGGTGTCACGCCATCTCCACGAGTCCGGCATCGCTCCCCCTCCGGTTCCTCGGTGAGGACCGGCTCAGATGTGCGCCGACCAGCTGATATTCGATCGCCGCTTGTGGCCAAGTACAGCACCTCATATGGGTCCACTTTGGTAAAACTTCCTGATCGCCAACATCTAGTTTCCTCAGGAAATATCTCCAGGGCCGCAGCCGCAGTCTTCCAGCAGGTCAAAAAGGACAACCAAGCCTCGGAGATTCGTCGTGCGAATCAAGCACAGGCACCTCAAGTGGCACAAGCGGTGCCAGCAGCGTCAGCAGCGCGAGCAGCATCAGTTGTCAGGCAAGAGTCCATAGCATCATCAGTTACATCCCAATCGACGGCAACGTCCATATCAGAGTCCGACCAAGCCGACCAAGCCAAGCAAAGCAACAAGACCGATTCTGTCGCCGATGCCTTTCAGGCCGCTGCAGAGAGAGCCAGATTGAAGCGGCAGCAGGATGCCGCTAGGGCCCAAGCGGATGCGGAAAAAGCTAGACGAGAACGAGAACTTGAGAGGCAGGCGCGAAAGAGAGCGCGAGACGACGAAGAAGCCGAGGCTGAGGCTGAACGCCAGAGAGTCGAGAGAGATGCACGATTGAGGCGTGAGAGGTCGGCCGAGGCTCAAGCCAAAGCAAATCTGAGAACCGTGCAGGCTCGGCCCACCACGAGGGCACAGTCGCGACCCCAATCCCAGAGCCAAAGCCAAACCCACGATTTGGCAAACAGTCAATCTCAAAGTCAAAGCCAACCTCAGACACAGTTGTCGGGCGCTACATTAGTTGACAGCTTTCCTGCGACCCCATCTGCCGCTGCTGGCCTTCGATCATCCCGAAACCTCGATTCTGCCCGAAGTTTCGTGGAAGAAAGCCGTATTCTGGATGAACTCGAGGTTCTCACCCCTCAAAGTAGAGCATCGAATGCCCCCCTGGAACCACGGGCGAGACGAATAGTCAAACCCGAGCCCCTCTCGGCGGGTGCGCCCTCCTCTCGACTCCCTGCGCACAGCAACCGACCCGACAGGCCGGGTCCCTTTGTACCTACAGCCCGACCTGCCAAATCAGTTCAACCAAACCAGCAGAACCGCGCCACCCCCCCCACTACATCTAGCCCGGACGCAGCGCAACAGACCACGCGCTCGGCTGCTGTTTCAGGCGGAATTTCGAGTTTACGGAACAGGCCTAAACCCGCCGCTGTTAATACTGAAACAGAGTCATCAATCTTGACTTACTCTGAAACGGACGACGACCAAGTCATAGAGTCGGTCCCAGATCCAGAGCCGAGACCGAGACCAAGCTCAAGAGAAGGTGAAAACAGGAGGCGAGGAAGTTGGACTGAGCACAACCACGAGGTATCCCGCTCTTACCTTCGCCGACGGAACCCTTCTCGGAGAACCGTTGATCCCAATGACGTCACATCTGGTGGACGTGTTAGGTTGATGCCGTGGTGGATGGGTGGCACAATCCCTCGAAGCTTAAGATTTCTGAAACTCATTCCTGTATTATTTTTGGCGTATGCGATCCTTCAAGCTCTGTTCGTGCCCTTCCAGTTTTCACCGGGTCCCGATGCCACCTCACCGCCGGAACAAGTCGACAAGGTCAAGGACCAGTTGAATGGTCCATCCCCCTTCCCAGAAGGGGTTCGTCAAGGGTTAGAGTCGTCTCTCCCCGTCATGATCCATGTGAGACGGGATGCGAACGGCAAACTTGTCATCGACGATGAGTTCTGGCTCGCCATGCGGAATCGGATCAAGACTGACGACTCAATTCTGAGCTTGGACAAGGACTCTCCACCCTCGGACGCTCGGTGGCAGCTCCTCAAGGATCGTCTCAACTTGAGCGACGACGCACTGTCTGATTTGACATCCTGGGATGATTGGTTGGCAAACAATAAGAGAAAGGTTGCCAAGGTACTCTCTGGAGATGTGGCCGAATCCATCAAGGAGGTGGTCGTCACGAAGGAAGAGTTTGTCAAGCGGATTGAAGAAGCCTTCGCCGAGCACGAACAAGCCCTCGCCGAGCAGAGGGGAGCCTGGGAGGCAGATCTGACTCAATTACGAGGGAGGCTCGGATCAGTTTCTCAGATTGTTCAGGATATGAAAGCTAAACCTCAAGGAATGAGCACTGAGGAGACCAGTCAACTCGTTGAGGAACTGGTCCGTAACGCCATCAGAAGGGCTGACGATGCATCAGTCTCAGCCGATTGGGAACTGAAGGGCCGCATGAACTACTTCGCTCCCGGAAATGGCGCTTTAGTCGATGTCTCACTCTCATCCCCAGACTACGTCACCTCGAAATCATATCGCTGGTGGCCCTTCCAGATTTCCAGCTACGGCCGAATGCTGAACAACCCCAAGCTGGCAGCACTGTTCGAATGGGACGAGCCTGGGAACTGCTGGTGCGCCGCGATTATCGGAAAGCAAGATATTATGCAATCCGCTGATATTGCGGTCAAGCTTGCTGGCTTCGTGATCCCACAGTATGTCGTTGTTGAACACATCAACCCCAAGATCACGCTCAATCCAAAGGCGATGCCCAAAGACATGGAGGTTTGGGCAGAGTTCGACGAGGAGAATAAACAACACATCTTGGACTGGTCGGTAACGCAGTTCCCATCGACATACAGGCGTGAGAACCCTGATGACAATATGGGTGACCGGCGAACAATTCAGGAAGGGTTCCACAAGATTGGCGAGTTCACATACGAGTATGTGCCAGAAAAGGAGGGAATTATGGTTCACAGACTTTCGCCGGAGCTGATTAACCTCAACGCAGCGACGGACATCGTCCTGATCAAGGCAAAGACCAATCATGGTGCCGACCACACCTGCTTCTACAGAATCAGACTGTACGGAGAGCCCGTCGAACTTATTGAGCCCGTCGCGCCTACAGTAAAGCCGTCGAAGGAATCAGGATCCAGCACAGCCAAGACCGCGGACACTACTACATTCAAGAAATCGTTTTATGAATGGTTCGTGGCAATTCCCGACGCCTATGTGAACTCCAGACGCAAAGCAGAACAAGATAAGAAGGAACAGGCCGAAAAAGCGCGGCTAGAAAGGGAAGCCAGCAAGGAAGCCGCTGAAGTGTCGACAACGGAAGCTTCAACCACAGCTGTGCCCACGACGTCCGGACCGAAGCAAGGTTGGCTTGATGCCTTGAGAGATGCCCAGTGGATGCCCTTTAGATCACGCTCCACCTCTACAACTGGTACAGGAGGCGAGGAAGAGGGCGAGAAAGGGGGGTGGATAGTGATCGAGGAAGAGGTGGAAGTCACATACGACGAATATGGCAACGAGATCACCTCCTCAGTGCTGTAACCGGCTTTTTCTTCGCCCTTTTTTTTTTCTCATTCGTCTGTCCTTCTCGGATTGGCGTTATTTCGGACAAGGAAAGGGACGGGATACAATACGATACGATACCCGCTAAGTAGCTCGAGTGTTGTATATTCATCCTCTTTTTTCTTTTCTTTTTGACTTTGTGCTTGTTCATGTTTTGGACGGTTTCGGTTGCGGAGCCTGGTAGATGAAAGGATGGCGATGGTTTAGAGACACAGAGATACATACCTCTGCAGGTAGCTGTCTTCGTTGGAGTTGCATCTGTCTGGTGTTTCGTGTTGGAGTCTAGTCTCTTGTCGGTGTTGATATTCTAGTTCTTTCCTGTCTATCTAGAGAAGGATGGGCGGCGTGTGGGTGTGATACAGTGGGAGTTGGGAGTGTGCGAACACAGGCAGTGGGATTGACATATGCCAACCAAATTCATTCACTCAATCGAGGATCGCATTGTATGACATAACATCACATGCAGGGGGACGTCGCCCACAGGATATCGAACTCTTAAACCTAATCCTCCAACAAACCAGCAGCCAGCGCCTCGAGATCCTCCAGATTATCAGGCTCGTGATCCATTTCAATGACCTTCTTGCCTCCCTTCTTCAGCTGCTTCTGTTTCCTCTCCTCCTCTTCCGAGTCGTCCTCGAACCACTTCCTAGCCCGCTTCTTGGGTGGTTCAACGTCCTCGTCAGCACTGCTCGCCTCTCCACCGGCAATCGGCAACGACCGCAACAATGCCAACGGGTCTTCAGCTTCATCATCTTCATCCATCTCCAAACGCGGTGCAGCCGCAATGCCCTGCTCAGCAGCAAGCTCTTCCCGCTCGCGGGCCTTCTGCCTCTCCCGCTTCTCTTTCCTCCTCTTCTTGGCCAACTCTTTGTCCTCCACATCCGCCTCGCGCACCTTGTTAGCCTCAGCCTCGATGAACTCGCGACGAAGCTGTTCGGCAGGGCCCTCCTGTTTGAAGTCGTCCTCATCCTGGAGTTCGTAAATGGGGTGGGCGACGCCGTCGTCGTCAAAGACAAGCTTTGTGCCCTTCTCCATGTGCTTGGCAAGCTTCTTCTTTGAGCGGAGCAGTTTCTCACGGCGGTGGGAGTCGATGATGAGTTCTGACTTTCCAAGGGTGACGACCTTGGGTTCGGGGACGCCACCGGCAGCGGCGGAGTCAAGGGCGTCGTCATCGAGGACGCGCTTGACGGAGAGGAAATCGGCTTCGTCGTCATCGCCGTCCTCGTCTTCGCCCAGGAGTTTCCGGTAGTGGGATGAGAGGACGTCCTGGTTTTGACGCTCGGCCATCTTTTGGTACTTGGTGCGGACTTCGTCTTTCTTGCGTTTCCGCCCTTCGCCATCGGAATCGCTCTCAGAGCCACTGGACATGGCGGCACGAGAGGCATTCTTGAGCTTCTTAATGTCTTCGCCTTTTTGGAACTTGATCTGGGGTGTTCCGGGGAGACCGAGACTGGCGGCAAAACCGTCAAGATCGAGCTTGTCGAACTTGAAGACCTCTTTATCTTTTTGGAGATAAACTGATCGAGTGTAGGAAATAAAGGCCTTTTGACCCAAGTACTTGAGATCTGGAGACTTGAAACACAAGCCCTGGATCTCGTTGGTGATGCTCTTCTTCTTCTTCTCCCTAACGTTGACCTTCTGAATGGGCACCTTCTTATGTTCTAGCCGTTTGAGGAACCCCTCCTCCTCATTTGGTTCCAGGAACAAGACTGCTCTTCCTTTGCTCTCATACCGAGCTGTCCGCCCGACGCGGTGGATGTACGTGTCGGCATCTTCAGGGCAGTCTGCCTGTATGACCCAGTCGACAGCGGGGAAGTCAACACCTCGTGCGACGACGTCGGTGGCGAAAAGGCAGGCAGCTTTGGCGGATGTGAAGCGCGAGGTGATGTCTAACCTTGCTATTTGCTTTTGTCGACCGTGGAGGTGGAGGAGCGGGATTCCAGGCTGCATGCGCTTGAAGCTCTCGAAAACGAATCTGACCTGCTTTCCCGAGGACAAGAAAACAATAATCTTGCTTTTTAGGTTGGAACGCAGAAATCCCCACAGCGTGTCAAGCTTTTCGGCCAGTGGTGTCACAATGTAGTGCTGTTGGAGGTTGGAGGGAGTGGATGAATCGGCCTTCTCGTGGACGGAGACGTATTCGGGATCCTTGAGACTCAGGCGGGCCAGGTCAGACACTCTCTTGCTCTGGGTAGCGCTGAACAGCAGTGTCTGTCTTGTCTTGGGAAGATGCTCTATCAAAGCGTCGACGGCGGATTGGAAGCCCATATCCATGATGCGATCGGCCTCGTCCAGGACCAAGATCTGCAGATTGTCGACATCGAATCCGGCCGTTTGGTCGAGGTGTTGAAGCATGCGGCCAGGTGTGCAGACCAGAATGTTCATGCGCCCCAAACGGTCGGCTTCCTCGCGCAGGTTCTTCCCTCCAATTACCAAACCGGCTGAAAAGGTATGGTTCCGGCCGATCTTGCGCAGGACCTCAAAGATCTGAACGGCAAGCTCGCGGGTGGGGCTGATGATCAGGGCGCCGAGGCCATCGTACTCTGTCCATTGGGCGCGGTAGAGCTTCTCGAGAACGGGGACCAGGAAGGCTAGCGTCTTTCCGCTGCCAGTTTTCGCAGCGCCGAGGACATCATTGCCCTTGAGGGCCAAGGGAATGGCGGCTCGTTGGACATCGGTCAGGACTTCGAAGTGGGAGGCGCGGAGACCAGATGCCGTCGCTTCACATAGAGGGAGATGGGAGAATTCTTTCAGATCGGGCGCCTTGGGGTCCTGTCAATTGCGAGTACGTAGTTAGCAGACAATTCGGAGTGGGGGGGGTGGTTCTCTTCTTTGGTGGGCAACCCACAAGTTCATCGACGGCTTTTTGGAGTGTCTCAAGGTCCTCTTGCTCTCTTTTCCTCTTGAGAGGCCGTGGTTCGGGTCTGGGCTTGCTTCGCTTGGTGCGGTCGGCACTGTTCTTCTTCTCGCCAGTCGGCGCCATTTCCTTGTTGTAATGAGCAGCACAAGATGTCGATGGCGACCAGCGAAAGCAAAATTTTGGCGGAGAGGAATTCTGCCGCTGCCCCACCGTGGAGCAAATCTTGGCGGTGCGGTCGACTCTGGGTTAGGGTTGATGCCGTATCCCACTTCAACACCGTGATGTTTGATGAGAAGATCACGTAGATGCCATGAAGTAAGGGTTTTTTTTTTTGTAACTCAGCATTTATGTACTGGATTTCCCAAGAACTTCGACTCAGAAAGTCGCAACCCTCACCAGAAATTGGCAGCGCGCGACTCAATGGGTACAGGCTGGGGCCATTTGAAGATGAGAAGCTGGCGTTGAATTTTAAGACCAAGCGATATTTTTATTATCATGATAAGGCCTCCTAAAGTGGGACACACTGTGGTTGAGATTTCCTGTCTCTTCTAGGGGCATCACTTCATGCACTAACAATCTGTTAGTGGTTGGACTTCAATAGAATCGTACACTGAGAACAAACTTGTGTGTGTTGTTGGTTGTCAACATTGAAAGGAAAACATGTCTAGACTAATGGCTATGTTATTAAAAGTACATGACAGGATGGCAAACAAGCACAAACAATTAAGATGCAGATGCTGTGTCAAGTACAACAAGCGACTCAGTCAAAGCAAACTCAACAACATGAATGCCGTAGCATCTCTTCCAAATATTAAATGAGCTGACTGATCTTCTGCTCGCCGTTTAGGAATCCTTCCAGGGAATGGATGTGCGTTCACTGGATCGTAACAAAAAAAAAAAAAAATGCACGTCAACACGTATCCCAAGTTGTCACTCCATCTTTGATGTGCTAGCCGGAAAAGAAAAAAAAACTTCTCCATCAGCTGTCATGGAAGGAACATTTCCCCTCGTGT